>Ga0065711_1028322_pt1 | contig 41956 bp, 25 predicted proteins | sample Hoacrofraction12_FD_59098 | JGI IMG/M metagenome (GOLD analysis project Ga0065711, IMG submission 59098) | Hoatzin crop microbial communities from Cojedes, Venezuela - Epithelial fraction 12 v2 (version 2) | ecosystem: Host-associated > Birds > Digestive system > Esophagus > Crop | place...
TGATACCTGTAAATGTAAAATTTCCACTTACCAGAGTGATTGTAATTAAACTAAACTAGATCCTTGCTGTTCTGAGAAGACAAGAAAGCTTTAAGATAAAGAGGCTCCTCCATAACACTACTTAGACAAACTCGACTTGCGGTTTTGAGAAGGCAGGAAAGCTCTAAGATAGACAGGCTTCTAAATAATTCTACCCCAGACAGCTCAGCCTCGGGAGGGCAGATGTACCAAGCTACAGAGATAAAGAGGCACCAAGAGGGCAACAAGACTGGAGCAAAACAACCTGGAAGGACACGGTATACGTAATCTTAGAACTGAGTCTGCGCAGAAACAAAGGTCAACCAGCAGACACTGTGATGAGGAGTATAAGCCTTTATCTTGAGACCCCCAAAGACCACCCAAGGACGCTAACAGACATGTGTGAAAGATATTAACATATGCTAATTTGTTCTTGGAAAAGTCATGCATATGCTAAGCATTTCTCGGAAATATAATGAATATGTGTATTGTGATTGTATTTAACCTGAAATGACAGAGTGTTTGGCGCGCAAGTTTGGAGGAGAGATCCCGTGTGCCCGGCGCCGCCATAAAGAATACCTGCTTAATAGCCCTCTGACTATTGAGTCTTCAACTCTGGCTTTTCACGGCATCAGCAAGATAGGTGGAAATGCAACAGAGATGTGAAGAAACGTGTTATGTGACTGAAGTGTCTAGATCCTACTTTTATGTGGCCAAATCCTATTGTTGTTGGACCAGAGTGCCTTGAAATGAGACAAAAGCTGCTGAGAAGCTTTCCAGTGGATCCTATCTGAGAAATTCGTAGAATCATAGAATGTTTTGGGTTGGAAGGAACCTTGAAGATCATCTCATTCCAAACTCCCTGACATGGGCAGGGACACCTGCCACTAGACCAGGTTGCTCAGAGCCCCATCCAGCCTGGCCCTGAACACTTCCAGGAGGGGTATGCCTAACTTGTCTGGGCAACATATTCCAGTGCCTCACCACCCTCACACTAAAGAATTTCTTCCTAATATCTAATCTAAATCTACCCTCTTTGAGTTTAAAACCATTACCCCTTGTCCTAGTTGTCCGTAGTCAGTTCTGAGTTGAGGCACACTCCCACAAACAGTACTGATGGACCATAGTTTTCATTTGACGTGACCTTTTGCTTCAGACTATCGAAAAAGTTCACGTGTTTGTGTTCTAAATAGTTATGTAAGACCTAAATAATCTTTTCTTGTTTTATCTTTACAACCACCTCTTTTTTTCTGTACTGTAGAGGGGAGGAAAAACAATTTGACACCCAGGAAGAAATGGGAAGTTTCTACATTAGTCTACTATTGTGGTGTCACCTTCTTTCTAGAGGGACAACATAGTGATAGTGTGTATGTCTCCCTCTCAGTAGGTGTTTTGGTGAAAGTCGCCACGATTAGCTATTCAGTAAACAAGTGGAGAAAGGTCAGGCCTGATAGTGTAACTGCTTAGAAAACAGAGGGAGCTGACTTGATAACACACGGATCTGTCTTGACTGGTGTTTTAAAAAATAGATATTCTACTTAAGCTGGTGGAAGAGGAAGTGAACAAGATCAGACATAAATCTCGCAGATAGTGGTTTATCTAGTTTTACAAAAATACTGTGTGACTCACTAGTAAGAGGGACCAAACTAAGCCACCCAACACGATGATACAATAGCGTATTAAGTACTGCATATGCATGTGAGAAGAGTACGTTGAGTTCGAAATGATTTGTAACCATCAGGAAATCAGATGCCATTGTGGATAGCTCAGTGAAAACATCTGGTGCAGAGGATCAAAGGCAAATGCTATTTTGGGTTGGAGTAGAGAGCTATTGAAAGTAATATGATAACATAATGTTTCAATCAATAGTATTTGGTAGGATGTGTTCAGTTTCAAGTGTAGCGGTACAGCCAAAGAAGCACAGTGGAAAGGACTAGATTTTCAGAGGTGGTGGTGTTGAAGAGAGGTGGATGCTGGGGCTAGGAGGCAGCCGGGCTCTCCTCCTGATACTGATGTTGGGTTGTGGGACACCTAGGTAAAGGCACCTTTTACTTGTCTGCCATAAGGCAGGCATTGGAATTGTTTGCTTAAGCCAGCAGGAGATACTCCAGCACTAGAAATCTTTAACTCAGGGCTTGATTTTTTTTCCCCGCAAGAATTTAGGGAGTCTTCTGGTCCGTGCTCTCATGAGGTGAGGGTAGATAGCGGTCCCCAGATTTTAAAGATATCAATTAGGATGGAATAAAAGGGGAAAGAAAACTTAAGGAGAAAATGAGTGAAAGTTTACAGATGACAGAAAAATTCTAGAAATGCAGCTGAAGCACAGGAAGAAACATATAGATTAACAATTATGTGGCCAGATTATCCATGTTTAAAATCCCCAAATCTAAAACATTTTGATCATGTCGGAAAACTTTTCCTTGCACTAGGATGAAATACTTTCCATGTGCCAAAACAACATCTGATTTTTTCCCTTTGACCAGTCTGTAAAGGACAAGAAGAGGCTGAAATATTCGTTATGTTGTTCTTTTTCCTCATACTTCTGGTTCTGACACAATTTTGCCTGTGAGGGGCTCAGAGCATGGTCTAGAACAGCAAATATTTTGGTAAATCAGTTGGCTTAAGAGCGGCTCATGAACTTCATCATGAAGTAGTGGATAAACACAGGCTTAAGCAATCTAAGAGGGGTGGGGTTTACTGTGGAGAGCAGGAGAATTCCAAATTAAATCAGTTGGGGAAAAGTCATTATTAAACTTCATCTGATTGATTTCATGACAAGTAAAAGGTTCTGTGTCTAGCGAGGCAAAATCAAAAGCAGAATTACCAATAAAGTGCAAGCATTTATGCAGCAGCACAGCAAAAAAAGGGATCTGGAGGTTACAACGTAGCACAAACGGAATAGCAGTCAGCCATATGCAGAGACAGAGTAGGAAGCACGGCGAAGCGTCGCCCTTCTTCTCTGCATGCTTTAAACTAACTTGAGCATTGAGATAGACGGCTTACCTATTCTCCCATGCTGTGGGCTTGCTGTAGAAAGCTTATTCTGCTATTTTAAAGGCTGCACATGTGATTCTGGAGCATACGAGCAAGATCTGGAATAGAATATGCAGGCAAATTAAATGGAGAGCAGAGGTGGGCAAATGAGAAACTCTTGAAGGTTTAGAAACCAGCTCCTATGAAAAAAGCTGAGGAGAATACATGATTCTTTGGGTTGAATGTTCTGTTTAAGACAGCTGAGAGAGAAAAAAACGTAACATGGAGAGAGCCCATTTTAATCATCTATGCTGAGTATTTAGCTTGGGCAGCATGTGCCTCAGAATTTCTTGTTGCAAAACTGCTTCGTGTTTCATGTCATGTGGCTGCCTAGGGCATGTGTTTCAGAAGGCCATGCCACCTTGAAATAAGATCTTGGAAGGAGGACAGCTCTGCTGCTGTTGATGACATGACCCTTGCGTTTACTCCCATAGAATTGCTCTGGGGTTCTGGGTTTCAGACCTGGGATGGGGGTGGGCAGGGCAGGTCCTGTGGCCCCTGGCAGCATGAGGCATCTAGTGACCATGACAAGGAAATAAAAAAGTGGATTTCATAGTGTTATGCCATGTTTCTGCATCAGGAAATGGAGACTCTTTGGCAAGGAGTTTCGTCCGAGGCAGTGTTGTTAGAGACCTGGCAGAGGCCATGACTACCCCATGGGGTATTCAAGGGCTCTTCTTAAGCTCATTTGTGCAGTGAAGTCTAATAATTCACAAGGACATGTGAAATCTAAAGGGGTTGTCTTGGCAATTAAGTGCTGTTTGAAGACTCTTTAGCAATAGCCTGCTCTGGAGTGGCCCACCTTTCATGGCCTGGGAGCCAGAAAACAAAAAAAAAATGGGTGACACTAAAGCACAACAGGTCTTACAGCTCTCAATTTATGATTTCACAGATGTTATGAGTATAACACATGCTATTCTCTTGATCTTTGCTTTCTTTGACTCTTTTTTAAATGTACTTCTTGTTTGTATATATCCGCAAAATTGTGTTCATCAGTTGTAGTTATCTAGAGGCAGAACTACGAAATGAAGCCCTCTAGGATTAGTCTCTCTGTGACTATTTCCTGGTACCGTGCAGCAGCTGTAAGGCTGAAGCTCGGCACCCATGGCACATACTGCTAATTAACCCCCAGGTGCTGCAGCCTCCCCTTGAAGGCCTGGGACCCTCCGTCTTTGCTTTCAAGTACACAAACAGGAAAAGACTCGTTTTAGCAGTTCCCAGCTGCTGTAAGCTATGGTTTCCACTGCTCTCTAGCCTGATATTGTAACCCCCAGCTGCCCAGCCAAATACAAACGCAGCGGGGAACAGTGTGTGCTCGGATGGCTTTCTGCAAGGCTGGTCACTGCCAAGGTGTGGCACAACTGCAGGGTGCGGCAGAGGCGACAGGCGTTGAGGGGCAGCAGGAACATGCTTTCCCTCAGGACTCTGCCAGATGTTTGCTGTCAGAGAGACCAACTGGTCAAGCAAAGTCAGCTCTAGGACTTTGTTGCCACAGATTGTGCCTTTTGGGGGGTAAAAGCTGGCCAAAGCAGGCAGGCTAGTCGTCAGCGGTAGCATGGAGGGGATGCACAACTCTTTTCTGGTCACACTGGGAATGTGTTAGTCCAACCATCTGAGGAACATGATTCAACAAGTTCAGTATGGGGGCAACAGTCACTGAATTAAAAAAATGTCCCGTGTGTTGCAATGGTTGAATTTACAACTTTATTACCCACAGAGAGCAAAGCCACTGTGAGACCAGTGTCACTGATCAGGCTTTTTTAGAGCAGTTGCTTCTGCACTCAAAAGTGTCGCATAAAGCTGGTTGAAATTTCCCCCCATTCTGCAAATGCCCATTTATACATGGGGAGTGATGGACCCCTATGCTCAGCAGCAAGGCATACAAAACTGAAGAATCAGATATGAAAGTCTGCAGAGACTGAGGATTTCACTTATTTTTCTCAGATTTGGTCCCAGTTTCGGAATGAAAAGTGTTGAGCTAGCAGAGACAGCGCTATCTGTAGGGACAGTCCTCACCTGGGAACCTCTCCTTCTCTGCCCTAGTGTCCTGGCTTGAAGGACCAGCAGGTCACCTCTTGGGCTGGGTGAAGTATATCAGTGGTCTTGGGCTTTGTGCTATGGGCTGAACTTGAGCCCCGAGCTGCAGATGAAGTCACGAGTGTGGTACTTAGCCTAGTGGAGTCCAAGCTAGCCGGAGCATTTTAGCACAGCAGAGAGCAGCAGTACAAATGTTAATAATAAATCAGTGAATGGCTGAGAGATTTGCCCTAAAAGGAAATCTCTCCAGCTCGATTCTTTCCAGCTATGCTGTTCCTGGGAGGCTGGTGTGCTGTTTTCCTCCAAAAAAAAGGCCCTTTTTTTTCTGCTCAATGCAAGATGCCAAGTCTTGAGGTCCCACTGCTCTGGATAATTAAGAACACAAAGTCCTTTCCTACAATGTGACTTAGGCCTTGTGATCTGCTATGGTCTTCTCATTTTGGATTCTGACTTTAAATGACCAGATTTTGATTTCTATATGAGGCTGAGTAAGTAGTTGCTCATACATACAACCTGATTTCATTGAATGGAGCTAGCTGAGCATGACTGCTTATCTGCTGGAGTAAAGAGCTCATGACCTGCCTGAAGTGAAGGTATGGTCATTTTTAGCAACAGTACATTTTCCTTCCTTTTCAGACTTGGGGCAAGTATGTTCCTGGATGCAGGAAAGAAACACAGTATCCGAGGTCACTTGTGAAACAGAGGAACTGACTAACCGAACAAAAAGGCGGGGAAGAGTCCTCAGCTGAGCATGTCAAACCCATGAATCAAGTTGTGTTAGTACTTTTTTTTTTTTTTTAACCAGCATGCTAACCTGGTGATTCAAGTGGATCTTAGGAGGCAGGGGAGGGCAGTCTGACCTCTTTCAGCCTCTGAGGGATGCCATGGCACTTTTTCCAAAGCAGCAGGTGTTAATTCCAGAGCCCTGGAAAAATGCGAGCCCTGGATTAGAGCCATCATCCTTAAGCAACTACGACTGAATCAGTAAAAGCTTTCCTTCAGTAAAAGCTAGATCCATGCCAAAGATGGTCTCAGGATCTGACCATGGAGATCTTTCTTACCTATAATTCCTTTTCTTTTCAGTTAAAACATCTGTTTTGTGGCTGTTTTCCTGACTGTAGTTTTGTTGTTGTGTAGTTCTGTGTTTCAGCCCAGAAATGGTAACATTTACTAGCAGCTGAAATACCTCACCTGTTACCTCACTGGTTAAAGTGGTGTTAGATAATGATACTTCGTCTGTTAAAGAGCAATTCAGGACACTTTGGATTTCATATGAAGATGTATTTGTTAAGAAGTTAAGCCTGTTGATGAGACTTACTTTTTTTGGACTAATTTGACTATAGAAGTAATTTATGCATGATCAGAAGGTATGCAAGGTAAAGTAATTATTGTGCAGAACCCCATGAGAGACTGGGAAACAACCTGGCAGAGACAAAAGTGGGAACAGAGGTATCTGGGAATTACTCAGAATAAATTTCCCCTATTATCAAATTTCCCTGTTGGCCTCCACAACCAGTAGAAATCTCTCTATCTATAGAAAAGCTTATGGACAGCTGCCAGTAGAAGATGCCTGGAAATCAGGAATGGGACAGCTGGTGCCTGACCTTGCTTTACATGATCCTGATTTATAAAAAAGGCTGGAAATCTCAGGGCTCCCATGACTCCAGTGGGAATCACCCTTTCCAGCCCTGTGGAACAGCCTTCTCCACGAGATCTACAAGCCACAACTGGCCCTGGAGCCTTCCCCTGGCTAGCCAGTGATTCACACCCCCAGTGGGAGTTTCAAGGATGTTCATTGGTGGTGGTTGATTTTTTTTCAAATCTCTCATTGGAGTCTTGGAATAAGTCATGTATTTGCATCTTGAGAAAAATCTACCTAATAACCACACAACAGATTCAGAAAATTGCATGCACAGTGAACTTTTAAAAATCTCAGCATATAGCCTGAGTGACACGAGGGTTTTCAGAGGTGCATTGACACCTGTCTTGTCAATGTAGCAAAAGTAGCTCAGGAAAATTTAACACTTCACATTAATTTCCAGAATTCCTGGGTGTTCCAGTAGAGGGAAGTATTGTTTCATTTCCTTTGGCTTTGAAAGGTTTTGCCTGGGAAATAAGGCAAAAGTACAAAGAGATGATCAAAATTATACAAACAAGGAGAAGGAAGTGGTCACTTAGACCTTAGTCTTGCAGGTACATGTAGGCCACATCTTCTTGCAGGAGCAGACAAAGTGAAAGCATAGAGGCTTCAGGATCAGGCCCTACAGCTTTTAATATGCATGTGAAGGACAAAGAAACTGTGCCAAACAGAAGTCCTGCCATAGAAGCTGAAAGTGCAAATTAAACTTTTATTTGTGCTATTGTAAACGTTTTCCTGGATGACAGTCTGTACCCGAAGATTTTACTTGTTTCCTTACCGCTGTTATACCCTGTCAGCTTTCTGCTATCTGGGGGAAAGCGGGGCCGGGAGGCTTGCGTAATACAGGTGCTACGGCTTCCCAAGGTGGCTCCACATAAAGCCAACTTGAATTTCTGCATCACACTGCCAGGCACCCTCGTTCAGGGAGGGCTTCCCAGCTCAGACCTGCTGTCGCGTGGGTGCTGGAAGCCAGCTCGGGTGGGATCAGAGGCAGCGGTTCTAAGCTCCCAGAGCAGGGAGAGGGACGGAGCTAGGTGCAGGGGTATGGCGCTGGGTGCAGCGGTACAGAGCTGGCTGTGGGGTTACGGGGCCAGCTCAGGTTTGCCAGCTGGCAGTGCTGCACTGTAGGGCTGCAGAAGTGCTGCTTTCGGCTGGCTCAGCGGGAGAAGAGCCATGTCTGGCCTCAGTGAGCCTGATCCGGGTACCTTGGCTGTAGTAAAAATATTAGGGCCTGAATATAGACTCAGTCAGTGGCCCTTAATTGTTCCACACTCCTTGGTATTATTTTCCTCAGTGCCAATTAACTCTCCTGCAGACCAAGGTAGGCAAGGACAGATTGGAGAGTGTGGGCTGGAGGCAACAAGGACATGGCTATCTCTCCTGGAGGTGGAAGCAAATTAGTCCATGTGGACGTGAACTATATGGTACTGCTCAGGCACCTTTGCTGTCCTAGAATAGCCTTAGCCATGCTGCCCTGAGTAGAGCCGGCTTTGGTATTTCTGTCCTGCGAGGTGTTACCCATGGAAGAGATAATCTGCTGGCTGGTCATGGAGAGCAGACTGAATGGATGGTGCTGCTGAGGGTAAACCTGGTCTCAGAGTCGCTCTGCTCCACAGCATGACTCCACCTTATGTGGCTTCACCTTTTCAGGTGCTGGTGTCAGCGTGAGCCCCAGCAGCAAGGGCTGCAGAACTGGCCTGGCACCCTGGGTGAGCATTAAGGGGGTGAACGGCTCAGGGATCCCTTCTGCTGCTGCCCCATCTGCATGGCTACTAGTATCCGCTCCAAACTTACCCTGGGACACAGCTCAGGGAAGATGTCAGCGGTACCTGAGTGAATCCTCTCTCCTGTGGGACAAGTGAGATAGTCCTGCTTCGGCTTTGAATAATTTCTCCCAGTATTATTATTACTGTGATGAGCTTATCCCTTGTTAGCACTTCAGTGCCATTTGAAATGCTTTTTTTCCCCACCAGTTCAGTGCTGCCGTTTTCCCAGTGAAGGCCAAAAGAGGATTTTAGTGCACTTGAATGTGATTGCTTCATGCTCTGTTATCTTTCTTGTTACTCATGGCAGCAGTAATTAAAACTATAATGACAGAAAATTTGAACTTATGGACCATCACATCTATGGGTTTTTTCTACCTATAAATCCCATCTAAAGTTTTTTTCTGTTGTTTTTGTTTTTTTTTTCCTTGAAAACCAAAGCTGTCTTCTCACTATAGAGTCAAGACAGATGCACCTGCTCCCTCCCAGTTCAATGACATATTAGCCTAGGGACTGGTATGGCGTTTCTTCGGTTATAGTTGAGGAAACCTCTTTTTTCTTCTAACATCTATTGTGGTAAATTTGTCATTTTAAAGTCAAATTTGTTTCTGCCAACCCACCTATGCTGACTGCTTGATGCTTCAGGAACTCTGTGAAATCATCCTGGATGCAGGAGTGTGTGGCATCTTCTTCAAAACATGAGTCAAAGGGCTGGACAGGCAGCACCCACTGCTCTCTGCAAGGTGGCATAGAGCAGCAGTGACTCTGTATGATCTGTCACCATACCAGCCACTCATTCAATCAGTCAGAAGGTGATGCTTTAAAGGACAGGAGTGGGTACGGCAGAAATTCCTCCTCAACTTGTTTGTGGTAGTTGTGAGGACTTAGCATGTCATGCTCTGCAGGAACTCAATAATTTGTTGCACTCTTTACACAGGCATGAGCAATCAGCAAAGAGCAATGTGGAGATTATTCCAAAATGCTCATTTCTCACGTGCACATTCTGTGCTATTGAGTGCAGAGCTTTTTGACCTTGCTGGAAATGTCAAAGAAAAATTCTCTTTCCTCTTACAGAGAATCAAATGCAAGCAGAAGCAGTTTTGTTGGTTACAACAGACAGGTTAGCTCAGAGAAGAGGTATCAGTCAATTTGTTTTAACTTCGACTTTTCTCATAACCTGAAAGTTAAAGGGTATCAGGCAGCTGCCTTCAGTGACCCTGCATATGATGATGGACAGGCATGCATTCTCTGCAGAAAGAGCTTCAGTGTTTGAAATGTTGCTCATCCTCTGCAATGTTACTACCCTTTGCTGGAAAAGCAGTCGCCGCAGCAGAGCCACTGGGAGGGACACGTGAGCTCTCATCCGTAGCTTCAGAACACACTCTTCCCATGGGGCTCAACCCCGTCAGTGAGCTCTGGAGGAGGATGTCTGGGCACTGCTGGGCGCATCGCTGGGCCAATCCCAAAGGCCGGTGGGCAGCTGTGCCTCCCATGGCTTGGTTCCCTTCTCTCCCTTCTCATGGAAAGATTTAACACCTGGCCGTTAGCAGTTTATATTTTGCTTGCTAATGCTGAAAACTCTCGTCAGAGTTATGTGGCTGGATTCTTTCTCCGGGCAGAAGTGCCGGTGGGATCGTCCACAGGCACCAATCGGGGCAGGTATCTGGCTGTTTCTGCTTCTGTCCGCTGAAGGCTGTTGCTGGGGCTCACAGTTCATGTGGAGGCCTGCTGGAGAGCAGTGCCAATTAGGAAGGGGCATTTAACACAAAAAAGGTCTAATCAGGTCTAAGAGACACAGACATCTTGCCTTGTGTCAACAATACACTGTGCATATGGCTACAGTTTCCTCCAGCCCTGTGACCTCTATGATATGTGGCTTTGCCCAACAGTGTTTAAAATAGCCACCAGCATAGGCTGGTTATCTTAATAATGACGTTGTTATAGGCTGAGGCTGATCAGTGTGATGAGAGACACTGAAAAATAAAACGCAAAATACAATTGCTTAATATGGCATAAATCTCAGGACTGGGTTCATGACCTGCTACCAGGTTGCACCCCTGCCTTCCTTCTGCCTGTCCTTTGATAAGGATAGAACTATGGACAGATATGACAGAGAGCAGCTGCCAAACATGCTCTCTGAAGATGGGACAACATTTCAGCTACTGCTACTACTGCTTTACATTTTTGGTTTCTGATTGGGATTTTACCTCACTGAGGTTAAAATCTATTTAAACTTCAGATGTAACTGAGCAGAATGCTTTCAAAGGGCACATTAGTATTATCTGTAGATCAGTGGAAAAAGAATCCAAATATGTCATTTGACATTCAGCTCAGTTCTCTGTATGTAGGACCAGTGTAAATATAAGGTGATTTTAACTAAGATTTTAGAAATACTGCACATTTTATTCCTTATGTCAGGTGCCTGACACATCACACTTTGTGTTCCTTATTTCTATGAATATCAGAGAACAGTGACACCACAGAAGAAAGCCCAGAGGATTATGCTGTGCCTGATACCTTATACAGGAGTGCCAGACATGATGGAATAAAGCACATGCTTAAAGTTAACCTGTATTAGTGCTTGCATTATTTGCTTCCATTAAAAGATAATGTATGGGGATCCTCAAAACAGAAGAAGGCAGATTATTTCAGGAACGTATTTAATATTTTCCTTCTTGTGATCTGGTTGCCACTTGTCTTTGAGTGCATGTGATTTTTTCTGCTTTTCTTTTATTGGAGTAACTTCATGCTAGCCGGTAATAGATATATGGTGTATCAAGTCTGTGTACCTTAACAGAGATGATCTAACTCTTCAGGACAATCAGTTAACTCCATATTTAATGATTCATGTACATTGTCAAAGGAAGACTTGGATTTTTATGAATACATTGGTTATTTAGTTAGTTCTGGATGGTTTTAGTCAGATGCTGGATATCTCACAACTTCCAGTCACTTTTTCAGCCCCAAGTGACGAGCAATTCACACAATATATGGTGCGTTGGCTGTCTCCATCTCACGGGATTGCTCCTGCTCTCTCATTTGCAAGCAGAAACTTTTCATGAAGGCTTGAATGAGTCCCTCGGGTCTTGGACCGTTGTGCAAGCATGTACTGATGTGAGTGTTGCTATAGCGACGTGTGTTTGGGTATTATCCATCACAGATTGCATGTCTCCCCAGAGCGGCAGCAGTCATTCTGGTGAATTCATTTGCACGTTGGCGCTCTCCAGGCCTTCTTGCATGAGAATTGTCATGAGTGAAATATTTTCGTGTTCAGGAATGAGGAGAGCAGAGCACATGGGTAATATTCGAGCAGATGTTGGAGAACAGTTAGCATTTTTCTGGTTCCCCACCTTCTGCACTCCAGCTGAGAGAGAGAGGTTTTCATGTCCCCCATCTGAAGTGAGGGTGACATGGTGGAACCTGTCATTCTGGGGAACCTTCGCCCCTTGTGTTCTGTTCATCACCTTAACATAACTATATGGCAATGTGAATGTACTGGTAAATTTCTCAGAACAAATAAAAAAGTTTTTCTTCGTTGTTCCTTAAGGGCGTGGGTATAACTAGTGTTTTTTTAATGGCTTCGCCTGGTGATTTTTAGAATAGACGCTAAAATATAATGTTTAGATAGCTGTAGTAACCAGCATGTAGTAACTTAGTAACATAGACCTCCAATGCAATAGCAAATATAGAAGGATGAAGACAGACAGAATGCAAGAATCAAAGAAGATGATGGAGTAGTTTCCAGGGCTCGGATGAAATCTCAGCACGTGGAAGCGGGGAGCACAAACACCACAAGTCTTCACACGTGCTGAACGCTGTATTGCAGAGGCTAGAAGTGCCTGTCTCCTCTCTTCCCCTCTCCTCCACAGTCCCTCAGTAGTAATGTTTAAAAACTCTGATGTTCTCTCCATTTCACTGTCTTTTGCTGTTTTTCTCCCCAAGCGGGTTTGCAGGGGAGCTATTTTTAGCTTTTGGGAGGGGAATATGGGCTGCAACAAGCAATTTCTAATTTGAGCTTCCAGAGAGAGAAAGCTGTTCCTGGGAGCTCCCACGGAGGCACAGCTTTCTGCCACAGGCAGGGTGGACCTGGACATTCGGGGTGCTCGTTTCAACATGCTACTGGTTTCAAACGGTTTCCTGTGCAGCTCGTCGTCTGTTGTGTCCAACAGGGCAAAAAAGTTGCCTGTCTCACCGGTTGCTGGTCAAAGAAGAGAGAATGGTGTGCCTGACTCCATGGTGCCAGAAGGCAACACTCAGCACGCCCTGCAGACCCTCCTCTCCTAGGATTCACATTTTACTGCTAGTACCCATACACTGCTTAGTTCATATTATTCACTGATTGTGGGGCACCAGGTTAGCAGAAAAACTGAGAGTGAAACTGAAAAAAATCTCCTTTGGCATGGAAAATAGCCAGTTTGACTGTAGGAGATTTTTCGTATTCTAGTAGCTTGCTTCCTGATATTTACCATGATGGCCAATCAAAACATTCTGTCAGGCTGTACTAAGTGTTGTAGAACACTTTTTTCACATGGGCACACAGCTGTGAGAGCTTTCTCTGATTTGGTGCTGAACCTGGAAGATGCTGGGTAAAGACTTCGGCACTTTCGTCAACTTCAGGGTTTTAGCAAAACTTCCCTTGTCCTGAGTAAGTAACCTGGCCCTTGTAGCTGTTGTGCTTCAAAGCGGCTGCAGCACGGACTGAACCGGTGATAACTGCACACGCCCAACTTTGGAAGTCAAGGATGCGATCCCTTTGCTGCCGGTGGCACGGCGTCTAGGGCAGCGAAAAAGTCTTGGTCCCATCCAGGGGATGCTGGTGATGTCCTCTTTTTTCACATGCATACTGAGCTTGTCCCTGTATTTCTTTTGTACCTGAAGCCAGGTAAAATACTCCCATTTTAATGAAAATGCCTGTTCATGGCTCTGGCAGTGTGTATGAGTCCATGTAAGAGAATGAGTTATCCCTGACTAGGTTGCCTGACTCACCCCACCGTGAATGCTGCTAGGCTGAATGCAATTTGATGTATTTCACATAGTAGTGGGAGAACTCAGGTGTTGGAGACAATTTCAGGAAAACTTGCTTTTGGAGTAATCTTGTCTTTGATTTCCCCATAGCTTCTAGGAGCATAGTTGCTTTAATCGCCTGCTGTTGCTTTAGCTGCACATCGCACGGATGTTTGCACAGCTCACTATGACGAGGTTAGGAGCAGGATTCAGTGTCTCAGACTCTTAATGAGCAACATAAGGAAACACATTCCTTGTGACAGCCTGGGATCTGGCATAAATATTCCTGGAGAAAATAATGGGGAATATGATTTTGTACTGAGCCAATATCTGCTCAGTTACTCACAGGTGTACAAGAGTAATTCCAATGTTTGATTTTTTTGAGGCTGGATTAAGAAAAGGTCTGAATGGCATTTTGCAGAAGGTTTGTAAAATGAGCTGTAGAGTGCAAAAGCATTATTCAGAGCAAAGGGGTGTATTAAGACAACCCAGGCCCCTTCGCAAGATTTATATCAGTTCATTGCAGGTTCCTGACGTGTAACTTCTATCACTTCTTAGCTGAAGGAGGGAAACAGGTGGCTCCTAACCCCTGCAACGGGGCTTTGAGGACATGAGGCAGGGCACCTATTTCCGTCCACTAGTGATATACTAGGCCAAAGTACCGCTGAACGGTGGGGAGATGTTGTTGCAAGCCAAAGGGAGAATGTCAAGCGACCTGTAGGAAACACTAAATAATGTGGAATATGTGAAAAAGTGTCTGCCTCAGCAGCTGCTTCTTGCTGGGGAAGTTCAGAAATGTGTTGTGTTAAGCCTTCTAAGTTTTCTCCGGATGGACCAAGCTAAAGGCAGGGATTCAAAGGAGAAGTGTCAATCTTAGTGTGAGCACGTGTATTAACTCATGCACGTGAAGCTGTCTGTCAGGTTAGTTTGACCACGGCAGTCTGGAAACTGGCTCAATAGCTTGAGCCGCTCAAGTAACAGCTAAACCCGGCCATCTGGGAAAGAGAGGGCAGGATGAGTTGGGTTCTTCTCCGGTGGAAGAGGCAGGAGTTTTGCCTTGGTCAGAGAGGGAAAAGGAGGCTGATGCTGATGGCATGCAGTTGTTGCTTCTTGCTATCAGCAAGCTTCCCCCTGAGAGGAGTTACAGACCCTCCTTTTGGGACTAAACAGCTAGGTAATAAGTAGTGTGTGGACAGTCTGTTACTGAGGACAGTGTAACTTTCCCAAGCCTTAAGATAAATGTGCCAGGAGAGGCACGTGCATCCAACAATGAATGAATGCTGTGAACACTTTCCATTTGAACACATGGAACTTGAAGCATCCACTCCAAAGTGTCCCAGAGAGCTGTGGCCAAGCAAGCGTCCTTTTACATGCAGTTTTTCTTCTGCTGGGAGATAAACACCATCTGTTTTACTGTTAATAATGGAACAAGGTCTCCATCTCATTTTAAGTAGCAAAATCAGGACAGTGTATTGATTTCCAAAGCTATTTAACTTTATATGATGTGTTGGATTTAGAACTTGGCTCACCAGGTGAGCAGCGGGACTCTGGCTCCCCATGACATGACTCCTTTCAGCATTATGCTCCGCTGACGATGGCGGCAGCTCTGCATCACTGCGAATGCCCCCCAGCACCTCAGCATCCAGAGGGTACTGGGGCATCAGCAGTATCTGCTGCATAGCTGGAAACAGCAACTCTTCACAGGCATTAGAGGCTGTGAGACCATTTAGCACTGCATTTTTTTTTTCTGCCGTATACTTTACTAAATGTCTAAAATGAGCGGCTGGAGCCCCTGCCTGCAAATACAAACTTAACTGTTACCTAACCCAGGTGTGGAATGGGAGGTTACTTGAGATCCCTTCCACCTTCCTATCTCCCCTGCTCTTATGAAAACAGTCTTTATCACCTGGATTCAGCACAAGCTTTTAAGCATTTGCAGTAAGTGATGATGAAGTTGACCATGAGCCAGCAGTGTGCCCTGGCTGCCAAGAAGGCCAATGGGATCCTGGGGTGCAGGAAGAGGGTGGCCAGCAGGTCGAGGGAAGTTGTCCTCCCCCTCTACTCCGCCATACTAATGCCCCATCTGGAGTACTGTGTCCAGTTCTGGGCTCCCCAGTTCAAGAAAGATGAGGAGCTACTGGAGAGAGTCCAGCGGAGGGCTACGAGAATAATGAAGGGACAGGAGCATCTCTCCTACGAGGAAAGCCTGAGGGGGCTGGGCTTGTTTAGCCTGAAGAAGAGAAGGCTGAGAGGGGACCTTATAAATGCTTATAAATATCTTCAGGGTGAGTGTCAGGAGGATGGGGCCAAACTCTTTTCAGTAGTGCCCAGCGACAGGACAAGGGGCAATGGGCACAAACTGAAGCACAGGAAGTTCCGTCTGAACATGAGGAAGAACTTTTACTTCGAGGGCGACAGAGCACTGGAACAGGTTGCTCAGAGAGGTTGTGGAGTCTCCTTCTCTGGAGATATTCAGTACCCGCCTGGACGAGGTCCTGTGCAGCCTGCTCTGGGTGACCCTGCTTCGGAGGGGGGTTGGACTAGATGATCCCCAGAGGTCCCTTCCAATCCTTACCATTCTGTGATTCTGGGATTCTATGATTTAATGAACTAAAAACACTCTCCAGGTGTTCTTTTTCTTTTTTTTCAGGATGCTACTGGACAGCACAATATACCATGGAAATATTGCCAGGATTGCCACTGCAGCATTGAGGCCCAGCTCCATGGAAGGAAACCCTGCGATCCTGAGCTCACCCTGGACCCGCAGCCAAAGCACCCGGGCTGCCTGGGCTGGGTGTCAGTGGGCTGGCCCTGTAGCAAGTCCCCACCCAGATGCCAGCAGAGGTGCAGGCCAGGAGCTGTAACCCCCTGGAGTCCTCAGCACCTTGCTGGGCAGGTTGATGGAAAACCAGGCAGGTGTCCACTCGGGTCTGCCTGGGCTTTGCCAGAATTTTTTTGCAATAGCACATTTTCAGTATAACTTCCACTGAAATTTAAAGTAAATTGAATGGAAATTTTCCACCTATAGGCCAACTAGACCTCTCAGTGAGTAACTGCTGACTAGCACTAATTACTATCATGTCAGCCATTGAGAATTAGCCAAGCATGCCTGGGTTTACTGAAAATTAACACCAGAGCCAGCTGCTTTGTGGCTTATCTAGGCCTTCTGCCTTTCTTTCAGATAGATGTTGTTGAACATCATCTTTGATTATTTATGGACTAGAGAGGACTTTGCCCTCTAATGTGTGTCTCTTTTTCTGCCTCTTTCCAAATCCAGAGCTGAAATATTTATTCATTACCTCTGTTTTTTTTGCTGTATCACTTCTGGCATGCTTGTCATGTTCATTTAATGAGACATCTCTAAGACTGCTAAAATTTCTAATACATTTTCATTGCTTTCTTTTTTTTGTCCTTGAAGACATGCTTTTTCCTTTTCTTTAACTCTCCTCATTCGTTTGCCACAATTTTAATTGCTGAATTAAAACAACCTCCTGCCACAAGAAATTTACAGCTCAGGAACCATCAAGACAGAGCAGAGGAGATACTGCTGGGGATTAAAGATACCTAACCTCAAGGGAAGGAGAAAACCGGGCAGGATGTTGGTGTCGCAGGTGGTGAGCAGGCGTCTGGGTCTGCAGTGCCTCCGTCATTAGTGGGCAGGTTGCAAACGCTGGCTGAACGGGTCTGCGAGCGTGGTTCTCGCATGAGCTCATCGGTGCTGGAGCGGCGTGTAGACTGGTATATTTTGGGCTATGATTATACACCAGACAAATATGTAACAGCAGGAGAACCTACAGCTGCAATGATAGGAAGTATTTGTACAGAGCAGTACCATCTGGTGTGTGCTCCTAACAGTGACTATACTTAGCTGCTGTGCTGTGTATCCTGGCTAATCCCACGCTCCAAAGAACGAGGCATTCAGCATCTCACAGACAACCCCACTTTTAAAGCCAGCCGTCCTCTACCCGGTGATGTCTACACAGCTCCATGAATAGACACAAAACAGGGTATGCAAAAGGGTTATTATATGAAGAGGGTGTCATCTTGCTCGTCTGCAGATACATGGATACACAAATTTGGCTCTTAAAATGGAATAGACTTTTAGTGATGCTCGTGTTAAGATTACCAGTTTGACTGTTCTTGATTAAAAAAAAAAAGATCCTTCTCCTGCTACTTAAAACAGAAGAAAAAATATCTACAGCCTTTGAAAAAATCATTTATTGTACATCCATGGATGGTTTTGTAATAAAAGTCCTCACAAGGCCTATTGTCAACATTACAAAACAAACAAGAAACTCCAACATCCACCATTCCCAGCAGTGCTAATAAGTTAGTGTGCAATAATACCCTTACTCCCGGTGTGCCCAGCAGCTGCATAACGCTGTGACCAACGTACTTTAACTTGAAAAACTGACATTTTACAGACTCTCTACCTCTACTTTGGACACCAACAGCTTTGTGCCATGAAAAGGGACTGAGTTCTGCCATTGTTCCACAGCTTTTTCTGTTACTTTTCTCCAGGCCATCTATATTTTAGGTGGGCTACATGAATTCTTAAGTCTCTATGTGCAGCTGCAGTCGCTATATGTGCTTTTGCTCTGAAGCAAAGATGCAGTTACAGTTCACTTCTTCCATGCATGTAAATCTCAGCAATGGTAACGAGAAGAGAGGTGTGTGGGTGTGTTACTATTAACTCTAGTCCATGTTAAAGGTCTTTTCAGAAATAATGAAACATTATTTGTATTAGACTGCTTAAAATACAGGAAAATATTATTGGCACCTTTTTCTTTAAAAAATGCAAAACCAGACTTAGAATTCACAGGGAAGTGTGCCCCAGTATACTAAGGATACAGTACTCAAAAGAGCATAAAATACTCCTCAGAAAGACAGCAGTTGGCATGGAATATATATCCGATCTGCTTTTCCAGTTAACCTGTAAGTATACACGTATTTATACATTCACACACACAGAGTTTTGTGTGAAGGTGGGGAATAAGCAGAGACAACTTTCGTGTGCTTTATGGCTTTCTGAGTTCACAGGTATGTACTCAACAGATTTCTAAGTTGAAAAATGAGAACTCCAGTTACACGAGCCTGGATTTGCGTAAGCGTGCTAAAACGAACCGTCGCACCTTCCCACTCATTCCCTCTGCTGTGGAGTTAACCTGACTTCTCTCACTATTTTTCCCTGCTGTATACAGAAAGCATATGTAGTGGGTACTCCACAACACAACCAAAATCACAGTCTGGGGGGTACTAGGTCTTAATTAAGCATCCATATAATGTGGAGCTTAAACTGTTTTTTTCTGTCTTGCACAGCTGCATAGCACGGTACACTTGAGATTTTCAGTAACGTCTTTTCCTTTGCATACCTTAATTATGCATGCTGTTGAATGCTAGCATATGCATAGACAAGCTAAGGTACAGCAACCAAGCAAGTTACCCTAATTTGCAGTGTACAATGCTAATACATAACTTTGAGGCACATATTAAAAATTCTCAATAGGAAAACATCTTGCAATTTATTGTAACATAAGTAGTAAACATCTGTTACACAGGTAAAAGTTAGGGCTTGCTACAGGTATATTTCAAACACTGCTGAATAAAAACGTATCTTTTACAAACCCACCAATCCAATATGTTTTCTTCAAAACCATATAAAGTGTGTGGCTATGAAAACAGTGACACAAAAAAAAAAAATTCAGAAATGATTTACCACAGGGTAACATCTTTATAACTAGAGGGAAACAAAAAATTATGGACATATGTACATACATTTTTATATATATAGCAAATTACAGTTTCCTGCACTGAACATTTATCAAATATACAAGTACTGAACAACACTGGAGCAGGTGCTTTGCCACACCTTGTGGTCTCCTTAAATTCCCGTGAGAATGGAAGACAAGTTTCTAAGGAGGATACAACTTGTTCAGTGATGCAAGCTCACACAAGAATTAAAAAAGAAAGGAAAATCAAAAAAACCCACAGTAGAAATGCCTCACATTTCCAGCACAGGCATATTTAACAATAAAACGCGAATGCTCAACTGCTCCTCAAGCACATACCCCAGCACAGAGTCTGGGCCAGAGAGCTTTATTCTGTATGACAGCCTTCATCTGCCAAGGGCAACGAATTTGGGCAACAGATCTGATGCTCAGCTTTGTCCACTGGCTTGTCAAAGCCGTCACCTTTCTGATAGACATATTGGTGGGGAGCAGTCGCCTTTCAGATCCCCTACAGAAACCGTACCCTTTCTCTTGGAGCTGGACAGCTGCTCCCATGAGCTTCAGACAGAAAACAAGGCACTAGCTGGTTTTCTGGCCGTTACCTTTCCAGGGCTCTAGGAACTGTGGTTATTAGTGTGACGGGAGAGGTTGAAAAGGGTGACACCAAGCTATTTCTGAGGACTATGTACACAGTTATTTTGTTTTTGAAAATAGAAAGCATCTGCACCACACATTTCATTTCACCTGGCCCGAAGTGCTAAGCTCAGGTTCCTAACGCATAAACAACGATCCTTAGTGAAAAGGATGACTTAGACTCCATTGGGTTCTAGTCACCTTACCAGAAACTGTCTTCAAAATATTGCAGTTACTAGCTAAGAATAACAGTCCCGTTTAGGTGTCCTTCAGAGTATACAATACAAATATTTGTAGTATAAAAAGCATTTGGTAGTCTCCACAGGTTAGTGATGTCTGGAACTTGGGGGATTGTAAATCCAGTCCATTACAATAAGAGTCATACTCACAAACATGAAGATTATGCCAAGTATGAGAAAAATTAGAGCCTGCAATTGGAAAATGAAGTTTTATTAATAAAGCAGGTGGCTGAGCAGACTGTAGTTCACAGACTGCCCCACTGGAACTGCATGTATGTAACACCTAGGGCCTGAGTTTGGGTCATTCTCTGTGACTAAAGCCCAAGTAATTTCATACAGGGCTATGTGAATCAAAGTTAGTCTTGTATGAATTTCAGTCCAAGAGAACCAGGCTTTACAAGACTAAATCTGAAAAAAACCCCTCACTTTGTTACTAATAACACACAAGACAACACAGGAACAGTTTTTTTCTTTAAAGACTCACTAATTTTCAATGAATGATAGTTGTCTCTGATATCAAGAACAGCTTCCGAGTTAGTCCTTTTCATCCTTATTAGACAAACAGGTAAGCCCATCTCTCTTCTCTGAAGGCATTTCTATATATATTCAAGTGATTCACATGCTTGCATTCCCCCTTTGCTTCAGCAGGGCTTTAGTTTATAATAATCTGTCCACACTCAGCAATGTTCTGTCTTGCAACACAAAGATGAATATTGTATGTGATCTCAGTGCAGGGTGTGAAATTCTAGGTGTGCCTAACACACAGTGACATGAAGAATGAACAAAGAGACATCAACAAATATTCACAGTCTTTCTATAATAACAGCTCCAAAAGTCATCCTCAGAAATAATTTTAAGATAACAAACCTTCCCTTTTCCATGTGCAGTATGTATCTGTTGAACTTCCATATTTTTTGTGAACAGGTATATGGAAGTATATTTGTACTTCTGTTTACATTATATGCCTACATATATATTTCATCAATAACTTTTCTGATTAAACTTTCGAAGGACATCTCCTTGGTGATATTGTTAAATGTGCAGACAGCTATTGATGTTCAGGATGAAAGATACTGCAGCGGCAGTCCAGCACAACGTATAAACGCATGCTGTGTATAAATGATACACCATCATCATATGTGACTTCTGTAGGTATAAGTATCTAGCTCTGTGGGGAACTCACTGTTAAGTAATTATCTCTGCAGTACAACTTACTTCTTAACCTTGACCTCAGATTTTCCTGTTAATCCACAGCTGGCCTTCTAGCATGAACCAGCAGCTCCTTATACACTGTCTAAGTGTTGTTTATACGAGTGCCAGTGTTGACTAGAGCTTAGACTGGATTAAATAAATGCCTTTTTCTAATGATTTAAGACACACTTTAACCTGGACACTTACTGTTGTGTATCAGTAGCAGTAGGACACTAAAGGCTTTGGTTTGTGAAGCCTGGCTCTCCACGCTAAGGTGAATCACACTGTGCGACCTGTATTTTGAGTGAGACACTCCCGTTTGTGATCAACTGCCAGGTGTTTCAAGTCAAAGTGCTGAGTGTTTGTGACCAGCGGGAAGCACACACCCTCCCATCCTTCCTTTTCTAATTGCTGCCAGCTCCCTTACCCCGATCTTCTGGGGAGACCTCAGGGGCTCCTTCTCAACGAGCCGCAGGTAGAAGGCAGCAGGGAGGATGAAAATGAGCATCGTAGCAGAAGAGGCACCTGGCGGAGAAAGAAGAGGTGAGTGCCATGCCGGCTGACACATAAGCAAATGTGGTGCACCTGCAAAAGAGAGCGTGTGGGAGGCAGCTCCTCTTCCAAGGCCAGCTGCAGAAAGGCCTCTCTCTGCAGACAGCAGCCATGCAGAGCTGTAGATAAAATGGCCTCAAGATGCATCAGGGGAGGTTTAGATTGGATATTAGGAAAAATTTCTTTACTGAAAGAGTGTTCAGACATTGGAACAGGCTGCCCAGGGAAGTGGTCGAGTCACCATCCCTGGAGGTGTTCAAAAAATGTGTAGCTATGGCACTTCAGGAAATGGTTTATCAGGCATGGTGGTGTTTGGTTGATGGTTGGACTTGATGATATTAGAGGTCCTTTCCGGCCTTAATGATTCCATGATTCTATGTCCAAAAACTTATTTGAGTGCTCAGGGCCCAAGGAGATGCTCATTACCAAGAGGATCTGTTCAAACCTGTGTGGCTGCCTGTGATACAGATGTCCGCACGTGAGCTGGTCGAGCAGGGACAAACAGGCACTCCCAGGGTATGACAACCCTGGAAAGCAGGTGCTGAAAACAGGGTAGATGAGCTGTGCCCTGGAAATGCCTGTTCCTCTCCTCTCGGCAGAACCCAGTGTGGTGGCCTAGGCGTAAAAACCAGGGAGGAGCAAACCAACTGCTTGTATGGAGTATGAAATTAGAAAGGGCAGAAACCCCATGGAGGTGTCTTTCTCAAGGGCACCTGTGTCCCTGAGTCCTCAAGCAGCTCAGAGCATGGAGGCTTTTCAGGGACCTCTTTGGTCATAGGCCAAAATGGACCGAATGAAAGAGGTAGGGAGAGAACTGTGAATGTCGAAAGGAATGTGTTTGCTTTTCTCCTTTTTCTAACATCACAGTTTGGAAGCGAATACACTTTTCCCAGGCTATAGATGCTTGAAAACCAAAGGTGATTTCCCTCTCCCCCACAAGCACTAAATGCTGTTTGTCAAAACGGGAATTCCTTACCAGTTGTTGCAGCAGGATTATTGGATTCCTTGTGCCTCACACAAGGTAGCATCAAATTTGGGTGGGCAGTGTTTAACTTTGTCTGTCAGCTGTTTGGGAATTTTTATTTGCCTTTTACCTTTAGTCTGTGCTTATATTCACTGTAAGACCCAAATGGAGACTCTCATTCAGTCCATGAATGTAAATGTGTTGTGGAAAGGATTAGCAGAGTAAACAGAAAGTATTTATGAAACCTACCAATAAATCCGAAGATGTCTTTAATAGTCGGGACAAAAATTACAAGCAGGTTATTAAAAGCAAGAATTACTGCTGCAATCAGGAAATGTCTTATCCAGCTGAATGGCCTTTTGGGAAACAGCAATGCACTGAGAGATGAACGGATCTGTAAGACAAAAACCGGCAGGGAAGTAAACCAGCAACTAATTTATCTTTGCTTTTCACTTTATTAAATGCTCCATGCTAGTTGCTTTTGCTGTGAGAAATTCTGACTGAAGAAATGTGTTTTTGGCCTTTGATTCCCTTAATGTAATCTCACTCTGATGTAAGTTTTTGAGAACTGGGTTCACAGTTTAATGCAGAAACTCACATATTTGCAGTGTAGAAGAAAGTCAGGTAAATAGAGTGTAAAATCCGGGACATGAAATCTGCATGACTGAAAGATGTTAATATCAGCAACACCCCCCACCTCCCCCACCCCCAAGAAACCCTCACTACAAATACTAATCAGCAGGCAAAAAATGCATGGGTGAAATATGAGTTGCTGTATTCTGAACCTGATCCCTCTGAAAATCCCACAGGAGTTCTGTCATTTACTTTTGTGAGAGAAAGAGCAAGCTGTTGTTTTGCTTTCATTAAATATATACATATATACCTCTCAAAATAAAAGCATATTTTTCAATGCCACTTGGAAATTATAATCCTAAAAGCTATTGCCGAGCATACTCTTTGCTCCGCTGACTTTCTCACACAGTGCAGAGAGAGGTTTTTGCTTTTTCATCAGCAAAGATGGTAAGTAGGAAAAAGGTCAACAGCAAATCCCTTTGGTGGCAGGAGATAGTGTTACTCTGAAGTACTGCAATTAACTTAGAAGATTTGAAATGTAGATGTTGAACAAGAATGTTTTTACACAGAAAAAAGCTCAAAACCCACCTCTGTTTGGTTTTTTAAATAACAGAATACTGTTTCTGGATAAGTTTGGCTATTTAATAAGTGTATGGAGCGCTGTCAGATTTGGAGCCTGTCATTTGAAAACACAGCGTGAATTTTGCATTTTATGTTTTTCCAGTTGATGTGAGCCAATGTTAGGAAGAAGGAGACAGACTGCAAAAATTTTGTCCAGTCCCTGAGCTGGTGTAAAACAGCTTTATTCCACCAAAGAACTGCTGCCTGCATTCCTGTTCAATTATTGCTTGTGCATTATTCTTACTGTGGCATTGTCCTTAAAATGAAGTTATCAGACTGAAGTTTTATAGTCACTAATGGCACACAGATCTATATTTAATTTGACTTTTTAGCAATGTGATGATTTCTTTTTTTTTTAAAAGAATAAATTGACTACTATAAGAAAATGCAAATGTGGTAGTTCATAAAAAAAGTAATTGATACAACTGTACTGCTTATGTGGAGCAATTAGATCTGCGGAGCTGGCTGTCATGATAGGCCGTATAAAATTGTTTGATATGCTGGCTTCTTTTAACAGAGCAATTAGTGCTGTGGTGTGTGACTGCTAAGCCTTTGCACGTTATTCAGATATAAAAATGATTATACAGAAAGCTAAAAATGCAAAATGCTACATCTGACAGAGGCTTTTGCAATGCCCTTAGCTTGTTTTCCCATGCAGAGTGATCAGTTTAGTTAAGACTAATTTGAGCATTTAGTCAGTGGTTTCAGCATGAATTTGAAGGCAGAGCGCCAGAGTGCTCTGTAAGCTAGATAGACTGATCACTCCGGGTGCTTTATACTAGAAATATCTTTTTTTTTTGCTTTGTTGACAACCTTGAATGATGATCACTGCTCTTAGGTATTTGTCAACAAGCCTGGAAACGTACCTACGCAGAGCTGATGTTTGCATCCAGGACAATGGAGCAACTGGACTCCTGGGTATCTGCTCTCATCAGACATGAACACTATGGAGTGACGCAGATTGCCGGGAGCCTGCCGGCAGCATGATGCTGGGCTTGTACTTGCCATACAAATAGCACAACAACCTCCCAAAACTCACTGACCAGGATCAGCTATTTTGTCCCCAGCTGCACTGTAGCTCAGGGAAGACACGAGGGACAGTCCTGTATATCCAGGAGCCTGGAGGTCTGCTCTTCAAGCTGGGATTTGGTCCCCGAGGACGGTCAGTCCCTCTGCACAGTGGTCTGTTTAGCTGGGTCTTTCTGTCCCTGCTACTGTGGATATGAGTTTTTCCCAGTGAACAGCACCTAGAAGCTCCAAACTTTGCTCAGACATCTGACTACGTGGCTGAGTCTTGACTGCCTCTGTTTTCTGGTGCTTAGCTTCCTCCCCTGTCCATGGACGCAAGCACATAAGATGTGCAGAGGGCCCCTGCCCCACTACCTTGGCAGCCAGGTCTGGCAGTCCTGCGCAGCGCGTGGCCTGAGCTGCACCTGTCGGTTGTGAGTTCGGATGCTGCAGGAGGTGCCTATGGCTGTATTAGGAAATCTCATCAGTGGTTTCAGTACGTCCCCAAGTCTTGGGTACTGAACGCTGCTGCTCTGATAAATATAGCACAGAGAGAGCTAGAGGGAGCCAGGGCAGTTGTCCCTGATTTATTTCTGATTTATTTATAAAGACTAATTTATTTCAGTCTTTCAAAGACTGAAGCCCTAACTACCTCAGGTCCTTGCTCTATTCAAACTACATATGAGAAAACAGACACCCCCCCTCCAACTAAAAAAACAGGCTCACTTTTTTTCAGTGTTAAAGCTGGGTACATACAGTCAGCTTATACGGGCTAGCCCTGATTTCAGCCTCAGCAGCTGTGTTACTTACAGGGAAAAGGACGATGGGCACGGTCAGGGTTACAGCCACCAGCACTGCCAGGCGAACTGACAGCAAGAGGGTGTCGAAGGTGTACACTTTGGTGTACGTATGAAGTAGCTCATCTTCAACTTCTCCTGTGAAAAGGAAACACGAGTAAAATCACTTCAGCAATATCTGCACATTCAAAGTGATCCTTATACTACAGCCAGATAAGATTAGCTCTGGCCCAGCTGCTGTCACCAGATACATGCTATGGGCTAGGCATGAAAGAGGAATTTTCCCGTCATGACCAGTACAAATCCATCAGTCAGAGACGATGAGGGTAATACAGCTCTGAGGTGATGCTTTGTACTCCAGTACCTCATATGACTTGCTCAAAGTCACTAAGTGGATGTGGAACCTGGGGTAAAAATAATTTCTCTGATACAAAATAGGAAACAACTTGCTGAACTGGGAACAGATCCCTCGACCTCCACCCAGGTGTGCGAGCTCTTAGAGCCCTCTTGCCCCAGCAATAGACAACAGATTGTGCTGTGTTGTTCACTTCTCTGCTGTAATGGAGGAACTAACGAGGTAAAAAGAGGCGGCGTTGCATAAAACGGTGCGCTGATACAGGGGCTACTCTGTTTACCTACCGGTTAATCTAGCTCATCCATTTTCTTCTTACATTAGAATGGTTTGCACCTGTTTTTCAGCATAGATGAAGCTGAAATAGTGGTGTCAGAGGCAGGGTGGGTAGCACTTAATGGTGTCATGTAAAACTGTTGAGTACTAGAGTATTTTTAGCCTTCACCAAGAGACAAGTTCACAGCAGCTTGTTGTCTGAGTTCACAAAACCCAGAGATACGCAACTGGTCCCCCTCAGCAGGTGCCCCTGAGTCTGTCACGGGTAAGGAACTTGTGGCCTGACAGCTGGATAAGTCCTGCTACTTATTCAGGAGGTTACAGACTGTGTATTATGTTTGAATACTGCTTACACCTGGATTGAGGCCCACGGAAAGCACACGAGGACTTGAGGCTCATCGTGATAGCTCCATCTCGCCCGCTTTAAAATGAGAGGGAAAACTCTGCAGAGAACACAGCTTTGACCTACCGTAGAAGGTAAGATATCCAAAGAGGGCAGCCAGAAGATACATGATAAGCATACCAGTGATGGAGAAATTTGAGACATTCTGCATTCGCTTTCGGGAACGACTGAAGTAGGAGAGAAAGAGAGTAACAGTGCTATTCTTATAAAGCCTCTATTTGTACAAGAAGTACTCTGAAGACTCGTAGCTCTGCTAACATCACCTCACTGGCTAGTAAGTTTATAGCAATTGTACTAGTTAAACAGAGCTCTTTACTTGAAGCTTCGCAGCTTTGTGAAGCACAGTGTGTCAAAACTCCATTTCTACTGCTTACTTAGTGACAACATATGAATGTGTCACATTATTTTGTATATCTTTTTTTATACACTATCAGTCTCAAATGGGGAGTTTTAAATAGAAAATGGAGTGGCTAAAATTACAGGGCTTGTAATACAATAAAAAAAAGCTTTCATTCAGCTCTATATGAACATACCCCTGTAACTACATGGGGACGTTCTGCAGGTTCAAGAACATCCTGCAGGTCAAATCTTTTCTTTAGAAATCCTTTGGTTAAATATTTGGTGTAAGAAAATCTTCAACATATAGGACCTGGAAGCAGGTTCATAAGTCATCTGAGATTTTTTATTTCTTCTGAGGTTAAACGTGCTGAAATAGGAGGGAATGGGTCTTGGCCTCTGAGTGTTTTGCAGCACAACCTCCTGTAATGTCGTTCTTGCTGTTGAACAAATGTGTTTTCTTAGCCCTCCCCAATTGTCATCTCTGTGTTGATTTAAGCAAGTATATTTGATTTATGATATTTGATAAGCAACATAGGCTGGGTTAAGAGCCTATGTAAGACACCCAAACCAGTGGCATCCCAAGAAAAATTAAGAGTAAACAGCAGCTGACCCAGACACAGAACTCATTAAGATATTTTTAGAAACAAGAATTGTCTGTTTCAGTGCAACCGAGTTTCACATCATTCAAAGGACTGTCCGTATTCCTCTTTTCCTAAGTAAATGTTGATCAATGCGGCTATCTGAACAGTGGTTCTTTGTCACAAGCATCTGACTATTAGGTCAAAGCAAAGTCAATATCTGATTACTATGGAAATCAATAAATTATTAGCGAGTGGGTGTCTACAGACTGGTAATCAAGGCAGAACATGTAGAAACTGATCTCTAGCAATGGTTAACTGGAAGTATGGGACAAAATTTAAGAACCTTACTCTTTCAGTTCACTGTATATTGGTAGCACCTCAGGGTGGCATACGAATGCAAATGCCAGGATGGGTATTGCATAGGCAGTCTGTAAAATAAAGCTCCCATTAGTATGAATGGTCACTGCTTTACCTCTGACTCTTGGCAGACAGCAGTTTAGCTGTGGTACGAATGGCTAAAGACAGATTCTACAGAATCTTCCTTACCCGGGAGTTGAACACAAAGTATTTTGGCTGACACAGGTCACTACTGTCGCTGTGTGCTTCATATTCTACACCACTTTTTGGGGAGGTATCTTTTGGCTCCTCAAGGCCTGGCAAGTGCCCAGCTGTGTTGTCCATCATGAAATTCACGCCTGAAGCGAGAGACTCATTTGGTAACATGACCAAGTGCATTGGTACGGTGGTGTTGGTGGCGGTCCAATTTTCAACCCCGTGGTCCATGATGGGGAGAGGACAGGATATCTGAGATTTCTTGAATATTACCTACAAAAGAGTAGACAATGTCATCAGCAGGGTACCACCATAGGAGATTACACATACACTCATGATATGCCAACGGAAATATAAACAAGGACACAGACAAGAGAGGGGAAAGAGTGGAAGCAAGAAAACAAGTGCTATCACTTCTGCTTCTTCTGTAAGTATTTGTTGTTACTCAGCCTCTGCTGTTGTCCTACTTTATTTTTTTATTCTTAAGCATAGTTTTTTAGGCTGATCATTTTTATTCTGCCTGTGTTCAGCATGAGGCTTGTTGATTTGATTCACTTGCAGGTGCTATTCTAACATCCACATTTAATTGTCATGGTAAGAAATATAACAGTGCTACACAGTTTACAGACTCTATATTTGCTTAGAGACAAGAACCAAACAGTCACCTACCACACTGACAAAGAAAACCATACAAGTCAGCGAAAAACCACTCGTATAACCAAGATAACCTGTGAAGCAAGAAAAAAAATACAGTTCAGCTACATATAAATTCATAGTCATAATAGAAAGAAGAAATGAGGTTAAGTGGGGCATTAAGCTTACCTAAACTCTTTAGAAGGGAGAGAGGAAGAATAATCCCAACTGTTACAAGTATGACGAGGTAGTTCCCATTTAGGTACCATTCTCTAAAGAGGAGGAGTGAAAAATAACAATAATTATCGTCAATAGCAAAGTGAAAAATTTCCATCTGAGGTTCAGGCTGAGCAAAGGTACCTACCCAGAACTCTCCTCAAGCTTCATAAATGCTCTGATCACTTCAGGAAGTTCATATTTAATAATAAAGAGGTAGCTTGACATTGCTGAAAAAAAGAAACACAGACCTTCAGAGAAAACTGTAGTTCCAAGAAAAATAATTTGTTTTAAAAAACATTAATGTTACATGAAAAACATGTTGTTTTGATAAACCATTTTTGACTGAAATAGAGGAATGTGCTTTGTTCAAATAACAGTGTGTAATAACTACACATGGTGTAATAACCTTAGTTGTTACTGCCTCTAAATCTCTTAATCTACCTTATCCCTTCTATTTTTGGTTTCTTTCTTCTAATAGTCCACTCCATGTGTAAAAAAAATCCCAACTAGTTGTCATGATTGCTGATGGAAGGGTGGACTTCTACACATCTTATTTAAATGTGCTGCCAGAAGACATGCTTTTTTCAGCTATTTCAAACTGGCCACAGAGAGGTCTCTGGAGATCTATGGATCAATCTAGACAAGAGATTGAAAACCACTGACTAGAGGAACAGCTATACCTCTCTAACAGGGAAGCATACTTCCTTCCTGAATTCAATCACTTTTGATAACCAGGCTTCAGGAAGAAAGGGAACACCATGGAATAGGATTTTTATGAACAAAATCAAAAAGTCTCTTGCAGTAAGGATATATGAACTACCTCCATCTGGGTAGCAAAGAGGTCGACAGAGATTTGCAAAACACACCAAATTCCAAGAGAGAGGCCATAAAAAATCTACATATATTGAGTTAACTAATGAGGTATTTAATTTATATTTCAACTACCTTTCCTTAAGAAATCTGGAAAAAATTACAAACTCCCCTGAGCTTTCAGATATGGTGTTCTCCAGCCTCCTGAAAGGCTTCTCCCAGGGTAGAAAAGGGAAATAAGCTTTGTTGCACGAAGGCACAGTCCTACTCCCGCTACTTACATCAGTAAGTAAATGGTCTCATTTTCTGAGAGGATGGAAGTTACTTGATAGATATTTCACAGGGTGTATCTTTGTGGGTGAATACTTTCAATGATCACTCTTAAACACTCAACATCTTAGAGAGATCACAACTCAGCTGTCATTTGAAGGAGAGAATTCAGCTGGAAAATGAACTACTGAAAAGCCTTTCTTTCATGGAGAAGTCAGAACTATGTGCTGTTCCTATTAGGTAGAATTCATCTTTTCTAAGTCGAAGCAGGTCTTGCCTAGTCTGAGCTGTACTCAGTGAAGAGATATGGACAACTCATTGAGGACAATCAGACAAGCCATTTTAGCCATCACTGAAGGCTCTTCACTGGTCATGGGGAGGCCTCAGGCAACTAACTACCTTTCACCAGACACGGAAATATCAGATAGCTGAAATGAAGCAAGATTAATTCCTCCTGTCCTTCCTTAATACAATGTATATTGTACCTGGCTCACCTCTGATGCCATTTAGCCTCACAGAGGAGAGAAAGCACTTATGTTCTGTAGAAAAGCATTGGAATTTAGAACATGTTTTTCTAAAATCTTTTGCCCCTTACCTCCAATGTTCTGCATTGTAACTGAAATGAAAACACCACACTTCCCAGGCCAGCCAAATGCCTTTTCTCCCAGTTTTTCATATATCAGTGATCCTGAAAAAAAACAAAGCAAAAAAGAAACATGGGCCACTGCATTGGACACACGTGATGAATTGCATTCCAAGGTAAAATACATGCATGCAGTAAGGACTCAGTCAGTCACAGCCTGATCCTCCTACCTCCTTCTTTTGATATCTTCAGTAAGAGGTGGACCGAGTAAAGTGACAGTATTGCTACGCTGAGCAGCAGAACTCTGCAAGGCAAAGCAGAAATCAGAATCCCACTGGGACATCAGAGACACTCACTTCATTTGAATGTACGCTTGCTTGTTCTCATGAAGTTCAACACATAAATAATACTAAGCAAAGTTGTGTTTTGGACTCCTGGTGCCAAATGCAGAGAGAAGTGTTGACTGTAGCTTACTTGTAAGTACAGTTGCACCTTACACACTCCAGAAGCCCCTAAATCTTGTTTAAGACCAGGTAGGTGCCAATTTATGTTATTCCACAAGGACAGAATCTTACATCTTAACAAGAACCTACTAAAGGTGCAAGAGTCAGGTGTTTGGTTGCTTACCTGCTCACTGACCTCTCATTTTAATCTCTCTCCTTATTTAAGAGCTATAAAAAAAAAAACAACCCAAACTATGATTGTGACAACTGCACTGCCAGCTCCTGGCTAGTCACTACTTTTGACTTCTGCCATGTCATTGTGAAGTTGTGGAGTTTAGTTTGAGATGCCCACTTTGCCATGTACGTGAGAAATCTTCCATAATACTAAACAAGCAAGCAAGACACTGGAAAATCTGCTCTTGGAGCCCTTGCAGCATAGTCTTCTAGCCTAGTCTGCTTGAAGGTGTCTGAATTCACTAATTCTGATTACTGCCATGTTCCTTCCACATAACATTTACATCCTATGTAATTTCAGCTATCATCTACCTCTTGCAAGCTGTTGGTAAAAAATGTAGCTTTGTAAGACATTTTCAGGCTATCATATGCTGTGGGCAGCATATCTTATTACCATAATGTTTTGTCATCAGCCTGTACAAGTGTTGGTGCAGCAGGGGACACAACGATAACATGACAGAGCTAGGAAATACCAATGTGCCTTACTCCAAGGCTGAACAGAAGGTTGTGCATGCAATTTTGACTTCACTGAACACGCTGTTTGGTATAGATACGGGAGACACTGACAGCTGAGTTTGTATATGAGTTACAGTCTAAGAGGAGACATAGGCCCTGGGGCCAGGTGATGGCCACCAGACCATCAAAATTTTCTTTGAAGTTTCTTTCTCCAAGAGAGACAGACAGCGCTACAGACTTCATGTGAGCGGGGTCATCTCTTATGCTGTGAGTTCACGCGATATGATAAGAGGCGATCATGTCTGAGGTCATAGTGCCAAGATGGCATCCCTCTTGGTCAGGGCCACCCATGTAGCTGCTATGCAGAGACATGATCTCTGTGCTGTGACACATAAGGTGTGGTAAACTAAATCCATCCTGGTTGCACTTGCTAGATCATGCCAGGCAGCAGAAGAGATGCTCTAGGGTGTGCTTAGTGCCATTGCAAACCTCCCGCATGGAGAGCAGGATGTAATGGGAACTTCTGGAGAGCTTCTGAGTTTTAGGAGCCCTCCTTCTGCTGTCACTCTGTAGAACATCTTCCAGCACAAGAGCACTTGGGCAACATGAGAACAGTAAATTACAAAAATTTAGACAATGCTACTACCATCATCTAAATTAGAATTAATCTCCAGCAGTTTCTATTTAGGAGATGGGATTTTTGTGTCCTGCTAATGCTAACATCACGATCTGTGAAAACAGGGGAACCTTTGGCCAGTAGATGCATGCCACGGCAGTAAAAATATCCCCACACATTTTCTACTTTTAAATAAAACTCCTTCCTCTACCAGAAGGGAGAATGTTCTCATGCAGAAAGTATGGAAGTAGGACAGAAAAGAAAATGATCTGCAGGGTGGAGACGTCCTTTGTTTTTCCTGTTTAAGGCTCCATAGGATTGCTTTAGCATTATTCCTTACATTAGCACTGCCAACAAAGCTAATGTTATTAGGCTCATATCAGGTTTTTTTTAGCCACCTGTGTGAATGAACAGAGCCTTGAAAATAAAGATATTACAAAGGTAATGTGTTTTTTTCCCCTTGTGAGGCTTGAGGAATCACAGTTTTATTTCCAGTGATCATTTATGGCCATACTAGTTAGCACATGTGCTCAGAGAAACATGGAGAAAAAAAAATCCTGCATTTTTCAGGCTCTAATGCAGTCAATTTTAGAACTGGTTTCCATTTTTGTATCTGCAAATACTATATCTAAACCGTTTGAGCACAGGTGCTGGGAAGTACTTATCCAGGACAGCATTTGCATCTACAATTAATTTTCAGTTAAAAATTCTACTGGCAAAACAGGAAGTGTTTCTTAGCAACTGGAAGCTGCACATAGCATTTCAAATGCTGTTGCTGTTGTAGTTACACAATCTCCAGAAGAAAGAAGCCCTATAAAGATAGCCATGCAACCTGATTTAAAGGCTTGTTAGATTTCAGTAATGTAGAACAATGGCCTATTGTCATACTGCACTGTCTTCCTTTATTCAAGCTTCATGGGGGATTAAAATTAAGGCTTCAGTTAAAATTAAAACCAGTTATTAAAGAAAGAAAATCAACTTTTTTTGTTCAGTCTCTCTCATTTTACAAGGTTAGCCACAGATTAAAAATCTTCACATGGCTATCTGTTACTGTCTATCACAACTGATTTTCTATAGATACTGCATGTCAGCTACATACCATTGCTGTCGTCTGTGCACATTGAGAACAAATAGACTGCAGGGAACCACATTGAATAAATCTGTGAATGCGTTTGCATTCAAAACATGCTGCTATTTCAGACTTGTATCAAATATTCTTCCATTTCTACATAGTGATTAGATAGTTGGGATGACGTGAATATATACTTTACGGGTGATTTATTTCCCTTGTTGAATTCCCGTACTGAACCACTAAGATCGCTGTTGTTATTTTAGGACTAGTATACTGTTCTTCCCCTCTGTTTTTTGACTGCACAGTATCAATTCACCGTTGTGTTCTTGGTACAAAACAGGGCTAAAACAAAACAAAACAAATTGTCAGCAGTGGATGGTTCCTTGCGATGCAGCTAAAATGTTTTTTGTTACAGATGATCTTACATAACTTTTCAGCTAACAAGACAAGCTTAACGTACCTCTCTAACCCCCAGATCTTTAGCTCCAGCACACTGCTTATATTCTATTTGCTTTTCTTCCCAAGTACTTACACAAAAAGGATAATTCCTGTGTTGGCCATGGCATAGGAGAGTCCTAAGATGCCACTGCCCATAATGGCATTGCTGAGGTTGAATGAGGACATTCCGAAGGAAACTCTGCCCCGGTGCTGTTGGGAGCAAGAACAGAAAATGGCAATTCATTTGCATTTTACTGAGCAAAAGAGACTAATTATCCTCATTGCTGGTTTTCTGTGTATTGCTCCTTTAATCCTTAGAGGTGAAGCCTTGTCAAGGTTCCTGAGCCCACAGGTGCTTGCCTGTGGAGTCTCTCTTACCCCCAAAGTCAGCTGTGCTGGTAGGTGTTTGCCTCTTCCCGCTCTCCCCTTGTCTCAGCAGGGAAGAGGGCTACATCACAACCCAGGTGACATAGCCACCACCGCCTGTGTTGGTCAGCCTCTACAGGAATACATGCTGTCATCTAACAGATCTCCCAATTATTGATTTAAAAAATTCAGAAGATTTTTTAAAATTAATCCAACAGATTATTGAATTTTTCTCCAAGTAACATGTGCTTCTTTCTTTGAGAGACTGAAAGTGTGTCTGGGGGAGTAAAGAAGGAAGCGCTGTGCAGCTCGGGCTGGAGGCAGGGGAGTGGAAGAGGACAAAAAACTAAGAGGGGCGGATGGTGTGTGAGGGAGTCACATCTGCCACCAAGTAGAAAAGAAAGGGGGGGGAATATGGCTTTAAATTTTAGCTTGCAATAAAAGATTATATTTTTTGTTTTTATTTGATCAATCCCAATAACACAAGTAACTTGACTAATAAAATAATGCCTTTCTTTGCACCAAATTCACAAAAACTTTGAATAAAATTAGATCCTGAGCGGAGAGGTACCCACATGCACACCCCAGGAACCAGTGGTGTGCTTCCATTTGCACATGCAGTTGTCTCAAGAGCTGGAGGCATGCCAAGCATGTAAGTGCAGCATTGTAAAGCCAGACATGAATGACCCTTCTTTAAAGCAATGCGGCTGTATGTAGATTCATTTACACTGATACTGGAAACAAACAACACAAGCACGCGTGGACTAAGACCAAGCTCAGCTCTACCTTGGTATCGGAGCAACAAAGTTCCCCTGAAGCAAATCTCCTGTCAGAAAAATGGGTGCAGACCCACCCTGGCTGAACGTCTCGGGTGAGATGACATGGGTGTTACTGAAGTCCAAGCATGACCTGAGGAATTTCTCTGATTGCTTGTGAGGGAAAGACCCAGCTTTACTTGCAAGACAATAGAAAGGGTTTGCTGCACTAACTGTAAGAAAATGTGTTTATTCTTCCAAAGCCAAGATTATGCTGATCAAACTCCAGAGTAATCTTGTTTACTGAAACTTTTGGAAAAAGATTCAGGTCAATGAGATTTACTTTGTAATTACCCTTAAAAATGAATAAAACTTACATATTCTTCACTATATTCTTCCAATTTCTTTTTACCCAGATATCCATTTGTAAGGAACTTCTGACTTTCTGCATCATCACTAGCAAATGGACTGAACACAAAGAAAAATAAAAAACTATTAGATAATGCGTATGACACACATTATGTTCAAGCAGTGCCTTTTGTTGTTAGTAGAAACTTTCCTTTGACATTGCAATGAATATTTAAAAGTCCTTCAGAAAAAACCCCCTCTTTTCTCCTGTAAGATCCTCATGTCTAATGGCATGTTGAATAAATCTTTGCTTTGCCTTGGAATTTAGTTTAAAAGCCAGTAATCTTCAAATTATATCTGATTTCAGATGTTGGAAAGTAACAATTCCTTACTGCCAGCAATGTGCTGGAGCTGAGCACGTACTTCACATCTGAGGAACAAAGTGCCTTGCAACTGCCCGGTTGAAGATATATGCTGGGGGGTTCAGCAAGCTGAGAGCTGGAGGATGGTATTGAGATGCCTTTCCCAGGCCACCAAGGTGCTGGCGCTATGGTGGGTCCTGATGGAGATGCCCGAGAGTGGGCTGTCCCCGCAGGAGTGCTGAGCTGCTGCCCTCCATAACCTGCCCTGGGAAGTGCTCCTCCTCTCCCGCAGGGCTGACGCGCAGAGGGAGCCTGCTCAGGTTGCACTGCCCTGGGTGCCTATTAATTTACACCTGTTCTATCTGACTGGAGCAGCTGGAAATTACCAAGCGGGTGCTTGGGGCTGGGAGCCTGCGGAGGTCACTCCAGGTTGTGGCTGGCAAGGGAGACTGGGGTTGCCCTGGCTGTGCTGGGCATGTCACCCTCTGCGGTGCAGAGCAGGGAGGGTTGGAGTGGTGGGGAAGTGCTAGCTGAACAATCACACTAATTTCAGTGTATCGCTGAAGAAATATTTTAAGTCCCAGATGTCATCAGTGAAGCTTGTTCTTAGATCTAGTTGAAGATGTCCCTGCTCACTGCAGGGGGGTTGGGCTAGATGACATCTAAAGGTCCCTTCCAACCAAAAGCCTTCTGTGATTCTATGATTCTATGATTACTTCTTTCTAGCCTTACTGGAACAGCCTTTTACATGCTTACCTCCGAATTGCAGCCTTTTCTGAATCAACCAGCTCCGTGTAGTTGTCTTCGAGGCTTTCCCCACTGTTGCTCTGATCATCAAGCTCAATGTTGACTTTTTGCAGCTCCATGCGATCCATTAGAGTGGTCAGCGCTTTGCAGCACACACGCTCGCTCCTTCAGGGTAAACAGCACCGCGCCGTCTGCTTGCGGGTCCTCTCTACCATGCGGGGACTGCTGGAACACTCTGTTCTGCAAACAAAACACAACAGAACTCATTAGAGTTTTCCTCAAATTACATAAACCAGCGTGAATCATTGGGTTTGTGTTTGTTCTTTGTAATAGCATTAAGAGGGGAAACCGTTGCAGACTGGGAAAATTGTGGGCAAGCATAATGTCCCTTTATATGCCAGCACTTGGCCCTTCTGTCTCCCTTCAAATTGTAAAGAATGCCGGGGCCAACGGATGCACAGTGGATGTCTGGCATCCGGCAAAATGACAAAGCCAGCAGAAAATAATTTATTGAACTACTGCTTTTGAATTTCCAGGGGACGGTGATGCAGAAGTGCTTGCTGTCAGATATGGAGTATATCAGGGTTTTCCTACCACTGCTTCAAAACATACATATTCTTAAGGGAAATGCTCAGTGTTTTGAATCATTTGTTGTAAGATTAATGCTGTCACAGATTTAAATATTTTGATGATTTGTCCCTTTCACTGGGATCTGACAGAGGTGAGCATCTATGTACGACCACTTCTTTTGATAATTACGAGGTGCAATTCTGATAGAGCAGTTTTTGATTTTCAGTATATCTGTGTTGAATTCTTACTTGTCCCATGGCTAGATTTGTCTCACACTGGATTATTACATGGGCATAAGACTATGTTTATCCTTGTTAGAAAAATTCTTACCTTTTCAAAATTTTATGAATAAATGCTCAACTCTCTATTTCTGTATGGACCAAAGGAAACTGTACAGACCAAAGTCACAAAGAGGACTTCAACTCTGGGATTTCCGCAGCTTTATGTTGCAGTCTCATCTGCAGATACACATTTACACTCATTTGCTCATTCCCAGATTCAAGAGGAAAACATCATGCAAGAGAAGCTGCAGTTTTTCAATACTTTTCCCTTCTTGGAGATAGTCCTTGATAAATTCTACATTTGCATTTCACAGCTGAGGAGACAAAGGGGCACACCGGTGAAGGGAGCGAGCACAGACCAGATAGCACATTGCTGGCACAACTGGGGCCAGAATTGCAGACTCCCAGCACTTTACCAGCTACCTCGAAATCAAGCACACTAGCTGGATCCATTATATATTTCATAAATGTCACATGCTAAGTGCAGTCCAGCACTGCATGACAACAATATCAGAAGACACTGCAACAAATAATTTCTACTTCTGGCCTTTTGTAACACGAATCCTGCAACTATTTAACAGCCTTTTTCCTGGTTTTTCATTTATGAATGTATAGGTCCTCCCTCGATGACCAGACCTTCACTATCCTCTGCTACTGATCACACGCTGCTCTTCAGAACATCTACAAATGCATTTGTAGTGGCAAAATGTTAGAGTGCATGTACTTAAAATGTAAATGCAAACTTTAAATACCAATCCTGGAGGCTAAAACTGACCCCAGGCCAGAAATTAAAGTCAGCTTCCTTGCTTCTTACTAAAAACACTCACCCAGACCAGACAACAGAAAAGGAAAAGCAATATCACTGTGCATTAGGAGATATCCTACCAGAGAGAGTGGCTGTGTTTACTCCTTTCAGCTGCTGCACGAGGATTGTGAGTGAGGGGACGAGTGACTCAGGCATTGGGACAGAGCCACCTGTGCTCGCATTCCAGCAGCCAGGGGTTTCTGCCCGCTCAGGATATGAATAACTCCGGGAGACAAAAAAATAACATCCCCCCCGCCCCCAACAGAGCCCTCCCAACTGTGTTTTCATTCACAGAATCATCTTCAAATGCAGATGCTGCCCTGTCTGAGGAACAGAGTCCTTCTAATTCCTGATTTTTAATCTATGGTGTAACTCAGGCAGACAAATCTGACTGCACTTAGCCCTGCTCTGGTAATGGGTAAAATCTCTCCTGTGCACATTGCCTAACACTTGTCAGAGAAACATCTTTTCCAGAGCTGCCAGTCTAGAAAATACAGACCTTCAAAGAGCTGGGAATCAGAGGAAAAGTTAGCAAAAAGTTTGCGAGGAGTTAAGTTACAAAGAGATTAGACTGAAGAGGAAAATCTGTGCAGCACAGCAAGCACAACTTGGGAAAGGGGAGGAAAAATCATCTGGAAATACGTATTACAGCTAAGAATCATTTGGACGTTGTCCTGTTAGACATTTACACAAGTAATCTGATTTATGGGTGTCATCTCAAGAGGCTGTGGAATTACTGCGTAAAGCAGTGACTTTATTTTATTTCTTTTTATTTATGAATCTGTGAATTCCTAAATGTGTTCCGTTGAAGGTGCAAAGCCTCAAGGTGGTAAAATTAAATCTTTTGAGAACCTGCTTTCTTGCAGTTGTAACTTTTTAGGAAGCGGTTGGTAGAGCTCAAGGGATCTGTAAACCATGACTTGAAAGCCAATGGCATAAAGTGTGCAGCAAGAGACCCATGAAACAGGCTCAGTATTAGATTTGAGTCCTACAATCACTAGTAACTCTAATTACAACCAATGGTGCCTTTGAACTTCAGCAGAAATTGGCAGAGCTGGTCCTTAGTTGGTGGAAATCCATTTCTTCAGGTTCCTAATGCTGCAGGCACTGAAGGCTTTGGGAAGATATTGAGGTACCGGTAGTGTGTGCTGCCCATGACTAATGTGGAGGGGGCAGAGCTGCCATTGTTTCACCTGAGATGGAAATGCGGTAGCCTTGTGCCTCTGGGGTTGCTGCTCAACCCGTGAGATATTATTTACAAAAAGGGGCATGCACTAGCTGGCTGTGTTTAAAGTAAAATGCTGGCTACATCTGCACACTGTACCATGCCCAAGCCCACTGCCAGGGTTGGTAGTCGAGTGCTTGGATGCACCCTTGCAGGGGTTCGTGCTGGCTGGACCTCTGCTCTTGGGTGATGGCCAGGCACCGGGCCAGCAATGGCGTGACAGGGCACAGCCACCAAGGTCGGGCAGGCCTGGGCCCTGCCAGAAGCTGAGCACATAATATTTCAGGAGAAGCACCAAAGTTCATCCGAACTTAACATCCAAATTCATCATGACCTGCCCAGCTTCCTTTTCCTACAGAGGAATTTTGCAAGTTTGGAAGTAACCAAAAAGCTGCTCACTTCTATTTCCTTCCCTTTAGTTAAAATTAGTACATTTTCCCTGTAAGTTACATGCAAGAAAAATCTCTTAGCTCTACATTGTTCCTTAAACTTGGCTTCAATACAGCGATGGTTTTGCTGTCTCCTGTGGCGTTTGGCTGAACAGAAAAGATTTTTCTTAAAGTATGGCATTAAAATGGAAATATTGGTTACAAAAGAGATTAATCTATTATTAGAGGGAAGTTATTTATCCCTATAAAACTATTTTTCTCTTCAAATATAGGGTACCATTCTGCATCATTTATTAAATAACGGTTTTCAGAAAAGACTTAGAAAATCATGAAATTTTGGGCATCTTTTGGGCAGTTTCACAACGTTATTGATTTCTGTCTAGTCTGCAATTCAGACATTAAGAGAATGGACAATCCTCAGACAAATAATTCCAGGTCTCTGATATGACTAACATTTATGGATTTTGTAGTACCAAGATTTGTAAGTTCGGTCATGGTATCTGATTTTGCAGGCTTTTCCAGATCCTTCATCTTCATGACAGTGAGTTAATAATATTATTGGCTGTGCAGCTATTTCAAAATAAAAGAAATGTTGTCACTGTGAAATAAACAGTTAAAATGCAAAGCCTGCTTGCACAAATTCATTTATTTACAGAATGTTAGGCAAGTAAATCTAGAGCCTAGAAAAAATTTCTCAGAAGTTCGCCAAGGGCTGCAAAAGAAAGCAAGCATTCATTTCTTAATTGCCTGGTCAATTTTAAACACCTTTTGCTGTTTCTCCGGTTACTTAAGTTTTGATTTGATGTACAAAAAAAAGGACTAAATTTAATTTCTGAAGAATAAATTAAAGATACTTGCCAACATAAATTACCATGTCAGTAAATCTCAAGAAGCCCATCCTTCACATTGCACTTATATTTACAGTTTAATTAATTCACTAATTCTCAGTTTTTAAAGATGTGGCCGGTGTCTAAAATACATTGATCAAACACTGCGAAGAAAAAAAGTTTTAGGTTTACCTCTGGCTCAGGCAGTTTTTCTTGCTCCCTTGCTAAGCAGGTTGTATCTTTTAGGAATTGCACCTGTGATGAAAAGTTTGCTCATATGCAACCCAGAGCAGTTGGACAGTGATTTAAAGACAAATGGGAGTGTATCAGATGAACCAATCAACAGCTGCTGCACCCCAGCAACTCCCTTTGACAAACTTGCGTCAGCTCTTTTTGAAAAAAAGGGGAAAAAAAAGGAAGAAAGGTAAATCAGTTTATTGGAGCACACTGAGGGCAAACATCTCGGTTACCAGAGCTATTTGCTCTCTGAGCTTAGTACTGTTACAAAATGCATATCCACAGAATGCTTCACCCAGGCTTGACCATGCTTTCACTTGACAGTCTTGATTTTTGAACGATGTGTGTGCATTAAACTTGCAGTAGCACAACAGTAATAAGCCTAGAAAATAGTGTCTGGGAGAAATAACTAAGGGCTTCCCCACTGCTCTTCTCCCTGTGCCTACAGACTGCAGCTGCAGTGAGGTGTGCACGGCAAGACGTGGTTGGAAGAGTGTGCTTTCAGATAGGCTGGTTGACCTGTGCCTTAGTTTCCCAGTTGAAATATTTACCATAATTGCAGTTGTGGAGGTATATGTTGAATGACAAATGTTATTCATTTAACAGCAATATAGACCTGTGGAGAAGTGTTTCATTACCTGTGCCTAGAACACTGTAGATTTTATAACCTTTTATCCAATTACATAATGACCATAATTAAAAAGACCAAACAACCCTCCAGCCCTCCTTCCTGCGAAGGCTTTGTGATTAAAGCCCTCAGATTGGCCTGACTGCGAAGACAGGAAGGCAAGTGAGAGGATGTAATTTTTAATTCTTGGAGTTTCCCGTGGAGCACTTCAGACTGCTTTAGTTGAGGCTGGGTGACAACCTGTGGGAACCCAGCCCTGCTCTGCGGCGAGCAGGGCTTTGCCTGCTTGCTGCCAGCACTGGCTGTGCCGTGCCATTTCATGGTCCCCCCCCCCCCCC
>Ga0065711_1028323_pt1 | contig 41956 bp, 21 predicted proteins | sample Hoacrofraction12_FD_59098 | JGI IMG/M metagenome (GOLD analysis project Ga0065711, IMG submission 59098) | Hoatzin crop microbial communities from Cojedes, Venezuela - Epithelial fraction 12 v2 (version 2) | ecosystem: Host-associated > Birds > Digestive system > Esophagus > Crop | place...
GGGCTGTCTATTACCTGGCTTAAGAAGTTATCCTCAATGCATTCTAGGAGTCTCCTGGATTGCCTACAGCTCACCGTGCTACTTTTCCAGCAGCTGTCGGAGTGGCTGAAGTCCCCCAGCAGGATGAGAGACTGTGAGCGCGATGCCTTCTGTAGCTGGAGTAAGAATACTTTGTCAATAAGCTCCCCTTTATCAGGCAGCCTGTAGTAGACACCAACAACAAGGTTCCCGTTGTTGCCTCGGCCTCTAATTCTTACCCATAAGTTTCAATCTGTTCATGGCTATTCTACGCATATATACTGGAAGCATCATACAGTCAGGACTTTCTCCATCCCTAAAAATATCACTGGAATTCACAGCTATTACCACCACTGTATCAGCTTTCCACATTAAGTTTTTCTGTTTTGAGTGCCATGTGATCACCTGCACAGAAGGCAGGATGAGTTTATTCTAGCCAAAAATCTATAAATAAAGTGTATTTTGATTAATATGGACCAAAACTATAAAAAAAAAAAAAGACCACAACAATTAGAACACAGAACTCAAACCTTAGAAAGTTAATACAGAGAGGAGAAAAAGCAATTATTCTATCAAAATGTCAAACAGATGCAAACTATTATGAAGCATGGCTTCACTACTCAACACACAAAGGACAATATTAAAGAATGTAATGAAGTGTTTCCCAGATCCTCAGCTCTTAAAGAGATGATCCATCACTTCGATAAAAATTCCAATATTACACCGAGCATAAATGATCATATTAAATTTCTAAAGAGAAACTGAAATCTTAACTGAGGGTGTAGTAAGACACTGGCTGATTGTACTAGCAGTATAGTTACTATCATAATGCTAAAAAAGCTCAGGTACAAGTCTGAAAGACTGAACCCAGCCAGAAAACAGTAAGTACAACAGAGAATATCATATCAAAGTTTAGGGACAGATTTCTAATGATGAAATTAAAAAAGTATGAAATAAAATGATTAAATATATTAGAGATAGACCACCAGACTTTCCAGCCCCTAAATAGATCTGAAAATATAATCTACCAGTGCTTTTGAAAATTTTATCCCAAAGCTTTCTACCAAAATATCTCAATACAAAGAATGCAGACCATACATCTCCAGCCTTATGGCTATCAGTTCTACAGCTAGGTAGTTTCCCTTCAGTCCTAGAACCTGTAATGTATTAAATAACCATGATCTACAGATTTTTCAAAATTTTTAATTAATGATGATGTCTTAGTTTGGGGTGCAAATACTCAAGACAGAAAGTGTAAAAACATGCAGCAGGCCAAAAAATATTGTCTTGAATAGTAAACAGAAGAAAACTAGTATAATCAGGATGAAGTTGGAAATGTAGGGACTGTGGATGATGGAAGTGAGGTAGTTGAAACTGAGAAAAAGAGCAAATGAGAGTAGTCTAAATGGGGTGTTGAATGACTTAACCACTTATTTCCTTGCTTTTTGTTTGTGTTGACATACAGGAAGTCTAGCAATCTTAACCAGAAGCTGATAAAAATCTGAGTGTGTGACTAGGCAGACAGAGAAGTAGACAAATACGAGCGTAATATACATTATCACAGTCATAAATAATATCAGCTAAGAAACTAGAACAGTAGTAACAGTGTGTAATACAACACACAGAGCTGAATGGAAGTGAAAAAATAAATAAGACTTCTGTGATTTTAGCTCAACAGGTGGCAGTAGGACTTACAGGCTTGTTTAAAAGTAGTTCAAGATACCTTGTATATCTTTATATATGAATCATTCTGTTAGTAAGAAAAGACACACAGCAAAAGTTTGAGACATGGGGAGTGGCCCACCTCAGCTGAAAGAGACAAGGAGAGTTTGGAGACAATCGTTGCAGAAGGACAAAGGAATGTGTTTTAGGCATGACTGACATCAGGTCTCTTGAGCTTTAGAGAAACCCAAGAAAAGGTATCATTGTTCAAAAGAGTAAATGACAACATGGAAAACAGGTAAGCGGACTATGCATACAATATTCCATCTACAACAAACCATCAGAGCACATGGGAATTGCAACAGTGAATAGAAGCCATTCAGAAAGGCTCCAAAAGCACCTACCATATACATATATATTTTTAAGTGATAAGGCACCTAATGTTTCCAATATGACAAGTTCTTTACAACAACATCCTAAGCCAACACAAGGTACATACTTTTTGATCTTCGTCTAAATATGCAAAGCATATTCCAATGAATCCTATATACCATTCTGCATGGTTAAAGAACTGTTGCAAAGAACCACCATGCAATGCTTAGGAAACCAGCCTCAATGGCAGGCTGTGCTACAGTATCATCTCTTTCGCTCTTCTGATCAGTTCTGTTCCTGTCATTGCTGCTCTCAGAACACATATTGCTCTGAATGCTCTAATTTGATACTCTTTGCTGGTCTGAAGTGATCAACATCTGGGTATTCTTTGTTCAACTGTCTGACAAAAAAAAAAAAATCTAAGAGGCTTTTTTTCCCCCCCTATAAAAAAAATGAAATTTCATGACTGCTAGGAAAGGCAAGTATGGCAGTAGATAAGTCTCTTTATCAACTGGAGGTGTTTTTAAAAGGGGGGAAATAGCAGAGTGGAGGGTAATCACACTGTGATGTCTAAAAAAAGAGGACAGGCAAATTCCCTATACCATGAAGAAATAGGTGGGCTCCTCTTGAGGTTGACTTAGGGGAATTCTTTGAACAATTTTGAAGTGCTTTCTTTGTCTTTCTTGCCCCACTTTTTTTTTTTTTTCCCAGGGTGGTGGTGGGAAGGGGTTGGGTTAAGTTTCCCAACTAGACCTTGCAATTGCAGACCTAAAGAAAAATCACTGTTAGTTCTTTCTTCCTGTGAATTGGACCACAAAGCTCGATTTTCTATTTGTTTAAAAGGAAGGATCCAAGTCCTGGAAGATGTTGAGTGCTCTCGACTTGATAACTTCATAGATCAGAAAATCATTTGGCAGCGGTACAGATGCAATTATTTTTGGATTACTTAGTCTGACATCTCTCTGTCTCTCTTAGGCAGACTTTTCCTCTCCCAGTCTGTTCTACTCACCTTACCATCTCCATACAATTTCTTTTTGCCTTTCTCTTCTGAACTCCACATCCATAAGTGTAACAGCCCCCAGGTTCCTTCCTTCCCACGACAGCTGGGAAATAATGGGGGAGTTCTGTAGGGGTGAGTTTTCTTCACATGGAGTCCATAGTATTAATAACCAGTAAGGCTAAATGGTATCAAGACAGTGACAAAGAGCGTTCAAGAGACCCTTCTAGTCAGTCTAACACAGCCAACTCCTCTTCCCTGCCAGGACACGGCCAGAAGTCACTTCACTGTATCACTTCTGTCATTCTTCTGTAACACTATGGTAGAACTTCCTCCCAAACAGCACACACTTTGAAAATGCTTTTTTTTAGAGGCTGAATTCATATTTCTAAAGAAAATAATAGATTTTCATACCGCATTTTGAACTGTAAAATATTATAATTTTAAAAATCTATATTACATTCTATCATGATACAATTCACAATTAGACAAGTGACACATCAGGAGCTTAACGAAAAATTGTTAAGGTAAGAGTTTGGTTGAAGACCGTATTTCAACAGGTACATTTCAAATTTATAATGCAATTAGAATTAAACCCACCCTTAGACTTGGGTAGCTGAATACTTAAAGTTTAAAAAGAAAACTGTGCCAGAAAACTGTACTGCTATAGTAGCTTATTTCAGACTTCCCTATCTCTATGATATAGAGTGTATGAATTATACAATAGCCAAAATTTAAAGGTATAATAGCAAAAAAACCCCTTCAAACAAGTTGAGAAGTCTTTCAGCCAGTATGCATGATTGTCTACATAAATTAATCAATGAACAGAATAAAGAATACCATTAACATTTTTTCTTCATTTATCTTCATTTTCTAAGCAGTTCAGTTAAAAAAAAAATAGTGCTGTTTCTTATTCATTGCCTGAGTTTCATATGTTAAACAAAGACAGACCAACCTTAAGCCTTTTGATAAATATGATGCTGTGGTAACTGCAGCATTCACTTTGTATCCCATTTCTCCAAGTTCCTGTCAGCCAGATGTCACTTGCAATGCAAACACTAGAAAAATATGAAATAATAATTTCATACATCATCTATGCGAGCACGAGCCAGTCAAACATTCAATACAAATTCAAACTGCTACTACACATAAAGCAAATATCATCTAAATAATATTTAGAATGATTGAAAGGCTTTTGATTTGGAAGTGTATTCTCTTAAGCTAAGTGGTCCCCAAGACCATCTAGAAAATTCAATTGTTTCATTTTAAAATGTTTTCTGCCCAAAATTATATCAAATCCTAATGTCTCAGTAAAAACACATGGGATTGGATTGCTGACTGGGCGCCTGATGTCAAAGAGGAATCTAATTTTCCAATGGCACTTCCTCATACTGTCTCACCAAAACACAAAATTGATAAAATTTTAATGGATAATTTTCAGAGCAGGACATTAGCCATTGTGCTGGGAAACAGTGCAGTAGAATACCATGTAGCATCAGAAAGGCAACGTATCAGAAGACAGTTTGAATAAATGTTAATATACAGCACACACCTTACATTTTGCATTTTTCTCTTGCAAGCAGAAACACAAATCAGAAGGTAAGTTTTGCACTAACAGGCACACCTCTCTTCCCCTTCTTTTTCAGGGCATTTTTTACAAATGATCTCTTAAAAATATAGATGCAATGCATTACTTAAAAGGGCATAGTATTCATCTTTTACTGGGGTGACACAGTCACAGTCCTCTTCTGATTGAAAACAATTGTGAAAGTCATACTGACTTCAATGACTACACCACTAAACACTTCATATAAGAAAATGTTTTTGTTAAGTAACTCTACAGCAAAGATTGTAGGGACGCAATAAATGAAATAGCACCCTTCTGGATCTCCTGATGGGGCCAGGTACTGCAGGCATTGAATACAACAGCAAAAATCATGACAGAACAGAAGATGAAAAGGACTAAATTCTACTCCTGATGGCAAAGAAGTCATGCTAGGTAGAAAGGTACTCATTAACTCTATTATGTTATCACTCAGTAATGATGCAAAACGTGTATGGCAATGTGCTATTTAAAATGCGTTCTTCTCTGAAGAATTTTCCTTTCAGTTAAGTTAGGTCATTAATCATGTAAAATTTGAGATTTATTTAGAAAATCCAAGTGGACACGTGAAAATAAAAAGTGAAGTAAGATTTTACTAACCTTTGTAATTTACTTTGAATTTATAATGGAAGTGTAACACAGTGGAATATATGGTGAATGACTGACCCAGCTTCCCAGCAACCATTTAATGTAATTTACTACTAGCTGGGTTTTGACATCTGTGTGTATGTATATATATTCAGTATATTCAGGTGATTGTTTATGCCGACACAAAAATGAAGAGGTGCATTTATGGTTAGGAGACCTATATCTGCTTTCATTATGACTTATGCATTTAAAAACTTTAATAAATATCTAAGTAAAACTTGCTGACCATTAAAAAGACCACAACAAAGGATATCAGTGATGAAAGTGGAGAGGTTTAATCATCTGGGGAAAAAAAGGCCTGTCCACACCACATGCCAAGTCTTCCACAGGTTAGGATTTTTTCTTTCATAGTGATGTGAAAAACATCACTGAAGTCCTCAAACGGTCTATGGACTAGGGCTGGTCATGTAGCCAAAGGCACCTCTGCAGCTACAGCTTCCTTTCAGAAATTCTTAGTTTTTATTTCACTGCTCAGAGGCCAGAGCTATTCTGAAGAAGAAATGAATATTTTTTTAAGTTCTTCGTGGCTCACTGCATGCTCTCTTCTGGTCAGCCGTGGTAGGAGACTTCTCTTGATTTAGTCAACAAGATGCTTTTGGCACAGTGCAAAAGCCATGCTAGAGCTTGATAAGATATAGCTTCCCCAAACCCCAACTATGAGTGGAACATAACCAACCTATAACTGCCTATCCCATGGGCCAATCAGTTAGTTATGCCCTTTCCCAATGCTTCTGTAATTTCTGCAACAGTCTGCCAGATAGCCACATCTAGTCCATCCTCCACACCAGTCACCTTTGTTCCTCCTGCAACTCAGAGTTCCCTTCCTAGTATTAAAAACAAGGCCGGGAGAGGGAACAGAAGGCTGAGCTGGATTATATTTCTTCAGTGTGTGCGAGTAGGAGAAACAAGACCCCTCCCTGAACACACATCTCTTTCTGCTCCTTCTCTCCTCTTTCCCACTCCATTCTCTGCAATCGTTAGGGAGTGTCCGTTCTCTCTATTCTTCACAGGCAGCAGAGAAGAGCTCTGGTTCAACTGGGAAAGGTATCCAGTGCAGGAAAGAAAGCATTTCCAGAGAGAACTGAAATTCTCAGAGGATTGGCAAGGTCTGTATTGTCTTGATTTGGCTGCTCACAGTAATGAAATCTAAACAGCCTTTTATTAACAAGACTTTTCACACCTCCTCTGCTCTCAGCAGCTGAGCTCAGCACAGAAAGACAGACTATAATGCAGTAACTTTGAGAAGCTTTCTGTGCCTCTCTTAAATGGAGCATGCATTGGTTACCTAACTGTGCATGAGTACAATACAGCACAGGCGTCAGCTTACGCCAAAACTCTGTTACTGGAGGAAATAGCAAAACTGACAGATTTGTCATCCAAAAGTCATAATGACCTAAGAATGAAGAGGAGTGAAATGGCCAGTTCCCCCATAGACTTTGCTCTGCATCCTGGCTGATCTGCACTGATAGCCCTTGGTAGTTCAAGGGCTCAGAAGAGCTCTTTAATTATCAAATTGACTTATGAGTCTGCTTCCAGCTTTGCAAACACCACTGAACTTTTATTTTCACCAGAAAAATGCACACTGAAAACACATCATAGCTGCCAACACCTTTCTTCCTCATTTCTAGAGAAAAGTGAAGTCTGAGACTTGTAGTTTTATCCTTACAGTCTGCCCCTTCTCCTCCTCAAAAGGATTTCACTTCTCTCAGTGCCAGCTGAACCTCTCTTTTCTGGTTCTCTCCTTGTAAGACTTTGAACTTTCTAAGCAAGTGGATTAGATGGATATCTATCTGTCGAAGAGTGCAAGACTTTGTGGGCCATAATCAGAATGCCTAATACAAGGTGGGTAGATGCTGGAGCTGATGGAGAGAAGCAGGCACAGCAGAATTGCTACAGAGGCTGTTGGCAGTTTGAACAACTGGTGCATCTGTGCAACCTAACTACATATGTTGACTCTACTCAAACAATACACCCATTTGTATAACTCGCCAGTGGTTTCCTATAGCAGGCACTTCATCAAATAAAATCCTAAATTATTACAGTAAGTTCTTCACACAAGGAAGAAGGAGCCCTGCATGCAGAAATACACTGTGTTGGTTTCTGCAAGCTGGACCCACTACAGGGAGAAATTATACCATAAATGCCGCTTTGCAATATTTAACCTTGAAAATGTGCAATTGGACATTGGTTGGTCTTACATGTCTGTATTCTCTTTGCTTAAAGGTTGTTTAGATACACATCTGCATGTGTATGCAAGACAAAGTACTTGTTAATTAACTGCTGGTTCCATTGTACTTTCAGGAAGGAAAGGAAGGAAAAGGCTATGTAAGTGCTAAGTGTTATTAACATCATCCCCTTCTATTTTTCTATTTCAGCTTTTAAGTGAATATAGTGCTTGTGAAAGTTGCTGGACTGACAGCCCTGGAGACTGAAGTCTAAAGTGCAGCACACCTGCTGAGCCAAACAAAACTAAAATGTACAAAAGCTTCTCACCAAATTTTAAATACATGCTTCATTTAGTTATTGTTACTTGGCTGGGTGTAATACTAATACCAAAAGTTTTGCTGCTCCCATTTATTTGTTCTAAACATCAGTTCAAGCTCTTTCTTTATTTTCTACTTTCAAAAATTATTTCTTGCTTACGTGCAACACTCCAGAGACTGCCTCCCTGCCTTCAAAATCCTACATTACAATGGAACGCTGTTGAAGCATAACTTCATGCTACTGCAGTCAGGTACAATGCTGCGTCCTGGCATTCACTTAGCACATCACAGAAAAGTACATTAGCTAATCTCACACAGTTTTAGTACCGATCACACTAAGTGCTTGGCTGCAGAAATGCTAGTCTATATTATAATCTAAATCTGAAGCTAGGAGACTTCCGATGGAAGATCTGCTCCTTTAGTTAGGAATACTAGTGTTTGTTTGAAGACTAAGTCAATACTTAAACAACAATTCAACATTTTCTGAGTAACGGGGCAGTTTGTTTTGTTTTAAACACTCTAGATTTCCAGGAGTACACTTTTAACCACTGAAGTGGATATGTCTTTTTTTTTAAACTTACTTTTTAAAAATAATTTTTGGTACACCTAAAGACAAATCTTACCTTCTGAGAAGTCTCTCTTTGAACAAATACATTCAGCTCGCTTGCAAAGTTTCCCCATGATTTCAGCTAGGGCACCACCCCTTCCAGGAGACTGCCATTCCTGCTTTCTTGTAAACAGGTTCTCTGAATTACATAAACATTTACTGGCTATAGGTTTCACACTCTCTTTTTATCTACTGTCTGCTTGCCTCTAGATGGGACTTTCAGATTTGATAGGACCGATCCCCACTGTACTCACATGAGCACATGAGATGCAGAACACCTGCAGTGTGTAGAGCCTGCTATTAACAGCTGTTGTTTCAGATGCTTCCAGAACATTCCTTCACTTGTCTTGACAGGTCCCGAAAAGCAAATTTGGTGCCTGGGTCATCTCCAGTCCTGAGTAACTTCAAGACCTAGCACTTACAGAAAGCCATTCCTTAGCATTTCCAGTTACTTTTCAGTTCAAGAATTTTCTCAGGGTTTCTTGTCAGGGCAGGCTGGTCTTTTATGATTTTCAGCCTGCAACGCTGCTCCTTTCTATTTCATCTTGACTTAATGTCATTAGTCTTCTTTCACAGAAACCGGAGCATTCTTTTCCTAATTTATCTAGATGGTACCCTGACAGCTGCTCCCTTGATCAAGACTTTGCCATTTATGTCTATTACCCCGTTAATCATTTTCTGAAATGAGATTTGAAGTGAAAAAGAATTAAATCAAGTCTGACTGCTTTCAGATTTCTTCAATTCTTTCTGAGATTCCGGATGCTTACTCAGGACAGGCCCCTTGGAGACACTGTGTTTTCTCTGCTTTACTAGACAGGCTGTTAGGACTATTTTCCTATACTGGAGGGTCAAAGCAGGTTTTACCATTGGTGAAACTAAGCAGAGGTTTACAGGATGCAGCTATGCCACTCAGACACCTTGCTGTTCGATAGTTCTCCCCCAAAGTATCCATCTTTTTCTATTTCCGGTTATACATTTAAAAAATTGAATCTGGAGGCAAAGTGATCACATGATAATTTTTCTTGTCTTTCCTTCTTGAAAAACAGAACTCTCTATTATGCAAAATGTCTACATTGAACTCCAGGTTCCCAGCTGTCCTCTTTCCTTCAGATATTGATTTTCTATCACTTCATACTTGGATAGAAGAAGGTAAAAGACTAATGATTCATTGGAAAGTGATATTAAAAAAATCCCTTTTATAAATGTGGTCTACACCTTAAGTTTATATGCCTCATGTTTCATGAGATCTGATTCCGAATGAAAATCTCCAGCTTGTACAATGCTGCAGGATCTCTTCTCAGCAAGATGATCCACCTCACACAGGTCAGACTTTTCTCTGCTGCCAGAAGATTTTTGCAAGTTAAATTCTTAGTCCCTATGTCCGAGGTGTGTGTGACCTGGTCCCTAAAAGTCTAAACGTCCAACTGTGCCTAACATCTCTATTTCTCTGACCAGTGGAAGTCACTACACTGAGAGTAAAGCTCTTTCATGAAGGACATGAAGCTTTCATCAACCTGAGATGATAAAATGAACGACCCCAAGGGAATAAAAAAAATACCACAATATTTAGCACCTTCCACCTCAATGAGAGGTACATTTCTTTATGACTTTGCTGGCATAAACATGGACATAATATGAGCCTGAACTTACTTAAACAAGCAGTGTTATTGACCCTCTTCTCCCAGCTTGGGGAAAAATATGAAGAAAAATGACATGATAGGTGTGCAGTCACATTATTTGGTTCAAGGCCAGAAGGTGCTGAGGTTTACAGTGCTCAATATGTTATAGAAATGTGTGCGCGCGTGTGTGTACAAAATAGTTGTAAGACTACATACAGAACAGGGTAAAAAAACCGAACCAAACAAAACTAAACAAACCTCCTACATTAGGACTTTTGTAACATCTCATATGACAGACCTGCATTTGTGGTTAAGCCAGAAATGATCATTCAGCTTTGTCAAACCCCACTGATTTTTACGAGAAATAGGTTTACAGTCTGCTAAATTCAAGGGAAATCATCATCCTGTTTCTTGCAGTACAAATGGCTGCATTTAAAGCATGTTCTTGCTATTAAGTCTAAAGCATTACAAGACCAAGATGTTCTGTATCTCATCTCAAATTTTCAAACAATCCAATATCCAGGCTATATACAGATATATTCTTGCAGTTCAATCTCTTAAAAATCAATCAATATTAATGTGTCTGCCTTAAACTTTTAAGGTCATTGTCTCCCTTCTGACATCTTTAACTACATCAATATCACATTATATCATTATAGACTCATGAAGCAATGTACTTTTACATTTTTGCAAGATAATGTCTCTTTTGTGTTTCAGTTTTTATCATAATATAAATCTTGAAATGCAATTTGCATATCTTTTGTTTAGCGAAGGACACCCCCATTTAAGACTTTGTCATTTTAATACATAGACTTAAAAGTGGATGACTTCTTAAAGGAAATGCACCAAAATATTCCAATTTATTCTTCAACTGAAGCGGCTGCTGCATCAGTAAATTAGTAAATTCCCTTAACAATACACTTGGTAACAATTACGGTCTGCCTGCCTTGGGCTTGCTTGACAGTAGGGCTGCCATCTGTTGAGAAGTCCATTCATGGATTTTAAAGGGCTATTTATAGGTTTTTATTTTAAACACTGCAAAACACCTCTTTGCTCTTCACCCCTTTCTCCACCTCTTCTGTCTTTCCTGCCCTCTGTTCATCTTTCTTTCCACCGTGCTAAAGAGCACCGGTATAGTTCCAACACTGAACCGTCTCTGCACCAGCAGCCACATCACAGCAAAAGGCTTTCAGGCACATTCAATTTTGAGGCAAGTTTGGCCCATTTTTAATGCCGAGGTGCTCAAGCAGAGAGAAGGCAGGACACTTATGGAGAGGAATGGACAGAAATGAACAGGATCAGTCAAGAAATTCAAAAGCAGCCATGAAGGAAACAAAATCAAGACGATGAATGGGAAAGGGATGCTAGGAACCCCAGCTCTGGATAGACGGATATTTCATGAATTCCTTCAATAAATAGGGAATCTCTAGGGAAATTCAACACCTGGCAATCTTAGTGGATAGTGGTGCTGCAAAGAAAGCATAATGTTCACCCCTCCAGTAAATTCAAGCAATTAAACCCCCTTTAAAACAAGGACCTCTTAGGCTTTCTTCCCAGTAAACTCACAGTGAAAAGCAACTTTAATAAATGTTATAAATCTCACCTCTGAGCCAACAGGAAATTCAAATGTTTGCATGTGCAGGAGCCAGGGAGCTGCTGAAACAAAAGGTAAATGTGTATATTAGAATAGGTTATGCCTATACTCCGACTGGACAGCAGTAGCAGCATGAGGCCCACAGACATGACAGGTTTTTGAAAGCATCCTTTCTGGTGCCATCTCTGACCATTTCTGTTTGAGTTACACCGGAGTTCTCCTTTCCTTGGGAGTGGACAAATCTGTCTGGTGATGAGTTTGCTGGCTTGATTAATTCAGGATTACTTCTTATCACGCAACATTATTGGAAAGCAGTTTTGAGTTTTGATGTTTTAGACATAGAACTGAATAAAGAAATAGCAACAAATATCTGTGGTTTGTAAAATGAAAAGATCAAAGAAAAGAGACTGCAGAAAAATTTCGATCAACACCCTGACAAGGGGTGTTATTTTTAATAAACAGTAAGAATTTTAGGTCATTATGAAGTATGAGATGAAGTCTCAGCTGTGTTTCTAATTTCCTTTCATGCCTTTACTGCTGTTATATAAAGCTCTGTAGTGACGAAAAACGTTTATTGAAAAAATCTGAGCGCACCGTTTAGGATTACGTTACTTCATCTGCACAGAGCCTGCCCAGCCAATGAGAAATATTTCTTTCTCCACCCTCCATGATTCCAAGAGCTGCAGGCACATTCTGCTTATGGGACAAACAACTGGTCAGAGATGCACTTGTGTAAGTGAACAAGGATTTTGTTATTGGGTCTGAAGACTAAATGATCATGGAATGCTCTTCATTTTGATTGTTGTTCTTTTAAAGCTGTAAACACACTCAGAGCTTTGTGCAGATTCTTTTAGAAGTGAATTTAAGAATATAAAAACAATACATATTTGGCAACATATCCTGTGAGAAAGAGGTTTTCTGAAAGATTTCTGGTAACATATTGTCTACCAAGCTACGGATACTATACTTTTTGTCTACCACACACTTCACAGGCTTATGAAAACACAAAAGGCCACGAAAATTAAGATGAAGTGAAGAAAAAGTGAAGGAGAGACTGGATGGAAATAAGTTACATTTGCAGCTTGGATTATTCACAGCAATCAGGGCAGAGGCCTGTCCATTCTTCCACTCATAATTTTTGGGGCCTTTCAGGTGGGCAGAAAGGGTCAGTATGAGAGAAGTTTTTCCTGAAATCTCTTATTCATCCTTGAAAAAAGCTGTCAATTAATTATTTTATTACAAGACAGGCATAAGGAACGAGTCTCTCTCTGTTACAAAGACTCCATCTGTGGCTTTCCACCTACAGTTTTTTTGCCTTAAGGGATTATCAAGATTATTAGTAATTATTAGTAATAAGCCATTTCTATGAATAATGGTAATTACAGTATAATTTAAGGACCCTAGTCATAATCACCGTGGAAAACTGTATGAGCATAGCAAAGACCCCAGCTTTGCCACAGCACATCCAAATCTCATAAGAGAAAATGAACCAGCACACAGTTATACTCCACAGTGCATGATACTGAAACCCTTTCATCCCTAAACTGCTAATGGTAGCATGAAATCCAGTGTTTGTCCACAGACAAATGACTGAAATTTTAGCAACTATTTTTGTTTTGAAAGAAAACAAAAATAAAACAGTGGGTTTCTTCTCTTTAAATTTTACGATTTAGGAAGATAGGTAGAACCAGATAATCCCATCTCTAGCCCCCAAAATTTCTGGTTGTCTGACATCTCTGATTACAGTAAATATTGCATATAAAAAGCAGTGCAGACCCAGACACCAAACGGATCCTGGATGCTTGGAGAAAATTCAGCCATTATGGAAATTCCACAGGAGGGCAAAAAGATTTTTTCCAATCCACGTAGTTTGGTCTGTGTCCCTTGTTCAATTAGAGTTGTAGATTTCATTTAATAGACAGCAAAGCCCTGCCCGTTAAAACTTAATGTCAAAGATGTCCTCAGAGCAGACACAGCTTAATTTCCCCACTTTTTACATTTGTTTTTAAAGTTTTCTCTCAGGAACACATACTCTCTCTTCTCTCTTTGTTTCTTCACATTAGTTCTAAATCCTTGTCTGTCTTGCTTTTCATCTCAGAATCACAACAGAACTCTTGTAAAAGTACTCTGCTGACAATTTCTGATCTGTTTTTCCATGAAGATAAGCAGAACTGCATTTATAACCTTTTAACTTCACATATGTAACTTCATAAATTTAGTTTACAACTACATAAAATTTTGTAAAGTATTATTTTTGAAGGATGGCCTTTTCTCATCTTAACAAGAGATATGAAGTCATGCATCTGTTTTTATATATATATATAATATACACTATGTATGCACATATACATATTATAGACGTATACTGTTACAAAGAGATGCTTCTGACAAAACATGAAGAGAGGACATTTTATGCCATAAAAAATCGTATTTTCAACTGCAATCCAGAATATACCACAAAGGGTATGAAAGTGTGGACAGTTCTGTTTCAAAGAAAAACTTTTCCAATACAATACACTGCAGCTGTGTTTGTTGGGATCCTGTTCATGGGGGCCACTGTAAGAAACTCAGCACTACCTTAGCAAAGGTGACCAGAAGCACTCTGCACAAAAGTGCCTTGCCCTCTGCATTAGAGTAAGAATTGCAGGTCAGATGCTCGCAAGCATGTCCATCAAAGCAAAAATACCTTTGTAAAACTACATTTAAGAACCTAACATCACTCCAAAAAATTACAGAAGCTGGTTATCTCTTTACTTCTCTGGCATTATATTTCTGGTACAATCCAGATGCAGATGAATTTCAATATACAAACCATGGTTCTTGGCTGTCAAGCCCCATGTACCAGTTTACATGACCTTAACAACAGTCCAGGTCTAAAAAAGATAAGGATTCAGGGCTGGAAACATCTGAAAACTACTGTGTCAAAGCTTGTATAACATGCAGAGCAATAGCCAGTTAGGCCAGCTCTGTTATCTTAAGTACAGAATCTTTTCCAATGCCTTATTCCTAAGAATTAGGTAGGCCTGATAGGCCTTATCTATTTGCATTGAAAAGTCTACTGTCTAAGTCTTTCTTATTGCCTAGGTTAAGAACACACTTAAATTAATCTTACCACAAGTAAGGTACTTACCAAGGAGGGAAAAATGTGCATCATGGGATGTTCTATTAATTTCAACTACACAATTCTGGAGTTTGGTTTATAGCTTTAAGTTTTTTAACTAGATTTCCATGAACTATTTTTTTTTGTTTGCTTGTTTCGCCCTGCTGTGGAAAGAAAAGCAAAACTTCAGTAAAGATCTGCTTTGGATCTGAGTTTTTGTATGACAATATTTTGGAATTTTTCAGTTTTGACTCATCAAATTCATCATTATATGCTCCCATTCCTGTGTGAAATCTCAAGGACTTTCAAGAAGCAAGCTTGTTCCCCAAAAGTTAATGAAATGCAAAAAATATAATTGCTGAGATTTACACCACAGTCACTTCAAAGCTTACTCATTTTTAATAATTTATGCATATTTAGTGCCCTTGTTCTGCATCAGTCATGAAAACAGACACAAGATGTGTTCTTTGCTTTGTTGCTGTCTACCTTAAGCATTTTTGCTGGGTCCTTAAGCATTAAGTTAGGCAGAGAGAAGTGTGACAGACAAGTTGCTATTTCAGACTTGAAACAGCACCTGGAAGGCCAAGACCTTTCACAGTTTAGTAGTGGACAGAGAATCGCGGTAGTGATCAGGGTCATGTGGTGGGTGAGGCAATCACTGATACTGAAATATCAGATGTCACTGTGACAGCTGTAATAACCAGGGCTTACTTCCTTCAGCTAAAAAACATCCACAGAATATGGTGAATACACTGCAGCAATGCGTACCTCTTCTATCTTTGTTTCACGCTAAAAACATTTTAACCCCTGAAGGCTCACAGCACAAGAAAACCCTCACAATACATTTTACCTAAGAGAATTATGGCAGAAGAGGGGTTTTTTAAAAATCTTGAGAATTCGGCAGAAAAGTTATTATTTGCTTGTTATTGAAAAATCATTCCTCTGAGATAAAATAACTTAGTTATTAGAGGATCCCAAGAAGACAGCTGGCAGTGATGAACAGAACAACATTCAATCCGCAGCAAGTGTACATCATAAAACAGGCGCCACTGGATTAAAAAGTAACCTTAAACTGTTTAGTGTACACAAAGGCAGCCTAGTCAAAACACTTCAACAATGATTTAAAATCTCAAGTTAGAGGCCAGTTTCAACCTTCAGGGAAGCCTTCTCTATTCATAAGGAGCTTAACTAATCATAACTTTCCGTGACTTATCGGAACTGGATGCAGTGTGTCGCAGCATGATAACTGAGCTCTGGAAATGTAACAAAAGATGCCTTTTCAATAAAAATAATGGTGAGACTAAACCCCAAATTTTAATCTTTGAACTTGGTGGGGGAAAAACATCCTGTTACTCATTAAGTGTTTCCATCAGTATGCAGGCAGCTTCTGTTAGTGTTACTGAGTGATGTGTAGGGCAGCACGCGTACCAGTAAAGCAGCAGAGTTCTGAAATTAAGTTCCAGGATGCTACATAAACTGCAACACCAGGAAACAGAACAGCCAGTATCAGATACACTGCATTTCTGCAGATAGCTAGCTATGGAAATAAGTAAGTCTACCTGAAACATAGTATCACTTTCAGCAGATGTAATTGTTCAGTATTAACAACCTAGTGTTTAAGAAAACATGTAGTATTTATTTTTTAACATGACAAATACTCTAGCTGTAAGCAGGCTTTGGAGAGAGGATCAAATGGAGCTCAAAAGGACCAGATTTCTATCTGTATTTTCTTCGGTGTAGTTCCAGATGCATTAAGACCTCATCAGAGACCTGCAAGTATTATGTACGGCTTTCTTTTATCTTCCGAAAAAAAAGGGGAAAAAAACCACAGTATGAAAGAATGAAGCAGTGCCAAAAGCTACAAGAAAGGCTTAATAAATAGAGTCCTGGGTCACAATGTTGCTCTTATTTGCCCTGAAATACATCACTGAACTTCTGTATATTCATATTTGTTTACATTATAAATGTACTAAATGAACTAATTATAGTGATCTTAATTTACAATTAAAAACAAACAGTTAGAAATTTCAAAGGCTTTCAATATCTTTTCTTTAATCATTCACCCAGGCTCAAAATATGCATTTTTTAGATTAAAGCATTAAAGTTGCTAATTATATTCTCAGAACGAACAATTATTTCTTTACCCTTTTACTACCTTCTTCTGGCAACAAAAAAATGTCAGCACTGATTTAATTTTTTGTTATTACAGGATTAAAAGAAATTTCTAAAATGCAATTAAATGTGCCCTATAGCTATAGCAACTTTCCTATCAGCATCCAAAGCCTCTTCACTAAAACAACAGCATAAAAAAATTACTCAGACTTTCTAGACATTCTTTTTTTCTCCTTTTATAACACATTCCTTTTGTGATTATCTCCAATGACAACTCAACCATCTTAATGAGACTGTGTGCACATCTAGATCTTGGTGAAAGTAGATTAATAGGAGAAAATGAAAGTTAAAGAGGCTGTTAAGAGTGCAAAACCCCGCACATGTCAAGCACTGGTTCTTCACCTTTGGGAGCTTGGTTCAAGTTCACCCTGAGGCCCTAAGTGAAAAGTTCAATAGTCTCAACTACGTCCCTACTTGATGTATCACAAAATCAATTATTTTATGGTGGTACATTTGGTAACCTATGCTCAGACAGAATCAAGTTTTTTCCCATTCAGAATTCACCAATTACCTACTCAGTGAATTATTCTCAGATAAAACAGAAATATCTGCTGTCAGCAGGAGTTTCTCATTATACTGCCTACCAGTTTAGTAGTTGACCTGTTTTGGAACAGTGATGTTGCACTCACACCATGTGCCATTAGCCACTGTGCGATCACAGAGAAGCATGGTGACAGGACACCAAAGCATGATTCAGAGCTCAAATTTGTACTGTTTTGGCAAAGCAAAATAGTCATTGCAAGTAACCAAAATTACACCAGAGAAAAAATGTAGCAAGGCACGTCACTGAAACTTCTAGAGCTGCTCAAGAAGTTAGCTTCCTGTAGACAGCTCCAAATGGGAGGGCCCTGAGTTTGATTTTCACAGTTGTGAACACCATTTTCTAACAGCCATCAACAGCCTCCTTTGTTCAGGCTGCAGGAGTACGCAGATTCACCTTATTAGTAGCATTCCCAAATCTACATCTTGTGTTACTTAACATGATACACCTGTTGCTGGAGTTCATATATTTATGTTAATTATTTAAAATTGTTTCCAATCTAAATACATACAGTTTTCACATAAGTGAATGCCAGTCTGAATAATAAATACAAGTCACTGAGTGGCTTAGATATGCGATGTGCACTCTGTATGCCGGTGCGTGACTGTTTAATCAAGCCCCATTCATTGCAAAGGACCATTTCATACCCTGCAGTGGTCTGTGCAAACTAAGCTCATTTTGCTTAGTCTAATTTTCAGTGGTCAGAATTTTGTTTCATAAAAATACCAGCAACAAAATTAATGTTAATCAGCATCCTCTGTCAGACTCGGCTAATGACATACACATTCATTGTCTCTGAAAGGGATTACTCAGTCCTAGGACCAAGTAAGTCAGCACTGATGTTTGTCCATGTTGCAGTAATTTTGTGGAATCCAATTTGCTTTAAAAAGACATCTTTCAGATAAAAATATTCCATTTTTTATAGTAGACAATTAAACAGAATTTTGATCTTATTCTCTCTAAAGTAGAAAGCTCTTGATATGAGTAGTGAAAATGATGAGGGCCTAAACGGAAATCCCAATGTGCAAAGATTAAAAAGGTAGAGAATGCCCAAATAAAGGATGGTGTAATAGAGAGAGGCCACATAATGAATAATAGAGAGACAAGTCAAAATTCCTATTTACCCTTACACATAATGCAGGAACATAAGGACATGCAATGTCACTGAGAAGATATACATTTAAAAACAGTGCCATGATGAGTTTTAGTCACGTTGAATTCTTACTACTGCTCAGGTAATTTACACTTTCCCAGCTATAAAAAGGGGATAATATCCCTGGCTCCCTCCATACAGAAAAACTCACCGGGGAAGTATTCAGATGATTCTATAATGAAGAATGCCACTGAAAACAGTACAAAGAAATCAGTAATTCCAAAAGCAGTGCAGGTTTGGATTACATTAGCTGGCACAGTGGACAGTAAATAAGGCCTAAGACAACAGACTAGGTAATGAAGTTAAAAAGAACTATTCGACACCTTCTTTACTGCCTGCGAATCACCGCTCTGGTGCACAAAATGAGGGAAAAATAGTAAGTGATTTGTAAATAAGGATGCTATCGTAAAACATACCTGAGGGAAGGTGACTTAGGATTCTAGGGCCATCCTCTAAATTGGGAGTGTTTGATCTTAAAACTTAAATGACTTGCAATGTGTTTTTTAATACACGGTTACAAATAAGTTATCCTTTCTACAAAAATAACCTGATTATTAAGTTGATTGTTTGCAAAATAAGTGTGAAATTCTTTCATTGTTTCTCTAGAGAGATGCAAAAGATTTCATTTGTAGCCTTTGATTCTATGAGCATTTAGTGAGTGTCTCACAGGAAAAATGCACTGCTAGGAGCATTTCAATTGCTCTGTAAATGTTACATTCCTCTAGTGAACTCTATCAACAAGCCCACTCAAAGCTCATGCTTAGTTTGCTGCATCTTGCCAAGCAGACTCTTTCTTCATCAGCACCAGAAATATGCCCATTAAAATGGTGATGAAGAACGATGGGACAATTCAGAATTTCACAAGTGCAGAACCTAATGTACCTGCTTGAATTTAAGGAGGCCTCTGGACAGTCATCAGGCCAAAATCTTGATGGAAGGATTTTGAAGACTGAATAAATCATCTAAAATAAAACAAAGGAGTAAGTGTATCAAAACTTATCATATGTACTTTATTTAATGTGTAGTCCTGAAAAAAGGGGAGTTACGGCAGGCTATAAGAGCTGATTTTTCTTTTAGAGCATAGCTGGTATAACACAGCACATGCTTTTTCGTAACAGCTTAGTGGGAATATTTATTGATATGTAGGTGGATTTGAAAATATAAAACCTCAAGCTAAATTTCTGGATGAGATGGATACAGAACAAATTGCGCTTCTCATGCCTTCCTCTGGTAGGTTAGATGAGATGAACTGGGATGTGTCAGAAAGGCCAAAGCATGAGATGCTGCATATAACAGAAGGGAGGGTAAGACACATGCTGTCCTGGGATGTCGGACTGTTACCTTGGGACGGTCAAGTACCCTATCATCATCCCTTCTAAACTTCACTGGTACCTCAGGATGAACTCTAGAAAGCACTTCCATCCACCATTCCAAACGAGATGAATGGTTCTACTACAGCAAATCACTGTCAGATCGCATCACTGGCTGAAGATCAACTGGCAAGAACATGGACTGTTCCTTTGCTTATATCAAGTCAGGAAATGTTTGGAAGGAATGACTGGAGGCCAACAGGCAACTGGCAGATCCTTATCCACCGAGGGTAAGAGGGTGCCATTTCTATTGTAGGCAAGCTACCCAACCATCTCAAAACAACATCCTACTGAGACCATTTTTGGGTTCAGAGCAGCATTCACAACAACTATTATTCTCCATATTCATTGGTATTCCTCAATTCAGGCTGAATCTAGACATTTAAGTACTATCATACAGGTTTGCTCTCTGAATAAAGAATTCATAAACCAAAAGGTTTTCAAACTACACATGCAAAGATTTCCTGCATTATATGCTATTCTATTATTACAGTCTTCAGAAAATAAAATCCACCTTGTCCAACTGTTGACAAAAAGCAACGAAATGGCTCATGTCACAAGGGTTCTAAGATATCTAAAGAAGCAACTGGTAAGGAAATTTTATGAAGTAATTTCCCAGGTCTCCTGTCTACATTGGCATATACCAGTGGCTTTATCTAGAGTTAAAAAGGCAAGAATCCATTACAGAGAACGTCCACAGCATAATTAGAAAACAATCAACACTTTTTCTAATGCTGATTTTTATTCACTTTAAACTGCTTCATTGACTTTAATTAAACTTGCCCTGGGTTATGAATCTAGCAAGCTGCAGAAACATTTGAAAATTAAATAAAATAAAACCATCTATCTTGTCAGGAGAGTTTTCACCAGCTTGCTTACCTGTACCACGCTTCTGATTTAGAGGATTTTTAAATTATTAGAAATGCTGTATGTGATACTGCAAGACTCTTGGTTTTGCTCTTGAATTAATATGACATCTCGCCACCACAGTAAGAATCACAGAATTAAATGGCTGAGATTCTCTCCACTGCTCTAGCTTCACTGCAGAATTCCTTTGCTGGTTTCTGACATATGGTATGAAGCTGTCATCACAGACTTTTAAACCAGCCCTACTCCTGGTTTTGTCTAAGGCCAAAGAAAAGGAATATTATATATTAGGATACCGGCAATTTCCATGCCAATAGCTCGTGGCAAGGTGAAAAGTACATGACACGGACTTTGGAGGAATAAAGAGATGGCCTGTGTCCTGCCCCAGTCTGGGCCTGGCTCATGAGAATATGATCAAAAGTCATGAGAAGGAGAGTGAATGGAATAACTTATAAAATGAAATCATCAAGTGAAAAGCAGGTGGGAACAACTGTATCAAATATATTTCAGCTTGGAATCATCTGGTTTCATTAGGTGGTGACCCTTACTTTATTAATATACTAAATAAAATCAGTTCTTGTTAAAGACAGGACTGAGTACCCACAAAATACTAGGAAAGCTCAGATCCGAATTAACTTCACAATTTGGTCTGCCTTTGTTTTGAGTTGCTCACTGAGACATGTTCTCTTTGTCTCCTCCATGGAACTTCTTAGAGACAAGTGAGAAGGATTCAAAACCTGTAGTTTTTATCTCTAGAAATGTTATTAAAGCAAAAATATATTTTGCAAAAATTCCAAAGTTTGCTAAGAAAGTACAGAGCACCAATTACTTGTAACTGTCTTCATCCCTTGATGAAGTGCCATGGAGTACTGTAGTTTAGGTATTGATCTGGGGTTCAAAAGACTTGAATTCAATTTTTGAACAACTTGTTTATTTCTAGTTTTTTCTACACATGTCCACAAAAGACAGAGAACAGAATTTCCATGCCTCAGAAGGCTACTATGCCCTACTGCTCTTAAGGTATTATCTAGACATCCTCACCAAAGTCAAAAGAAAGATCTTCATAAAGTTCAGTGACACCAGGATCAACCATACATATCTGTAAATTTAACAGCTATTATGCCACCAACAGAATACCTATATAATATGGTAACCACCATTTGTTATATCTTGAATATACACGTAATGATGAGATGTGTTTTCCAAACTGATAAAGACATACTGTGCAAGCAATTTATAAGATACAGACTCTACTTACGTCAACTCAAGCTGTTTAATATCACAACAGAATTATACCATAGTTTATGGACATTTTCCTTCACCAAAGTCTTTGAGAACTTTCCATTAACTTCAATAGATGCCAGAACAGGCCCGAGAGCAGGAAATGAAGAAATATACTGTATCCAAATGAAATTGCAGTGGGAAATCAGGTAGGCAGAATATAATTATTCACACTTGAATCTGGGTAGAGCACTAGGTTTATATCACCATTCTAGCAAACATATAACAAGATACATAATAACCAAGAGGAGCAGGGCTACTAGCTCTCCTCTCAGTCAAAAGATAAGACTTAAAGAAGAACAATCTGCTTGCTTGATTTTGAATAAAAGGAAGGAGTGACATTTTTTGCATCATCTGCAAGACTTCCCAAGAAACAAAATGTATCTAGTAAATAATCATGTTTTTGGGAACTTCATCTGGAATGTAGACATTATTTGTGAAATAGAGAGGTTTTGAAAAATTAGAAACTTGGTTCTCTGCTGGTGCATGCACTTAGGCGCATATGCAAATACAAATGAACGGTTTTCCTTCTTTTGTGGACAGGTCTAGGGGGCAATCTCTGGAAATCAGTGCCTTTGCAAAATACTAATACTTCTCATTTCTATATTCATCGATGCAGATGAGGACATCAAGAAACACTGAAAAAATAATGGATTTTCTTGCAAATGTTCTGGATTGTAAAATAACAAAGCATTCCAAATCTTGTAATAGAACTGCATTACATTCTAGTAAAGTGGATCCATTTCTGAGGTAGAACATGACAGCTTTTTAACTTTCTACAACAATATGTGACAGAAGAATACTATATTCACTTGATACCGTAGGGCGATTTATGGAGGCAGAATGTAATAATATAAATTGAGTTTCAGAAAAGACACTGTGACTAATCTTACAAAAAATGCTACGGGATGTTTAATAATCCTGGTGGGTCAGAAGTTGTTCTTCAAAAAAATTCTCTTAAGACTGATTGTTATTAAAGTATGTACTGCATTTGGTTCATTTTTCATTTAACTATGTAGTCTAAAACTGCTGTCAAGTGTAAATATTTGAGTTGTAATTGGATACCCATACAAATGGAATAGAGCCACCAACTCTCAACCAAAACTGCAGAATCACAGAATATTTAAGGTAGTAAATGCCCTTTGAAGAGCCACAAGACAAGCATCTGTCCACATCTCTTGAGCTATCCCTAGCAGTTCTCATTGGTGTTTATTGTTCCATTAATCAAAAATAAAGCAGCAGGAATAAGGCAGAGGGCTAGAACTCCTTCCTTGCATTCACTCTGTAATCTTCCTCCATTGCCTCCCTTCTCCATTTAAGGCAATAGTGCTTATTCATTAAGCTATGAGTGGTAATTCTGAGGAGACTGCAGCAAGCAGAGAGGAGGGGAGAACATAATGTATATAGTTAAGGGGCTTGACTCAAATCCCTTAGAAATTAGCAGAAGTCTATGTTTTACTTACATTGCCTCTGTGTTAGCCCTACTGGAGAAGCAGCGAGGTTTCCGCAGCACTTCTCTCACCCTTTGCAGGAAGGCTGCAACTGCACGTTTAAAGTCCCAGACTGAGCCTAAGCGGCTTTACAAGGAGACGAGAAAGAAACAGACACCATTCCGTGGGTCTGGCATATTCTATAACACTACAACATGCTTTATGGTTTAACACCGGAGCCCTGCGCAGGCTGTGGCCTCCATGGGGCCAGAAGCATGGAGGCCCCAGGGAACGGTAGGGTAGGGCCTGGCAGCCAGGGCCTGTCCCACCGCAGCCAGACAGCGGCAGGCCAGGGCCAGCAGGGCAGCCCCAGCCCAGGCACCGGCATCTTCCTGGACAGGGACAGGCCAAGGCTGGGCCAGGCTGCAGGCCTGTGGGTGGGCCTGGCTCAGCGGGGCCTGCGGCCAAGTAGGGCAGGGCTGTGGGGAGCTGGAGACGGGTCCTGCTGCGGTGTCGCTGGGCAAGGCTGACAGCCCCAGGGGGGCTGAAATGGGGTCCTGTCCCCAGGTGAGGGACCCCCGAGGGGGCTGGTCTGGGCCGGTGAGGCCTGGTGGTGCCCTCAGCACCCTGACACTTAAGAATGAAAAATCAAGAAAACAAACAAATCTCACACTCATTTTGTTTCATAGGACTTCCCTTCTTTTTATTTTGTATTTTCCCTTGCATTTTCCCCTGCATTTTTTTGATGATTGAAGATCTGCTTAGCCATGGCTTTCAGTACTGCATTCAGTTCTTTTCAGTTCACTATTGTTAATGAGAACAAATGAAAAAGTAATGTTTGTGCTTTTTCAAAGACTATCGAAATGGGCTACGATCCACTTACAGTATCCATTCCTTGGCTTCACAAAAAACCAGTATTTTTGTAACTCTGGAAAATTTGCTCCACCTAAAGGCTTGGCTAACACTAGCATTTTCATCCCAGAGTTTGGGCTTTCTATAATGCCATAAAGTTTTTGTTAACAAACCCACAAGTTCCTTAAAGAACTTTTCTCAGAAGGTAAGTAGTAAGATGTTTAATGTATACAGTATGTCAGGTTTGGTCCCAATATCTTTCTTATGGCTCTCAGCCTTTTCCATCACATGATGCAGTATGTGGCAGAGACCACCCAGGAATTATTTTTTTCACTGTATTTCACATTACCTCTTTGTTAAGTTTAGTCGTAGACTTCAACTGTGCAAGGTAAAATATTCCTAGATACTTAATACCCTGTGGTTTTCTATCTATATTTAAAACCTGTCTTATCCACTGATTGTACAATACGTTCAGGGACATAAACTCCAACTTACCTCAGTTGATTTGTCATTCAGATATGCTTGCAAAATTCTCAGCTAACTTCCACAGATGTTTTTATGTTCTAGGAGCTGAAATAAAAACACCATTTATACTCTATGATACTTCGTAGAGGTGAATAAACAATGCATCACAAATAATATTGAAAACCATTGTTTACTAAATAGCCATGAGCTGATCATGATTTCTTTGAATTTATTCAACATTCTCCAATTGTTGCAGTTTTTACTCCTTGCTTTTGAATTCATATACTTCCAATGTTCAATAGACATCACCCAATCTATGTAATATAGCTCTGATGAATGTCTCCAAGTAGTGATTTTCAAAATTTTCACCAGTAAAATTTGAGCATGTAACTCTGGTGATATTAATATCTGTCTTGGCTTTGACAAACATTTGTGCAATGGTTTCTGAATTAGTGGCAACCGCACTTGGATATACCAATACAGCAGAACTGGAAGCAGAACAGCATCGTCACTGCGGTGCTGTCGCTGATTAATTACCACCATCAAGATGGAGGATGCATTAGCTCAGGTGCATCACTTGACTGTGGCTCTCTTGCTTTCAAAATCCAACCGAGTAACCTCTCATGATGCTGCCCCACTCTCCATGGATGTATTATCCCCTCTGGAATTAGCTTGATATTATCTGTGTTGTGCTCCAACATTCCGCACTGTGGTAAAGATACCATGTTCTCTGGCTACCAACAGAACCCTCAAAGTCAGCTCTTTGAAGCCTTTTCTCTTTCATAGACATAAATACAGAGATTTGATATGAACATGAACTGTCATACTATTCTGGGACAAAATTCAAATACATAAATCTCATAGGACAGTCCAGGGATGGAATTATTCAAAAGCTACATATATCTATGAAAAAGCTTTTCTTAGAATCACCCTTTCTGAGTTAGAGGTATCATTAAGCAATATGACCAGAAATAAGTTTGGCACTCAATAAAATAAATTTAAACAAGGAATACACTGTATGTCATAATTCTCTATGCACAGAGCTACCAGTACCAATGCAGATGAAAAAGAAAACCACAAGAAGATTACTAGTTGATTTGTTAATGCTTATAAGTGTCAACAGGTGTGATCAGCTGGAAAGAGGCAAATGTTACCAATGTATTGGTGCTGTCATAGATGAAGGATGTCCTGCAGAAGCCTTAAATGTAAAGTTAAAATTGAAAAGCTGTTGAAATCCTCTATCAGCCACCACCTCACAAGTATTCCATGTCTGATTTAAGGCTGGAAATGTGCCAGAAAATAACCTAGTACTTAAATATGTAGGTACTAAAATACTTGAACTTAACTCTGACATCTGCACATTTAGATTTTTATGTTCCATAAAGATTTCATTTTCAAGGGAGGCATCCGACCCTATTTCTGTCCCCTGTAGATATTCATTTGTAGTTTCAGCTAAACACAGCACCATCAGATAGCTGCACAGCTAATATATTTTATTTGTATCTCCATGATACCATTCTTAGCAATGAAGGGTTAAAACCATCTAAAAATTAAGATTAAAAGTTCTTTATTTTGAGACTTAATGAAAAAAAATTATATGAAGACTTAAACAGAGAAAAACACATATTTAAAACTGGCAACTTAAAGAAAAATTCTGGAAAAGAGTGCTATTTTTATACTAAAATATTTAATCCAATTAGCTTCTAGTTGATGTTACATATAAAATCTAAAAATAATCTTCACGTTTTTTTCTTTACGTTTTTCTGAACATACTTCATTGCTTGTGAAAGTAAAGGATTAATAGCACTTGAGATGTGAAAGCACAGTGTAGATTGGCACAGAGCAAATTTTTCCTTGGCGCAAGGCTGTTCTACTATACCAGGCTGTTCTACTGTACTTGTTTGAGTCCTGATCTACAAAAGCCCTTTTTTGCCAGTCCTCACACAAGTTAGAGATAGAAAACATTTGTGAGATTTCTTAATTCCAGAACACTGGGGTAAATATAAGTTCAGTCCATGCAGTTACTGTACTTTTTCTAGTACATTGTCTCCTCTCCACTGAGTTGTAAGCCCTTCTAATGACGAGGGCTTACTGTAGTTCTCCAAAAACTCTGTTCCACTATCTAACAGATAGGACAGAAAACAGCTTTTCTTCCTGTTTTCAAAAATCCACTTGCTTTATTACTCCTAACTACATATTCCTTTAACAGTCTGGGGCAGTGATGGCCAGTTATAGTGAACCATCCTAAATAAAGTTTCATAAAACAAATCACACAGATTTACATATCTGACCTTTTCTAAATTCCAAATAAATTCTACAAAGGAGAAAAGCTATTGCATTAATTCAATTTTCCCATGTGGAAGAGAGACCAGAATGGTACTCTCCAGAGAAAGCAGCACGCTAAAGCCAAAGTACAATGTATGAAATTCATTCTGGTGCAGAATACACTGTAGATTTGTGATGGCCAAATCCCACCTAACTCCTGGTTTAGGACTATGTTCTTTAAGTGGATACAAGTTGCTTGTTCTTCACATGACATACATTTCACTCAAAATGTCTATAAAAAAAGAATGGTCCCCTCTGGAAGATACACAATGTGCCAGCAAAAGAATTTCCTGAGCTAGTATTCAGGCTGAAACATTTTTCCATAAAGCAGGACCATCTATTAGGGGTGTTGCTTTCTTTGAACTCTGTCACTACTCTGTAGCTCCACACAGCTACTGTCTCCTGACCTGATCTGCGGAGTGACCAGTGCTTCTTGAAATCCCCTTGTTGGTGAAAACATTCTACAAAGGCATCTAAATCATTCCATTTTATACAATAAAATTAGTACAAATGGTGAGTATAAGAGCATATAATTAAAATCTACTGAGCAAAATACTTCCATAAAGAACGATGTTTCAGTGTTTGAAGAAAGCAACTAGAGCTGTGCAAAGAGTCTGTTTCACAGAGAATTTCAAAATTTGGTGGGTTTTGTATTTGGAATAAAAATCCCCCAAATATGTTAAAGTTCATCATGCAGCAATCCTGAAAAATTGCATTCAGGAAAATAAAAAAAAAAAATTGCTTTCACAATTTCCAAACAAAGTTCTTCATGGTGGGTGAAGAACTCTCAAACTCCTAGCATGCTGGTAAAGCCAAGAATTCCAGGTCCCTGACTACTTTTCATTACATATTTTGGACTGAAGTGGGGCTAACTCCCTGTACACCTTGGGAATTCCAAATGAACATCAGTGCTTGCAAGATAGCCTGACTGGCATCTGGTGACTTGGCTCTCCGTGGTTTTCAGCGCAGGCTGCTGAAGAGCAAGGAGCCTGAAATTCTGGTGACCCAGCAGGTTCCACACAGATTGCCAGAGAATCAGGAGGCGAGACGGAGAGGAAAGCAAAGCTCTGTTGGATGTTCATTGAAATTGAATCATCTCTGCTTAATTTTCTTTCATGCTTTGCATTTCAGAAATATCTTTTTAATCCTCTTTCCTTGCCTGCACAAGAAGCAGCATCTAGGTGATGGTCACATAAAGAAAAAAGCACTGAAGCGCAAGTGAGATCAGACATGCTTTAAATAAACCATTTTATTCTCAGAAGTGGATATATACTACTGAGACTGAAGCTACTTGGGAACAGACACCTTGGTTTCTTATTTGTCTCACACTCTGGTACGAAGCAGTTAAAATAATAATGCTCAGAAAAGAATGACTTTGCAGACATTGCATTTGCAGCAGCAAATTTGGGCCATGCCAGGAAGAACTAGAACAACGTGAACTGTGTGCTACACTCTAATAATGTGCCATGCACGATACAAAATCCCATGCTTCTGGTGGGGGTGTTTTTTTGCCAATGAAGTTTCTCTACCCACAGAAGATCTATGTCAGAACATTATCAAGCCTATACCTGATTTTTAAAGTTCAGTCCTTCACAGCACAGGCACCAAACCCAGGATTATAGTACAAGAAGGTACTACGTTGTATAAGAACGCACATTAGGAGATGACTCCCAGTCTGGCTGCTATACTGATATCAAGGCAGCAAAAAGCGTATGGTAGAACAGAAAGTTTTGTGCTGGAGAACAGATAAGTGACATGGACTGAAATTATAGTAAATTTAAAATGATGGCCTAATTAGTATTATCTCTTTTTTTTGTATTCTCTATAAGAAATATTATCCAGGAGGAACTCATTTTGCATTAATGTTGATATAAAGTGTAATTCTCTAGCATTTTCATTGTCAGCTGGCATTAATTAACGTATCATTATTCAAAAGTGTTAATTAAATTATTAGAGAAAGGGACATCTGCCCCAGTTCAGAAAGAGAAAAAAAAAAGTATGGTGCATGAGAATTAGACTTTCAAAGGTTTGAAAGGATGTGTGAGTTCCCACAGCACTGGCAGAAGCACAAAAACAAACAGAAGTGTAGGCATGATGATCTTGTGGCTCATAAACCATGGTATGACATCAACATTTGCTCACTCATGATGGAGTCTGATAACAGCATCAGAGCCTCAAAGCCAAGCAATCATCAGAAATCTGAAATGGTAAATTTCTAATACAGCAAATTAACTACACTGTACACTGACTACCAGGAATTACTCACAAGGAATTCAGGGAATTAAATAGCGGTATGAAAATACAACTTCTGCAGGCTCTACTAAATACTGTACTTGACCGTTCGGCAGGAATACTACTATATAGTCACTGGGAGTGCCAGGGCAGTATTAGGATTAATTGCAAACAATCCTGCACTTTTCAGTGTTGATTGTCTTGACCTTCTGTCTGCAGTCCTAAATGGCTTCACTGAAATCTGAAATCAGCATTTTAGTTGTTGTTCTGGTTACTATCAGCTGGATGGTAGCTGGTTTCAAAGGCAGAGAGGAGAAAACTCAATCCTTTATCAAAGAATACACAGTCCAATCCAATGCCCAGTGAAATCCATAGAAGCTTAACCACTGACTTCACATAGAACTGGCATATAAGCCTGTGTCTGAGAATTGCACAAGCAGACCTCTGAGGGAACGGCACTGGCAGCAAGTGGGGCTCTCTGCAAGGGGCCACATAAGCTCTGTGGAACTGGGGTCTCTGTGAATTATTAAACTTGATTAATAATTCAAGAAAACATTAGTCTAGAGCATGAAGCAAATTCTATTCGATGTGACCTACCTGCCAGCTATACATCAGAGCCAGAATTGCACAAGATGCTTCCATAAGATTCAGTGTCTACACTATTCAACAACTCTGCCTGTTTCAACAGCTATCACTTTCTATTGTTACATTTGGACTTGCACTGAAAGATGTTTAAAATGTAAAAGTTAAATGAGGCTCTTATAAAGAAGTGGTTTGGGTGCAGTATATTAAAGGAAAACTTCAAAGGAGCTCAAGATACCTTTCAAGCTAAGGTACAAAAATTTAAACAAGAACAAAAGCCTGTCTTGTATTTTGAAGCATTAATTGTTCCACTTCTGTTGATGTAAAGTGAAAGGAGAAGCTTTTAGTTAAAAGCACATAGTATCAACCAACACAGAACGTTCCAAAGTCTCACAGAATAATTTTAGCTTTGATATAATGGCACTAGTGAATCCCAAATTATAATGCTTTCTGTAGCATATGCAATAATTTTCGGTAGCTGAATCCATTAGATAAACACTAGGGCTTGAAGAGATTATTGGCATAAATCAGAGTTTCACCTTTTATATTTATAAGGTATTTCATATTTATAAGGTATTTCATACCTTTGTGAGTGGTGTTTGTCACATGACTTTGTAAGGGTTGTTTGATGTTACGTAACTTTGTGAGTGAAGTTCTATACATCACTATAGTGTGGTTTTCAAAGGATAAAATATGTAACGTTTCACTGTTTGCTCTTTCGTCCTCTGTCAGTTGCCCTCCTTTAAGGATGGGGTAAAACTGTAGAAACTGTAAGGATATAAGTATGCCATAAATTGCACAAAAACTGGCATCTGGGGTAGTAAAGAAAGAGCCAAATTAGTGCTTCCATGGAAGAAAGGTTTCAACTGAGAATTTAACAGTTCTGTTGACTATTGGCCTCTCAGTTGGCCAGTCCGCTGGTAGGTCAGCGCCAACCACAATATGTTAGCTTGCCCACTTGTAATTAGTCAAGGATACTGTGGAGGGATTTATGAGACATATGAAGTAATTGTAAGTTCCACATGCAAGCATATCATGGAAAATACTCAGAGAGGAACACTGAGGTGTTTTGGTGAGGAGGTATACTGGAACTGGGATACAATGTGCAAAACATTTATAGATGCTGCTGTTCATGAACAACCCATTGTGGTATAATTTGAGCACACTTGTAGATCTGCCTAATAGAAAAAGTACATTATATCTACTGATATGTCTGATACTTACTGCATTATCAATATAACATATATTAGAATAATTTTAATTTGTAAAGCCTCCAACTCTGGTCTATGTAAGATGACTGTGACAGAAGAAAGAGTTTATTTTTCTCATCTGTTCTGCTTTGTATCATGGCAAGAGTATTCCTACTTTAGATGGTAGTCATGCAAGCTAAGACACAGAACAATTAATTTATAGGTTTTCTTAAAGGTAGATGCCAGGTACTCAGACTGGGAAAAATTGTCCCAATTTTCAGAAACATTAATTTTTTCAGCTTTTATAAGCTTCAATTTGATTTGTGTGCACTAAGAACATTTAAAAATAAGGTCCAGTGTCTTTCCCTCAAGATTTGTAACTAATGGTATAATATATATATATATATACAGGTACATTACATGTACTGAATGCTGTTTCAGTGCTTCTCTCTCTTCTGCATTGTATGGGACATCAGTTGGTGGCAGCTATGAGCAAATGTGCTTAACAAATTCAGGAGAATCAGTTGTAACTTTAAAAAAGGAAGTACCATAAATCAATAAATAAATAAATAGAAATAAATTCCCAGCCTCTCCTCTTTCCAGATAGAACATACAGACCTTCTAGTTCCTAAAACGGAGCTGCAGGTTTTTTGATTTTCAGACTGAGCTGCTTATGCTACAGAAATGCCTGATTAGTATGGGAACGTCAAAAGTTTGTTGCTGTGCTCAAGAACATTAACTTACAGCATTATCATAAACCCTACTGCCCTGCATGTTGTTTATTTTTACAGGGAACACTGGTGAAAATGCAGGGTTTACTATACAAATATGAATTATTCTACTACTCAGCTTTTGCTGCCAGATGTTTGAGTGGCCAGCCAAAGCTCCAGAGACATACAAGCTTGATCTACATGTATACAAAACATCAGTCAAAAAAAGTAACCTAATACTGTCTCTCTTGTTCATTCTTTAACAAAGTGACAGGGTATTTCCATTATCTGCTGAGTACTTACGGATAATAACAAATTAAGTGTTGGTCAATCAATCTAATGATCCATTTGACCCAAAAATAATAACAAGAGAAGATATGCAGAATTTCTAATAAAATTAGAATCCAAACAGAATTTGAATTCATTACTTTTGAAATATCAGGTAGACAGTTCCTTTCACTAACATGGATTTGAACTTGCAGAGGGTAAATTATCAGAGACCCTTGTTGTTTGCAAGCTGATATACAATTTTGTTAAGAATTTAAGGGAAAAAATAGTAAGCACTTCAGTACTCAGAGTCCTAAGGCACAGCATGGCACAAACTTGGGAACATGCCCTGCTTGGAGTATGCATTCTTTCAATTCAAATATTATTCATGTTGTGGGTAAGGTTAAAAGCTCAGCCCATGTCACAACACCAACCTGCCAGAACCTGCCAGATGGTCCGAGTTTGTCAGTGTGCAGTTAGCATGTTCCTTCTCTGGATGTTTGGTGCTCTTGAACAACTTACTGGAAGTGCACATTCCAGTGCTGTGCTCCTAGCATCCTAATACAGTGATTTCCTTTCAGGAGGAGTTAAGAATTGCCATGTTTCTCTGTACAGTGAACAAACTAATGCAAAATCACCATGGAGCAGAGATCCAGTAAGCACAAGGATAATCTTCATTTCAGGTCAAACTCAGTGCATTGAATTCACTTCCCAAGTACTCACAGTTGTAGCTCAGAGATGAAGCTGCCCTTTTCAGTTCTTCCTAGTCTCTCCTCTTTTCAGCTGGAACCCTCAAATTTTCTAGTTCCTACAATGAAACTTTTAGATTGAGCTGATAACATTACAGAAATGCTTGATTATCAACCATGTTAATCCCAGCAGGGTGTGCTACGTTTATCTCCTGTTATAGAACAGTGTAAAGTAATACACAGATCCTAGAGCTACATTTAAATGAGCTTTCTTACATTCTGGAGGGAATCCAGCCCTATAAGTATACAGCTCTATGCTGCTGTAGCTATATTGCTTTCTGCAGCACAACACAGTGTAGATGTGCCCATCGGTTCCCTCTGTGACCAGCATGATGTCACTATGTTTGGGGGAAGAAATGGAATTAGCTACAGGAATATCACAAGAAAAAAAAGGGGTAGAAATAAAAGAAGGTTAAATGTCTACACTTAGTTTCAGCAGACTAAACAGCTCAAATTAGATTTCTTTATTTTGATGACTTTTCTCTCCCCCACTTTGTTCTATTGGGGAGCAGATGCTCAGCAGAGGATAATCTTCTAATTCCTTTGAAATTCTTAATCTGAAAGTGTTTCCCTGCAACCCTGGCCAAACTCATCTCATGATCCAGCAGTTCCCTGGTTCAGATTAGAGGAAGTAAATATTCAAAAACTATCAGCCATTGCCTGTTACTGAGAGCATCAAAACCTGTTAACTGATGCTGTTCTTCAGATCTAAGGCCAGAACAGCTGATTTAACTCTGAAGTGGCCCTTTAGAAGCCATATAACAACTACAGAGACAGACATGCAATGTTTATAAACGTAACATAGGCAACATCCAGATTCTTAAGGAAACATCAAAAAGATCAGTCAACAGATCTGGCAAATCCAGGTACATTTGCTAAAGAAGCAAATCAACAGATTGCTCGGGAGGATCACCCTTTCAAAGGCTTTTTCCTACTTCTAAGCAAGACAACTCAAACATTTCCATAAGGCATAACTGGAACAGAACTGCAAACAAGCCATTAGCTAAATGATGATTGTTTATTCTGCTCAACTGAAAGCCAAGGATGAGTATGCAGGATTTAGGATTCTTCTTCAATGCTAAATCCAGTTTTATTTTCTCCCTCACTATTCAGTATTCTTGCAAATGCTCAGGAATATAAAACCTGTCTTTTCCTCTGCTCTTTTTTTTTTGTGTTCTAGTTCTGTTCAAAAAAATGGCAACCATTTCTTTTGGCCTCTGTGAATTATATGGCCAAGCAAGGTGATGTGAATACAAATGCAGGTAGACGAATACATGAGTATTACCGGTCAGGATGTGGGTGCAGGAGATGGCAAATGTACTACAGAAGAGCAGCTGCCAGAGGTAAGCATACAAAATGTGGCTCCTACACAAAAGAATGAGATTTTCAGAGAATCTGGTGGAAAGCCCGACAAGTACATTTTGTTGCTGCTAAAAGAATTTATTTCTGCTGAAACCTATAACTCCTGGGTTAATAAAGTGAACTTTGATGGGACTAGAGGGAAATATGGGCTTCCCAGGAAAGTTAGAACAAACTTAGATGCATTTCTAGAACACAGATTTATGGAAGTGATTGAAGCTGATAAGATCAAAACCCAAGTTAACACTTTGCTTTCCTATCACATGCTAAATGAACTTCTGCCACAGTTGGCCTGCTACCAATAAAAGTAATGATGTCTGTAAATAAATTTCACAGATTCATCAAGCTCACACAATTAGTATCCATACATGTTATTTTGCTTTGAATTTTGAGGGATTTTACAGAACCTGTTATTATGTTAGAGCTAACTGACTATGGAAGTAGCCAATGACTTGTCAGGATTGACTGCTAAATCACCAGGCTCAAGGAAAAAAGACATACAGAATCTAAGTTCGTCTGATCAGGTTTGTACATCAGAGTGAGTACCATGGGAAGAGTCGCCAGAACCAGTAACAATGAAGGATCTTGAAAGACTGACTCTGCTACTAGTTCTAAAAACCATGCACATATCCACTATACATTTATACTGCTAAAATGCTAAAGCTAGTGCATTCTTTATTCTATTCCTTCTTCTTTATTAGTGCACTATCTGAAGATATGCAAAAATAAGCATATGTCATGCTCTTGTTAGAGGGACAGCCAATACACTGCAGGAAACTTGAGCACAATGAAAACAAAGAGTTTGGCAGAGCTGACAGGCATGTTAGAAAAGAACAATCTTGTTCTGTTGGGAGGGGGAAGCTTTCTAGATGCATCTAATAACACACCCTTTTCCACAGGCACTGAAGGCCAGCTAAATGGCCTCTTGCTCGACACATGTATAGAGGAGGCTATTGAAAAAAGACAGTTACCTGCTAAGCAGGGGTGTGGCAGATATTAAGTCAGGTCATATAATAGGCCACATCTGCATTTTGGTCATGTGATGGGCATATTTCCTTACACTCCTCAGGGAGGGCAACAGCTCTAAGGAAAAGAGTAGGGCATGGGCTGAATGAATTGTTCTGATGAGACAGATTCAACTTGCAGGCTTGAGGTCAAGTTGGAAAAGACAGGTCTAGGGCTAACATGTTCCCTGTTTCTCATAAATTTAGAGCACAGGTTAGTTTACAAAATTTATGCAGGAAGCCAGGTTTCCACTACCTCTCTGTCTCTAATTTTAATGTTGAAACGCCCACTTCTAACTATTTTTTCCTTTAATAAGTTCCACAGCTTGCTTTATTGTTTTTCTCCTTTGTTTTACGTAGGAAGTGTTCAAGTCCAGATCTAAATTATCTCTTTTTTTTTTTACCATAGGCTACTCCAGACTCCTTTATCAATGCCCTTTTTTTTGGTATCTTTTCTTATTTATGTCAATGCTACCTGCAGGTAGATTATTCAGATATTTGAAAGTCAGACTATGTTAAATATGCCTTTAAAACTATAAAAGGTAAATAAAATTTCTTCACTAGTTGTTTATTGTATATATATGTATTCATGTGCATATGTGTGTGCGTGTGTGTGCATATATATATATGAACTCCCTGGTGGTACCAGATACATTAATTTTTCCAAAATATCAATTGGAAAAGATATTTTTAATCTTTCTAGTTCACCTATTCAGTATAAATTAAACATCAGAGACATAATCAGACAACAATCTTTTAAATATTTCAAAATTAATTGACTAGGGTGCCTGAAAATGAACACTACTGAGGAAAGAATCTTAGTAGCTTTTCATGGGTACAAATGTTTGTCTAACCAACATGCATTTTTAGTCTTGGAATTACTTTAGTCCATGAAAATGTCACATTTCCAAAATAAAGCACTGCAAATTTCTGGAGTCCAAGATTGCCTTTCTATAATTCAGAATTTACTATGCACTCTTAATAAAGAATTTAGAATTATTTTTGTTTTGCAATATGTGTATTACAACCCTCCATGGATCTATTAATAGTTTTGTATTCTTAGCTCTGAGCTAAAACAGGCCGTGCAACTTTATTATACATGAGGACTGGCTTTCACAAAGACCTACCTGCTTTACAAGTTTTGCTGGGACAGGCTTTAAAAAATGATAAACCAGGGAGAGATAATCTCTTAAAATTAAATCACCACATCTACTGCTTTCTAAGATACTCACTATGAGCCTTATTGAAAAACATGTGTGTTCTATCTATACTGAAGAAAATCTGCCTGGCTCCCAGAAAGTAACTCAATTTTCAATAATACCATAATTAAAGGTTTCCTTCTCTGTTAACAACATGATTACATAGCAAATTGAAAGAACCTTCAAATACAGAGAAGTACACAATAGCCAATTCTTATTTTTAACAGGAAAATTTTCAGAATTAATACATTTAAAATTATAACCATATAATCTTTGCAAAATAATTCTTTGGAAAGAAAATGATTTATGAAAATATGTTTATCCATTATTTGTTTTATTGGCGCTACTCATGTGCATGACTGACGACACACAAGACACACAGAGCAAACCTCTGTCTATGGTTCTATGATTCCTCAGTTCTTAATCTCACAAAAATGGTAGAGGAGAATCTGAATTTCACAAGTTGATTGGATTTTATTCACTCAAAGCACTTTCTAACAAACTTTACTGAAAATTTCATTGAATCAAGCATATTGTGCCTTAAGACAACAATACATATAATTGATTTTATAAACCGCCTCTATAAGTAAATGCCAACTGTAACTATCCGAATTTCAGGTCTGAGTTAAATCTTATATATTTAGAAGCACAATATGCGAGTGACACAGTAGGATCTTGTTTATTGAGACACACAGTAGAACCTAAGGAACTGATATTACAGTGGAAAGTAATCTAAATTGCCTTCACAGAATTTCTACTACTTTCAAGTAATAAAAATGTTACACTCTACACTCTAAATAAAATCTTAGTTGCTATCGACAGTTAGTATGAGATTCAGTCAGAACTACCAAGCTGTGAAAATAAGGCCCAACTTCTGTTGTTTTTGTTGATACATTTGGCATCCAATCATGAAAAACAATGTCCATGTCACTAAAATGGCCTCCAGGCATTCAGTATATCTACATCGAGGTTAAACATCTATGTGAAGATGTGACAGCACACCTTATAAAAGATATTATTGAGTAATATAGACTTTCTGTAATAACCAAACAGTAAAGAATATAGCTTTTTAAAGGTCTCCCCATGGCTGATCTCATGACTCAAAGATGAGAGACTGTGCTGCAAGCTAAGTAATAAAATCTGGTGGATACTGTGGGCTAGCTTGTGACAAATCATATCAAAGTATTATTAAAGAAGGAACTTGAGACCCAAGACTATTATTGATTCTTGACAGAATTTCTTATAAATAAATGTTGCAATCTGATCCTGGACTCTCAAGGCCCTGGTAGAATTCTGACTATTATAGGGCAGGTTGCAAAACAGTAACATTATATTAGTGAAAGTTGAAAGAAGCATATTCAGTGTCAAACAGGTAGCAAGGTCTAAAAAGACCAGTAAGGAACTGTTTTTCACAGGCCTTATACACCTACAGCTGCGGATTACTGTTTAAAATGGCAAAACAATTTCTGAGCTTATAACAGGGCTGTGAACGTGTTAGTGGAATGAATCTGTGACCCTTTAGAGCACTAAGGACACACCTCCATTAGTGTCCATATTCCCGCACTGAAGAGGCTGATACAGTCAACTGAAATGACAGGGTGATAAATATAAAACCACTATCATCAATAAGACTGGAATGTAAAAGCACTTAGTTTCAGCCTAAGTAACTCACAGAAAGTTTGGTTTCAAGAACCAGTGTATCATCCATCACTACTCTACCTTCTGTTGACAAAGTAATTGTAAGATATCTAGAATGGAGGTTCAATATGAACTGACATTTTTGAAAGGAGGAATTGTGTGCTGCACTTACTCATTAAATGTATTTTCTTCCACTAAAGATGTTTCCTTTTTTAGTTTATGTATGAATAACTTTAGTTAAAGTTCCCTTGACACACTGACTTTGCTCTGAATAGCACCTATGTTCATTAACATAAAACCTGAAAGAAAATAATGTTAATGCCGCTTTTTTAACACTTCAAAAGCCTTTAACAAATTGATCGAGTACAATTATGTATTCTAAAGGGAATTGTAAAGAGATCACACAAGGTTGAAAAGTTCTGGTTAATAAAAAGAAAAAATCCTAAGTAAAAACAGACACTCTGTGTGGAACTTTGGTGCACAGTGGAAGAAAGTAATAAAATAATGTAAAAAACCCCTGCTGTCTCCCTATTTTAATACAGACACACAATTATTGTCTGTATTATTTAGTGCACACAAAATACCATGCTAGCTCGATAATGTAAAAAGAAAGTGTACGGGTCAAGATAGTCAGAAATTAGAGAGAAGCTAAATTACCAGTCCACTTACTACTGAGACTACTGAGTCAAGGCAAACCTGAACAACTACTTAGCAAGGAGATCACATCAATTTGTAAACATGGCTCTCTGTCTCTGGGCAGGATTATATCACATAATCACAGCATTCTTCACTTAGCTAATGGTATAGTATTACTGGTATTATTTTAAAAGAATGTATGATAACAGCACTCTTTCAAAAACCTTATAAACTAAAACAACCACCTATTGCAGCTGAATGGATCAGCTGATATTGAATGAACCGTTGCCAAATGGGAAATAAATTCCAATCTGCAGAAAGCAGTGTTTTTTCCCTTATATTCATGCGCCTAAATTTATATCTGATTAATTTAAAAGAATATTTTAGCTGGTGCTTTTGTCATGTCATCACAGGTTACTGAAATGCAGCCACATTGGTTAAATTCAACATAAAGGAGTAAAATAAAACCATCAGTAAATGGAAAGTATAGGCCGTATGGCTTCAAGCTCTAAAGTGCCCCACTTTACTTGATATTGAACAGACACAAGCAACAACAGATATTCTTTGTTTGCATAAAGTATTTTCCCAGAAGGGCAGAAGATCTCTTCAGGAAGATGCTATAGGAAGACCTCCATGTGCATACCCTTTCTGACCACCACCCTGTCAGCAACGCTGAGAGCAAACATAAAATTGCACAGATGCAGAACTGGCTGGACAGGAAAACAAACTGTGAGGAGAGTTAAAAAAAAAACAAGGCTGCAGCTAGATTTTAGCAACCACAAGTTGCACGAATCTAAAACCTGTTCCCTCCAGTGAGCCTCTTCGTGCTATTGAGAAGACTTTGCAGATGGATCTAGCATACACTGAGGGATTTACAGTGGTATGAGACAGAGAGATGCTTTAGTAGGGCATGTCCTTGCTGACATCTCAGAGGATCACAGAAGAGCTCAGTGAACACCGCTGAGGACATCTACTCTTAATAGATCAGAAAGCACGGCAGGAGGAATGGCAGAAGACAAAGAACAAAAGTAGGCAGCACTGCAGGAAGTTACCAACACAGCACTCTGGCCGCAGCCCAGGCAGCTGGGCCTGGGCTACCTGCTCACCAGCCCTCCTTGCAGGAGGCAAAGGAGAAGATCAGGCAGTAAGGATGAATCCAGTGAACACTATCCTGCTGGTCGTGGAATGACAAGTAGCTACTAGGAAAGTTACTGTTAGGAAGAGGCTTGCATTGGTGGATATGTTGTTCTAATATTGCTGTTTGGACAAATTCTCCATTCCCCCACAAACTTTTTCTGCTGCACACACAGAATGGGGGTTTCTAAGTGGGCAACCAACAACTTACCTTTGGATGACGTTTACCGAACCCAGGCCTCCAGTGTTAGGCTTGACCTAATGTCTTAGTTTTAAGAGAGCTGCTTTGACCTACTTATTCTTTGTATCTGGTGACAACACTGGGCACAAGGGATACATGACTGATGGTTTGCAACAGAATAGCTATTACTTGGTGTGAGATCACTATCATCATTTGAACAAGATTTGCATTTTGCTGCAGATAAGGGGGAGACTGGGAGTAGGCAGGTGATGGTGTCAACAGCCGGAATGTGGGAACAAGACCAAGCACAGGGAGAGCAATCTTTATAGCAATCTCCCAAAGACTGAAGGAATAGGAATGTGAAACTTGCAACCCCACAGCCGAAGCACTTATCCTCCCCCATTCCCAAATAACATCTTTAGAAAGGACAGACAAAAGAGAAACTCCCAATCCATTTCAAATGCCTCCTCCTCTATTTGAAATATCAGATACCGTGAGACAGGGCTACAGACTGAATTCAGAAAGGCTGTTAAATTTATTTTTTCAGTATTTCAGAGCTGCTGACTCAACACTAAAAATGTCTTTAGAATATTTTGCTTAGAAAAAAAAAATAAAGTTTCATTATGTAAGCTTAATATAAAATAAGGAGGATTAGAAGTACTTCATATCTCAAAAATCTTAAAAGTCTATGACATTGTATTGACTAAATAGCGAATAAAAAGTGGGGAAAAACCCTCAGTATTGGCAGCAACAAACCAGTAGCACTGTGGGTCAATTTCTTTTACACATATGCACAATACAGAAACTCATGCTCTCTCATAGTTCTGTTAGGATATATAGGGTGACTGGAGGAACAAAATACCATTCAGTAAAATGAGAATGACAAAATCTGGCAAAGGATGGATGTTAGAAGTAAAGGTAAGTTCCAACAAAGTACAGACTGAGAACATGTTTTGTTTATCCATCAAATGACCCTACAAGATAGAGGTTTATTCTGTTAGGTTCCAACGTGTTTTTCTGGACAGGCTGGAAGGGATGTTTATTTTTTTGAAACTCAATGATCTCTGTTGAAGCGCCATTAAAACAAAACCCCAAACCAAACCCAGATTAGTGCCAAGCAATCTTCAGAGATGATAAAATGAGCATGATTGAAGTTGAGATTGAAAAAACAAATCTGTGTGTCGATAAATATAGTGATCAGGATGAGCAAGAGGTGTCAGACAGAAAAACCTGCTGCAATGTTTGTTGCTGCCAGCGCACAGAAAACAAAGCCTAGGAGAGCGCGTTGAAAAATTCTTAGGGAAATTTGCAGAGCACTACAGATTGATGCTGTCTTCAGGGTTGTATCGTTTGGACCAATAACAACCACCAACAACCAACAACACAAGAACCCTACACAGAACATTCCTATAGCAAGATAAGCTTCTTGCATCTCCGCCGATGCAAGATCACAAATACTGCATCCTTCTCTACCATATATTATCCTTTCACAGTATCAGTTTTGTCAGCGATGACACCAGTTTAGGAGGTTCCTGGCCCTTCCCTAACATACTCCTTTTGTCTCTTGCCGCTCCACGTGAACACGCCCTCATGTTTAGACTGGCAGTTGTTCAGAAAGGAAGGGGATAATCTATGAAACAGACACCAAAATGGTTTGGATTAAAACCCTCCCTTCCTCACTACCTTCTCCTCCCCAAGGCTTACAGCTTCCTTACAGTCGGAGGTCACATGAAAACCTCACTCTGAGGAAAACAATCTGCAGTTACAGTCTCATCTTGTCAGTCACAGAATAACAGAATGTTCAGGGTTGGAAGGGACCTCTGTGGGTCATCTGGTCCAACCCTCCTGCCGAAGCAGGGTCACCTACAGCAGGCTGCACAGGACCGCGTCCAGGCAGGTCTTGAATATCTCCAGAG
>Ga0065711_1002391_pt1 | contig 41955 bp, 21 predicted proteins | sample Hoacrofraction12_FD_59098 | JGI IMG/M metagenome (GOLD analysis project Ga0065711, IMG submission 59098) | Hoatzin crop microbial communities from Cojedes, Venezuela - Epithelial fraction 12 v2 (version 2) | ecosystem: Host-associated > Birds > Digestive system > Esophagus > Crop | place...
GGCGGGGCAGAGCGGGCGGCAGCCGGTGTTCGTACCCTGGGGAGGAAGAACGTCAGGGGGGGCGGCGGTGGGCTCCCGGGAGGAATGACAACCCTGAGCACAAACCTCCTCCTGCCCGCCGGCAAGTCCTCCCACGGCACCTCCGCTGAGAAAACATGTGTACGTTACCTCCTGCCATCAGAATCGTCGGTTCTGCACACTCCTGACTCCATAACGATGAGTAACTCAACCTGAGATTCCCACTTCCCACAAGCCCATGTGTGGTGAGGCAGCAGCCTCCCTCCTTCCCTCCCTCCCTGCCCCCCTCCCCTCCGCCGAGCACCCTCTTCCTCGCTGGAGTCCCGGGGACTCCCACCTCCCCGGCCCGTTCCTCCCCTTGCTTCCGCGCCGGGCCTCCGCAAGGGTCATCGCGATATTCTCTAAGAATGGTTGTCCTCTGAAAATCAGAGTCACAGACACAGAGAGATGGAATATTCGCAATTTTCAGGCGAGAAAAAATAGTTTGAAATGCCGTCGTAGTCGCGAGGGTTTGGTGGAGCAGTATGTTTCCTAAGTGCAAGTAATGCGCATAACTTTTGTTTGTAATCTTGATAATAAACCCACCTGTATGTCAAATTACAGCAGTAGCTGCAACAGTCCTGAAAAGGCATTCCACAGTTGATTTTTAAAAAATTGTATACACATATATCAATCTCTATGTCATCAGCACCTCCACCAGGCATGTCCTTCTTTCTGTCTGGACACTTTGAAATACAGAGAAAATGTATGCAGAAATTCCACTCGTCCTTCTTTTGGGGGGAAAAAAAAAACCTAAAACCTCCATCCCGTGCCACTGTACTCCATCTCTGTTTCCCTGACTTCAAGAAGCTTGTGGAGAAAGATAATTAGGATTCATTGTTATCATAACTTTAAAACTTCTTCTTTGGAAACTGACTCAGAACCAAGTTGCTTTTTTTCGTTTTTTTGTTTTGTTTATGAAAGACACTCTCAGGCTTTGAAACTCAAACAGCCAAGGTGTCAAGGAGCCACAGCCTACGAAGCAACAGCACTGTTTTCTCCTCCAGTTAAAAATTGTGCACCTTTTTTCCAACGCTGATCTCCTCCCAACAGCCTCTGCTAATCCGTTGTCCATCCTAAGCCCTGAATTCCCCCCAGCCGTGGTGCCTCACCTGTGAGTTCTGGCTGGCAGAAGAGAGTCAGTCGGATGCTGTCGTCTGCTGGAGCTGTTGGTGTTTGAACGCGCTGCATCGGGGTGGTTTTCATTAGCACTGAGAATGATTCATGTGAACAAGGATCACTGACCTTGACCTGACATGTACAGATACACCCCGTGGTGATGAATGTAATAGAATAAATAGTTAGATATGACTGCTTATTCCCTCTTGTAGTGTTGTTCTTGCCCAACTCTATTGCACTGTAATACAAATAATGACTCATTTGCTTGCCCTCGTAATATCACATTTAGAAACCTGCTATTCATCTCCGCTTGAAGGATCTTGAATAAATAAACTTGCAAAAGGACGGACTTAAATCACGTATATTTCTATCACTTGATCCTGTTTCTGTTGTTATTGATAAAGACTACACAAGTGGGTGTATGGTGTATCATGTCACTGCTGTTCTACATGAGGATGTTTTTTATAGTGAATAGTCTTTTGTTAAATGTACTTTTATAATCGTATTTACACAGGGGAGGAAGCAGAAAGAAAAACAAAAGAAAATGCATCTGGAGATATATCTCCTTTTGCAAAGAATATGAAACTCCTACAGCAATTAGTTGGAATGCAAATTAAGAACAGAGTAAAAAAGTTTTGTGGAGAGCAATTTTTTTAAAAGATATAAAAGTATATAGCATATAAACCAAGGAATTAGTGAGGAGAAAGAAAAGTCTGCAATAGTTTTATGTAGAACTAATATTCCAGAACAGGTTTAATAAAGAGGAAAAAAGCAAGAGAGACTTATATCAACCTTACATACTTAGATTTGTCTTTGTGCAAAGAGGTATTTTTGCAAAAACTTCCACAGCTGAAAAAATATCTTCACAACACCTTCTTGAAAGACTAATTTTTCCGTGACTTTCCTTTTTCTTTTTTTCTTTAAGGGAGTGAAAGACACGAGAGTCGTCTTAAATATTATTGTATAGTGTAGCACCTGTGATTTAAAGGACCATCACACTTATTCATCATATGCTAACAAAAGGTATAATGGAGAATACGAGCAGCCTCTGTTGAAAAGACAAGGTGCAGATATCGTAAAATGATAATACTGAAAGGTTATATGACACCTCTATGTATCGTACTGTCATTCCCTTAGTGTAGCATCATAAGTTGCAGGCTAATGTTTGTTTACTCTTGTTTATGTTTCCTGTTCATTTAATGTTTAAGATGTACAACAGTTTTCATGTATTTACCTGGGTCTGTTTTTACGCTGGCGAAGGAGTATTTGGATGTCATATCTCTCTGTTTAACATGTTCTTTGCATAGACGCATTAAACAGACTGATGATTTGAATACATGTTCTAAATTTTGCTTATACTGAACTGACTTCTTCAGACCTTCACAAATAGGAGCAGTGTCACACCTGCTTTTTTGCTTAGGCATCTATTGTCTCGAGTCTAGAAGTCCCAAGGCAGTTCTGCCCCTTCTCACCTTCCAGTCCAAAACTTGCCGGTAACATGCTTGTAATTTACCATTGACAAGAATTTCCTCCTACTGTCTTTCAGTACTGAAGATATCGACCTGCTCCTGACCTGGCCAAGCAGAAGAAAGTTAGATGGGGTAGAAAAGCACTTCACAAAATGGCACCGATTCCTTACATAGCAACACTTCATGTTCTACACGGGAATCTGTGCCCCTCTGGAAGAAGCCTCCAGGTTCTAATGCATTACATCAGCATGCAAGCGATTTTGTACGAAGCAGACAAAAGCAGAATAACCACAAGCATCTTTTTGCTGGGCTCTTAACCTTCCCACCGCTGCCCTCCTCTGCTTTGTGCAGGTGCAAAGCTGTGATAAAGCAGCTAAGCTGGCACCTGTACCCCGGCTTGCTCTTTCAAAGCAGCCTCAGCTATATTCACACATTGCTTTGGGCCAGGCTGCGTATGCTCCATTTACACTTCCCGGTGCGAGAGGAATCGGAAAAACAGTGGGATGGCTTTGATACTAGCTACAAGGCAAGGCATCCCCACCAGCTCAAAACCGTGAGAGCACTGCTGGCCAAGGCTATTTGAGGAAAACTTCAAGGCCAACCTTAAACAAGTCATATTCTTTGCTTCCTGTGCTCATAACTGTTTCACAGAGCTGGCGGTAGGTTTAGAGGACTAGATATTCAGCATAAAAGGGAATGTGCAACGGAGTCGGATCCTAGTACTGGAAGTCTGACTCAAGAGACAGCTGCTATAATTTTATTTTGAATAAAGCAGAAATAATCACTTATCTTTGTAGCTACAAAGTTTAATTTTATTTTTTCATATTCCCAAAATTCATCACCTACTTGACTTCCTAGAATCGGGCATAATTCTACTCCTAGAAGCTACAGAAAAGAGACCGTGACTGTGAAACAATGTCACGCTGGAAAGCAACGTTTCTGTTGTCTATGCCCTTGCCTATGTTTCTTTCAGTGCACCTCTGTTCCTTCAGTTATTATGCCCAACAGCAGAAAACTTGTTTTGCAGTAAGTGGAAGTGAAGGGATGCATTTCCAATGAGTAGGACAGAAGGTGCAATTCATAAACTGCACCCATCCTTTTCATGCCACACAGAGTTTGATCCAGTTGACTGTAAAAAGCAATTGAGGGTCCACCCAAAGAGTCAGGGGTGGTGGGTGGACACAGAGTTAGGCAGAATTCCCATTCCATGCAAAGAGGGGATACATATCGAGATGCAGAAAGCCCGCAGGATACAGCTTTGAACTCAGAGCGTTCCGTTTACTGTTCTGGAAGCTCAAATTAGAAATCATCCTGTCACATGTTGAATGTCCTGCCAAAAGTCTATTTTACTCAAACTTTTACTCAAATCTGATCAGAGGGAGCTACTTGAATCACAATCCTGTCTCTGAGATATTGTTGTGGGACAGAGTTGTCTGCACATTTTTGTCTTTTCATGCAATGTCCTGAACAACTACAAGATTTGTAATCTCGGGTTCATTTATACTAGTATTAAAGTTTAAGATATTTCAATATTTCACCGTTACTTAGAACAGGCTGAGGAAACTGCATGTACAAGTATATCACTAACCCAGTGACCAAACAATTTGAGACATATAAGCATGTACTTCCAGGCACCACCATTTAGTAGCTCACAAATAAACTGGGAGGTTTTGGAATGAAATAATAGCTGTACAAACAAGTATAAAAAAAACCCTGAGTATTTACTGTTCTTTCAGGTCAGGCAAGTCTTGGTGACTGAAACACAAAACTTATGTAAAATAAATTTCTGCTTTTAAAGCTATGCAGTTATTGCAGGAGTGCCTCTTGATCCCTTATGTTAGCTAATGAAATGGAAATGCTGCTCAAGAACTGGATCAGAAGACAGACAATCTTTAGGACATGCCAGAGACAGGATCCCAAGAGGCCACACTGCTCTCAGGTATTTACTAGCGCTTCTGCTCTGGATACTCTGATAAATGGGATTTTAGACAAATACAGAGCAAAAGCATGCCCAGGGATCTTTGAGAGAAGAATTAGGATGTCAGTCATAACAGTCTAAATTCAGCTTTTAATTACCCCAGTCACAGAATTTAAGAAGAAATAGCTATGGCAAGAATGTTTAAAGAGATCTTCCTCACTACTTCTTTCCAAAATGAGATAGCTTTTCCCTGAATTTTCTGAATTCCTTAGCAAACAAGTTTAGCAGTTTGAAAGAAAATTCCCATTTCTTCCTTTTGACACAGATTTTGTGTGATCTGCAACTCCCACGTTATTTCCTATGCTGGTTATCAGTCTTGGTGTTCTACTTGGTCCCTGTTATAAATATGGTTCTTTGTCACTGTGTCAGGAACATATTTCCTCTGCTTTATTTTAAAAAAGTAGTAGTAATATAAATTGAAGTCAGTTCAACATAATATAACTGATGATAGAATCTGGACTAAGAGTTTAGTCCTTACAGATGTAAGCGGAAATGTACATTTCATAAACTAACTAGAATAAAGCCATTGCCCCTGCAGTGGCAACTCACCCTGCAAAAAAAAAAAGGGCCCGCTCTGTTTCACCTGTCACCTTCTTAAAGGTTCAGAGAGTCAGACACAGCCTTTGTTTCTATTTGCAGCTCTGTAGGAAACTGCAGAAAACCTATTGCCAGGGGCTGCAAAAAGAACACAGTGAAAGAAACATTAGCTCTCCTGGCTGTGCATCTCCCTGCCAACAGCCACAACATCTGTAGCATCCCTCGGGTGTACGGTAGGTTGCAGGATCTTGCAGAAAACCTCACGCAGGTTTTGTGGTACTAGTGACTGCGAATGGTTTGTTTGTCCGTTGTCTCTGTGACCATAATTCAGGGTTTTGCCATCTATTCCACTGGAATTGTGCTTGAATATGGCATCTGAGATTGGGCTCTAACTGCAGTGGCTAAAAGCACATTAAACACAGGCTATGCAGCATCCTTACTGAGCAGCATGTTAGTGTAACGAAAGTCATACCGTTGTGGAGGTCTAATCACCCATTAAATCTACTACTAATACATTATATGGCTCTTGCCTGGCTTTTAGTCACAAGCCGGTGCTTTAGGTGTTTTTGGCAAAGAGAACACGCTAGCATGAAGCCACACGGAGTAAGAGAGATTTGCAATTTTTAAACATGTCTCTCAAAATTACATGGTTTGGTCTGGTTTTCCCCTACTTCAGTAACCACCTAATTATTGAAAGAACTGCTACATTAATACTTAAAGTAAGTACAAATAGGTATCTAACAACACTCCAATACAATTTTAAGAAAACTTTGTGTGGTTCTATGTAACATCAATGATAAACATGGAATCAAAATAAGGAAATTCCTTTGCAGTTAGGGGTAAAGGAAATCCCTGATTACTAGCATGAGTTCTTTTTCCTTTGGCTGGTTCCTCACTAGTCACCACGTAAAAACATTTCTTTAAATTTTCATTTGCCTTCATCTTTCCTCGGTTTTTTTTTGGTGCTTTCAATGGCCCCTAATGGAATGATTTCTGTTCAGGGTTTATTCTATATTCCTCTTAATTTTGCACCCATGCAGTGTTCAGGGATCATTCAGACTCAAGGGGACAGCCAGAGCTCTGTCACATTCAGTAACTGAATTCCAGGGTGTTGACAATGAAGACCTGACCATCTAGCAGAGCACACTGACAGGTTTCTGGGTTATTCCAACATTACTACATGACACCTCTGTCCCGCCTCGTCCCCCTCCTTTGATGCACTATGAAGAGAACAATCACAAAACAATGGCATACACTACTTAACCTCTTTGAAACCTATTTGCTCTGGATAATAGAATGTTTGCAATTTTGCTCTTTTGGCCTGCAGAGGAAAGGGTTCAGAGGTGGAAGGGTGACATTGAGACCATCAGCAGGAGGCTAACCAACGTGTCTCTTCTCTGTGAAAACTTTTCTCTTCATGCACACACCAGAAAAATAATCTCACCCTGGAGTGAGAAGCAGATGCTGGTAATGTTCACAATTACGATGTGTGTCAGGTCATGTGCTGTCTAGCTGATTGGCACATCCACATCTGGCAGAGACCAGAACTGTGTGAAACACAAGATGAGGGTTGCTGTCAGCACTTCACTGCTGTGTCGCCAAAAGTGGGGACTCTAACACCAGGCACAGTTCTGACAGATGCATTTTGCCCTCACCTATGTGATCTTTCACTCTTAGTCAGTGTACTGGATGAATAGAGAAGAAGAAAACAGTGTTTGTGTCCTGTGTAGGAAAATGGAGACAGGAGACGAGAAGCAGCTTCTATTTTACCCAATGCACAGCTAAGCTGTGTGACACACTGCTCCCAGAAGCCAGTGCCGTGTCGCTGGCCACTAGAAAGCAGCATTCCTCTCTAGGGTTGCTTCGGCTTGTCACAACCAGCCTCTCTCTCCTATATAGACTAGAGATAAAAATACAATTTAATATTTGACAGCTCTGGAGTTCCCAATACGTTTTTTCACTTTGACCTTTAGTAGCCGCAGCACTAAGGTATATGGAAATACATGACAAGTATCAGATACACACCGTGGAACCACCTGACTTTTAAAAACAGACAAACCGCAAATAATGATGCATGTCTTTCGATTTTTTTTCTGTCTAGCTAGAATAAAACTAAAAGACACTACACACATAACTGCTCCAAATCTGCCTCTGCTAGTTCTATTTCCATCTCGTTTTTTTCGACATGAATACATTGGATCTTTCAGGATTTCATAACCCTATACCTTTCAGAGGCATTTTCTATATAGATACAGAGTTCTAGATATCGTGTGTAACTTGTTTCTTAAATAGATGGTAGTTGATCTCCATTTCAGCCGTTCATTGGCCCATGCTAATATAAAACAAGCAATGCTTCCTATCAGTGACCAGAGAGTTAAAACTTGTAAGACGCTTGTTCTTGACATGGCATTTTTATCCCATGGGAGAACTGTGATATAAGTTTTGTTTAATGTCAGAAAAGATAATTCTAGGTCACCCCAGTCTTCAAAACACAGCACAGGAATGAAAATCTAGGTTTGCCAAAGATTTTCAAACCTAGATTGTTTGAATCTAGATGCAAATAAGATTTGATGCAAATCAAATACGCAAAAGATGCAAAGCACATACGCTAGGCTTTATTTCTGAACACAAGACTATACATTTGGTTTCAGAACTCAAGACAAATTTGAGCACAGCTGCACATGAAAAAGGAAATTCATATTGATAATTCTAGTCTACATACCTAGAGTCCCCCTTCACTTCTACAAGCACTCTGTACAGCACTGCTGTTAGAGACCAGAGACAAAAAGCCTGAATATTAAAAGCCACAGCAGCTCGACAGAACAATGCAACACCCTCTTAGACTTAGGTGGATCTGGCACTACAGCCAGTCCTTCCACTCATACTTAACCAGCAATAGCAAGTACCCATTCACACAGAAAGAAACATTTTCTAAAAAGTATCATATTTTGCTCTACAATTACCTAATTTGCAATAGGAAAAGGAATATATGCAAACTTCTGCACCTGATAAAGTTAACGGACTTCAAAGGGCTTGGGATTTTACCCAGAATTTTCAAAAATATTTTGGAAAATATAACACTGATGTTAGGTCCATATTAGATGAAAGTCTCAAAAATACTGGTTGGATTCTGTAAAATTTTCTTCTTAAATGATGATACCAATTTTAATAAATCTTCCTGAGTGAACTGCAGGATCAAGTATATGCAGATGTTGAATAATGCACAACTAAAACTATTATTTATTCTGATAAGATGGAAGTTCACCAAATTTATCTACAAACACTGGAATTACTTTTAGTGATGTTTCAGATAAGAGATCTTTTCTACCATGTATACTATAATTATGTTTTCTAAATCACGTTTGTTGAACATTTAGGTATAATAAATGTAAAGATCCTAATACAATAAACCAGAGACACATGAAATATTAGGTAGTATTCCTATGCTTTGGAACAGGTTAATATTTTCTATATCCGGATATCAAAGGAGGAGAAACTGAGTTTCGATCAAATCTCAGCTTACTTTATTTAATTTCTGTTCCTGGGACTGTCAGTAGGAAACCTCCCTCAGCAAAGACAAAGGATGAAATCTAATATATAGCACATATCTAACACATAGCACAATACCCTAAAATTAGGGAATATAATGTCTGAGTTATAAATATTTCACTTACAAAAGAGAACTAGTAATGTTGTGCTATCTGTCTATGGGAAGACCTGTATCGGAAGTGGATTCTAAGGGAACTCTATAGAGAATTTGAAATCTGGCTGTTCACAAAGCTATTTAGAGACTTCTAAAAGTAAAGTACCAAAATACTCCAAGGAGCAGAAGTAAAAATTCCCACAGGTCTTCTCACAAAGTGATGCTGACTGTTGTTTCTTCTACAACATAAATAAGTCAATTATTTATCATATAGGAATTTATGTACCTCATAATAATTACAACCCACAGTCAACTGAAACACTGAAAACATACTCCTTCCTTGGAAGAGTCTTTAGGGCCAATGACTAAAGTCCAGTCCTAAAAAAAATATAGATTTAATTCTGAAAAGGCAGAAAAGGGATTTGAACCAGAATTTGTCACTTTCTAAATAAGTATTTCAACGACTAGGCTATCAACTAAAACAGAGATTTCTTTTTTCAGCCATATTTTAGTTTGAAAGTAAAATTAAAATAATGGCCCAGGCTACATTTGTGAGGCAGCCATCTCTTTGATGCTCACTAGGCATGGTCCTAATGTTTCCTGTTAAATTATTTGTCTCAGGGGGTTTTAAGCAGAGATACTCACTGAACCTAGACCCTGACAGAGCTTAGGTACAAGCCAGGTGCCAAGCTGGGTGCCTGCACTCCGAGTCACTGATTTTGCCTGGCTTCCAGTGAAAACTCAGAAATAACTTCAGGATTTTCAGCTCAGCCCTGTAAGTACTTATTCTTGCAAGCAAGGGATTTGCGGGAACAGTCCCTTAACTTTTCATGTTCCAAGTTTCACATGCCAGAAAAATTTAATAGACCATTCTGTGGTTTTAAAATCATGCTGAACACAGACTTAGTGCCAGCAGTTTTTAAATAATTTCCTTCTCTATTGGACATAACAGTGCAGAGGAAGTTTGAACTGAAACTTGCTTCCTTGATTAAATATTATCCCCTTGCCATTCTGACCTACAACCTATAAAGGAAGCTCTAGAGTGTATGCTTAAGCACACATATAGTACCATTAACTTCACTAAGCATAAGAAGAAAACGGAATGAGAGCTTATGTTTCTTTAATTTAGTGTTTTAACATTATTCAGAAGGTCTGAACAATCAAATGTTTCTTTGGAGAGATACATTGAAGACATTGTGCTCAATCATGTTTTTTTCAGCAGAGGAGATTTCTGTTTGCTTAATGGCAAATTCTGGATTCTCACAGATACTGGAATTGCTCAAATGAGATGAATTTATAGGAAGCTGTGGAGGGTCTGAGAAAGTTGAAATGTAAAAAAATTACTATGTGTTGATGTATAAATAACTTCACATTTAAGTTTCTACTATTAAAAATCCTCTTTGTTATATGGGAGCATTTGAACAACTGAGAAGATTGGTAAAAAGGCTTGTAGTCCTAAAATTCTCATAGATTCAGTAACTGATATTCAGCAACTATCATTTAAAGTGTGGCTTCTTTTTTTACCCGAGGGAGAAAAATAAATCCAAACAGTTATCTATTTGCAAAGGCATGTGGCATCACTTGATCAGTCCTCTACCTCACCCCAGAAACACATGCATAGCAAAAGTCCTTCATCTAATTACTTAGAAATATCACATATACGTTGCAAAGGTAATGAGATGTATACCAGTGAGATAATCGAAGAGAAATTGTTACAATTTTAGGTTTTGATGTGGAATATTTTACCAGCTTGTAACTCATGAAATTATTGTACAGGACTTCATTCAGAAGTCCTACACCTGACCACATGCTGGTGATACAGGTCTCAAAAATCTGGGATTAAATGCATCCTTCTTAAAATATTTGGTCTTTCATTTATTGATAAGACCATACAAGAGCAAATTGAAAACCCATACTGTTAGTCACTAAGAAACAACAAATGATCCAGTTGCTGTCAGTTTTCAGAAGATTTGGTTCCTGATCTAAGGAAGTAAATTTTTGTTTTCCAAAAAAGTCAGGCTAATCATTTGCACTGCACGTGTTGTATTGAATTACAAGATAATCCTTTCAGTGTCATACAGCCAGCTGTAGATGAAACTCAATTTCTTATTATATACTCTAGAACTCTCTGCAAATAAAACATTTTTTGTGTCCCAGTGGCAAACCTAGATGTGTACGTTGCCACTAGACATAAAATTAATCATGAGTTCAACTTAATAGTTCAAAGAAATCTAGTTCTGATTCTGACAAACTATCTGGTTAGGAGTAGGAAAAATGCATTTTAGAAATAATTTAAAAAAAAATGGTTGTCATATTTAAATAGGATTCTTCTCCCCCATCACCTCACTTGAGCCTGTGAATCTTAGGCTGTTCCTGCCAATTTTGCCTCAGTGACTCATTCCAACTAAGCTTCTTAGATTTTGGTGTTTGTGTTGCTTTTATATTCCATGGTACTGTGCCATTTTGAGAGAACAGATTGTATTTTTATTAATAAAATAGGATGTATAGAGTCATTCAGTCATATAGAATTACTCAGTGGCCCTCTGGTTTTATCCAAAAACCTAAAAAGAAACATTAAAAAAGTGGGGGTGGATAAAGAAAGCAATTAAATTGGGTTAATTGACATGATTCTGGACTCAAAAGTGTTCACTTGGCTCCGAGTCCTATATTTAATGAAGTATTTGTTTGCACAATCCATCTGTGTGTAAGTGCTTGCAAAAAAAATATAGACAGAAAGTATAAACAAAGCTTTTAATAGATCCATTAACAAATAGATAAGTTGACATTTCTCTTTGATATGTCAACTACAGATGAATCTCACTACTACATTAACACATTTCGCCATTAATTTCCCTTGGGCACAGAAGGCTTTTTTACTGCACTTATTGTCTTAGACCCAACCTGCCATTAACAGTACACTTTCCAGCCAGGGAAATAGCAATTCCTACAGCTTCCTCTAAGAAAAAGAAATTTTTCGCTCATACTCTCACGTCCATTTGTAGAGTGTCCTAAAGTGGTTCAAAAACTGTTTTACTTGGAGATCACTATGGAAGGAAAAAAATTCCCGTCTTCTTCAACTAAATGAATGCTTTTGGGTTTGTTTTACATTAAGTGGATTTTTTTTTTTTTTTACATTTATGCGGAACATGCAAAAGAGACACAGGAGTGCACATTTTCTGTATTGTCACGGTACCTCAAAACTGCAGACTTTTACCAGCCCATTCCATTCCCAAAGTCTTTATCCACTTTACATGCCGTGTCACCTGGAATTCCTGCAGTAACTTTCTCAGACAGGAGGTGAAAGAATCTAGATAAAATTAATCATTTATAAATTCCCCTCTACTGTTCCTCATGTTCAGAAATCAAGTACCCTTTTATTCCACTGAAGCGCAAACACTCTTTGCGCAGTGGAACTGAAGCTGCTTTCACAGAACGCTTCTCGCATGGTGGCAAAGCTGACTTGTGCACCTTTTGCCTTCAGGTTCTTAGTCCAAACATAAATTTCAGTATTAGCCATTCTTCCCAAGGATTATGCCCCAGAGCTAGGAATTTTGCCATGCTTTTGGATCATAATGTGTCAAGCAAATCTTTAAAATTCCTGCACGATGATGTTATGAATTGCAAGACCTCTGTCCTTTCCTTATGCTAGCCTTTATCTTTGTTTGCGCAGTTTCCCACAGTGTATATAGCTATGCAGCTTAATGCACTGTTTTGCGAACCAAACTGGTCACAGAAGTGGTTTGCACACTTCTTGCCTGGTACTGGGGAATCTCTTTTGCGTCAGAGTACAGTTCACTATTCCACAGTCTAAGCATGGCCTGGGTGACTTCCCTTACTTCATAGATACCAGGCAGTTTTGCATTGGCCTAATACTGAGTCACCTAGGAGCGTGTTTTGTCCAAGCTCCCAGGCAAGGTCTTTTACTTATCAGGCATTCAAGAAACCCTCACCTGTATTTTGTGAGATTTCCATCCAGACTCCTCAGTGGGTACCTTGTCAAGAACAAGCAGCAAGTACAGACACATCCATCAAAACAACTCGGATATTTTGGAATATTCCTAAAATGGGTAAACAACCTTGGCTTAAATAAAGCTATACATTAAACTTTCTGTTGACAAGGAAGTCCCAGTGAGCCTTGACTCAGCTAACTTCCCTCTGCCATTCTCTTTAACCCAGAGCATGTTCTTCAGCAAAGAGAAATCTCTTCTATGATACACTGGTAGAGACAAAGAATCTTTTTATGAACAGATTTAGAGCAATCTCTCTGATTTGAAGTGTTTATAGGTTTCTGTAAGGCCTATATGTCATGAATATGTTTTTAAATATATTATACTGCACAGTGGAGTTAGTATAGGTGTTCTTCTGCAAAGATAATTTTCCTGTAGAATATGGAAGGTGTATATTGGAGATGGCTTCGTTCAACAGAAAACGAGATTTTAGATGGTTTTGGTAGCTTCCTATTTTTTACATGTATTCTGTGTAGGTAGATGAACTACAGCTGAGCTGAGTTGGCTTCACGTATGCTAACCAACAGCAGTAAGGAATGTGAGACCCAGCCTAGCAGCAAATGCGGCTGGGAGTTGTACAGAAGTGCTGTGAGAATGCTTTTGTGCCAGTAAGTATGTTGGTAAAAGGCTGCTCTGTACATCTTTATCTATTCAAATCCACATCGACTCAAGGAGATCTGCACCAGGCTCCAGTGCTCTGATTTGACATATCCTTACAGAACACAGAGATAATTTAATCTGTTCTCCCACTGCTTGTAAAAGAAAAGTGAAAGCAGTCATATGCATGCAGTACCAGAGCAAAATGGTTTGAGCAGAGAGAGAAAAATGAAAATCACACCTGCTATTGAAGAACAATCTACAAGCACTGACTGTTTAATCAGAATAAATAAACTAATACAGCTAAATAAATGTTATAAGCAATTTTTTAAAACTTTTGTATGATAATCCAAATCTAGTCTATCTTTTCTCAGTGGGTCTTCATTTGGAAGTTAGATTTTTACTGTTCTGTAGGGATTTTTTTCCCCATGATTATCATATTGGTCTAAATATTGTCCTCTTAACACACAATGCCAAAGTACACCACTTAAGTACTTGATAATGCATACTATGTATCTCCAAATAGCATGGCAATGACAATTATTGCACTGAAAGTAAAGCAGAAATACCAAAATGCTACCTATTTCTATAAAGAATACTCAACTTGCAACTACATAAACAAATATATACAGAATATCCATTATGCAAAAATAGGCTGTCGGACGTCACAGAGACTGTGTGTACACATACACACGCACAGAAGCATAACAATCAGAAATGTTGACATTTTTGTTATGTTCCAACCTTTTAGTACTTTTCCATTGGTGCATTCTAAAAAATGAGTATAATTTGTAAGAATCTCTGTGAGAAGTTCTCCAAAGACTTTTGAAATGAAGTATGATGCATACCCTTTAGGGTATATTTTCCTTTGAGAAGAAGTTTTAATACATCAAAGTTTTCTCTTCTAAACAAGACTGATATGCTCATATAAATTAGACATTACTGCAAGATTGTCACTAGCTTCTAGGGATTTTATTTCAATATTTAAGACAGCAAACAAGAAGTTCAACTTTGTTAACACCAATTTTGGCTACAGACTACTAATCTGCACTAGTTAAACTATTTCAAAGTAAATTTGAAAAGCAACATTAAGCAAATGTTAATTTTTAATTTTTTAATTTACAAAAACCTATTTTTGCTCTGATGTAGAAAAAAGGGCCAGACTTACTTCCACTTTTATTTCACAGAGACCAATGGAAATTATGTCAGAGCCGAATTGAGCTCAGATTGATCGAATCTGTAACACAACAGAACATGTATGCACACCTTAATGTGTACACTGAAAACTGATTGTTCCACTTCTGTGCCAGATTATGGATCTGATGCTGGTGTAGTCATAACAGAAAAACACACAGAAATTCACTGCAGGACTAGGTTAGGAATACATGACCTAATTTAAAGCAGAAATCTCATTGATTTCAGCCTCACAGCCCAAAGGCAAAAGGTCCAGCACTGTTGCCAGTAAAGTCAGTGGCAGAACTCCTGCTGGATGCAATGTGAGTTGGTTGTTTTTTATATCAGGCTTGCATCAGAAAGACACAGAGTGAACTGTCAGCCCTATCAGTGTCAACAGGATTTTTACACTTGCCCAGTAATTACCGTCTCTCTCTCTTCCTTAATGGATATTGCTGGCACTGATCGCAACTGGTATTTTTCAGAATCCTTCTCTTGCTCTTAAAAATTTTGCTATCTGCAAGTGTTACTACAACTAATTTTTACTTAATTTTTCTGTATTTATTATCGTCTCCAAATATTTTCTGGTCTCTTTCATAACACAACTTCTTTTCTCAACTTCTCTCACCCCAAGCAGTGTGATTTGGAGTCACACAGGGAGCACAGATAGGTTTATAGTTCAGGGGATTTGAAAAACTGTATGACTGGGAAAAACTCTCTGTATTTCATTGTTCAGAGGACAAAACCAAATTAGGACATTATATAAATGTCAAAATGATATGAGAATTCACTAATGCTTTTGATTAGTTAAGGAAGGAGTAGTTAGCTACTGTTATAAGCAATATTTATCATTCTTAGCTCCTGTGTAAGTACTTTCTTTGCATAGATATCAGTAGTCTATTTCCTTAATATCTTGTTCATTTCTACTAATAAAATTAGACCAAAACTGTTTCCTAAGGATCTCTCAGTAAGTGTTAGAGAAGAATAAAAGTACAGTTGTAATGTTGAAGACAATCTCTGCTTCCCAAAACCCTATCATAATTCCATTATTAAAATCCATGGTATCATGAAATAACTTGGCATAGGCTAACGCATGGAACTACATTTGATGATGAAACAAGAAACCAAAATATTACACAGTCATGGGAGCATGATCAAAGCTTAACATTTAATGATTCATTAGTAGTTGTTTAGCATGTTTATTATCTGTCTCTTCTTTAAAAATCTGGGGGGAAAATAATCTTCTATTTTTATAAAAAAAAAAGAAAGAAAAAAAAAGAGAGAAATCAGTTAAGGATTTAATGTTCCTGAAACTTCTTTCATGCTGTTAAAAATGCAGGTATGCTGTAAATTCTTCTTCACTCATGAATATGCATCTTTTGATCAACGAGTTAGGTTTGTCTGTTTATGGCATTTTAACACATTACTCCACTTAATATAGCATTCTTTTAAAGAGCAAAATGCCAGTAACATCTATTTCCTAACATCTTCCTTGTATCATGTTGACATTCTTTAGGAAGAATAGAAATTAAAAACCTTAAGTTTTACAAGGATTTTAAACCCTTTTCTTAAAGGTTACAATTCACATAGAAATTTCAGGTTATCTGAACACCAAAAAGAAAGTCAGAAAGATGCCATGATACCTTCTCAATTCTGACTGCTATGATGAGATTATAGTTTCCTGGCACAAGCAGATTGTTATTGTAATTCCAATTTAACAATTTTCAAATAATTTGAAAAAAATATTTAAGCTGTAAGGGTGTGCTTTACCCCCACGTCATTACCTCACACCTCAGATATTTACTTAAATTAACAGAGCACAGGATAGAAGACAATCTGGGTAGGAGAAAGAGGAATTAGATATGTGCAATGAAGGAATAAGAACAAAAGAATATTTTTTGAACAATTTATGATCCACCAATATTAAAAACCTTCTTGTTTCACATATGAGACAAAAGCAGGAGCCCCCAGAAAAGCCTTATTAGATGGAGAAAAAGTGTCAGCACACCAAGCCCGGCCATCAGCCTGGCACTCCAAGCTATCTGTTCTCTTCTTACCAAACCTTAGATAAGCAACTCCTGTGCAGTGTATTTCTACAAGTATAAAGGAAAAACTGGTACCTTAACTATCTGAGGTAATCTACGTTCCCTTGGCATGCCAAGTAGGTAGGACTAAAAGTTTTGTTGACCTAGAGATTAAATCTTGCATTGCAATTTATGATTTAACTGCATAGACTTTCTTTTTCCCGAGAGTTGGTATTTTTGTGTAGAATACTGCATGTATTAGAGGTTTAATTTTTTATTCATGAAAAAGAAGATGAAAATGTTTGCAGGTGAATGATGTCTTTAAAAAGCTGTTGAGGCAGGAAAATGATCGAATACCAGGCAAAATATTTATACCTAGTGAACATTTTACATCAGTGTTTTAATACTTCTGCACAGCAATAAAGCTGGAAATAGAGTGAAGTAGTTCTTAACTTGAGTAGACTAGAAAAAAGCAATTTTATTCTAGATCCCAGCCCAATACCTAATGTCATTTAAGCCTACACATTTTGAACACTATGCCCAGTCCTGAGTGAAAATCGACAGTTAAATTCATCCGTAATGTAAGTGCTGAAATCACTGGAAGTGTGCCTGCTTACATTAGGTTGGAATTTTTTTTAGCTACTGTGCCTTAAAGTATTTATTATCAACTGCATAAAATACACCATTTAAGAACATATGGCTTGGCAAAACACCACCCTTTGCTTTAATGTTTCTGGAACCTGAGTTAAACAGTCTTTATAAACTGCTGAAGTAAGAAAATAGCTGAACAGTAAAATTACAAGAACTGTTTGAGATACGAAAAAACTCTTACAAGGGACTTATTTTTAAAGGCAGTCAGAGTACTATTAAAAGAGGGATAACAGAAGCAGCAGCAAGTCAACCATATACATACCAGCTAATGTCTGCCTGGGTAGCTCACAGGCTGCCATCACCGAATTAATGAATTTTTTTGCTTTGATGACTATCTTTCAGTCTTTGTGGTGACGCTGTCCCTGCATGGACACATCTTCATTGTCTTCTTCATCCTTGCAGTTGAAAAAGCACTCTTTCATATAAGTTGTTAGGTGTTGGGAAGGCATTTGTAAACAATCTAATTTTAAAAGGACAAGTAATGAACCTGAAGGCCATCTTCTGTTAAAGCAGGTATTTGATAAGCTTGAAGTGAGATTCAGAGGGACAGAAGAAAGGACCCAGTCACTGAAAGGATATAATTTAGTGTTTAAAAGGGAACTCAGAAGCAGATCACAGCTATAATTCAGGCTAATATTTCATTTCACTTTAAAAGGGAGTCATTAGAAAATGCTTTGAAGCATAAGAATGTCTGGCTATTGGGCTCCCTGACTGGTCTAGGAAGGGAAGATCTCAAACAGTTTAATAGAAAGTTATGTAAAGATCCAGACTTCAAGATAAAAATAGACAACGTACTATGCAGAAAATTCTCATCATTTCTGGTGCCCTTGGGTTTTGCCCTGCAAGTGCTTACTCACTTAAAAAAATCCTAATGTCTCCAAACCCCACTTACTTTCTAATTAGAGTATTATTACTTACATGAGTAAGCATTTGCAGGATAAGTGCTTTTGCAAGCAGTCCTAGAGAGGCCAGCTAGTGAATGAGCACAGGAATGGAATGATCCATTTAGCTACCCAGGAAGCCTGGGTACACCCGAATCCTGCCCTGCAGGCAGTAAATTACCTTACTGTGAGTAAACAGGACTTGTAATCAGCAAAGGCCTTTACATGAGAGCTGCATTTGCTTGTGCAATTACCCTAAACCAAAATAAATAGCAAGCTGTAGGTATCTGGCAGCACTTTGGGGATCAGAAGGTCTCAGGTAGCTAAACATAAGTTGTGTATTCAACTGCAGTTTGGATATGGGAGCTGCAGGGAAGCCCCCACATAAAGGCTAAGATATGCTGTATCAAGTGGCACCCCAGAGAAGCCAGGCTGTAGCCGCTTCACCTTTGAGTAAATCCACACCTGCCTCCAAGAGTCCTTTGTCTTTATCATGCTCAAAACTAATTTGGATGAATCGCAGAAGAAGAAAATATTCTCCTGGATGGATCATAAAGAATATACAGAAGGCTATTAAAAAATCCAGAATTTACTACCATATAGACATATATGCCTTGAATAAACAGAGGGTAAAAGAAACAACAAAAGACTGTAAACTTCCAGTGATGTTAAATTTATTAGATGGCTAGCATGGCTGTATTTCTGAACAAGGGATTTTTCCATCTAGCACCATTTGAGATGTCTGCTATCAAAGATATCTTCATAGTGATGGCAAAGAAGAGTCAAGGCCAATGGGAGTCCATGCTCCTGGGACAAGCAGCTGGAGGACAGGGGACACTGCAAAGCACATCAAATGGCACCAGATGTCTGTATCCAGGAGACTGAATCAAGACATCTATAACCTGCAGTTATTCCGTAGCAGTTGCCTAACATACCAAACCCCTCTATCAAAGACAGGTATTGCTGATCAAGCCCTGTGAACTGGGAAAGTCAAGCATGAGGCTACCCATTCACAGCCTGTTTAAAAATAAACAGATAGGCACTAGCTACAGAAGACGCAGACTCCAGTGAAGCAGACGAGAACAGGTTTTTTCCTGCACCCAAGTGCAAGCACACTGACAGCTTGATATACAGGTTGTTGATGTTAAATCTTTTTTTCAAGAGATACAGATAAAAGCTGTTGTGTTGAATCCATTAGCTTCCACTGCACTTCAGCAAGCGCAAACCAGAATCTGCTCAGGACCTTGCATAGAAATGCAAAGCACCGATATTCCACATGGATTTCAACCCAAAATCACGAAATCCGGCATTTCACAGAATCACAGAAAGGTCGAGACTGTAAGGGCCCTCTAGAGGTCATCGTGCTCAAATCTCCTGCTCAAGCAGGGCCACCTAGAGCAGGCGTCCAGATGGCTTTTAAGTATCTCCAAGGATGGAGACTCCACAACCTTCCACAACCTGTGCCAGTGCTCTGTCACCCTCACAGCGAAAAAGTGTTTCCTAACATTAAAAGCGAGCCTCGTGCATTGCAGTTTGTGCCAATTGCCTCTGATCCCGTAACTGGGTGCCACTGAAAAGAGCTTGGCCCTCTCCACTTCACAGCCTACCTTCAGATATTCATATGGATTAAGAACATCCCCCCGAGTTTTCTCTTCTCCAAGCTGAACAGTCACAGCTGTCTTGGCCTTCCCTCACAGGAGAGATGCTCCATTCTCTTCATCATCTTAGTGATGCGTCGCTGGATTTTCTTCAGCAGCTCCATCCCTCTCTCTTGTACTGGAGAACCCAAAACTGGACCCAGAACTGCAGATGTGGCTTTGCTAGTGCTGAGAAGAGGGGACCTGTACTAAACTTAATGATACCCTAAAAAATACACCTAGCAGAAAGGGGGTTTCTTTGTTTGTTTTAGAATTTACAGCTCAGTAGATGGGAAGTTCTTCACTTCTATATATAAACTAATACGAAAGAGGAGAGTCTGTCATCTTATAAAATTGCTGGCATGTAATAAAAAAAACAAACAAGAAAGACAAGAAAAATAATATGAAAAAAGAAAGTTGCCTAGTGTTGATCTCTACTTGTTCAAATGCAGATTTTCTATAAGTAGTTTCTTATACAGAGCTGAGATATCAAACCAAAAAAACTGTCTACATTAGAGAGATATGTCAACGCTTATCTACAGAGAAACCAGCAGACAGAGCACAAGCTAAATGAAGTTATAAAAAACAGTTCATCTTAATTTATGCAGAAGTATACTATTTTGTCACTATATTGTCATAATGAAGTTGTTCTTTCCTTAACATGAGCATGCTAACTCCGTCATTTATTATCAGATCATGACAGAACTCCCCAAAACATGAACTAGTGTGCTTTAGATGGACCCTCTCATACAATGATAACATATAAAAAAAAATCAGCTCAAATTAACTTATAATTTCCTGTGGAAGCCAGAGAACAACGATAGCCACATTAAGAGAGAGTTACTGAACTCATTATGATGATTATTCTAACAAATATGCAAGAAAATTCTCAAAGCACACTGCACTGAACACCTAAGTTTAGACATAGAATGAGGAATTTCAGAAGCCAGATGTAGAAACAGTGCCACCTTGAAGATTTTTTTCTGTATATTGGATACAGAAATGACTTGTGAATTCAAGCAGGCAGTAAGAGCCACCAAGTCTCATTTCTCCTTCAGAATATAGTTTTCCTATAGTTTTCCAGACTTATTCTACTTTACAGTTCCTCTTGTTGCATTCTCTGCATATCTTATATACCTGAAGATGCCGTTTCCTTCAGTGCTGTTTGATCCACTCAGGATGCTTACTTCAGATAATGGGCGCCTTTGCAATTTTCTAGATCTATTCTTGATGAAGCAGCTTATGAGTCATGTAAGTGGAAAGTCCTAAACAGGAACCCTCAAGAGTTTATCTCAGTCCTCTCATCCTATGCAAAGCTCAGGGACATTGATTTTACAGCTGAAAAAGGAATATTATTTGCCCTCTGTGGAAAATATATGAAATTTCACACACCTGACAAGCTTTTATTGAGACCAATTCCTACTAAGGAAACTTTTCACAAGTTCAATCAATATTCGTCCTACAGCTTAGTAAGCATCTTTTTCAAGTACCAGGTTGACTGGGAGAGCTTCAGCAAATTTCTGGCTCCCACTCACTGCCTAGGATGCATAATAAGGCTCACTTTGGCACTACCAAGGCTTTGAGAAGAGTGCCACATCTAACATGAGAGCTAGAGCTGTCATGATGTACAGAGCGAAGGAGGCGTGTGATGCCTCTCTTCTTAGCCCTTTAAACCATGCCCATGTCCCACAAACCTGAAATTATGCAGGGGAAGGGTTCAGGCCCTCCTGCTGACACCAGCACCATATTCGTCCCACATAGCTTCTGCTTGAGTGGCATGTAGGGGAAAGATGCAAGTTCAAACTCAGAACCATAGAATCATTTAGGTCGGAAAAGACCTTTGAGAGTCCAACTGTAAACCTAACACTGCTAAGTCCACCACTAAATCATGTCCCTAAGTGCCACATCTACACGTCTTTTAAATACCCCCAGGGATGGAGACTCCAGCACTTCCCTGGGCAGCCTGTCCCAATGCCTGACCACTCTTTCAGTAAAGAAATTTTTCCTAATATCCAATCTAAATCCCCCCGATGCAACTTGATGCTGTTTCCTCTCATCCTATCACTTGTTGCTTGAGACAAGAGGCCCACATCCACCTCACTAGAACCTCCTTCCAGGTAGTTGTAGAGAGCTACAAGGTCTTCCCTGAGCCTCCTTTTCTCCGGACTAAACAACTCCAGTTCCCTCAGCCGCCCCTCATAAGACTTGTTCTCTAACTCTTTCACCAGCCTCATTGCCCTTCTCTGGACATGCTCCAGCACCTCAGTGTCCTTTTTGTACTGAGGGACCCAAAATTGAACACAGTACTCGAGGTGCAGCCTCACCAATGCCAAGTACAGGGGCGCGATCACTTCCCTACTCCTGCTGGTCACACTATTTCTGACACAAGCCAGGATACTTTTGGCCTGCTTGGCCACTTGGGCACACTGCCGACTCATATTCAGTCAGCTGTTGACCGGCACTCCCAGGTCTTTTTCTGCTGGGCAGCTTTCCAGACACTTTTCTCCAAGTCTGTAGCATTGCATGGTAGTGTTGTAACCCAAATGCAGGACCTAGCACTTAGCCTTGTTAAATCTCAGACAAATAGCCTTGGCCCATTGTTCCAGCCTGTCAAGGTCCCTCTGTAGAACCTTCCTACTCTCAAGCAGATCAACACTCCCACCCAACTTGATATCATCTGCACACTTACTAAGGGTGCGCTCAACCCCTCATCCAGAGCATTGATAAAGATATTAAACAAGACTGGCTCCAAAACTGAGCCCTGGGGAATATCACTTGTGAGCAGCTGCCAACTGGATTTAACTCCATTCACTACCACTCTTTGGGCCTAGCCACGCAGCCAGTTTTTTACCCAGCATAGAGTATGCTTGTCCAAGCCATGAGCAGCCAGTTTCTCTAGGAGAATGCTGTAGAAAATGGAGTCAAAGGCTTTACTAAGTCCAGGTAGAAAACATGAACAGCCTTTGCCTTATCCAATAAGTGGGTCATCTCGTCATAGAAGGAGATCAAATTAGTCAAGAAGCACCCGCCTTTCATAAACCCATGCTGACTAGGCCTGATCACCTGGTTGTCTTGTATGTGCTGTGTGATGGCCCTCAAGATGATCTGCTCCATAACCTTCCCCTGCACTGAGATTAGACTGACAGGCCCGTAGTTCCCTGGATCCTCCTTCTGGCCCTTCTTGTAGATGGGCATTACATTTGCTAACCTCCAGTTAACTGAGACGATCAGGCAGCACTGCTGACAAATGATTGAAACTGGTTTGACGACTAAAGTTTGATGCCACTGCAAGTTTTGAAGTCCAGACGGAGATGGGTATGCCACAAGCTGGTGCAGTTCTTGAAAAGTCAAACTCACTGAAATGAGACTGTGGAGAGGGAAGATTAGAGAAAGTTCCATGCTTATTTTTTTGAGATAAAAATCATAGTTGAGCTTAACCAAAAGCATTATTTTCTAATTCTGTGCTGGAAGCAAGACCACAAAAGCAATGCTTTTCATCAGAATTTCTTAACTCATTATTTTTTTGCTCACATAGTTATAAGCAAATAACCACACTTGTTCAAAAAGTATGACTGCTTATCCACTCTCTTAAGGAGTGTATCTTAATGAGCAGCTAGCGATGATCTTTTTTAATAAAATGTGAATAAGGAGACTGGGAGGCATTTTTAAACAGAATTCATGTGATTAACATGCAAAATCCTCTATGAGCTCAGAGAAGTCAATGGATTCAAACTAGATCTGGATTTGTCCCACTGCTCTCTATCATTTGCAGTGATAATTGACACATTTGCAAGGCTGGCTCCAATTCCCCAGCTGACATCAATTATATCAATAGATTCCCAAGGATTAACTCTCTACAATAAACGGAAAAATGAAAACATAGTTGCCAATATATAAAGGTGCTCATTAAATGGTTTCCAGGATATATCATTCTTCAATGTTGTATAACTAGCGTATTTTGTCACCAGAGTTAGCTTGCTGCTCAACTAATACAGATGTAAAAGAACCAAATCTCTATAAATACAGAACATGCTACAGCTCCGGGAAAGAAAACTGATCTATTAAGAAGGCTTTTTTCAGATGACTTTCAACAGGCCTTGGGGGCTGCTAAGTCTGGCAAAAATGAACATGTCAGGTTTTATTGAAAATCACTGCCTGGCTAAAATGGGATTTTGAAAGATGAGCCATCTGCTTTATTAACAACAACATCACAAGATTTTTTTTATTTGTTTTATAGACACAGAACTGTGTTCCACAGATCATTTAAAAATGTGAACAAAGGTTTATAAACAACTGGAGTTATTTTTTAAGTATCTTCTCCCTCCCTGTCATTATAAGGCTCATAAATATAAGACTTTTAAGGCAAAGATTTCCTCTTCCTTCTGTTTTGGCTCCAGGGAGCATCTACATAAAAATAAAACTAAATCTATAATATGAGGGAATCAAAACCATAAAATGTGAGCAGCATTACCAGAGAGACTGCCGAAAGACGCGGCACGAATCTCACGGGGAGCAAGATGACAGGTGCATTAACCTATCTGCAGACCATTTTAAAACCCAGAAAAGGCACAGCACAGCGTAGAAGCAAGTGATGGAAGTTCATAGCCTAGAAGGTCGCCATTTTAATATACGTGACATCTGGTAACCTGCACTCTAGTCCTACAGCGCATCAGAGCCCAGTGGGTTGGTGGCAGGGCATAGTTAATCACAGGGAGGTCTGCACCATTTCAGTACAGCACATACCATTTCTTGTCATTTTTTAGACTTCTGTCCCAAACCCACTAGACACTGGGCAGTCAAAGTTCGGATAGCAAACCCTTTACCCACCATTCAAAGCAGCTGCCTCTCAGCTAGACCAAAACAGTTGTTTACAACTGCATCAACAGTGATAGCTTCAGACTGGGAAAAGGAGGAATGTATCCTGCATTCAGCTGAGATGCAGTGGGGCAATTCATAGGCAGATGTCACAGAGATAACACAAAATGAATGAGTGTTCAGGAAGCTCAGCGTGAATGTTCCTAATTCCTACATTTGGTTTTCTAAAAACTACTGAAAACATATTCAAAATCTGTGTGAATGTGACTATTGGCTGTGGCACACTCATAGGAAGGCATAGAATAGTTTTGAGAAAAAACCCACGACTGCTAACCTTGCTTCTCCCGTTACCATTTGGATCAATTAGTTTTTGTGACTGAACACCGCTCACAGCAGTTTCCTTCATCCATTTATGAAATTAAAAAAAACTTACAGGCATTTTTTTTAAGTCTCTTTAAAATGCATAAAACCCAGCAAAACAGTGTTTCTAGCTGCTGCTTGCGGACTGAGAACTCTATTCTGTCTGCTTTTGCCAATCACTTTTTACTTTTCAATTTCTAAACCATCAAAAACACTAATTACTTTATAAAACTTTTCTTTGTAATTCACACTAATGTACACATATATGTAATCCCTGAACTGAAGTCAGTATTGAGGAAAATATTCTGACAGTAAAAGAGAAGGCTACAACTCAAGAAAGAAATATGGGAAAAAGCAATGCAATACAAGATTTTCCATATTAGTCTGCTTTACCAGCGTAGGAACAAAGTGTGCTCCCAGAGTGACATTCATTCATCTGCCCTTCAGAATACAAATATTAGATAACATCATCTTTATTCTGTTTGTCCAAAACAGTCATCTCAACCTCTGGAGTACATACAATATTGTGAATATGACACAGGGCAGTCATCACCCAGAACACTGTATGTTATAAAAAACATTGGTTTTTGGTTGTGAGGGATGCACCATCCAATTTGATCAAATTGCACTCAGCTAAATTGTTAGAGTTTAGCAGAAGATAAATAATCTCATCATCTTTAGAACACACTCCAGCAATGCATTACAGTAGTTTGGGTTTTCACTTCAGTCAGTACTGGCTGCCAGCAGTGGCACTAACGAATTTAAGTCCAGCAGCATTTTGACTGATACCAACTTCAGCCTAGTAGAAATTACATGGATGTAGAATTGCTTTTATATTTGATGTGTGGTTTGAGGGAATGGGGGGCTGCTTACTCTTGCTAATTTGTCAAAATTGCTTTAGAAAGCAGAAGGATTCCTGTGAATCTTGTTTAGAGATGAGGTAGATTTCAAACACCTCCTGTTTGCCTCTCATCATCCCTGCTCAGTTCCTCTGCAGCACATCAGAGAACTTTGAATTTGGCAAAACTCAGGGTCTCCAGCTGGCTGCTTTCCCGACAGCATATCCTGCAGAGCTAAAGCTCCTACCTCTTTCATGGAAAAAAATCAAAATTTTAATGAAAGAACCTCATAAAAATGCCCTGTGGAGAGCGCTGTGTTTCTGCTTACTGATATCACAAGATATTGTAAAATTAAAGCCATCCAACCTTTCAGTTGCTGTTAAGCCTATGTTAGTGCAGGAGGTACAAGGAGCTCAGCGATGACTCAGCGTGAGTAAGCAACAGATGAGACTGAAGCTGGGGTGAAGGTCCTTTTCTCTGTAATTCCCATTTTTGTACAACAGCACTGAGACCTGACAACAAGCATCTTGGTAACACAGCCCACTCAGACTGTTTACGATCTTTGCCTCTATCTCCTTTTTTCATTCCTGTCTTAACAGGATTTCTTTCTTTGCCTAAAAACCTGCACATATCCTGGACTTGTTTCCCATCTCCCCAGCCTTGAGCCCTGGTTTCTAGTCTTCACTCATGTTTCCCTGTTGATTCATAGTTTCAGCTCCTTCCTCGGGCTGCTCTGTCCTTAGCTATGTTTTTTTACTGTATGATTGCCCTGCACCGCTGCTTTTTTCCCATAAGCAACAATAAGAAGGTTTTTTTGTCCACTGTCAGCAATTAATGTATCTCAGACCTCGCACTACTATTTTATCCAATTTAGCAGCTGACAGCCTAAGCACTGTGTGGTCTAGTGGTTTAATCTACAGACTACTAACACGATCTGGCAACCACAGTTTGGGAACCTTTGGTGTTGACACTTAACCAAGTTCATCGGCAATGACGAAAATAGGAAAACCTTCCTTTAATCGTCTTTTGTTGACTGATCCCCAAGGTGGAGACTGCTCTTGGAACAGCATGCTTTCCCACAGCTCATAGTTCCGTGGACAGTGCCAGTAGATTTTAGGGGCTGACATTACTTATCAAAAAAAGAAGTCTGTCCATAAAGAGACAATATATCAGGGGAACAAGTATAGATTTAGTTTCTTCATTCAAAAGGTTCCTGAAATAAAGGAAAATAACAAACCAAATACACAAAGCATGACACTGGTATATCTTATTTGACTGGCACATACGTAGTCTTGTTAATCACATCTGCACTTCTAATGGCTCCCAAGGTTGGTTCCACTTGGTAAATTACTTTTTTCTTTATTTCCTGTGTGACATTAGTGTTACACTTCTTCATTATTTCAGAGAGAAGGGTGTAAAACAAGATTTTCTATTGAAAGTGTCCATTTTACTACATTCCCCTGACAATAACAGGCAGTTCACATAGACTTCAAAGGCCACTGATACTGCTATTATTTATTAGTAGTCCACCATGACTAGTAAAAGGGTAGGAAAAAAAAAACCCAAACAAACAACATATATTTTGCAGAGGTAATAGTCTTCTATCACTTTATGATTTCAGTCACAGCTGTATAACTTACAACATACTGAGCTGCAAGTTAGGACAGAAGATTATGTTATTCATCATCATGTAATTGAACAAAACTTACATGGATACAGGAAAAAAATATTTTGAATAGTCATAGACTATGACAAGGAAAAAAGGTGTAACCAAATATCATGAATTAAACATTACATTTACATGAAGCAAGACTGCAATCTTATTTTTGGATTTGATGCGAGTACCATCCTCAAATCAAGCACTTTCATTGTGCATGTGTCTGGCATTTTAACTGATGATACATACCATTGAATTCTCTCTTCCTTATCTTTCTTTAATACCTCTCATGAGAAAATCTGTCTTAGCTGTTTGGAACATGCTATAGCCAAGACTGATGATTAAAACACGATTAGAAAGCCCCAGATGAAAGTCTGATACAACAAGTCCCTCTCATCCAAAAAGATGCTGCATTGCACTGCAGCGGACATTGTATACAGTAACAATTAAAATACAGGGAAGCTGATACTGCTAATAAGTAAATCTGCCTATGACAAAATGACCAGCCTCCCAGTACCTGAAGGGGGCCTACAGGAAGGGTGGAGAGGGACTTTTCACAAGGATGTGTAGCGATAGGACAAGGGGGAATGGCTCTAAACTAAAAGAGGACAGATTTAGATTAGACACTAGGAAGAAATTCTTCACCATGAGGGTGGTAAAACACTGGAACAGGTTGCCCAGAGAAGCTGTGGATGCCCCCTCCCTGGTAGTGTTCAAGGCCAGGATGGATGGAGGTCTGAGCAACCTGGTCTAGTGGAAGATGTCCCTGCTCATGGCAGGGGGGTTGGAACCAGATGATCTTTAAGGTCCCTTCCAACCCTTACCATTCTATGATTCTGTGACCCATAATGGTTAGAAGAAGAGCCAGCCGATGTAACTGATTCCTTATATCTTCATGTTTTGAAACCTCATCCCTCCTTCCCTTTGCTTCTGTGTATGGATCTTTTTAAGCCAGATCTCAGAGAATGCTTATTGCCTTTTGTCAGCTAAAAAGTAATTAACAATGAGCTATCTTTTTTCTCAATAGCAATCCAGTTTGTTCAGCTGCTTGAGAAAAAACAGAAGAAATGAGGCACTAATAATGATCTAATCAAAGTAGACAGTGGTATAGAGAACAAGGGCCAATAAATACAAGTTTCATCAGGAATGTAATTATTGAAGTTCTAGATCTATTTTGCAGTAAACCAACACAGAGTACTATTATGTACATAATAAAATTAAACAAAAATAAGAAAATTAAATGTAGGAGAAATTCAAATCAATAATGATAACACTAAAAAGGAAAGGAATTAAGTGTTTGAAATAAGGGGTTTTTTTGTTTTGTTTTTACCTTCAAGACAAATCTTTCTTCCTATTACATTCAAAGACTCCTAAATAAATTTGTCTTATGTTTTACTATTTAAATGAGCTTTATGCTGTTAATTAAAGTGATGGGGGGCGCTATCTGACAACCTACAGGCAAAAAAACCCTGTATACACGGTAATTACAGCATCTGGTTGCTTCAGAAAATGTCAAGACAATGCAGGCAATCTGGTCCCAAGATGTTAGTTAGTTTCCACATAAGAAAAATGACTCATGATAGGTTTAAAGACATACGATGTGGCAGAGCAGGGAATGGATAGACACATCATCCAGCTGTGGAAAATATGAAACTCACTCAGACACTCTGCATCCTCCTTTGAAGAAGACCTATGCAGTAAGCTGTGTCATGTGCAGAAACTTATGAGCTTCAGATAGATAGTAACAATGGTATTTTAATTTAAAAAAAAATACATTGGGGGAAAAACAAAACAGCTGTATCATATACTCCTATGAAGAAAAATCTCAGCTCCTGTGCTCAAAATGTCCCATTGTATTAGTGGAGAAAAGTTACAGTTGTGGCACATCAGACTCATGTAATACCTTTATATTTATATTATCTAATATCAATCTTTACTCATCATAGTAAAGATAAGGCCAATGTAGTGTCAAAGATCGGCACACGGCAATTGAGGTCCTTTTATAGGAGAACAGAAACGACAGCAATCACTGACAAGTATCACAGTTAGACAATCTAAAAATGATAATGAAGGCTGATGCAATGGAATTGCCTCATACAAGTGTATTGTTTTGTGCAAGTCCCATTCCCTGCATAAACATGTTCAAGCAGATCTACAAATTGAGAATTTCAATCAAGTAGCTTTATAGCAACAAAGAGGTTGTAAAAAACACACACTCAGAGAATGCAAGGATAAATGAAGGCAGACACCAGGGAGATTCCTTTTATCACACACAAAAAAAGAAGCTTATCTGGAGTATCACGTTCTTCAGTGTTCCTTCCCATCCTAAAAGTCTTTCAGATATTTGTACATTTCTTGTGCAATGAGCATTCCGCTTTTCTGCTCAGACATATCTTGAGTGAACTTGGAAATTAGTATCAGGAAGGTTTGATTGTTCACTCAAACTTACCCACTTGCATTAATGCTACTGCTGATGACAAGCTATATGAGGGAATCTTCAGCAATGCTTAAAAGGATGTAAGAGGTGTGCGATGGGCTTGATTTGTAACTGCCACGTATTAATAAAGCTGCATTAAATCCTGTGACATTGCATAAAACTATGATTAAAAATTGGATCATTATGAATATCTGTGTAATGAGGATGAAGCTTCATAACTGCACCCTAAAGCAGTACGCACCCTTGGTGGGGGAGAAACATACACAGTCTCTGAGGTCACTCATAAGGCTCTGTAGCCAGGCAGGTTTTTGAAGAAAGTAGGTTGATTAGGTAGTGGACCTGTTTTCTAAATTTCAAGGCCAACTAAATGTAAAAAGTCTTAAAACTCTGAATTTTCTAAGGAGAAAGGATTTCTAAATAACAGACTATATTATGGCAAAGTTTATGTGAGAAAACATATTTTGCTTCAGCTGCCCCAAACCAAATGATTTATGAAAGACTTTTTTGACAAAATTCAATTTTTTTGTTTTAAACTTCTATTCAGAAGTGCCTCTGTCTGACAGTTGGTAGCCTTGGCGTTTCTCCAGCTGTCAAATATTACCAAAACTGAAATCTTTGACTTAATTTTTGCACCTTATATTTAATTAATGGCTTAAGAAGTAAATGAACTTGCACTGAACCTGGAGGAAGGCATTAGCGGCAAATAAAAAGAAAAAAAACCAATAAAAGCCATTTTTTAAAATTACATTATTGGCGCACTAGGGAAGAAGTAGAGGTTCAATTCACATATAAGAGCTCCAGATTTTGCCCCAGGGCACAGCTGCTTCACATGAACAAGGAGTAGCTGTGGCACATCATCCTCTGGACCAGCACAGTGCAAGGATGTTATCTTCTACAACGGCTCTTTTATTTGCTCCCTTTTGTACAATCATTTCATACACTGCATGACTCAGTTCTCAGGGACACCCGAGACACAATCAAAAAGCAAGGCGTAAGTGACTTAAACTGCTCCAGCGCTTATTGACTTTCCCAAGGGCTCATCAATCCCTCTCCCGATCAGACTTCTATGTCATACAGCTGCAGAAATCTGGGCATCCCCAACAGGTGATAAGTGACCATCCACCCATATAGCTAAAAGAGTACGGTGAAACAGAATCAGGAGGCTGTATGCCAGCCACGGTAAGGAGGTGGCTGCAGCTGCATGATGGGCACACTTTTTATTATCCAGCAGAGGAAGGCTGAGGATGTATGCCTCCTGTGTACCTCCTTATGAGAGTTAGCATCCATCTGCTTGAAAGGTCAGACACTCCTACAGTACAGGATTCAAGTAGAAATTTGCAGATGGAATAAAAGAAGGTAGGCATTTCCTTCCACTTTCTTATTTTTTGCCAGCTATGTCTTGCTCTTTGGTGTTAGGTCTTTGGAGGAATTAGTATCTCATCTGCAATAGATACATGTTCACTAATAACAGCACAGTTCAATCTAAGTTGAACCACTGAAATCGATGAAAGTTGCGTGCATTTATACCACTCAGTTTACAAACAGAATGCAGTTCTTAGATTGCTTAGTATACTATTTTTATACTGTGACCTATTTTAGTAGTTATCTTTGGGGAGGAAGTTCTAAGTAAAGATCATGGTAAAAAAAGTGTGTCTCATTTACATACTTCACACACTAGCTCATTTATTAGAAAGTCATATTTATGTGTATTTACTAAGTATTGTGAAAATTAATAGAAAAATTGTCTAAAAATACTTCAGGCTTAACAAAAAGTTTATCCAGTTATAACTGGAGCTTTTAGAAGGGGTTTGGAGTTTTTCTGTTGCCTTCAGATTTGAGCTTGCTTCATCTACATGACTTCCCTCTAACTTAATACCTTCTATTTTATTTGTCAGGTGAGAGACTGCAGGTAACTTAAGAATATGTATATTCATACAGGACATTACAAAGATCGTTCATACAAATCTCAAAATGTGTTGAATAAATAATTTTTAAAAATAAAAAGCTGAATCCATATTAAAGGAGTACCTACAGAAAGATCTAGGTCTTTATATGTAAGTAAACCAAAAACATTAAGAAGATTTTAAAAGAATGTACAATTATTATACTGTTATAAATATTTCTAAACAAAAATCTCTTTGTTTAACCACTGTGAACAAAGAGAAATAACATTAAAAGCAAGAACACTTCAATATTCAACGTAATCCACATAACCAAAAGGGAAATCAAGTAGGATTTCGGTTTGGTTGCTCTGAAAATGCAGATTGCCTTCACACTTTGTGCTACATTACAGAAAAAAATAGCATACGCATTTCAATCCTATTTTAAACAGGATCTATGAATAATCTCTGGACTCATCCAGCCATGCCAGACCTAAATCTCTCATTTTCTTCCATAATCACCCAGGCCACACCAGCAAGGTCTCCAGGCCTGTATTTCACATAGCTGTTTCAGTCCAGCTGCAATTTTCCCCACTCATATCCTTCCACGGGCCTGTTAATAACATCGCCTCTCAGCACCTAATTCTTATCAAGCTACCATTTCCAAAAGCAAATGCAAGTATAGATGTTTCAGGGTTTTTTACATCAACATTTATCCCATCTTATTTCTCCATACTATGTGAGTATCAGATTTTGTCACTGGCCCATCTGTGCCTCACATGGGCACACCTCTGGCAGGATCTTTCCAGTTGCATCTGCCGTACTCATCTCCAGAAAAAAAAAACCCCAACACATTAGCACATAAAAGTCTTATTGATACTTATATGCTCATTTTGCACATCACTGCATTCATTTTCTTACTGAGATTAAAACATTTATCAGTATTTGTTAGAGCCAGCTGTGTTTGACTGGGTTATGTTTAGAAGCAAGAAGTTCGATCCAGACATCGTTCTTCATAATACATCTGCTAGTACTTCTAAAAGATTTAAAAATATATATGCTTTTCACATTTTAAAGAGTGTTTTCGGTTTATTCTTCTTTCTACCAGCATATGTGATGGTCAAGGGATGTTTACAATGTGCTTACTGGATCTAAAAATCTTCTCAATCTTCTTCATTCTCAAGCTTTGTGAAATGCTCTAAATCTTTTATACAATTTTCATTAGTTTGAAGGAGAGCTCCATTTTTAAATCTTTTACACAAAAATACTAAAACATCTATAGTATAGATGTTTCAGGGAGAACTCAGTCAGAGTTTATACATTACTGGAAAAAAATAAAACTAAAATTTACAGAATATTCCTCAAGTTTCAGGATTTGATTATTTTAAAAAAGATGAGAAATAAAGACTGCCTGAAATGTATGATTTCAGGGTAAGGGAAAAAAGAGGCAATTGGAAAAAATTGCATATATATATATCAATTCCAGAAGGGTTGCTTTATAAAATAAACAATTGAAACATGTATTTCCATAAACAGAAAGCAGGGATTATCATCACATTATGAACCGACTTACTTAATATTGATTCTGATCCTTTCTGAAAATGCAACTCACAGTAATGGTTGTTCTTTCAGACTCCCCCCTGCTTATTGTTTTTTGAAGGGAATGGTTAGAGAGGGGATTCATTTCTTCATTTTTAACCCACTGAACATGATCAATTTGACACATAAAATCCAAATGTATTTATCTGTTCATAACTTCTCTCCTTTTGTTGCTATTGAGAAAGCCTTGTGAAAAAATATATCTCAGTTCCCAAAATACTGTGTGCATAGGCGGGATCTTTTTCACTATAGCTCTATTCATGAAGAAAAATAGAAGAGCCTCAGTTCGGACTCAGTGTAATCCCTTTTGTAATGACTACTCTGTAATGTTGTTTAATTGCCTGTGAAGATGCAAATAGGCCTAAAATCCATAATAATTAGCTTAAGATAACTGGCTGAGGTTCAGGCAAATCATCTGATATCAGCATTTGTGGTTATTTTGTACAGTAGAAGGATAAAATTAGGAGGGATAATCTGTGAATGCAGTGGAAAGGAAAAAGGAGTTTTGTTTAGTAAGAATTTCTCCTTCCAGCACACCTTCTGGCTTTTCCTGTAAGCTGCAGACAGTATCCATAAGGACATACAAACCACACTCAGCAGCTACATGTTGAAATTCATGTTTGCAGGCTAGTTATGAGCCAGAATTTGCAAGGAGAAAAAGAAACTACTGAGAAAGACACAAGAAAGATGCAAAGAACCAAATCCCTCCTGCGTCTGTTTGTGCTGTCAGTTAGAAAGAGAAAAGATCCATAGGCTGCAGAATTTTCAATGTATGTTTTTAGGACAATGAACCACTTACTCTTTGGTCTGTGTTTAACAGGATTCTTCAAGTGATATCGATGCATTTCACATCACCAGTTGCTGCAACATTCCAGATGATAAACCAGCTAAAATGGAAGCACACTACTGTTTATCCATTCACCTGAACAGACACTTCTCAGGGTTTAAAATTGCTGCTGTTTCTACATTGCACCTAGAAGTGAATACCAAACCAGGGACTTAGCTGCACGAAAATAGGCCACAGTGGAAGCATATACTATCTAGAAACCAACACGCCACTTATGGTATATGCAGGGCTTTAATTGAGTCTATAATTTGAAACTTACACTATGAAATAAAACAGTAATATAGGAAGAAAAAAGAAGGAAAAAAAAACCAACCACAAACCCCAACAAACTTCAGACAAAGCCTAGACAGCATTTCTGGATAACAGACAAAGGTTGGACCTTTCTATGCTGTTAATATCCCCTCCAACCTGCCTTCAGCAAATGAGTATACACATATCCAGATGAGATTAAGAAGTGTACCCTGGAACTTGTGGTTTGTGCAGAAAGATCATGGAGGAAAAAATAAGGGGTAGGGAATGAAACAAATAATGGGTATATTCATTTCTGTCCTTAATGCTATTGTTGTGGACAATAATACTACCTGCATGGAGTTGTTGAGTTTCCCACCAATGTCTTTATTCCAGTCTTGAACGTTCCAGTGAATATTCTGCTTGGCTGCAAAGAACAGAAAATAGAAAGTGTAACATGAGCAGATCTTTTAAAGAAAATTTCTGGAATGTGTGCGTGTGTGCACAGGAGTTTATGTTTCCAAACGTACATTTTTATTTCAACATTTCTTTAAAGTTGCTGATTTTTTTAATGAAACTTTGGTCTTGTAAACACTAACATTAGAAAATGTATCAACGACCTTATAACTGCAGACAAAAAAAAAAAATCTCAGTAATGGCTGGCAGTCATGTGTGAAAACTTGTTAGATGCCCAGGATTGAGTCATTATTGAAAGTCTCTGACATAGTCTTCATTCAGTTCAGAGAAAGAATTAATTTTATCTCAAGCTCTTTAAATTACTTCAGCCAAGTACATACATGTGCAGCATAACATACTGTAACATTTTGGTTTAAACAACGTAACTGAAAAAATAGACATGGTCACAGTACATATCTGCCTTCTTCACAAAGATATATAGATGAAAGTGTGGTTGGAGAAACAACAAGAGTATCTTTTAAGATAGTAATATCCTTAACTTTTTTCAGCAATCATCATTTATTTGTAAAGGCAGAGGAACGACCTTCAGTCTGTTAGGGTGAAGCAGCCAGTTTTCATTCCATTTTTTAAAATCAGTTATTTTGCCAGTACCTGTAAAATTAGAGTCCAAACTGGTTCTACAGAGATTAATGGTAAAATATGCAACGCATTAGTAAGGTTGGATTTCACTCTTCACTTAAAATATTCACTATTTATATATTAAATTATATGTGATTCTACAAAACAATACAATTATAACTAATGGTGAAATGCCATTTAGTTTTTGTCCCTATCATTTGCAGAAAGGAATGCATTGACTAAACATTATGGGGCTCATTTCCAGAAGGCTACACAAGAGAGACTTGCAATGAGCTCTTAGTTCTGCTCAGTTTTTTCTTAAACTAAACATTTCAATCTCTATGAAACACGCACAAAATCTCCCCTTCTCTGACCATCCCAAATTACAATTCAATATGCATCAACTGGGCTTCTGTCAACATAATTGGCTACAGCAGTCAGATTTTCAGAAGAGCTTAGCTTCAGCTTTGCCACCAAAACAAATAAGATTATCAGAACAAGCTCCGCATACAAGATACTGAATTCTTTGAAGAAAATCTGTGCACAAGTGTCATAGTTGGAGATGCTTGATGCTGGCCTCTTCTGAACATTTGACCTTCATCTAAGTACCAAAGTGGCACCAAATCCTCTTTAGAAAGCCCATTCCACTGACCATCTTTTCTCCCTATAAAAACCGACTCTACTACATCTACAGGATTAGCAGAGTAATGTAGGATATGGAAGGGTTGCCGTACGTAGTCCAACCAGCTATTCCTGCTGCTCACCGCTTCATCCCACAGGAATATTTAGTTTAATAATTAAAGAGTAGGAATACTAGAAGAGACCTTCTGGGCTAACTAGTCTGTTCTTGTGAATTTCTCAAGATAGACTCAACCTAAAGAAAGAGCTTCTAGATGCTGATGTAAATTCACACTTTGATGGGTTCTGTATTGATTGCCAACATCAATGTGAAAGCATGTGTTTATTTGGGCCTGAAGAAAAGCTTTTCTAAAAATGGGCATCCAGCTGCCTAGTAAGCATTGAATTCAGAGTGATGGCACAGAGGAGTGTGGTTGTGCTTTCCCTTTTGTCTTGCTTGCTTATTATATCCAGTGACTTATAGCGGTATTCCATCTTCTGTCCCTGTAACAACTGTGTAAATACTGTTATATTAATAAACATAGGACATACTTAGATCAAATGAAGTATTCCATAGAGAGGCTTAGTTTGTTACTGATTGTGATCGACATCAACACAAAGCAAAAGTGTTTCCTCGCAGGAACAAAGAAAAATTGGAATTTTATAAGTATCCTTTGTGGCCCCTTAAGAAAGGGAGATCTGAAGATTTTGCAGATCCACATGCCCTTTTCATTTATTACCATATCCCAGAGGGAGAAAGAAGGTTGAAAAGAAATGAAACAAGCACTGAATTACAGATAAAATAAGTTTAGAGTTTAATGGTAGAAGACTACTCACAAAGGCCGAAGACTATCAATATACCCCTTTAATATAGCTGTGGCCTCCCTGTGTCTACCTCTGGCTGTCAGCATTTCCAGATTAATTGACTGATGAGACAAAATGAAACTTCTGATGTGATACTTTCTGTAATCACACATGTAAATGAAACTTGCTGTTGGGATGACAGACAGTTACACTTCAGTCAGACCCAAAAGACCCAAAAATAAGGCAAGTGGACTAAATGCAAGAGTTCAGACAAGATAGTCTGAACATGAAGACCTCAAAAGTCTTTCTTGAACGTATGAAGTACAGTACTAAATGTATGTTAAATGTATGCTAAATTTGTAGTAGAGAAGAAAAGGTCAGAAATAGGTAACAGCAACTGGAATATCTGGTTGTGTGACAGCACACTGAGGCTTAGTTTCTTTTTTTTTCTGCCCCCAAAGTGAAAGACTCATTGTTTAAAGCTAATCATAACTTGGGATGGATGCCAATACACTGTACAGCATAAAATAGTAACATTTTATACAAGAAAAAACCCCAGCATGATAGAGACTTAGACTTTATTATTACTGCCTTTTACTTTACTATGGCTCAATTTAACTAGATGGTATGCGATACAAACATACACTGCAGTTTTCCAAACAAGATGTCGTAGAAGAATAAAACAAACCAGAGACCAAGAAGGGAAAGAGAAAAAGGTGACTAATGGGAATACACTTTGCAGAGTTTGAGCAAGTGCAGAATACAAAAGACAAAAATTTTGTCTCTGTCCATTAACACTAGATCACATTTGCTGGAAAATGCAACTTCAAGAAGCAGCATTTGAGACTTCGTGTGGAATTTGTCCTCTTCCTTGTGGCTGGCAACAACCAGATTTCATAAGCTTTTAAATGCTGCACTGTTTTCTTAACATGCTTTGTTTTGATGTATTACCTATTTAAAAACAGGTAAATACAACTGAAAATGAAATGTAGTATTTGATTGTGTATTAAAGCAAAACATCCCACTCACTCTGAAATCAACATATGCTTTGAGACTTTGTTTAGTTTTGTGGAAAAGAAAAATAAATAACAGTTTTCCTGTGGGGTTGTCCCTTAACAGTCTTGTTTTTGCTCCTTCAATATAAAAAGAAAAAAAGCAGAGCTACAGTCATTCACAGAGCTGTACTCTTGCCACAGATTGTTAGGCCGTTAACAGTCTGTCAGTGGGGAGATGTTGGTAGGGAAATCAGGCTTTCTTAAAGTCTCTTTTAAGAAGTTGTTCCTGAACCTTCATTTGTGCTCATTTCTTTTTTTAATACTTAAAGATTTTGTGGTTGTTGCTCATGACAGCAACATTCAATAAATTAGCACGGTAGCATAAAATCTGCCAGCTTTTCACAATTATTTATTACATTATAGCATAGAGTAAAAGATGGAGCTTTATACCTGTTAGGGGTAATAGTGACAAGCCAGGCAAGTAGAGACAAACAAGTATAAATTAACTGCAAGTAACTTGCACTCTGCTAGGTGAAATCATGTTGCTCCAGAGATCAGAGATGCTTTTGCCAGCTTTGCCATCAACTGCAGTGAGCTAAGAAGTGCCCATCTTTACATCCTGCAAGGAATTCCCCAGGCAAACTCCACAGTCAGCCCTAAGACAGAGCTTATGAGACAAACCATACCTTGCTTAGTGATAGAAATCCCAGTTCAGCTCTTACAACAGTCCTAATGTTGTTATCAAAGGAGTAACTTAATATTGCTGACCCAGTTCAACAAGGTGATAAGAGGTGGCAAAGAGAAGTATTCTTCATGGCTAGGTTAACACACACTTTCACTGGAACAAAACCGAGCCCACTGTGGAGATTACTAGAAAGGACTTGTGCTAGTCTTCCCTCCTGAATCACTTGGGAAAAAAAAAAAGCAGCAGAGTCTTACCTCCCCCGTGCCAGCCTCCCCCTTTCCACAGCATTTTTTGGTGTAGTAGAGGGTATCTAGAGGATATCTGCACTGTGGATACTTCACTGCTGGGTGGGGGAAAAAAAAGGCTGTTGTAACTATTCATACAGATGAACTCATCCAGTAGTTCAACAGTAATAATTGTCAAAATACCAAAATAGTCAAAATACAGAGAGGCAAAAGTACAACAAAGAAAGTTCAGCTTCAGCCTATCCAAATATTCCTTTACCAGGGTGTTTATTAGAGGGCTATCTGGCTATTTTGTCAGACATTCATTGCCTTTCTTTTTCCTCATGCTCTTCTTTGTTGTGACTGTTCTCATTGTTCGAGAGTTGAGAAGAATTTCAAATGAAGGAGTTACATTTTCAATAATACATCAAACGTAATCTCAACACTTTCAGAAGTGATGGGACCCATAGTAAATTACACGTTGCAAAGCCTCATCAGCTGAAGCGATTACTCCACTTCTTCAAGCCATTTTAAAAGAGCCAAGAAACTGATGCTATTTACATCATGTATATAAATAACATGTATCTCATATTTATATAAAATGTGTGAGATGGGTGAACATTTCTGCAAGTGTTCATTTGAATTTTAACTCGAATTCATAGCAGCAGTGATTGAACAATGGAGACAATGATTGTACCCAGTCCCTTTTAAATTTTGTTCCCTTAGGATTTCAATGAGTGTCTGCTTTTTGCATGAGCTTTCTCAGAGGAAAGGGCTCATGATGACAAGCACAGTATTTACAGAGAATGATATTTCAAAAAAAAATCATTTTAGGAATGCTCCTGAAGATGCAGCCATCTAAAGACAAACTCACTATGTTATGAAGAGTGAGAAGGGAAAAAAAGAAAAAGAAAGAAGAGAGTGAGAAGGGTGGGGTTTTTTTGTATGTCATTTAGAGGTTGCTTTGATTTCATTTACCATGTACATACAAGTACTGCAAAACTTAAAAACTTATTTGATAGATTTGAGAAATGTTACCAAAGGCAAGGAGCATTTGTCAGTAAAGTGTTTTAATTCTGTAGAAAGAGAGATATCTAACAGCATATTTGTCTTTCTATGTATGTTAGTACAACTGCTAAAGGTAAGTATTTCTGCAAGAAATTGCAGTTAATCATAGAAGTCTGTAAGAGTAGATTAACAGTGCAGTGGGCTTGGCATATGACAGTGCTTCACATTGCAAGTGGGTAATGTTTCCAAAATCCCACACAGAGAGAACAATGAGCCACCCACACAAGGCACTGAAGTACATTGCAGAAAAGAAGTTTACTTTGCTAATGAAAACTTTATAACTGATAAATCTCACCTGGCTGGTATTATTCTCGATAGTGTAGGGGACAACTCATCACAGGATGACCTTATTCCCAAAATTCCTTACCAGAGCCCTCAAGGCCAGCAAAGTAGCACAACAGAGGGAGAATATGAGTGTGGATTTCATCTGTGAGGACTCTAGAAGTGGAAGAGAAACAGTAATAAAAAGCTATGCTCACTCATTCAAAGAGTGAAAATAACACATACTCTGCTGATGGCTGAAGAGTGTGGTTATAATACCAAATAATACTTTTAATTTGCTTATTGTTCAGTCTGTAGAATAAATAATAGAACCTAGAAGCTAATAGTACCTGTGAAAAACAAGTATGTTTAACAAAAATACACACCATCCTAAGAAATTCTAGAATTATGAAAACAAGTTAAAATTGACTATGTATTCACTACAGCTATTTAAAGTTCCGTTATGCAACACCATGTCATGCCAGGTTAGTAATGCCCACCAGAAATGTCACACAAAAGGTCTCTCCCAAATCCCAACTAGTTCAAAAAAATAGCAGGAGTGGGCTACTTTTGTAGAACTGTGTTTGCTTCCTGGTTTGGAAACCGTTTTCAAATTTCTATCCTCTGACACGCTTTTTACTAAAAAGTCAGTAAAGATTAGCTGGGAATCACACGACTGAAAACCATAATGGCTGTGAAAATTGAGACTTCCTAAAAGTCTTCAATGCATCCCCACAAGCTGACAATGCGATGGGCATTTCCAAACCTACTACAAAATCAATGAAGTCTCATATCCACATGGCATAGAGAAGCATTCTTATCACATTAAACAGTTAGGAGTCTGAACTCTGAGCCCCAGAAAGTTAAAAATCATGTTTCAGCTGTGGCTAATATTTTTGGTATTGTAATTTGCATTTAATTTGGACTGATTTTTCAGAGCTAGAGAGCACTGCTAACCTACAATGGATAACCGAAAAAGAAGCAAACACATTAGTTTTTGAAAACGGTGGCCTGTAAGAACTTTTCTGCAGAAAAAACAGCATGTCATAAAAAAAGAGTGAGGAAAAGCCATTTGTAGTCCTGCAGCTGAGCCCCAAGGCAACCTTTTAACTAATGTACATATCGCAAAACCAGATTTGTATAACAGCTTTTTACAGTTTGTATGCACTATATAAGGGAAATAGCTCTGTACTTTCACTTTTGGTCCTAAACACTAGCTGAAATAGCACTGAGTCTCTGGCACTATAGATCTGAAGACAAACCTGCAACGTAGCATGGCCCTGGAGCCACTAGTCGTTCAGCTCTGGATCTTAAAGGAGGTTTTGCAGTAGAACAGGAAAGAAATAGAAAAAAAAAACATAACTAAACTAACTTTGCATACAAGCTGTTGCCCTAGCGCATGAAGGCAGAAGAAATTTGTGCCAGGAAGAGAGAAGGAAGTAAGACTGAAACGTAACAGTCAGGCCAAAACAGCAGCGATTCCAAGTAAGGGAGCAGGATTAGCTCTGCGGAGAGGGACCTGGGTGTCCTGGTGGATGACAGGTTAACCATGAGCCAGCAGTGTGCCCTGGCTGCCAAGAAAGCCAACGGGATCCTGGGGTGCATCAAGAAGAGTGTGGCCAGCAGGACGAGGGAGGTTCTCCTTCCTCTCTACACTGCCCTGGTGAGGCCTCATCTGGAGTACTGTGTCCAGTTCTGGACTCCCCAGTTCAAGAAAGATGAAGAGCTACTGGAGAGAGTCCAGCAGAGGGCTACAAGGATGGTGAGGGGACTGGAACATCTCTCCTACGAGGAGAGGCTGAGGGAGCTGGGCTTGTTCAGCTTGAAGAA
>Ga0065711_1028324_pt1 | contig 41950 bp, 43 predicted proteins | sample Hoacrofraction12_FD_59098 | JGI IMG/M metagenome (GOLD analysis project Ga0065711, IMG submission 59098) | Hoatzin crop microbial communities from Cojedes, Venezuela - Epithelial fraction 12 v2 (version 2) | ecosystem: Host-associated > Birds > Digestive system > Esophagus > Crop | place...
AAAAAAAAAAAAAAAAAAATTGCCATGAGGGTGGGTTAGTGTTCAACTCCAAGCAGAGAACAGCAACAGCGTGTGGCTGCTCCCCAGGAGGGTGAGGAGCACTGTTGTCAAACCAGGGAAACTGAGGCAGAGCATCAGGATGCGGCAGGCGGGACCAGGAGGAGCCCCCGCTTCTCCCCGCGCCGCCATGCATCCAGCTTTGTGCTGGACTCAGCAGAAATCTTCCCTTAACGTAATTAAAGGATGAGCAGAGACGGCTGCGAGAGGAGGCGGCTGTTTATGAGCGCGAAGGAGGGCATGCTGGGAAGATGCTCCATTCTCCTGCTCGAACCATGGCACGGGAGCACGACCCCCGGGTGAGGATGCGTGCAGCGCTCGGATGCTTCCCAGCTCCGCTGTGGAGGGCTGAAAGCAAATTGGCTGTTAATGCGGGCAGCGGCCGGCTGGACTTAACGCTCCCGCGCTGCAAGCGGGCTGCGGGATGGGTGAGGAAACCCGTGCTTCTTCTCTAACGGGTCTGAGCCCACTTGTTAGACGTGGTCAATAGTTCGCTGTCAAAAGGGATTCTCTGTCAAACAGGCATTGTTTTTTTTTCTTTTCTGCCAGAGTAGAATTTTTCTCGGAACATGTCAATTTTCAGCCAAATTTTTTGCTTTTCGTGCTTTTCTTTTTTTTTTTCTTGCTTAAATAGCAGCATTGAAAACAACATGGTTGTCAGCTACTGAAGTCTGAATCTCAAGGCTCAAGCCAGCAAGGTCTCCAAGTGCATTTTTGATTTTTTGTCAAAAAATAATAGTGGAATGGGAATGGAAGGAGGTTTTTAAGAACTGATTGTCACAGGGGAAAAACGTGCGTTAAAGGATGTCAGGAAAGTATCTGGAGGCTTGGTGTCTGTAAGTCTTGCTGCTGGTCTGTAGTTGTGAGCCTGGGAGCGGTTCAGATGGAGCAGAGTGCTGGGGTGACAGTCTGGTGACATCCAGAGGTCCCTGCTGGTGTGTCCCATCCCCTGTGCGGGTTTATACCTGGGTTACGGGGCCTGCTGTGTCTTCCTTGCTGGCTGAGCTCAACTGGAAATGTTTGCCTTCAACGTTTAACACAACAACTCCTCAATATAATGCAAAGCGGGCTGTCTGGAGAAACGCTGCCTGCTTAGGAAAGCTTTGGGTAGAGTCTGTGCTCTGTCCCATGGAGCTCGAAGCAGCCAGCATGGCTGGCGCAGGTGATGGGGACACGGCTGCTGGTCCACCTGGTTCTGTGTGAACATCCATGGTGTCTCTGGCACCACGGCTTCAAGTGTTGACACCCTGGATCATTGGCCTGGGAGCCATGCATGGATCTAGCTAAGAGCAATGCAAGGGATGCGAGACCACACCAGGACCCAGAGGCTGGAGATGCCTTCTGCTGCGAGGATGCATGGAGGCAGGGGAGAGCTGTTGGCAAGCAGCTGGAGAGGCCCTGTGGCCCCAGGTCCCGTAGGCGTTGGCTCGGCAGGGCTTTTGGGTGTTGCCAGAGTTAATGCAGGGAGCGTGTGTGCCTCTCTTGTGTGTGTTTATGCATGCAAAGAAGTGCCTGCTGGGGAAGGAATGGAAGGCTTGTGATTTATCATTGCTCTGTAATGGGTGCCTTGCTTCTAGTGAAAGAGGTCAACCTCCCTGAGAGATACCAAACCCCCTCCTTATTAACGTCCTGTTACAGCTAATGGCTTGGGGTAGGGCAAGCAGGTCTTACAAGGAAGGCATTAAAGAGCAACACTACTTGGAAGTGAAGCCAAAGAATTTACAGCAATATTTACACAGAGGCTCTCCCCAGAGATAAGGAGGTACACAGTCGGCTCAGCAGATAAGCAGAGCTGTGGTACGAGGCAGAGCAGGCACTGTTGGTTGTGCATCCTGAAGTTCAACAGGATCAAAAGCCTGAGCTGCGTGGTGCAGGAGAGGGAGATGCGATCAGGACCACACATGTCAGCTGGGACCCAGCATCTGGGAGGGACAGACGCTGTGTTAGTTCAGTGTCTTGCAGCAAGGAATGGGGCCAGGAGAACTCCCTCATGCTGCTAGACCTGAGCTCCAAACGTGGGTCTGAAGGTATGGATTAACACAAGTTAATGGATGCAATTGCTTGTCTCAGCAAAGGTGTGGAGGTATGGCCCAGGTTGACGTCCCTGGCAACCACCATTTGTTCTGTCCACCACATGCTTTGTGAGTTGCAGCTTGACAGTGTTTTTTTAGCGGGTCCTGCTAGTGCATCCCAGCTCTGGCTTCGAGAGCCCTGCCTTAACCCCACTTGGCCGTGTCCTGGGGGAGCCTCAGGGACCCATCTCACAGGCAAAGAGAAAAAAGCAAACCTCCCAATTTCATGTGAGGTGAAATGTAATTCCTTAACAAGCATGTGTCCCAGAATACAGGTTGTACGAGATCACCCAGGCTGAGGAGCAATCGAGAAACTTCAGCTCTTTCCTGTCCAGCTGACATTGCGGTCAGGTCCCACCTCCTTAATGCTTTAGCTCCAGGCTCACTTTTTCATGCACCTTCCCCGTTTGCTCTGACAGACCTGTGGTGCATCTGCACTTGGTTGTCCCTCTCTTGTGCAGGCTTAAGATCCCCCCAGACCATTCTCTGCCTCCTCCATCCACTTCCTCCCAGGCAGGCTAAAATCTCACATCCACCTGCCTCGTCCAGCAAAATCTCCTGATCAAAACCTGAAGACAAAAGGAGTTTAATTAGTTTCTTCTCACTGGCAGCACTGGGCTTTGGCTCTAGCCGTGTCTGCGGCTCTTGGTAGAGAAACCAAACAAGCCCCCATGCAGCAATCCATAACGAGACAGCCTGCTCCATGCCCCCTTCCTGCATCAACCAGAAACCTCCCTCCACCTCCGGTCTCACTCTCAGCTTCTTTTTTATGTGCTCAAATCACCCACGGCCACCACTTCATCCTGCGCTAGACCACATCTCCACTTCACCGACCTCCCCAGCCCCTAATAGCACTCGGCCACTGATCTCCGAGCACTCCATCCATCATTTGACTAGCACATTATTTATTTACCATGGGGGAGAGAAGGGAGTTGGGTTGTCTGGAGAATGTATTAAATTTTCATTTGTTCTCATTGATTCCTGAAAGGAAATTGCTGAGTTATGCCATCAGAGTGGACTAGTTACGATATAGGAGAGTATCTACTAGAGGGGGCACTGGATGGGGAATAGGGAAGGAGTTTAGGTTATTTTGAATATTAAATTAAAATTACAGTGACCGTTTAGCTCAGCAACCTCATGAAATGCATCTCAGCATATTTCCTCCGCTTCCCTTAGTCTCTGCTATAGCTGCTTGCCCAGATTCTTGCTGGTTTCTCTTGCCACATGGGACACGCGTGGTATTGCTTCCTCCTGGCTGCTGGGCGAGCAGCTCTTGCTTGCAGGTTTCTCCACTGACTCCGAGGAGTCATGCGTGTGAGTAGGAGCGGCTGCTGGCGAGGTCTTGTCCTCTGCCTGCAGGAGCTGCTTGGCCTCTTCCAGCTCATCCTGTTTGGTTTGGAGAAGGTTGCCTTGAGTATTTGTTCTCCAGGCCCATCTGGGTTCTCTCACCCTGAAATTCCACTGCGGTAGTTAGAACATTCTTTATGGCAGGTTTTTTCCTGTTTCTTTTGTGTGTACGAATGTTGTAAGTTGCACAAGAAGACTGACTTTTCCACAGGAATCCTTGTCATCCAAAAGCTGCTCATTTTCCTTCCCCACTCAGAACTGACATCCCAGCCAAAAGTGATTATTATGGTTCAGGTTTTCCAGGCTTTGAAGCCCACCAAGGACTGACTTGGATTCTCAGCTGAGGACTGGGTCACGTTACTTCACCTTAGACCAACTTCCTAACCAAGTTAAACTAGAATTGTTGTTTAATCCTGATCAGTCACTAGGGTTGACCTAACCTGCTTTCAGAGCAGGTCTTTGGTGGAAATGGCGCAACCTTCTCACATGAACAAGATGGTGAGGCAATTGTCCTCGAGGAAATGTCTTGTGGCTGGGTTTTTGCGGACAGACACTGTTTTCTGGGTTAAAATGGCAACCTGTGCTTCATGACATCTGAGGACTGCGGGCTGCGGAAGGTCCCCACGTCTCTGAAGAGGTCGCCTCCATCTCTGGCCCCTCTGACCCTGCTTGCTGCCTCCTGTCACATGAAACCCTGAAGTCAGGGGAAAGCAGTGTAGAAGTGCGGGGTGTTTTTACTGGGGTTTTATTTTTGCAGTCTGGAGGATGATCAGGGGTCCTCGAGTTTCTGTGGGAGTTGAAAGAAAGGACAGAGCAAACTGGCACCGTTCCCAGTCCAAAATGTTTTCACTAATTGCATGCAACCTTCCTTACAAGAGAGAGAGACTGCAAATACCACCGGCGGTTTAATTACCACTGCTGGTTCACATTGATCTTATTTATGCTGCTCCTGGTGCTGCGGGTGTGCAGGGGGTGTGTGTGTGTGCAAGGCAGAAGCGGGTTGTGTCGGGAATTGTGAATCGCCGGAGGGAGGGGGAACTACGGAGCGCGTGCGTCTTCATTTGGGGGTGCGGGGTCTTTCCAAAGAGCCCTGGCGCACCTGACAGCCGTGCCCCCAGTACCTGTCGGTGGTGTGGGAGGGAAAGGGACCGCGTGACGGCGAACGCGGGTGCAGGGGACGCACGTCGGGGTGAGACCGGTAGGATTCCTGGGCCCGTTTCCCAGAGCCTGCTTGGCTGAGCCACCGGTCTGGCTTAACTCGGAGCCCCGGTGGTGGATTGCTTCCCCTTTGCTAACCTTCCCCTCCTCGAACGCGATGTGTTTCCTCCCCATCCCAAAGGGGGGGAGAAAGCAGCACGGGAGGAATCCGACATGAGCAGGCTGATGGCTGCCGTCCCAGTGCAGGCTCAGCAAATGGGGCTCGTGATGGATGAATGTGCAGGGCAAGAAGTAATAAAATGGGCCCCAGTCATGTAATCTTCCATTAAAATGAAATGCATACCAGAAATGAGGCATTTCTGCAGCTTGTACCATCTCCCACGGAAGATCATGAATAAAAGAGGCAAGTGTACTGTTGACAGATGCCGGCATGCATAAAGGACAGTTCCTATAAAGGCAAAGCCCCGGCTAACAGATGGACTAAAGATGTGAGATGCAGGAAGATTTACCAGTCTAAATAATTCAAGGGAATGTCGTATGGGGAGGCAGTGCTGGAGAGGGGAGCCGGCAGAAGGTACAGATGGAAAGGCAGGCCAGGCCTTTCCCACAAACCCATTAAGAACGTCGCTTGTCTGAGTGACAGTATGTCGCACAAGGCACCGGCAGAGATGGGTGGATTTGCCTCCAGCACTCCTTCTGCAAGGTCAGGAGAAGAGCTAATGGCAAAGGTTGCAACTTTTCGAGGGTGTGCTTTGCCTCTTGCAAGGCTGCTTTCTCCAGCTTTCCTCCTCTCCTTCTTCTTCCTCTTCCTCTCTGTCCCTTCCCCTGCTGCTGGGGAAAACAGAAGCACGGCGGTGATGCTGAAGCCACTAGTGGAGGCTGGAGGTGGCAAAGCCGTTCAGTGCTCCCATTGCTCTTCTCTGCCCTGCTCAAGTCCCTGCTGGTTCTTTGGACTTTGAAGGTGGCTGGGACCTCATGCTGTGTGCCCTGTGCCTGTGCTGCAGGGTACCTTTAACCTTGGCTGTCTGCAGGAGGGTGAGCACCGCCAAGTGCAAGGGGAACCCTGATGCGACCCTGAAAGGTGGGTGCATTTGTGTAGGGATAGGGATGCCTGCGTGCCCGGGTGCTGTGCGGGAGGGAAGGGGCTGCAGTAAGGGGAGAAGAAGGGATGCTGGAGCTCTGGGGAGGTAACAGCATCCCCAAAGAGCTGATCGGGAGCTGCAGCGTGAAACACAACTGGGACTGGGTGACCTCGCCGGTGCCCTCTTTGTGTTTGTAGAGATGGGCTGCACGGGGCAGCTTGGGAACGCTGCGCATCCAGCTCCTACAGCTGGGCCAAAGTGGGAGCGCTGGGCTCATCTGCAGAGCGTGGGTCCCGCCTGGTGTGACCCTAAGTGCTTGCAAGTGCAGCAAGTTGAGGCGTTGATGCTTCACACTGTGAAGGGGACTGCCTTGGCTGTCCCCTCCTGGGGGCACGGGTCCTCTGTGCAGGTATCAGTCCATGGGCTCAAACACTGGTGGGGCACTTGGTGGCCTTGCAGAGCTTGGTGAGGTGACGTGGCTGCTGAGTGCCAATAGAGATGTTACCTTGCCCCGACGCCGAGGTGATGGGGGCTGGAAAAATGGTGTCAATCTCCCCGCTCATCAAGATGAAGGCTGAGAAGGGCCGGCCGAGGCGTTGCAGCGTGCCGGGAGGGTCTTGGCAGCAGGGGATGCAGGGAATGAGCCAATGCAGGAAAGCAGCGTGGGGCATCGTAGTGCCTCAGCGCAGGGCTGCTCACCACACCTGGGGTGCCCAGGCCCCCTCTCCCTCTGCCCCCCAGGGAGCCTGGTGTTGGCTTGGTGAACAGGAGACATTTTGGGAGAAGAAGGAAGATAAAGGGCAAGATGCAGAGGGTTAGATAGAAGTCAGAGGCAGCTGCTGGGCAGAGATTGTGCGTGCTCTCCGCTCAGAGAGGACGCCTTCCCCGGGCTCGTCAGCCGTCTGCAGCACGGCGATTAATCATTGGTGTCAGAATCCCTAATCCTATTCAATGGAAAACAAACAGCGCGGCATCCAGCCCTGTGCTGAGCCCAAGCAATTAGCATGTTTACATGGACGGGGGAAGCTCAACAAAGAGTGGCCAACGGGGGCCACGGGAAATGAACCCTTGTCAGCCCCTGATGTTCGAAGCACCCGGGGATCCCTGGGCTCTGACCCAGGCCCGGGTTTGAAATGTGGCTTGAAGCAGCTGAACGCAGCTACTTACTACCAAAAAATGATTTTTCTTGATTAGGGCTCAGCGGCGTGTAAGTGTGGGCAGCCGCTGAAGTGGGGGGCCACATCTGACCAGGACAGTCAGCTGGTGAAACAGGGATCTGGAGGGGAAAACGGGCTTGCTCCTGGTTTGGCTTTGAATCAGTAGCAAAAGTAGCAGCCAAAGCCTGTGTAATTCCAGCCATCTCAACCCTTGTTCCCGTTCCTCCTGCCCCTCTCTGGCCCACGCCACTGAAGCTGCATCTCTCTGGCTGACCCTAGGTTGATGTCTTGTGCTTTGGGCGAGTTCAGAGCTCTGGTGGGCTCAGCCCACTGCAGGGCAGGGCTGGGGCCGTGCAGGACCAGCATCCTGGGTGTGCAAGGGCAGTTCCTGGGGTGCTCAGACCCCTCATGTAGGCTCCAGGGAGGTTTGAGAGGTGGGTTGCAAGGAGAGATGCAGGACTAAACAGCTACACGCCTGTCCCCTGTGCTGGCTTGCAGCAGCTGCCTCAGATGAAACTGTCTCCCAAAACCAAGAGCAATCCAGTTCTTCCTCAAAGGTGGTGGTGCCGATCTGCTAAGGAGAAGGCCCTCTGAGCGTGGCTGTGATTTCTGCTCATAATACACGTACCTGAAACAGCTCTACCAGCCAGCCCAGCGCCTGCGGCAGGACTCATCCAGGTGAGATGAGCAAGTCGCTGCGATGGTGCTTGTGCTGCCACAGGACCCTGCGGCCACCCAGAAGGTCCGTATGGACCCCGCGAGCTGCAGGCTGAGCACCTCTGCCCTGTGCAGGGACCCCTGCCCTGGCAGCCTTCCCTCTCCTGGGCTTCAAACTGCCCTCGTCCTCTGGCAATCCTATTTTTTTTTTTCCAATTGCCCCGTGCGTGGTTTCTTTGGACAACCTGCACCCACGCTATCCTCCATCCCAGGATTGCTCGCAGCGCTGGGCGAGCTGCATTTGGGGGGAAGTCCGAGACACCCCGGGATGCACGACAGGGCATTCCCCATGTGGTTTATCCAGCGGAGAGGCTGAGACCCACTCTTCCCTGCCCAGCTCCCTGGGAAAGACCTTCAGACCTTGCTAAGGGGCAGCGGGGAGACCCAGGGGCCTTGCAGCGCCGCTGACCACACGGCTCTGCCCAGGGGCTGCAAGGGACGGGTCGGTCCCACGCTGCATTCGGCAGGCGCTGGGGTAAGCCACAGTGCAGAGAGAACTGCAAGAGAGGATGGTTTAGCCGGGCTCTGCAAACACGATGGCAAACAGATAGCAAACAGCAAAGCAAGGGGAGCGAGACATAAGCTATGTTTCTGTAGGACCTACCAGAAGCCGGGTGACAGTTTACGTATGCTGGCAATGGGGACAAACAGAGTTTATGTTCAAGCTTCAAGTGACCCGTGGAGCATCTGGGCTTGGGAGGGTGGGAAGGAGACAGTCCTCACAGGTACTCGATCCCTCTTGAAATGAAGGGGTTTTTCCTGGGCGCGCAGCTTTCCTGCTTCTCTCCCAGAAATACAACTGATTTTGGGGGGTGGAAAAAAGAGGTTTGATTCAAATAAAAATGTATTTGTATGAGAAAAATTATTTCCTTCCATGAGAAAACACATAGTTTGAGGCAAATTTATGGCTTTGGCCTGGTCATTAATATCTGGTTGTCAAAAAGTATTGGTTCGAACAAAAATATGTTGTAATAAAAATGCATTGTTTTGAAGAAATTTATTGTCCCCATGAAAACCTATTCAATTCAGAAAGATATGTTGATTTCAATGAAAATCTATTTGTTTTAAGAGACAGAGAGAAGTTGCACTCAGCTGAGAACCAGGGGCTTCGCTTTGTACAATTCTCCCTGCAATCCTGCGGTCATTAGGATGGGAAAACCTAGAAAATCAGCAACCAGACAGGGAAGGAAGCCTGTAGGTCCTGCCTGCTCAGGGCTCTTGCCGGTGCTCAGTGATCACCCTCCCGGCCGGAGGAGAGTGCCCCAGCTCCCTCAGGGTAATGAGGAGGACATGGCTGTCTCCGTTCCTTATGGATTGGATGGCTTCTCCCACAAACAACTCTGAGAAGGGTGAGAACCCTGCACACCTTATGCTCGTTCACCAAGTGCACAACCCAAGAGGTGGGTGCTCGTGTCTGCCTCCAGCTGCTATGTAAAGGTGCCAATTTTGCAGGTGACCTGAGGAGCGTGCAAGACCCTCATCTCCCTCTTCGTCTCACAAGCCAGGCCAAACATGAGCAGTGTGTACGTGTGTTGATGGGTACCCGAAGGTGAGATAGATGAGTCCATACTACTGCTCATGATATTTCTGCTTTGGTGCGGTGGCACAAGGAAAAGGCCCTTTTTAGCTAAGGTGAGCTGTGTGGTTTTGTGGTTCTCCCAGTTGGGCTCCGGCGTTGGCCTGAGATGGGGCTGAGGTCTGCTGTCCTGCCTAAGCCTCTTTCCCCACCAGTGGGGACTGGATGAAATTCACTCGGAGCTTGAAAGCCGTAATGCCGCCTGAGCCAGGATTATGAGAGGAGCCACCACGGTATCACCTGAAATCCACCTCCCGGTGCCTCCCGTTTAAAACAATCAGCACATGTTTGCAGTGGGCTTTTTCTTTCATTATGCTCCAGCTCTGCTATTTAATCAGCTTCTTCCTTCCTCTGTTTGAACAAGGTATCACTAGCCCATATTAAAGGACGGGGGAAGGGAAGGTACTAGATTAAAAAAAAAAGAAATAAAAGAGTCACCTACCCGAGAAATGTCACTGCTGCGGTGTTATCCCCTCCCTGCCAACACATGCTTGGGTTCTGGTGTCAATGAAAAGGTTGCCTCTGATTAATATTAATAAAGAATTAGAGCTGTGTTTGTCATGATCACCTCGTTTGGTATTGCTCTGTGTGGCAGGTGAAAGCAGAGGAAGGAAGGGAAGAGGTCTGCATGACATTCATTAATCATTTCATCAGGAAGGAGTTCAAAGCAAAACCCTGCTTTAACAAGGGCTGCAGACAGGGATGAGGCCTTGTTTATTCAGATGTTCCTCCTTATGTCTCTGCCCTCCCACCTGGTCAGCTGGTCTTCCCAAAGCTAAGATGCTCTTCTAGGATCCAGGGCATTCTACCCCCAAATGTGGGCTGCCTTGGTCTTGGCTAGGTCAAGGTGATGTCATATGAAAGCCTGGCATAGGTCCACCATTGGTATTTGTGTAGCGTTAAAAAATGACTCCTCGAAGAGCATTCTTCCCCTTCAGGTCAAGAAGGTTAAGAAACTGTGATGAAAGCATCCTTTGATAAGCTGTGTTTCTCTCAGGCTGTAACGCTGTATCTGCATGCTGGGATGAAGGACTCCTCAGGGCATGGACTTCTGCTTTATCTACAGGTGAGCAGTAGCCAGGAGCTGGGAGATACTTGTGAGACATGGTCATCACTGGGAACTCTTGGAGTAAGCCCTAGGAAGGCATTTTCCGTCTCCAAGACAAGGCAGTAGGGACACAACTGAACTTAAAAGAGGTATTCAGTCTTGGAGGGCTCCTTGTTCTTCTGTGGGACACTTCCAAAAGATGGTTCCTCCCACCATAAAATAGGTGCCTAAGTTGGAGGACCCCAGATGCCCTTGCTCCACTGACTGTAAGAACATACAGATAAGCAAATACTTAAATAATTGTTAGATGGTTCAAGTTCAGCGGCCTAAATGCCATCTGCAGCATCTTTATAGAGCTACTTCTGGAGCAGACCAGACCTGCCTTTGGCACATGGTGTGGTCGGGAACATGAGAATGAGCGTTGCAGGAGTTCATGTTATGTATTTTATGCAGATTGGCATATTAAGAGCGCGTGGCTCTGGCTGAGGATAGCACCTTGCTTTGGGATCACAGTACCCAAGTCAGCCTTGGCTGATGTTAGCATGTGGGGCCTAACAAGGGCAATTTATCTAGACTTTTAGTGGTATTTTATTTCTTAAACTTGTGGAGATTCCTGTAAATCTTCGCTTAAAGACATCTCTGTGTGGCCAGAACTGGTCTCTGCTTTTTTCTATTCTGCATTTTCTGGAGTCAGACCAGAAAGCAATGCACACACACATATGGCAAAAGCTCTTTGCATTAAGAATTTACGGCTCAACCTTCTTCTTGCTCCCTTTTCCTCCTTTTTTTTTTTTTGGTGGATACTATTTATTATTCAAATGTGGGGAGAGTCGAGCCAAGTGGTGCATTGCTCTCATTAATTATTCTCTGGGATTAAGGAACTAGTTAAAACCATATCTCCCTTAATCCTGTTTTATTAATTTTATATTCTTGGCAAAAAAGAAGAAAAACAACAACCCCCCCAACCCTCTTTACAAAGGGATCATGCAGCTTTCTGCTGGGACCCTGAGAACAGGAGGTCTCTGGTGTTCCATGAATGCTCGTCTTTTCAATTCGATAAAATAAATTAGTACAGGATTAGAGCCTTCCTGCACAGCCTAGCTCAACTGCAGTTACCACCTTAAGGGAGGCCTTAAGCATCGTTTTGGTCGCATGGAGGTGAAATGCGAGCGCACCGGCCCCTTTGCTCCTGTGAAAGAGAGAACTTTCCTCTCAGTAGCAGCACAGCTCGTGGCCTCTCCTTTCCACCCAGCCACTGCCAAAGGCGCTGCCCTTTGCCAGCAACAAGTTTTGTGTTGGATGAGGTGGACGCTGCCTGCCCAGATGCATGCATGAGCCCATCAGCTCGTTTCATATAGCAGGTGGAGCTGATAACTGTAATTAGCCTCTTCCTTTTGGGGTATTATGAAGATGTGAAGGAAATGGCTTTCTCTAAGACAGCAGAGACCGATTCCCGAGAGTGAAGGTTTGGTCTGGGAAAGGGCAGAGGCAGAATGGGAAAATTGAAGTGGCACTTCCAGGTTTCATCTCCTTTTCATCGCAGAGGTGCTCCAGCTGGTGCTGTCATCAGGCCCTTCACGGTTTGTCTGGCATGAGAGGGGTGGGGAGGCCAGGCTGAGCAACCAATGTCCGCAACGCAGTTTTAGTGGCCACCAGACCACTTGTTTTATGTGGCTACCAGATAGGAGACAAAGGACATTGGTGGTGTGTGGCTATATGACCTGTTCCTTGGACGCAGGAGAACCTGCACTGGACTTTCAGGAGTGAGATGGAACCTGTCCCAGAAGGGCCTGAGGTTTGCAAGGCACAAGGAGCTGGACCATGAGTGCTGAGCTCAGCCTCTCAAGGCTCGCACTGGGCAGCATGGTGCAGAGGCATCTGGTACCTCAGCCAGATGAAATTTTTTTGAGTGACTTTTGGGAAATCCATGCTATCAAGGCATTTAAATGGGAATTGGTGGGATAGTGCTTAGAGCTCTGCAGTGCAGAACCTGGAACTGGTGAAACAGGTTGCATCAAAAAAGAGACCGTGGTGGCTGTAGGGCCGATACGTTCTTGTCCCGTGCTTGTCTTGAAGATGACTGTCCTCATCCACCACCAAGATAGGCACTGGGGGTGCATTACTGTTTAGCTCTAATCTTTCATTGAGTAAGGCTTTTAAAGCAGAACTGTGCCTGAAATATTGCTAAGTGTTTTCTCCTCAGAGAAGGCATCTTGTTTGCCAATAATGACAGTGGCTTAGAAATGAGACTGCAGCGATGCCAGCTGGGCAGGGCTGCAATGGAGGGAGGTCAGTCCTGTGGCGTGGGAGCAGGTATTCAGCCCACCTTCAGCTTCACGGCGAAGGGCTGCATGGATTAGCAGGTGTCGGTAGATAAAAGTCCTTATGTCCTGTTGGCCTCGTGGTCACTTCTGAAAGCTGCTCCTTCTTTGGAGAATGACTTGACTCACAGAATCTCTTCTGGTCTCACCTGACCTCACTTGAACAACTTTGCTGCAGAGTTGAGGGTCACGCTAGAAGCCTCTGGGGTTGTTTTCGAGGCTCTTGTTATGGAAATTCCCACAATTTCAGTCACCTGAGCAGTGCAGAGATTTTTGCAAAAGATCTTCCATTCAGTACGTATTCATACAAGAAAGCTGTGATCGGAGGCTGTGCAGACCCTACAGTAACACAAATGCCAGCAAAAAACCTTCAGGGCTGGATTTGTCAAAGATCCCAAATCAAGGCACTTCTATTTCCTCTGCCTTTTCTCTACCAGCCAGGGACTTCTTTTCTCTTGCAACATATCTGTTCTGGTTTTTCGTTTGTGAAAAGTCACTAGGTAGCAGGGACGTTTACTTGTGTTAAAGATACATGGTTCCCTTTGAGGAAAAATATAAAGCAAATGGCTTAATTTGTTTTATTCAGTCTGGGAACAACTTCCTAACACGTTGTGCTAGGAAGAACCAGTTCTCTCTTCTTCTCCTGTTAGTGGAGATGGCAGGGATGAAGAGGATGCCCCGTTCCCAGGCACTGGGCACTCCCTGTGGACACAGTCTGATGTCCTACATGTGTTAGGGTACAAATAAGATTCAGGCAGGATTTCATTGCTTGGTAACTCTGTGCCTTGTGAAAACTCACTTGGACCCAGCAAGGTGCCAGGCTGGAGCCAAGCAAATCCTATCTTACCTCAGCCTAAGAGATCCGACACTGGACAGATGGTGGGGTGGAATGCATGGAGGTGTCTGGAGGCGAGTGGTGCTCTGGTCCTACAGTAATGTTGAGGAATCCTCCTAGTGATGCCAATGAAAAGCTGAATTAGGCTCTATCTCACTCCTAAAACACTGTGTTGGCTGGGGTGTACCTCATAAAAAGGAGCTTTTTCAGCAGTGTTTGGGTAGAAAAACTCATCTGTGATGATGCCTGGGTAAGCTTGTACTGGTTGTGGGGCCTTCCCTGTTGTTGGGGACATGCTGTGGCATGGCTGGAGCAGCCTTGCCTCTCTGTAAGGACACGAGCCAATGAAGGGTGTGGGCTGTGAGCGCTACTGGAGTTAGCCTTAGTGGACACTGGCTTTGAAAAAACTAGGAGAAAGCCCAAAAGACGTCGATAAAGATTTCAAACAGCGTTCTTCTAGCACCCCGGTGTCTTGATCTCGTTCCCAGTCTTTTGGGTGAGAGAGCTGTTTTAAGTTAATTTGCATTGTGAAGCATCGCTGATGCTCTGGTGAAGGAGACCTCGCACAGCCATGCACAAGGCAAGCCAAAAAAACAAAGGCGTGTATTCTCAGATTTGAGGTAGGAATTATATACACTTAGAGTCATGAACTCTGGGTAATAATTGAAAGGTCAGATTGATGAGAGCAGCCTCCAAGATACGATTTCTATGACAGCTTGATGGATGCCCCACTATCAAGGTGTGCTTTTAATCATAATCTCATTACTCCACTTCTTATGGTTCGACTCACCTAAACTCGTGGGAGGAATCGGGGGCCACCTCTAAAATGTGAATTGGCTTTTATTTGGAGGAAGAGGAGTTGAGTGGTTGGGAGAACAAAAGGAAAGATATGAGCCAAAAAAGAAAAAAAAGACCTTCCTGGCTGAGGATGAGTCAAGAGCGGGCATGAGAGCAACACCCTCGTTGTTCCAGAGCAGTGCTCTGAATATCTTTCTGCTGGCTGGGACCAGTACAGATGATCTGAAGCAAAGAAGGGAGACTTGAGCCTCGCCTAGCATCAGCACATGTTGTGCCCATGAATCTTGCTGGGTTGCTCCCCCTGAGAGTCTGGACATGGGGCCTGTGAAGGGATAGCCTTTACAGCTCTCCCAGGCATGAAAGGAGCTTCATTTTGGGGAGAGATCCAATAATGGCTGTTCACATGCTCTGATTTTTTCATCCAAAACCCATGTTGAAGCTTCGCGGTAGTGGCCAACTATAAAATGCTTATGTGCTGCTGGAGACCACCAGCTTCTAGAAAGGGTTCCCGGAGCCTTGGAGAAGGCAAAAGCCTTTTTTTCAGGTCATGGTGCACAGAAGCTGAGAAGATGAAGCTGAGCTTTATCCCAGCCAGGCCCCCATAGCAGGCACTGAGGGTGCATCACCTCTTCTCTTTGCAATAAATACCAAGAAGCCCTGGAGATCCACCACATCCGCTGACCCATTCATTGATGTGGCTGTGCAGAAATGGCATCATGGGCCACATCAATGATGGTGGGCACGGCCCTTTCCCCATGTCATCAGCACGGCCATAACCCAGGGGGACGGGCTAGCGGTGGCTCCCAAAAAGCATCCTCACATGATCCTCTGCGAGAGGTTGGTGCCAAGGCTGGAAGGTGCCCGGGTGGCACCGTGCATCCCATCAGCAGATCCTGCAATTCATCCTCGCCTCCCTTGAACCTCCTGGAAGAGTTAGTATGGAAATTTCAACCTATTTTTAAGGGTTATTTTCACTCAAGTGAAATCTATCAAAGAAGGAGGGTTATTTTTACAGCGCGCAGCAACTGCCGGTTGCCATGGCAGCGGGCCGGGCGAAATGCAATAAAGCATCCCTCTGTTATCGTAAACACAAAGGGAACCACGGGCACCGAAAAGAAAGGCGATTGTCATGGGGGGAGGAAGGCAACGCTGTGGTGCACTCACCAAGACCTGGCGTCTATGTGGGCTCACGGAGCTATGTCCAGGGAGATTTTATGGGGTCCTCTGTACCCATGCGGGTTTTGGGGGCCAAGAGAAGTGAGGATCTCTGAGCTCCCCACCGTGAGTGCTGAGGGCACTGTCAGCCTGACATGAGCTTTTTCCCTCTTCACATGAAAAAAAATTTGGAAGAAGTTTAGAAAATGCATTACCTAAAGAAAGGAGGGATGTGAGGGGGAACCTCTGTATTTTCATTTTTTTTCAATCTGACTTACAGGACAAGGAGCAGACGGTTGTGGAGGCCTCTTCTTTTAAATGTTTGCAGACTATGAAGAGATTTTGCAGGTGATGAGAGGGTTCCTCCTCTCCGTCTCTTCCAGGTGTATGTCTGTCTCTGTGTAAATTTAGGTGCCCCGTTTAACCGCAGCAGGTGAACACGTGTGTAACTGAAGTGCCCTCGATGCTGCCGGGCCCAGGAAAGCCTTGGTGAGCATAGGTGCGAGCAGCTCCCAGAGAAGTGGAGGACCCCAGCTGGGATCTCCCTCATGAGCTCTGGCGGTCCCTGTGTGTGAGCCCTTGGGTGTCCCAGCAGCATCAGGGGACACAACTAGAAACCTCACCAACCCCTCGAGGGTACGTGTTTTGTCCCTGAAGCCTGTGCTGCTGAGTCTGTAGCGCTGCTGTTGTGGCTATATGGAAGCCACGTGTCTGCCCCTTGTTGCTCTTCCCTCGCAAGATGCAGATTGTCCTAAGGTGGCACAGCTTGGGTACACGAGGGCTGGCTGGGCAGGGGGAAGCCTGACACAACTGACTGTCATCATGTGCTGAAGCTCTCCCTAAGTGTTTTCATGCTGAAGTCCCACCGAGACAACCACCAGTAATGTGCAGGGAGAGCAAACAGGCACAGGACTGGGCTTCCTCACCACATAGAAACTCTTCAAGAACCTGAGGTTTTTTGGGCGGGAGTTCCAGGCACCCACGGTGCTTTTGTTTAAAAGCATCTTGAATTGGGTACCAAAAAACCAGACCATCCAAAATGCCTTGCCCTTTGGCTCATCCTAGGGATGTCACTGAGGTCTTGGGGTTGTCATTAGCTCTGTCATTGGAAAAAGCCAGTGGCTTTTAACTTCAAGATGTGGGGCAAAACCCCAGCAGGCATAAGCTTGGCAGGTTAGAGCAAGCACCAATGAAGACCAGAGTCTTCCTCATCCTTTTCCCCATGGAAGTTGAGTTCTTCTTAGCTGACCCTTGCAGAACAAGCTCTCTGAATATACCATCTCCTAAACCAGCCTAAGGTCAGTCCCACCCCAATAAATATAGATCCTCCAGGATATGTATGGGAGTTGGGTGTCCCATCGCCACCTAATGCCAGAGGGGAGGTGGGTGTGAAAAAAAGTCAATCATCTCTTGCACCAACCAAAAGTCCCTCTCCTGCCTTACGCCGATCCAAGATCCTGCTGTAGGGTTTGCAGGGCAATGGTTTTGGGGGTGTGGGGCTTTCTTCGTCAGCAACTCATAAACAGGGAAAAGGAACAAAGGCAGGACTTGCTCTGCAGCAGCATGTGTATAAATAGATCCCTGGGAGGGTGAGACCAGCAGAAGGGAAGAAATCGAGACGATTTCTCTTTCCAAAGAAACAGTGTTGATGCCACGTGCCTTTGTGGCTGAACCCCGTAGTATCAGGTCATTGCTCCTTGTGCCCAGGGCTCACTTATCTAGGCAAAATTGTGTCAAAAACCCTGCTACTTGCCAGGGGAAGGGGGTTTGCTCAATTTTTTTTAAAGGTTAATAGTTATTTTATTGAATAGTAAAGAAAAAATTATGATAATGCTCAGGTGGAGATGTATCTCATCTAAAAGGGTTTCTAATGACTGGGTTTTATATTGAATTATTAGAAAGTCAATAACCGGGGCATGTGGCTATCTGGAAGTCCCTCAGGAAGAGCTCCAACTAGCTCTTCTGGATCTCCAGCAGTCTGGTGGTATTTAGCCACACTCTTGCTTTGGGGGCATTTTCACCAAGGTCTTCTCCAAGGCAAAGTCAAGGAGCACTTTCCCAGGGGACTCGGGTCCTAGCCCTCCCTCTGACAGCACGCTGCAATGTGCTGGCAGAGTGCTAGATGATCTCTTTGAGATTAAACTTAATTCACAACTCTTTAACCTAAGGTTCCCGTTCATAAGTGTTTCATTATTAAGGCGAGTACATGGCAGCTTCATTCTTTAATAGCGTATATAGCATGTTACACTTTACAATGCATTAGCAATAAATGCTTAATGGAAGAGGCTATATCAAGCTGTTAGATAGAAAGCCTATTATAAAACGTGGGCTCCTGCTAAAACAATGTGTGTGTCTGTTTAACACCTGATGTTAACTCAGAAAGCGTGTTAGAAAGCGCTGCTCCTTGGCATAGAGAAAATAAGAGGCACTTTATGTATTAAAGTGTCACCAAAATTTCCTCGCTTGTTTAAAACAATCTTGAGAGAATGTTGTCTAAAAGGTAGCTGGCTGAGATGGGAAGTCTGGAGGAATCTGTCAGAAGCAGGGGCTGAGGGTGTCTGGGGGTGGGAGGTGATGTGTGGCGAGGCTGGATCAGGCCTGCCCAGCGCAGCATGGAGGTGAGGTCCTTTCCAGGCCAAACTCGGAAAGAATCTCTGACGGTCTCCAGTGCAACCTCGCTTGGAAGTGAGACTGTCCCCAGCACTACATCAGATTGGCCCTGGCTTGGTCCAGCTGACCATTGCAGCTCTCTAAGGATCCAGAGTTGGCCACTTGTCCCAGTGCTGCCCCAGCCTCCTGGTGCAAATCTCACCCACCGGAACCCATGGGAAGAGGTTGCCTTAATAAATCTGCTGTGGAGGGTGAGACCTCAAGCTTTCTTAGCATTTTTAGCACAAACCCAAGCTGTCATTGGTGGGGCCTGGATGTATCTGACCCAGCCTGAGCTACGTGTCCAACAGCCCAATTTGCCAGTGAAGTTCAGCTCTTCCTATTTGCAAGGTCCAGCCTTGAGACCAGCTCCACTGGGGCTGAGAGCCAGGAGTGTAGGTGGGAGAGCATGCGGATTGTGCATTTTGAGGCACGTTAACCTGCTCATGATCTCCAAGTCCAAGCAATGCACGCTGCACCCTGCAAAACCCATGACGACTTTGGGACCGGCAGAACTGGGCTGGGATTCTTGGGCTTCCAAACAGGCCTGCAACTCCCCACCATGACTCTTCAGTCCTGACCTCTCCATCTTCTTCCAGTGCTTCAGCAGTTAAACAGAAAACAGTGTCTGAGAAGATTAGAATTAAGTTATTAAGACATCTGGACACTTTTAAGAGGATTGCTGAGCATCGTAGTACTCAAGATTGACTTGAGAATTTGGGGGTGGGTTTGCAGCTGGAAGAAATTCCTCATGTACTGTATACCTGCCCCTTGTGTATATGTTAGCATACTTGGCACAGATGTCTCTTTGTTTCCGTACAGGAAACTAATTGCCTTTCTTGTCTCAGTCTGAAGTTTTCCTGTGTCATTCTGTAAATAATGAGAGGCATTTCTCAAAGTTTGCCAGGCGTCTTTGTCTCTCCTGACGGCACTTCAGCTGCTTGCCCTGCACTAGAAGAGCATCCCCCTTGCTGGAAACCTGGTGGCATCTCAGCAGGGTCTGCGCTGGCCCAGAGGTTTGTCAGCTTGGAGATGTCCTTCAGGGAAGCAAAAGCAGGGAGAAGGGGTTTTATGTGAGAGCGACAAGCTTTGCCTTTGAGATCTAACTTCCTTTTTTTGTGTGAATTCTAGGCCTGGAGATGAAAGTCCTTCATTTATCCTCTGCACAGCGGGGGCTTAGGCAGCAGCACCAGCCAACACCTCCTGTGACCCACAGAGATGTGACCCACAGGCATGCAGCTCTTGCCTGGTAGGAGAATTTTCTCAGCCCCTGAATGCTTCTGACCCTCTGTTTCCTTTCAGGTGCCTTTTAGAGGCTGAATTTTTGGTAGGCAGTCTTGCCCTGGCCATGAGATACATCTCCTGAGGTTTAAAGAAGAACAGCAGAAGTTCGGGGCTTGTGACAGAATCGGAAACAACACGATGCTGTGATGGAAATCCAGCTCTCTCCTCCTGGTACCAAGTGATGGTTTGCTCCAGACCTGTGGGAGAACAGAAACCCTCAGAGCTTTCCCAGGAAGGAAGCTGGAGCAGCCACAAAATAAAAAAGGGATGAGAGAGCCTAGAGCTAGCCTAAACTCATGCCCACTGCTCTGATTTGACGTGAAAGAGGAATTCAGGTCAGTAACGAGAGAGCAGATGCGAATGCAAGGTGCAGAAGGGTTTGCTGCTGTAAACTAACCAGAGTTTACAGGTGTCTGAGCGGTGGAAGGGGAGCTTTGTCCTGCGGGAAAAGGGAGGATCAGTCCCAGTCGTGGGTCAGTGACTTCCCAGACCCACCCAAATCAGGAAGAAAGCGGCACGGACGTCGAGCGAGACTCAGGAGCAGGGGTGGTACAGCTGGGGCACAGTGGGGTGAGGCCCACAGTGGAGCAGGGTTTGACAGCGGGGAGCAGCAAGGAGCCTTCGCTGCTGCTGGCCTCGGCGCTGTCACCCGTCCTTCACCTGTCCCCGTGCAGTGGCTGGGCTATCGAATAATCGAGGTGTTTGCAGTCAGCAGAGGAGCACCAAGGAGGGCTTGTGCTGAGAGGAAGGTTTGGCTTTAGCTGGTTGAAAACCGCCTGGGAGGAAGACCTCTGGGTGGCCAGGAGATGCTGTTGGATGTGTCTAAGCCAGGCTTTCACCATGTCCACTGGTGCACTGGGCTGTGTCAGTGCTCCCGGGACGGCTCCCTGTGCCTGGCTGGGGGTAGCTGGGAGGGGATGCCGAGCCGTGCCTCAGTTTCCCCTCTCCGTGTGCAGGAGGAGCAGCCTGTGGGCCAGCTGGTGGGAAGCGAGGAGGTGGTGTGGGCTCTCTTGACAGCATTTGGAGGTGTGCAGCATGCTCTGGACGGCCGCCCTTCCTGGTGGGGTGGCTGTTTATCGGGAACAAAGCTGGCAGAGAGGGATGAGCGTCTTGAGCCTGCTCAAGCCATCAGACCTCTGTCAAGGATCTGGCCTGGACTTTTATTACCTGTCCCTCTTGTCACTTCTGTGTGAGAGGAAGAAGGGACATAGGGGGGTACCTGGTTACTTTGGGACTGTCACGTCTGCTGCAGGGGGGACAGTGCAGCTTGTGACAAGCCGGTGTCATTAGCACTGGCCTCCGAGGCTGCTGCCAGTCAGGATTTACTGGCCACCTCCCTGGGACCAGCCATGCTGTCTGCTCCCTGCACGGCAGCCCTTCATTTGGAGCATGGCTGGGGCACGAATCCTGCCCGGCGCTTAGCATCCCCCAGGATGCGTTCCTGGGCGAGGAGCTGCTATCTCACCCCCTTCCTCACATGGGGAGGGGGGCAACGCTTGGCACCGCTAATTGCGGAGGGCTCGTGCTTTCCGCACTGCTTGCCGTGGGCTGCCAATCACCCCGCGCTCCCCTGCTCCCGCCGCAGCGCCGGGCATCGCGTCGGCCATGTCATGGTTTGCTCTGACACGGGCCTGACGCCTGGACGGTGCTGGGGCAGTGACGAGCCGTAATTAGGTCCCCCCTCCACCAGCGTTGCCTGCCAAGGCGGTGGCGGAGGCAGCGAGCGACTTTGCAGCCATCCAAGGAAGCGCTGAGACCCTTCAGATGGAGACGGAGCTGCCAGGCATTGACTTCTGCCGGTGGCGGGCATGCTCTGCGGTCGCAGACGCTGGTTCTCAGCTGAGGTAAGGTGGTAAATTGGCAGCACCCTGCCTGCTTGCACCAGCCGCGGGGTGACCTCGGGGGTGTTTTCGGAAGCGTCGGGCCGCAGACATCGTCTCAAAGGGGGCTGGCATGCGCTTTTAGCGATGCTGAAATGCGCTTGTGAATCTGCCCGCTGCAGGTGGGGCTGAAACCTCGCTGAGGTGGCTGCGAATGCTGCTGCCAGCTGGTGCCCCAGCAGCAAGACCAGGCACGGTGCTGCTGCTCTGTACGTGCCGAGGGGTCTCCCCCAGCATGCCCAGACTGCTGCCGGCAGCCTGTGAGTCCTACAGGGTCCAGTCTGGCCTTGCTTTAATTTGGGAAGGGGCATCTGCATCCCAGCCAAGTGCATCTGGAGTAAGAGAGGAGATGATGCACAGAGATTAGGTCTGATGTAACTGATGGCAACAGGAGCAACACTGCAACTCCTGGTGTGCCAGTCCTCACATCACCGCTGGAGCCCACCTCTCCTCATTGCTCCCCCCGTAGCTCTTGCTCCTCTGGTTTTCTCCAACTTTGTCGTTTTCAAGGATCCTTCGTGTGTTTTCCCCAGCTCCTCTCACCTCCTCTTCTCAGCGGCTCTGCGTGGGCAGTGCAGTTCAGTAGTGATTGCAATAGTGGTGGGAGACCTTTCCAGTGTCAGGGCTGGCTGGGGAGGTGGGCAATGTTGTCTTCTCCATCGTCAGCGTGCTGCTCTGTTGCTAGCAGTGCCCCTTTGTCATCTTCCCACCTCCCGGGAGGCAGCATGCGATGCCCTCCTTGCGTTTGTGCGGGCTGCGGCAGCTCGCTCCAGATCAGCTGGCAGCACGGCATCGAGAGCAACGCAGCCCCTGACAGCACATCTGCAATTACTGGGAGATATTTTTGCCTGTAGCTCCACATCCCTACTGCATTTTCAGCAATAACAACTTTGTCTTGGGTATTTTACCCAATCTTTTGCAACCAGGGACTTAAGCAGCTATTTTTGGCTTTGAACCTGGTCAGCAAGAGAAAGCATCGAGCCTGTTTCTTGCTTTATCTGCCCGTGATTTTTGCTATGATGCCACCATTCTCTATGACAAGCGCTGAGGGCTGACACCGGGTTATTCCCTGGGTGAGTGGTGGATGTCAGTGATTTAGGATCACCGTGAAGTCTTACGTGGTTTTTCCTCGGCTGTGATGCCTTCCCCAGTGGTTTCCCCACCAGTGGGACTTCCCAGCATCTGCATCTCACCAACATCGCCCTTCCACAAGGCAACCTCTGGGACCAAAATCCGACAAATGACCCATTTAAAAGTGCAAATTTTGGAGCTCTCGGGATCCCGGGAGGCCACCAAAACCCCGCTGACGCATCCGCTCTGCTGAAAAACATGGCTCCTGCCGTCACAGCTCAGCTCCCAGTCTCCGAGCAAGTGGAAGTGCTGCTGGGCTGCCTCTCCCAAGGGCTGAGGCTGCCAGGGTTTATCTCCCCACCTCGTGCGTGCCTCCACAAGGACAGCATTGCCCTGCTGTTTTCTGCCAGGTAGATTTTAAGCTTTTAAAGCACAATCACGAGACCTGACTGTGTCATCGGTGCCCCAGGTGCCTTTCCTCTGCGTGCCCTGAGCTGGGCTCTGACACTGCATATGGGATGATCGCCCCAGCGATGAGGAACAGGGACTGAGGGAGCAGGCAGCTGGATGTAAAGGAGAGTGACCGAGACCCCTGCTTTTGTCACAGCTGTGCTAGTAAACCCCTTCTGTCCAGGGTGACCTGGCTGTTACCAAAAAAAGCCGCTTTCTGCATAGCTTGATCTCCGTCTAGGTCTCACAGTTTGCTAGAAATCACATCCAGAACCTCTAAACCAAAACTGAGATTTTACAAATAGTTAAATTAATTGGGAAAGCTGGCAGCGCTGTGACTTTCACAGGTCAGGAGGGACCCATCTTAATCTTGACTTCCATAGCCGTGGTGCCAAAAGCATCACGCAATAGCCTCAAGTCCAGCATTGCCCTTTGCTTGCCCTGGCTGCTCCCATGCATCGGGTAAGCGAGGTCTGGAGGCAGCTGCCTTGTTGGCTGTAGGACTGGTTAGAAAGGCTGCCACGAGCTAAACAGAGCACCAGGAGTCACTCATCTGCCCACAACCAAAGAAAAGTCCAACCCAAAAAGCCTTGCAATTTAGGGTATTAACTAAACCAGTAAGTAAATAGAGCACCTGAGTCATTCCACTGGGTATTTTTAAAAAGATGCTTGCTGCTGGCTTCCCAAAGGTCCTGCTGATAGGCAGGGAGGCAGCTGCTTCCTCGCAGTCTGGTAGGGGCAGGGACATCACAGAATCAGAGAATGGTTTGCGTTGTCTTGTGGGAGTTGCCCAAAGCGGTTTCCTTGAAGATGTCCTTTCTACCTCATTATAGCTACTTTGTGTTTTCCAAGCGTTTTTGACCACATTAATGATTACAGCAAAACAGGATTCTTATTGGCAGCACAAATCACTTCTTCAAGATGACACCAGCACTTGCAGTCTTATTACCGCCATTAACAAGATTATTATTATGACTTTACCATGCTCCCCCTTTCTAAAGAAAGCAATTCAAATCCAAATATTCTGGCTTAAAAATATCCCATCTTCATTTTCCTCTCTAACCAAAAAAGAGGTCACACCAGCCCTTCTGGGTAAGAGAAGAGCATACTTCTATAGAAGTACTTATGCTGCATTTCAGGTTATCAAGCCCACTTCTCAGGCTTGCGTTCTCCTAATTTTTCATCTGCTGAATTCAGCTGTCTCTGAGCTCAGCAGTGGTATTCAGTCTTCTGCAGCCTGTCCGTGCTTTGGTCTCTGGGTACAGAGCCGGGGTCTGCAGCCGTGGGGAGCAGCACACGTTGCTCTGTGGAAAGGTGATGCTACCAGATGTTGGCCAGGTGTTACCCGACGTGACTTGTCCAAAAGACCTGAAGGTGATCCAGGAAATTGATTCCACCATCTCATTTAAGATGAGATGCCTCTCTGCTTAGGCTTCAGGGTGCCACCAGCCCCATCCATCTAGTGGGCTGGATTTTTGGCTACCATGAAATTAGCTGCCAGACAGTAAACCAGGGAGCTGACAGGGTGTTTGTCACAGCTGGGACTGTCCTCGCCAGGCTGAAGGTGGGTGGATGACAGGATACACAGGAGAGGACACATTGTTCCTCGTCTTGGCCGTTACAGCTTTACAAATGACTATTCCAAGCTTAGTTCCAAAATGGTGTCGTGGCTTTCGCTGCTGTCATCAATTGCCATCAACACTGCATTTAGCTGACATAATTACTTATTGTTACAATCAGTGCCCATTAGGTTAAAGCTAAATTACAGTCTCAGTCCTTGGGAACTGCCTATTACATCCATATGAATACGCAAAGTTCATCACTCATGATTAACGTTGTTACAGTGAATACAAAAGGAATTAGTGAGGACCTGTCACTTATTGTAAAGTGCTGCCAGATTATGGTATCAGAAATGATGTGTCAACTGTTAAAACTTAATAATCCATGCTGGAGTGCTGTATCTGATTATAACACTGATCAGAGGAGAGGCCTGATTGGCACTCGGAAACTGGGGCTGGGTCGTTCTGAGACCGATAACCTACATGGGTCAGGAGTCATTGACCAAACACCAGATCCATGGCTCGGTGTGCTCCCACCCAGCCCCGGGAGCTGCAAGGGGCTGAGGAACCTCCTGTGGACATGTGCCTGGGCACTGGTGTGGTTGGGAAAGGATCGATGGGTTTGTGGTCCATGGGCACGAGTCTGAGGTGGGAGGGTGGATGCGGCTCCCGGCCAGGGACCGCCTTATTCTGTGAGGAGAAGGCTTGGGGGTCCCAGGCTGGGATTCGGTCGCCCACCGCTCTTGGCTGATGGTGCAGATCACTCTGCTGCAGCCAGCACTGCCATTTCCAGACCCTGCTTCTCACACTGATGACAGAGTGTGGGAGCAGCTTTCCCCCGGTGCGGGCTGGGAGGCACTGGGAGGTCTCCCCGTTGGGCTGTGTTCGCTCCCGTGGCGAAAAGCAGCGCGCAATCGTGCATGGGCTGGTGAGGGTATAGATATGTGAGTATATGTATGTGCATGTGTGTGAGAATTTAGAAAAAAGTCCTAAGATTGTTCGAGTTGCCCAGAGGGATTGTCTGATTTTTCTAATTTGAAAAGACTTTTTGTTTTGAAATTGGGTTTTTTTGCATTTTCTCTCAAACTCTCAAGACTGAAGAAAATGTTTTACTTAACCTCAAATGCTGTAATGCTGGGAGTTTTCTTTTTCTTTCTTTCTCTCTTTTTTTTTTTTTTTCCTGAAAAGGATCCTACGGACAAACATAAAGATCTATCATTGAACTCTGCCAACAAAGTCTTCCTGGGAAGAAGAGCTGAACCACACAGGCTGAATCATATGGGCTGGACAGAGGTCGGGTAGCTGTAAATCTGCATCTGGCCCCCGCTAACCCCCCCGAGCAGGCTCTGGCTGAGCCAAGGGATGACGTGGTCCCTCCAAATACACGGCATTTTGCTTCTCATCCAGCGGTGTGCCCGGAGCCAGGATGAGGGGAGGTTCTCCTCCTCCACGGCTGGGGTTTGTGTGGGACTGCTTTTGGGTGGTGGGCCACACACCAAAATCATAGAATCACAGAATGGTTTGGGCTGAGAGGTGCCTTAAAGATCATCTCGTTCCAACCCCCCTGCCATGGGCAAGGACACCTTGCACCAGACCAGGTTGCTCAAAGCCCCGTCCAACCCGGCCTTGAACATTCCCAGGGAGGGGGCAGCCACAGCTTCTCTGGGTGACCTGTGCCAGTGCCTCACCACCTTCACAGTAGAGTTTCTTTCTTATGTCTAATGTAAATCTATCATTTTTTAGTTTAAAGCCATTACTCCTTGTCCTATCACTATGTGCTTTTGTAAAATCCCCATGTTGCCTCTTCTTCCCAGCCCCGCATTCTTGTTCATGGCTACTGGTTGCAGATGGTTACTACTGGTCATGACCTGACCTGCAGCTGAAAGCTGGCTACTTCATACGACACGTTTACACTATCCCTTAACCACCTTAGGTTTCCTGACAGCGTTTTGCACCTCCACCAAAGAGTATTTAAAACTCTTGTAGGTCTTTGGCCATCTTTGCTACTGGACAGCCCTCCTTGTAAAGGTCGTAGCTCCTCTGCCTGCAGCCGGCTCTGTCAGTGTGTGAGAGTTGAAGGTTGCCCTTGTGCCTCCGCGTGGTTTAACCATTTTTGTTCTCTGGGGAAAGTTCACCTCTATTCCCTTCAGCAGGTGCTTCCCTAACACTACTGAAATGGAACGCAACATAACCGCCTAGTCTCACTAGTACTGCTGAGCAGGTCTGAGGGGCTTCCAGGGGAGCTTATGTGATTTTGTAGAGGTAACAATACAATGTATGGTGAGCCACCGCAAATCCACCCTGATTCCCAGAGTTTCTCTTGGTTTTCAGACCTGTTGTTCAGTCCTGTCCTTGCAGGCCCTGGAAACGCTCCGGAGGAAGAGGAAGAAAGGCCATTCTCTGGGGATTGCTAGCTCTAGAGGGAGCAGAGGAAGAGCCATTTGCTAGGGATTTCAAAGTCTTTGCTGGAGACCTCTCTGCCATGTTGCCTGGTTGAAGGTAAACCTGGCTGCTGGTGAGCTGTGCCAGTGCTTTCCATAGATGTCCACACCATGGGCTGCAAAACCATCCAGAGCTGGGCTGCTCCACTCAGATTTCTCTGACCAGGACCGGTGTGTCTGCTGTAAAGCCACATGGATTCACAAATGGGCAATTTTGGAAGGCCATGGTAGGTACATCAGTGCTGCTGCTGGCATGTCTGCCGTGCTTGTGGATGCCCCAGGCTTTGTGCCCAGACTGCTCCATGGTGCCCAACACCGACAGCTTTTTCTGGAGCTCACCTCAGCTTTTCCAGCAGTCATTTGAGCTATGACTTCTTATCACTGACAACATGAAGAAAAGCCTTTGGCACGTTCAAAGACATATTTGTGTCCTGTTTCCCATCCTGCCTTTGTTGTGTTTCCCAGATCTCCAGACACCCTCACCTCTCTCCTCCAGGTTTTCCCCAGTTGTGCTTCATCTTGTTTGAGGACCGCTGGGCTTTTTTGCACCAGTTTGAATCTCCTTTTCCCACAGTTCAGTGACTCTCGGCTGCTCCTGTCCTCCTCATTATTACCCAGCTGGCCCTTGTGCTGGGGAGCTGTTGAACAGCCAAAGTAAGAAACTTCACCCACCTCTCTTCAGTAGCATCCTAGCTTTTGGTGACCATGTCTTCACTTTTCAGGTACCTGTTCTGCCTTGCGCTAGGTACACATATGCTGACACACGTGTATGTGGCATTATGCAGAGATTGTCCTCTCCAATACTTCAGTTTCGGGACATGGTTTAGTAGGCATGTTGGTGTTGGGTTGACAGTTGGATTTGATGATCTGAGAGGTCTTTTCCAACCTTAATGATTCTATGATTCTATTCTAATATATTAAAGGGCCTGATTGCAGTACCAAATGTCTAAAAAATAGTCTGCAGAACTGAAATGTTCAGGCAAGCTTTATGTAGTTCTTCCACACTAAGACCTTGAACTGACTCTTATTTTATTTCCTTCTTTTGTTGCCTAACCAAGATGGTAAGGGCTGGATTTCTTTCTTTTGCATTGCAGCTCCGACAAAGCAACATAACTAAAAACACTTGTTTGGGCTAAACTGAAAACTTAAAACATCTTTGGTGTTAACCTGCAAACAAGAATTCCCAAGTCCCGCTCTGTTCCAGTTCAAAAGATATATTTGATCTCTGGAAAAAATGCTGAAACATTTACTTACTCTAGGCAAACAAAACTCTCTTTAGAGGATCTGAAATGCAATCTGTCATTTCCATTTCAAATCATTTTAAATGTCTGTATAATTTTAACCATAAAATGGAAAGTGTAACTGGCCAGTCACTGCAAATGGAAATGTTCCTTTTCAAAGCATTCAGATGAAAGCTTTCATTTATTTTCCTGAAGGTTTCCTGTTTGTTGGCTGGTTTGGAAGTTGGCAATTCATCGAGATGAAGTTGTGCAAAGTTGGCGTTGCTGAATTTGCATTTTTTTCCCAGAGGAGAGAGATTTAGAGTGAGAAATGTTGCTTTGCTTCATCACTGGGAGTTCCGGCCCTCCCCCAGGATCCCCCCCATTGCACGGGGAAGCGCAGGTCTGTCCTTCCTCACCTCTTCCCCGTCACCAAAGTCCTCAGGTGGTGATTCCCCTTGTCCCCGCTCTGGACACGAGATTACAGCTCCAGATCCTCTTCCCAGTGCATCATCAACATGTTGTTTCCAGGGTCATAAATTTGCACTGTGATGAGACACAACCAGATGTTAGGATACGTGAAGCGACTGGCGAAGCAGCCTGCCTGGCGCAGCCCCCACCTCCGGAGTCCTCCGCCCGCTAATGAGAAGCAGGTCTCTCGCCTCGAGCTGGGCCAGGACAGACGGAGAGCATCCCCAGGTGCAACTGCGGAGCTGCCATCTTGACCCCCTGCCTGCTCTCGGTGCCCGGGGAGCAGCTCCAGGGCTGGATTCAGGCGCTTTGGTGGCTATTGGCTTCTGGTGACCATCTGGAAAGATAGTTTGGCCTGCTACAGGGAGGGAACGCATGAGGCCATGGTCCTCCTTGCTAGCAGTTACGATGCTGTGTGACGCTTTATCATGTAAAAATACTTCTGAGATGCATGTTTTGGGTCATTTGTGTGGCTGAACAGGCTGGTTTTTAATGGAGAGACCCATGGGGAAGCGAGGTCTTAGCTGAGGATGCTGAACTGGTATGTTGACTTGGGATGCCTGTTTCCAGATGGCTCCAGCCCACGTGTCCCCCATGGCTCTGAGGTGCCCAGGTCCCCTCGGTAAGCAAGGAGCTGGGTCTGGGGAAGGTGGCAAGGAAAAGCAGATGGAGGGCTGCTTGTGGGATCGTGTCCCTCGTGGGCTTGTGAGGGTCCTTAGGATGGCTGCATCTTTCGACCAATGTCCTCTGCTCATGCTACCATTGCACTCCATGTCCTTGTGTCCCTTTGTGTATGCTTACTTGGGGATGTTCTGGGGCATGTCCTAAGCATCGGGGGATCCACACCCCAATTACAGTCCCTGGGCACAACTATCCTCTGAGTGCTTTCTCAGCGCAGCCTCCTCCTTCCACTGCTGGTGGTCCCTGCTGCCCTGGGTGCAAGGCTGAGCCCTGCATGGGGCTGGCATAGCTCCATGTGCTTCTTCGCAGCATCAGGTCAGTGCCTGCATTGCAGGGTGAGTCTAGGCTTCAAGATGATCCAGAGTGGAGGTCTGGACTTACAGCTACTTCTGTTTTTTTCCTTTGCTGTTCCCCGGCCCATGTGGGCACTGGTGGTACTTCCTCAGATGCATGCTCCTGTTGCACAGGGATGGGCAGATCTCCTTTCTCCTTTCAGCATCGAGGTAAGCACAGAGGGGAGGCAAGAACTGTTTGAAGCAGGATGAGTGTGTTGGTACCAGACCCGAGGGCTATATGTTGGCCAGGACCTCTTCAGGGGATGTTCCTCACTCGGAGGTTCAGAAACAACCTCCAAACTGGAGAAGGAGACAGAGCTTGTTAAGTCCTTGGAGGGGACAAAACACTGCAGTGCCCGTGGCCACAAGCATCCCTCGCAGCCCCAGCTCCAATGGAGGGGAAGCCCAGCTGTCCCCAGAGGTCTTGGCCACCAGCCCAAAGGACTCTCCCAAAGCCGTGAAAGAGGGATGGGATCATGCAGTCCTTGGGCACATTCCCACCGGCCAGTGACGTGGGAAGGAAAGCGAGTGCTTGTGGCTCTGCTCAGCCTCGCAGGAGGAGCAGCCCACGTGCCGGCCGTTGAGCCCCATCTGACCAGGGGGGTTTTCACCGCTGTCCACCCACGGGAAGGCCAGGTGAAATGAGGCTGCCCACCAGCAGCTCTCGGGGTTGCACCTCACCGCCCCGAGCGTGTACAGGGAAGGAGAGGACGCCCCGTTACATGGGGTGCGGAGACCTCTGCGTCCCTGCCGTGCTGTGGAGCGTCCGCTCCATTGTGCATCGGCACGTTGGAGGGAGTTTGGGTTAAAAGGGGTTAACAGCTCTCTGCTGTAACACATGATTGGTCTTTATGAGGTTGAAACTCTTGTCTGTTTGAGGCCTACAGATGATGCTAAAGAGCACAATAATGACAGCAATTCAAAGCAATCTAATTATGCAAACGGGAGGCTAAACAATTTCATCATCCTTAAATTAGATTGTCCTAATGAGATAAAGACACCAATTAATCCTGAATTAATTTCAATAGCCTATTTCAGGCAAACACTTTAATATGCAAATGTAAATGAGAAACAAAGCCTACTGTAGAATGCCAGAGTTCAAAACCTCTCTCTGCACAGCTGCAGCGGGTGTAAATAGTGTCTAATGAGTTTGCATGGAAAGACACAACCGGTTGAAAATTTTAGACTTCATAAAGCACAGCCGGTGCCTCAGGTACGTCGCGGTGTGGAGCCGGGCGGGAGGAGAGGAAGGACTCACTCGGCTGACGCCGGGAAGGCCATCAGCTGCTCTCTGTGGGCACGCGCGGGATGGGTCCAGCCGCCGCCGCCGCGGGATGAAGGGCTTTAACAAGATGCTGCTCCGTAAAGCCAAGCGCTTCACGCTGAGTACCTGGCCAGTCGCCTTTCTAGGACGCAGAGATGATTTTAATTAGCTGTTGCATAATTGTTTTAAATTAGCCATTTTTCTATGCGCTCAGAAAAAAAATCCACTCCCTTTTTTACCTCCTAGGCACTTGGCAGGGGAAAGGGCAGAGCCTGGGATCTAGGTTGCAGACAAAAGCAAACATCCTCCTGAGTTTCTCTTGCCTTGCTCCCCTGCCGTAACAAAATACCACGAGCATTTGCTCTGAGCCGTCGAGGAAGCAAGCCCCTATTCCCAGGGCCTGACTGAGGTCGGACTTCCAATTTGCACTTTGCTTTAATTACGGGCACTGGCTGGGGTGCTGCGTAGGGGTCTGCAAAGGGGGCTGCGGGAAATGATGGCACCGATGGTGAGGCTGAGTTATTCCTGCTGCTGTGTCTTGTATTCAGCAGGTCCCGGGAATATGCCCTGAAGGAAGGAAGCTGTGAAAAAACCAAAAAAGAACAACAAAACCAAACTGTCCTAGAATGAGCATGTCTTGGATAATTTATCCCTCTTCCCCTCCTTCTGCTAAACCCATCCTGGGCTGCTGTTAGGGGGTAACGTAAGCCTAGAGAAGGTTTGTGTCCTTCCAAAAATATTTCTTCATATATGGCAACCATAGATGCTTCCGCTTCAAAATGTCCATTCTCTCTTTAAATTTTGCCAAAGTTTATCTTCAGCATCACCCCGTGGCAGCTTGTGCCAAGGTTAGGGGAACAGCCTGGGAGGAGGTGCTGCCCAGGGACTGTCCAGCGCAGAGACAAGGCCCCTCTCGCCCTCCCACCTTCCCCTGCAGCCTTTCCACCAAGCCCTGACAAGCCACTAGCCATGCTGGAAAGCGGACGCTGTTCTTCTTGACTTCACCCATTGGCTGTTATTAAATGCACGGGGCTGGAGGAGGTGGCGGTGACATTCCCGAGGCCACCATCATCGGGACGCACCCTGGGCAAACACAGGGAACTGGGCTTGGCGGCCTGAGTGGTGTCCAAGGCTGACGTAAATCTAGACATGGTGTGAATGTCTGGGGACAAAGCTGAACATCACTGATTGGCCTCCACGGAGCGGATAACTCTTGTCTTCCCCATGCACTGGAGCGAATTCAGTCTTTTTTTTGGCACCGCGTGGCTTTTGCTCCACGTTTCAAGGAGCAGTGAGATCCTACCCCAGTCGCATCACCTCTTGCAGGGTCTTTCTGGTATGATGTACCGTCCATGCTGTTTATTATCCCCCCTGATTCACTTAGGAGGGCAGCATGAGTCGTGGTCAGGAATTTCGGCCCTTGTGCTGGGAAATCTTGAGTAACCATCATTTGTGCAATGTGGCATTTAATCCTTGCTGGGTGGACCACGAACATCCCTTTCCATTTCTCCAGTCTTAACGGGCATGGTGGTTTATTGACAGATGAATTGACACAGTGAAAGGGCTGATGGCCCAGAGCTTGCAGTGTGCCAGCAGATCTGGAGATCTTCTATCACACATGTTTGTCCTTGGAAAAAAGACAATTGACTCAGTAAATTGCTTAATCTCTGGCACGCTGGGTACCAGAGCCGCCTTTTGTGCTGTAACCCGGGAGATTTTTTTTCTCACGAAGCACTTGGTGCTGCCCGGGCTCTGCTGTTGGATCCATCAGCAGGGCAGCGCAAGCTCTGGCCCGGCTGGAGATGCCGTGCTGTGGATGGGGACCTGTGTGAGAGCTCACTGCTCGGTGCCGCCGCTGCTCCCCAGCCCACTCCCAATCAGACGAGCAAATCCCTCCTACCCAGCACCACAGGGTGCAGGCATGGCCAGGAGCAGGAATGCAGAATTAGGGACTCTTGGGGACAAGGCGCTGGGTTAGCTGGGTCTTCAGTCCGATTCAGGAGAGCTGGGGGTTACCCAGACCGGGGGTGGTACCTGCTGGCAGAGAGGGGGGCACGGTGGGGGGAGCCCAGGGTGGGGAAGCCGTTAGCAGGCACAAGCTGCATCCAACAGAGGATGACAGATCGCTGCCTAGGGCTGTGGTTTCCCCTTAATTAATACCAGATCTGCGCATTACCCGGTCACCCCATGGGAGGAATTGGGTCTGAATCAGGGGTGAGCACATGATCGCATTTTTGCCAAATTACCCGGCTCGTACAATATGGTGTGCATCTGGCTCCCCGCCAGCGGCGGGAGCACAAAACAGTACCTGATTCAGCAGAAAGTCTTCCTGGCTCCTTTGGAGATCTTGTGAAGCAGCAGAAAGAGTTTATATCTGTTCAGCGCTTCACATTGTTTTCAGGCTTGGACTGGGTGCCGTAAAACTGGATTTACGGTTTCAGGGAAGCCTGACCAAAGGAGCATACCCTCTCATGCCAGTGCAGTTTAAAACTAAATGTGGGGATGGGTCCAAAAGCAAGTCATCCTGACTTTCCGTCCAGACGTGAGCTTCGTTGCCTGGATCCATCTGTCGTTGAAGCCTGCTGATCCCCGGAGGAGCTGGGTGTGCTGCTGAGATCCTGAAACGCGGACACTCAGTCATTTTCTAGTTAAAGGGCTCTAACAGTCAGCCAGGGGACTTGTAAAAATGTTACCACAGGGTCTGCTGTTTATTCTCGCGCTCTCCGTACCCGGCTCACCCATTAAAAGATGGTATTTTTTTAGCTGCCTGTGCTGCTGTCTGACAAATCCAGCTGTTTTCTTTCCCCCTCTGAAATCATGACATTTATGATCAGCGTTTAGTGGAAAGCTGCCTGAGTGGTGTGCTCTGCCCTGGTACTTGGAGAGGCCGGGCAGGCTCGTGGGGATGCTGGTGGCCACGCGCCCTCCATCTCCTCCAGCCTGGGCTCAGCCGGCCCGGATGGTGCGCAGGCTGCTGTGCTGGGGATGAGCTCCCACCCTGGATTCTCTACCCAAAAAGCACACAGCCAGCCCAGATGGCAATGGGCTCTCATGTAGCTTGCCAGGGGAATGGGTGTTGAAAATCAGCCTCGGGTTTGCAGCTTCCTGAGCGAGCTGGACTCTCCTCCCCTTCTTCGTGCACCCTTCTTATAGGGGAAGGAGGCAGAGAGACCAGCTTGGGTGCCCCGTGCTGTCTGTCTGCTCTCCTCGTGCCTGCCTGGAAGCTACCAGTGGGAAGGCAGAGGGAGCTGGGGATTTCTCTGTCCTGGAATGGTTTTTGGGAGGAGGCGGCCAGGAGTAAAAGTCTGGTGCAGACTAATGGGGGTCTCCTGATTTTCCCGTCTTCCAGAAGAAAAAAACCCCGTCTCCATTCCAGCTCACTCCTATCCCTCCCAAAAACCCCCTTGAGAGCAGCACAGAGCAACCTTTGCTCTCCCCCCTTACACCAGCCCAAGGAAAAGCCCATATGTTTTATGCATCCACTTTTTTACACCTTGAAATCCACTTTTTTACACCTTAAAAAGAGGTGAGGCTGGGGTGGAGGGAAGCGGCGAGGAGGCAAAAAGTCAGCTTGGAGGAAATAAAGCCACGCAGCACCAGCAGCGGGTTGGTTACTGATGAACCATCTGAGGTGCAGCACAAAATCTGCATAAAATATTCCTCGTGGAGCTCGAGTAGCCAGTTCCAGCCCAGATAACAGTCTGACAATCGCCGAGGAAGGATGCCTTTAACCTTCACAAGAACTGAGAGGACAGCAAAGAAATGAGCCAGGCAGCAGTGTCCTGAAAATCACAGCCTCAGGGGTTCGGATGCGTTTTGCTCTGCAGCAGAGTTCTGTGTGGCGGAGGGAAAATAAGCAAAATGCTGGGAGGAAGACATCTGGTGGGACAGGGGCATGTTTCTGTGAGAGCTGTAAAAGTCCCTTGCAGAAGGAGATCTTTGCAGACGTTTGCTGATGGTGGTCGCAGAGAGGTGGAGATGCTGTCGCTGCTGGATACTCCGTGCAGCACAAAGTTTATGGGTTTAGGTTAAGACCACCCAGCAAAGGTCCAGTGAGACCAGAACATAGTGGTCCAGCCCCCACAGGATCCCATCCACCAGCTCTACCTGGTTTTCAGGGGCTGCTGCTCACTAGCATGAGATTTAAACCTTTTGGGACAACCATTTCCATCATAAAAAGGGTCTCTGGAGTCATAGAGATGTCCAAGCATAGGGCTGCATGCATATGGTTCAGCTTCTGCCTGGTGATACCTGCCCACCCTGGTCTGCATAGGGTCCTGGCTGGCTCTACAGGGGCAAGTTCACAGCTCGTAGTGGCAGTGGAGGCTCCTCTGTGGGGCCCCACAGGCAGAAGAGGTGCCAATTCACGTGGGAATATGGTGCAAAGAGGCTGGAAGGGACCAGGAGCACGGTAACACGTGTCTCAGCCTTCTGTCGCACCCGACGAGCTCCTCTCTGTTGGCCCCTCCTGCAGCTGGAGCATCCGTACTGTTTCTTGTGCATAGCCCCATGGTTTTCTTCACCCTGCCTCGTTGGGATTTGGTGGAACGGGGAACTCGCAGCAATATTTGGGTATTGTTGTGAGCTGCAGTGCAAACAACGATCCTTTCCTTGCAACAAAAGTTTTCACTGGGCTCATCACACCAAGATAGTTTGACAACCAGCGTGGGACACCCAAATGCGTGCTCAAAGGCGAAAGCCCTCTTCCGTTTCCACAGCTTTTTACGTTTGCCAAACCACGTACTTGGTCCGTGCCTCAGAGCAGAACTCGACGGGGCTGGCTCTTGCTCCACAGCCCTCGTGCTGAATGATCCAGTGTTTGCAGTCACAGCTTCCAGCTGGACTTTTCCTGCAGAGCCCTGGCAAGGTGGCATCTGGTCTGTCCCTGGGTGAGCACCACCAGCACCGGTGGAAGGCAGCGTGTTGGAGACAGTCTCATGACACTGAGACACCAGAAAAAAAAAGAGGAGGATCATCTCCATCTGGATTGGAGATGAAGCTGGTGAAAGGATGGATGTTTTCTCTTTCGCCTTGGGGTTAGAAAACAGCAGGAAATCCTAGTTTGAAGAAAAGGCACATGGCCACCAGTATGACTTGTGCAGGCTTTGCTGCCTTGAAGTCAGCCTGAAAACAGAGTTTTGCGGTGTGTAAAATTTCATGGACTTTGGATGGTTTCTGACTGCAGCTCTTCTCATGCCTGGTTTGCAGCTAAAGCTAAATTTTTGCCATATTTGTGGTAGCTTGGAAGGCGGTGTTCATGTAACTGGCATCATGTAGCTGGATGAAGCACATACGGATTTATCTCGACAGCTTTACACGTGGCAAGACCAAACACTGACATGGGCAAGATTTTGCAGAAGCAGCCTTAGCTGGAGCCCGTTTTTTGCCCAGGCACTCAACCCCACAAAGTCTTTGCAAAGTAAGCGATCCCTTCACCAGCGACCCCACAGCCCGCAGAACTAACTTCGCCTTTCTAGCTTATTAATAAGCATCTTTTCTCAGTAACCAAGATGTATTGAGTTGGGACTCCCCGAGTGCAAGCAGCCAGAGACAGCTTTGACTTTCCCTTTTTTTAATTTACCTTGTGGGGCTGTGGGAAATGAGCAATCCTGCCAGCTGTCAATAATGCCAGTGGTGCTACCATCGCCATGACAAGGGAAGGGGGGTGGGCGGGGGGCTGGAGAAACCAGGTATCCTGGGACCGGCGTCTCAGCCTTGCTCCCAACCAGAGCTGACACGTCCGGCGTGACGAGACTGGAGTCGACGGTGTTCTTGCAACGCCCGGAAAACGTCTTTTGCTTCAGCTCTCTCCACTTCCCAACTTTCCTAGACAGATTCTTTGTTTATTTATCCATCCCCTCTCCTCTCCCTGCCCAAAGGCCCCTTCTGGGGGCTCAGCTACTTTGCAGAGCAGCTCCTTTTTCCGTCTTGCCTCTTTGCAGAGGAAACCTCCATGTTCACCAGATGCTGATGGCAGTGGGGAACAGGGTGGCTGGGGGGGGATCTGCTCTGCCCACCCGTGTAGGAGCCGCCATGTCGCTCCGCAGCCCTGCCTCTCTCACCACCCTCTCCTTTCCCTTGCAATAGCAGCCAAGGCTCTCACTAGAGGTGATGCTTTTGGGGTGGCCTGGCCTTGGTGGTGTCGGGTGGGGAGAAAGCAACCTGGGCTGCCAGGTGGCCAGGGAGGGAAGGGCATCACCTGTATCTCAATTAAGTGATAATGAAGTGACATAATACAGCTCAGCTTGGTGTGGCTGGGAGGAAGGAGGTGAGAAGCTGATATAAGGAGTTCTCAGTAGTTTCTTTGTTCTTTGTGCTCCTTCTTCTGTTTCTTGGGGTGCTGAGGGATTCCCTGAGGGTGCTCAGTGTCCTGGGACCCTCCTCCACTCAGCGCTGGAGACCTGTGGGCAGCAGAGCCCGCAGAGATGATTCTCCCACTCGTGGATTGCAAATGGTGAGTGGGGTGTTGGGGGGCAGGGGGGTGCTGCTCGGCTGTGGGGGGCTGTATTGTGGGCAGGCTGCCCAGGTCCTTGTTGCCCTAGTGCATGGTGTGACTGCCTGTTCTTCAGCTTCTGTTTTCCAAGTATGTGCTGTTTTCCTTTTCTTTCTTTTGGGCTCCCTGCTCAGATATGGGAGAGAGTTTGGTGTTGTTTGGGTTTTTCTGGCTGTGAGCAGGGTGCAAGCCCGCTGAGCCAGGCTGGGCTGACAGCCACTTTTGCTGGCACTTTGAGACCTGCTTTGAGCTCTCTGCTGTCCTGCGGCTTGCTCGGCTCCTGCCTGGGCTCCAGGCAGCCTTTCCACTGCACCCGGTGTAGGCAGGAGCTGGTTCCTCTGCCTGGGCTGGGCAGGATGTGGCCACAGCTTGTGTGAGAGTTTTGGGGCAGCTCAGGTTTGGCTTTGTCTGATGTGCAGTGGGACCAACAGAAGTAAACACACAAAGTGTTTTCTCCTATTGCACCTCTCTCTAGCAACGCCACACGAGAAGTGCTTTAACATGAGATATCTCACTTTGTGTCACACAAATGTCTTTTTGGGGGCTCCTGTGCTGCAGATCCAGCTGAGCGCTGATGCAGACCAGCATGTGCTTTGCTGCACTCCTTCTGCCAAAGCAGAACTCACCCCTGTTTTGGGGATGGGGGCAAGAGCGAGGATGGAGGGTGCCGCAGGGGCTGGATGCTGAACCCACGTGTGGTGTTGCTCCTGGTCCAGCCTGGGGCAGGGTGGACATGGAGGAACCTCGTGGAGAGATGGGAAGGGACTCCTCGGTGTCCTGCAACAGCTCGGTCGGGGGTTGGGGAAGCAGAGAGCTGGGAGGTACCTCCTGGGTTGCCACATCAGCTCTCGGATAGTGTTGCTGTTGCTTCCCGCGGGCAGGCTGCAAGGCAAAGAGCTGGTTTTCCATTTCTTTCCCATCCTGATACTGGGTACCCAGCTGCTGGCAGCTGCCTGGGCAAACCTTGTCACCCAGGTGGCTTCAGGTACCTCCTCTGATGGCTCCTGCAGGAAAAGGTGATGTGTGTTTTGGGTAATTAATCCGTTTACATGGCCACTGCTGCTGGGTTGCTGCAGTCTCGTGTCCCATGCGTGGTGGGAGGCTCCATCCCGGTGCCATTTGTCTTTGGTATGTTCCATTTATCACCGGTGAGAAGCTTCAGACCCAAACCATCTTAAGTGATCTACAAAAGACAGTGATAAGTACCTTCCCCCGTCATTACGGCTCCATTTTATCACAGTGGTGATAGCAATAATGGTGGTTGTAACCCCCATCAAGTCCACTTAACATGGTTCATTTTCAAAAGTCACTCAATGCCTCCTGACAGTCCGGCCGGGCGGTATGAAAAGATCATTTAACCCTGATGATCCGAGGGAGCTGGCGAGTGGGAAAAGGAGCCCCGGCAGCCGGAGAGGAGCCGGCGTGGGGTAGGTAGGGGAAGACCATTGATTTTATGACAAGGGGCAAAACCACTGTCAGCACGGAGCGGCGCGGATTGGGGGGACGTTTCAATTAGCGCTGGCGGGAGAAATCCCAGGGAAGGCAGAAAAGCCTGGGCTGCCTCCCCTATCATTTTTTTAACAGTGAAAAATGAACCCAAAATTAGAATCCCTATTAACAATTAGCGTAATTAAAGGCGACACATTATAATTTTAGCAGAAAGGCGCTTCATGATGATACGGTGGCCTGAGATAATTACAGCCAGCGCTCGGCTGAGGCGAGCGGTAAATGGACGGCGCGGTTGCCCACCTGCCACTCACGGAGCCCTGCTATTATCCTGCCTGATGCTGCTCCGGTCCCGCCTCGCCGTTAAAAGTAAAGCAGTCCCCTCGTGACCCCAGAGTTGTTCAGAAATTGCTCCTAAAGTGCACTTGGTTTTAAAGGACGGGGAGGGCAGCGAGGGCTCTGGTTTGCAGCAGAGGTGCGAGGTGCTCCGCGGGCAGCCGCTGCCATCCGGGCTGCGTCGATGGCCAGGCTTGCAATCGCAGAGGAGACCCCATAGCAGAGATTAACCTCTTGTCTACCTCACCCACTGGTGTCAAACCCACAGCTCTGACTTCCCACTGCATTCTACACAAGCTTCTCCATGAAGGTATCCCGCCCTCCCATCAATGCCGTGCCCCAGCCCCAGCATCCCTCTGTGCATCAGCTGTTCCTCCCCAAATTCAAAGGGCTGAGGCTGGGGGGGCCAAGCCCTGGGTTATGAGCTACCTCCTTTTCCTCGTCCCCACTGGGGACAGCCTGGGGACCGCAGCCTGGCAGCTGTCACCTGCGATGGGGCAAGTGCCTGCCGATGCTTTGAAAACAAAGTCGCTCAAATTTGGCAAACAAGCGGCGCACGCTCTCGCTTTCAGGTTAGCTTATCTGAATAATTACATGAGTGAAGCTATCCCAGAGTGTCTTGGAATATGCAGAAATATATTCCATCTGTGTACGCCGCAGCATCAAAGTCAAAGAGCTCTCTGAAAGGAGGTCGGTCTTGCTAATATTTGAATTCGGGCTGGGGGGTGATGGAAGAAACACTGAAAATCAGAATCGTACACTGCCAAGATAACCCATTTGGTTTTAGGTCCAAAATCTTGAATTTTGAGGGCTTTTTTTGGATTTGAGATCATTTGGGACTGTAGTTTACATAAGACGATGCAAATCTTGAAAGCATTCAGCTGGAAGCAGAGCTGTCAATTCTGTGGCAAAGAAACGCTTTGATCACCGGGAGAGGAATTTTTTTGAGTTTTTCCTCCGCTGAGGATCTAGAACTTGCTGGGGAGGTTTCCTCTGTGTTTGGAGCAAAGTCAGGAGGGCAGCTTTCTGCAGCCCTGGCTCCTCTGGTCTCCTCCTTTGGTTTTACAGGAGGATAAATACGGGAGCTCTCAGGGTCCTGAGTGCGGGGAGCATCATTGCCTGGGGTGGGGGAGTGGGACCTCGCTGGGGTGCAGCCCTTCGCTCCCAGTGGAAGGCAGTTACTGGCAATTCATGGCGTGTTCGAGGAAGTCCCTCGGAAGAAGGCTTAAGAGTCGTTGAGTCAACATGAAACGATGTATCAGTTAATGAAGTTTAATAGCACTGAATAAGAACTGCACTGCGGCTCTGGGATCCTCTTGCAAATGCAGTTACAGTCTGAAAAAGAGAGGCTGGAAAAGCAGTCCCTTGCTCCTGTCCATATGTCGTTCCCTCCGTGCTTCGCAACTCGGATGCCTTTAATCGCAAGCCAGTCCCACAGAGGTGATAACAGGCGCTGGCTGGCATCGCGTCTGCTCCTGCAGCATCAGCAGGAAGACGAGTCTCGGGCATTTCAGAAGAGTGAGTCAGGCCTTTCCCAAATTAGCTCCAAAACCAGCTTTTCAACAGTAACGCCTAGGGTGGAGCTCTGCTCTCCTCTCTAATTCCTCTGAAGGTCTTTGAGCTTTGCAGGAGAGGAATTTTTCTAAAATCGAGTTTTGCCCCAAACACATGCACTCAGGAATGAAGATCTTGGCATCCTGGGCAGGGATTTGCTGGTGGCAATTTCTTTCTTGTGAAAATTTAAAGATGCCTTGGGACATCGGCAAAACTAGGGAGCAGGGGGCTGGGAGGGGAGGAAAACGAGAGAGAAGACAAACTGCAGAAGCGTTCCCAGGATGGCAGATCCTTTTTCTATATCCCATAGCCCTGCCCTGTGCTGTCACACTTGCCTGCTGTGATCCTGAAGGGCTGGGGCTGGTGGCACCACCCGGAGTGGGAGGGCATGGATGAGCTCTGAGTGCAGACTCTGAGTTTCTTTTTTTTTTAATTAAACAAAAAATTGGCTAAAGGGGGTTAATGGGGTGTGCTGGACTGCAGAGGTGTGCGAGAGGGAGCCCACGCATCCCTCCTGCAGCCTGCCTGGGGTGAGGGGGCCAGATCCTGCCCCGGCTGGGCAGTGATGCAGGGAACAGCTCGTGGTCCGTGCTGGGTGCATAGAGAGTTGCTGCCTGCTCACAGGCTGTGTCGAACCCACGCTGCTCCTCCTTGCACAGCAAAGGGGTGCTCAGGGGAGCTGCCAAGGCAGGCACGGGGCAGGGTGGATTGAGGGGCTGAGCAGGGCTGTGTGAGATGATTTTTTCAGGGACCCATAATTCAGCATATCTAAGGTAGACCTCTGAGGATCTCCCTCTATGGCTTGTCATGGTAAGCACCTCAGCACATGTGTGCAGAGTACATCCCTCTTCCCCGGCATGGTGCGCAGTGATGCAGGAGTTTTGCTGGGTCCCGTAAGATGCTTGGGACAGAGCAAGGAACAGAGCAAATCTTCCAGGTGATGCTCCAGTAGTGACCCAGCGTGATTTTTCAGAGGAAGGCGTGTTGGTGGGAATTGCTGGGTAGGTGGTGGCTCGCCTGGAAGCACCAGGCATCCTTGGAGCACCTCTGGCTCCACGGAAGAGGAGGAGGAGGAAGAGGATGTCGCAGCCCCTCTCTGACTGCTCCATCATGTCCAGCTTTTCCGAGGGCAGAGTCCTGCTCTCCCTGCTCACCTCCTGCTCTGCTGGGATGCTGCTGTCTGCGACAGGGAGGCAAGCATCGAGCTCCCGTCTTTGGAAAATCTTGACCCAGTTTTCCGTGGAGCACTCAGAGGCAAGGCGTTGAACGAGCGCTGGGTCCCTGCCAAGCTTCTCCGTGCCGCTCTGCCAGTCTGAGCAGCCGCTTGGCTCCAGAAAACGCTGCGAGATTTTTGTCTGTCCTGAGGAGGGCATTGCCTCTCCCAGCCTGGCCCCAGCTCCGGGAGGGCTGGGCTGTTCTTGCAAGAAATGCAATCAAAAATACCACGGTTAGGCAGGTCTGGATGGGGCGGGGGGGGGGATGGGGACGTGATG
>Ga0065711_1028325_pt1 | contig 41944 bp, 18 predicted proteins | sample Hoacrofraction12_FD_59098 | JGI IMG/M metagenome (GOLD analysis project Ga0065711, IMG submission 59098) | Hoatzin crop microbial communities from Cojedes, Venezuela - Epithelial fraction 12 v2 (version 2) | ecosystem: Host-associated > Birds > Digestive system > Esophagus > Crop | place...
GACTGGAACATCTCTCCTACGAGGAGAGGCTGAGGGAGCTGGGCTTGTTCAGCCTGAAGAAGAGAAGGCTGAGAGGGGACCTTATAAATGCTTACAAATATCTGAAGGGTGGGTGTCAGGACGATGGGGCCAGACTCTTTTCAGTGGTGCCCAGTGACAGGACAAGGGGCAATGGGCACAAACTGAAGCAGAGAAAGTTCCGTCTGAACATGAGGAAGAAGTTCTTCCCTCTGAGGGTGACGGAGCACTGGAACAGGCTGCCCAGGGAGGTGGTGGAGTCTCCTTCTCTGGAGATATTCAAGACCCCCCTGGACAAGGTCCTCTGCGTCCTGCTGTAGGTGACCCTGTTTTGGCAGGAGGGTTGTACTAGACGACCCACAGAGGTCCCTTCCAACCCCGAACATTCTGTGATTCTGTGATTCTGTGATTCTGTGATTCTGTTATGTCTTTTCCGTGGTAGCAGCCTAAGCACACGCAAAACTTGGTCTTGCTGGATCTTGTCTGGCATACTTAGAGACTGCCTAATCCCTGTTTTAACTTTTTATTGCGTTTTTATATTGGACAACACAGCCAAGAGCATGAAGCAACTGCCATCGTCACGGGTCCCCCATTCAGCCCATAGGCTGTTAACCTGATGATCAGAGCTATTATTTCCTCACTAATGCACACAAAAAGCTGAGATGGAATGGAAAAAAACCTGCATAGGGCAGTAGGCATTACCAGTCAGAAGAAAAAAAGGAAGAGATGATTGCAGGGTTGCAATTGGGTTTGGTGCTGCTTATAAGGCAATTGGGAGGCTACAGGGTGTCACAGCCGCTCCTCCCATTGCAGATTGTGTCTGCAGGTACTGACAGAGCACCTGTACTCTCAGGTAAACCTGGTTCATGGAGTTACAAGGAGGTCACCTTCCAGTCTCCATCTTTGCAAAAATTCTTCAGTGACACAAAGGAAATTTGGACAATGTTTTGTATGATTATGTCATAGTTTGCAAAACAAAAATGTTGTTTGGCTTTCAGGAAATCATACCGATGCCTCTGGCATAGCATCCGATTCTAAACATGGGACCGTTCTCCACAGGTGGCTACGCAAGAAAAGCTGCATACCCTCACAGGGGAGGTATCAATATGCCCAACTAAGGCACATGGAAACTTGTCCACTGCAAATTAAGGTAATAAGTTAAATTGGTCTTTTGGCATCAGGCTAGTATAATCCTGAGCAGCAAGGTCGCTGACATATCCCTGTGCTCTAGCAGCTACTACACACTCAGCTTACCTCTGCTTTCCATATCCTAGTGCCTCGCTTCAGCTTCCTTAGTGTTATGTCTCTGCTGATCTCTTCAAGGAACAAAAGGATGAGAATTACTCATTTTTCCACTAAATTATCCTAACAGAGCAAGAGAAATATCTGTACAGGAACCTGAAAATTGTCTATTCATACAGTTATGTTCAGGACCTATCACCAGTTATGCTGAGAAGGCAGCTTGCCTCTCTTCTCTAATTTTGCTTTTTTAATTGCTTCACCCTCTGTCATCAGTCTCTCACGGTGCATCATTTGCACATTTCCATGCTGCATTCCCCTGTTCTGCAAACAGCTCACTAAATGGAGGGTTATGGGTCCAGCACCCTGCCGAGCTCTTCCAGTGCCGACACCTGAAGTTGCCAAGGCTGAGCTCCTGGGAGGCTGTGCAGCTACCCGCCCGCTCTGCCTTCATGTGGGCAGGAGTTACATCAAACAGGCAGGAGATCCCCCTGGACTGTGCTTGCCAGCTGTCCAGAACCCCTTCCAGTTGGGCTGCGTTGGTAACTTACAGCGCTGAACAAGGCGTGGGAATAGATGAGGGTGACCCGTGGCAAGGGCAACTCATTCTTTCATTCAGGGATAGGGAAGACAAAATGCAGAACACAGCATGCTGCTTATTTACACTCCTAGAACATATCATTTGTCAAAATTATGTTCTTTTTAATACCTGATTAGGCTTCCTTGCCAGCCTGAGGCACTAATAGTTTTCACGGTTAATCAGGACCCCTGGTGCCAGGGTAACTTCTCCTGTCCAGCAGCTCCACTCTCCCACTTACATGAGGAGTGGAAAAAGCAGCCTGATTTTACGTCAGTTATTTTTACACGATATCCCTGTTACATCCTGGAAGAAAAGTGTGAAATACTGAGGGTGTTGTGCTGTGATTTTAGAGACTGTTTAAACATCCTACGGAGAAGACTTACAGAAAAGTCTGTGTCAGTAACTAGGTAAATAATGTATAGGGAGCAGATATAATTTTGGGCAGGAATGGAAGGAAGAAAGAGTCGGAAAAGAGGGTGAAGCAATACCAAACCGCTCTGGTTCAATCTTCTGAAATCAAACAAAAGCACAATTTTTAGATCCACATTTTGTAATATAAATCTGCTGACCTTGAATTCTCACTTTGAATCTATAAAGCAATGTGAAATCCATATTTCAGGTAAATATGTGACCTTGTGCCAGAGTCAACTTGGTGAGCTAGAGACCGAGAAGATGTGGCAAGGGATAATCTGTTAAATAAAGCTCTAGTATGAATGACATTGCCTTTAATACAAATATTTCACCTCTTGATATTTACTGTGCAGGCTGTGGCTCTGAAATCCTTCCCTTTGTGCATGGACTTTTTCTGCTGTTCATATTTTCATTTTTCTGTGTGCTCCCATTAAAATTCACATCACACCATAGTTCGGTTCTATTGAAAAAAAGAATCCCACAATATTCTTTATCTGATACATTTCTGTGCACAGTTTTGGTAGCACTTATCTCACCTCCATTGATATAGTTAAAGTTTCATACCAAGCCTTCACACTGTTCTGCTTTTGTGTAATCTTTATAGTAATGGGGCTAATTCAATAATATTCACACTGCCAAGTGAAGAAGCCCATAAGGTAAAACTCAATTACCTTTTCTATTCCTTCTCTCAGTTGCTCTTCTGCTGTGCTTAGTCTTTTATCTTTTTCACTGTAAACAGGTAGCTTATTTAAATTTAATAGATACCACTGTCTTTCTCGTTTCCTTTTTTTCCCTTGAACCTTCTAGACGCTCTCATGAGATGTTCATTCACCTTTGTGTAATACCATCGTAAGAGTAATACAGGAAAAAATGTAATGATTGCATGCAAGCTGCATATAAGGCCTAATGAACACTGTGTTTATGAAGAATGTCGCTTGGATTCCTAACTGCACTTCGGTAAATTATACAAATTAAATATTCATTACTTTGTACTTCATTAGTTCACATTTGGAATACTTTTTCTTCATTATAATAGCCTGGGGTAAAGGTTTTTTTAATATGGTTTATTCTGTTATTTTTCAGAAACTGTTTAGTTACAATGTTAGAGCAAAGTTGTATTTATTCCACAATAGCCCAGAACATCCATATATTCCAGAGACTGCGTATTTTCTCCCACAAGAGTATTACATAAGTTCACTAATTGTTCAGAGTTCTTATTTCAATAACCAAAGTAACTAAATATTTAAACTGATTTTCACAGCAAGTTTGCTTACTGATCATATCCCAACTCAGAATGAATTGCAATTTCATTAGCACAAGCAATAGCTGACGAATGGTAAAACTTACAGCATATGTTCTGCACTGTTGCCCTGCGTTGCTGGCTGTTGGCACTGCTTGCGATACCTTCAAGCAGGTTTATTTTGTGCAGGAGGCGGATACTACTCACCAACCTTGAGAAAGTGGAAAGAGTTACAAGGGTGGTGGAAGTTGGGGCTCCAGCGGCCCTGGTGCCCCTCGAGGGAAGGTGGCCTTGAGATTGCCTCTGCCCCACAACACCCTGGTCAGCACACAGAGGTTCTTGCTGCTATTTGAAACGTTAGGAGGATGTTAACTGAAAGAAATCCATTGAAAGGTTTAGTGTCTCTGATTTGCTTTCCTCACATGTTCCTTCATCCTCAGACACAGCATCTGGGGATGCAGTCCATCTCCAGACAAATACAGAAAGTATCCTCACAAGCTGTGCAACACTTTAAAGCAGAAAAGCACTTTCTGATTGTGTATGGGTGATAAGCCGTGTCAAACCTTATTATTCAGACTTGAAACTAGGGAAGCTGGCAATTTCAGCTGAATTCCAGTCTCACTGCAGGGAGAGGGCTCATTAAAATACAGTCTCGGAAGAGTTTGGTTTTAGCTTGTTGGTTTTCAGTGGGCGCACAGTAGATGAATGTAAAAGAGAGATCCCTGATCTGGTGATTAGTAACTACACAAAGAGAAATAATTTGTACTGTAAGTCAGCTGTTGCATTGCTCCTTGCCAGAAGAAATAGTCTTTTAATTGTCTTTCCAAGTGTCCCTCAGCAGTAGGACGTGTTTGTACGGGTGACGGGATGGAGGGGATATGCTGGCCTCAATCAGTAAGGCTGGGGAGTGCTAAGCTGCACATGTTGGATGTTTAAGACCCAATGTAGGGTCAATTAGGTGTAAAGCAGAGCTGGTGGTAGTTTGAGGAAATCTTCATGTGTCCAGAATTGAAAACCATGGTCCATGCGACTTCTCTGAGGTTACACAGGGAATCCGTGGAAGAACCATGAAGAATTAGTGTCTTATGATTTCTTGTCCTCTCCATCAATAACACAACTTTTTGTCCACTCTTCTGCCAGAACACTATGTAGAGGTAAAGTGCAATGCTTTTAGTCACTCCTATAGGATGCAGTAACATACCTGTGTTTAAATCAGGCTGTGACTGCTCTAGGCCCTCATCCTTCCCCAGCTAGTGGGTACTGTGTATATTTTGGCAAGCCAGCTATTCTTGTTGTGCCTCTGGCAGTGGAAGTGGAAAAACTGGGGACTTTGCTGAAAAGAAACAGGTGCATCTGTACTGGAGTAATAAATCAGAAACAGGGAAACATTAAATCTGAACAGTGTCCAGCTCTCTGTGTGCCTGCGTTTTGCTGCATACTAATTCTCTGTTTTGTGAGAACCACATCAAACACAGATCAAGTTCTACCTCAGAGACTGCATGAAAATCAAATCACGTGTGGATGTTGTTTTATTTGCTGGGAGCAGACATCTCCAGACCATGTTCAGAGATCCAAGGGGATGTGATGGAAGAAGTACAAATAAAGGTAAGGAATCTTGTTACCAGTCACTGTTTCTTGTACAGGTAGTTGTGTCCAAAGCAATAAATAAGCACCACTTAAAAAGTTTAAGGCAACAGCCAAATAAGGATCAGAAGAGCTGCATGCTTGGCCCTTGCATATTTTATCAAGCAGTTAAGTGCGCCAGCAGAGAGTTATTTCCAGTTTAGCTGTCCAGATTGCTTTGCTAAGACCCAGTCCACTAGATCCATGTAGTCCAAAGCTTCTTTAGCTTTGTCACCACTTAGAGCAGGGTGGCAATAAAGCTTCTAGCAAAAGGCTCCTTTTCAAATGTGTGTTACTGCATTGTTGTTATCATCTCACATCGTATGCACACATGCAGACCTGCAGCCTAGGCAGAGCTCCTTCACCAGTCAGGAAATTCAGCTCCTCATCCCTTGTGTCCTATGCCTTAATGGACCATAGCACTGGTTTTTCCTGGATGCCTCTTCCTAGACCTTTTGCCCACAGGACCAATGCCTATTGTCTCATTCACCGAGTAGCTTCAGTGCAACTCTCTCAAAAATACATCCGTACTGGTCCCCAGATAAGTGCTGTGCATTGATTTGCATTTGCACACATCTGTGTGTGGTTGTTGGGGTGAGTACTCTGGCACACACTATCCTCTGATCCGTGTACAAGTTTGCCTCCCAGCAGACCTACGTACTTTGTTCTGATTCAGAGGCTGTGGATTACTTTACAGGTACAAGGAGCAATAACTAAAGAGGTTCTGGTCCCTTTGGTGGAGTCAACAAGGTTGACCATATGGACATACTCCGGGTTCACAGTTCTTCACTTCAGGAAGATATGACAAGAGCCTTATGGGCACAGACACACATCTACACACAGAATTTGCCCAGGCTTCCAAAAGGTTCTTCTTCTCAACTGAGCTCTTCTTACAGCGACTAGAAACTGCTACTTATCTCTTGCTTCAGCCACCCCTTCCACCCAAAATCTCTCATCTACTGAGTCCTGCAGATTCCTGGCCATGCCCACCTGAAGCTCCCTGGGGACGTCATTTGCCTGAAGTGAGCAGATGACTCACCTTACCTCCACTGGTGCTACAGGTCTTATCAACATCATAGGATGTTGAACACAGACAGATTTCCCCAACAAAGCAGTGGCTAGTTCTGGACTTTGTCCAAATAAATGTGATCAAAAACCACTTATGAAGATGGCTTTGCTAGTGGAAGTGAGAGGATTGTACGTTTAACGTGAGAAACACATAGAAACTATGCTTCAAAGCATAGTGTGCAAATTAGCAGGGTCCCAAAGTGTAAATAAGAACATCTGATGACACAAACATGAATATACGAAATTAATATCTTCTGCAAGGCACTTACACAGCTTGAGGCAAAACTCAGGACAGTTAACGAACCCCTTGTGTGTATTATCCAACAGGAAGACCTGCGTCATCAAATATTTTTATTATTATCTGAGATTGCCTACACTCCAGAATGCAACTGTAATTGAGAGCTCCAGCAATTCCTATTACAAGCTCTCCAAATAAAACAAAAGCCTAAAACAAAGCCACATTTTTGATAGAGTAAATCATGCACCTGACAGATCTAATACTACAGTTATAGCTCATCCCAGCCATGCACAGCGATATGAATTCTGTGCTTACTTTACTACGCTTTTAACATGTTTGAAAACGATGTGGCCTAGGATAGACCTTGTACTTCATCATGAGCATCCAGGGGAGACTGGAATAACTTGTAAGTAGCAGGCACAACACTACAAAGATGGCACCACTCCGTGAGCTGGAAAGGTTTCACTGTATTTGTTATTAAATGTCCTTGCATTGCTAATCACCAAAGAAAGAAATAAATAACTATCATCAATAGTGCAGTTATTTCAGGATGCAACAGAATAAAAAAATAGTGCTATAGTTTATAGCCATCTCATTGATGACAGCTCATTTTACTGAAACAGGGCAAAGCATCCTGGCTTTATAACCTGTCCTTGAAGAATGTCATTTGCTTCTCGTTCAGTTTTGGGTAGTTTTGAGACTCCAGTAACCAGCAGCTTTGTCGCTCTGTGAGGTAAATAAGAAGGAGATGGGAGAGAAGAAATTTATCTACCCAAACACCCAGGGCAGATGTTATTCAGGACAGTCAAAATGCTGAGGGGGAAAAAAGCTATAAAAAAAAGTTGCACATGATTCAATAGTCTGAAAATTACCTGTTTTGTTTGGAGTTGGGTGATGCAGGAAGATAAAAAAATAGAGAGAAGGGTACAGCCCGAACAGGACTTAGGAGTGACAGCATGCCAAGAGCTGGCCTCCAAGGTACGTTCCCACGTGCTGCTGACAGGTTTCACCTCCCCACAGGCGACCAGCAACATGTGGCTGAGTCTTACTGGCATTCACGAAGTCTACAACACTGCTTAGGGGCTTGCCTAGCTTAGCCAACAGGTGTGCAAAGGACAGGGTGCCTCTTAACCCTGACCTTCTCTGGGGTGCAGGTGCTTTGAAGTGGACCTCAGGGAAATGCCCCTGGGCTCTGCTGGGCCTTCTCCTTGAACATGCACCTGTGCCAGCCATGCCCTACAAAACCCAGGTGGAGGAAGTGGTCACCTTTCCTTATGCAGTAACTCAGTTCTTGGACCCACCCAGAGAAAACGTGTGAGATTGAATTGCAGTCTCTCTCCTGCTGAAACTTTCGCACCTCCCAAGCTGTGTGCTAATCACCTGCAGTGGGAGATGCGGCCAGGGTACCCCATCTCAGGGAGGAGGACACCTGAGTGCTAGGTCAATGCTTGTGGGGCATTGCAAGACTTTGTATTCCCTGGCTGAGGAGTAGCCCTTGGGAGGAAGGTGATCTGGCTGCCCTGCTACCTCTGCTGCCGGCACACAGCAGAGCATACCACACCGACAGGACAGCCCTGAAACCAACAGGGGGTATTTCCCCCTGTCAGCCAAGAAAAACTCACGATGTTAGTACCAAAGGTGTGCGAGGTTCTGCAGATACAAATTGCATAAATAATTCATATAGAAAAGGTTTAGGGAACTGAATGCAGGGTTACTGCCGTCTCACCATATTATACGGCGCTCTAACAAATGCAAAATGGAAATGCAGATACAAATCTACTGAGTTGTAAATGCTGTACTGCAGTTGCTATGTCCTTCTGTACTCACAGATCTCACGAAAACGTCTCAGTGCTTTTACGTTGAGTTTTATTTTGTTTCTTGAGCCTATGACAACTACTTACAATACCAAGTAAAATAACACTTCAGTTATAGTATTTCAGACACAGAACAAATAAAACATAGTACGTCTTCTGTTTTGCAAACGCTTCTGACTCAAATTCTTGTAAAGTAATGATGGGTCTCCCCATTTTTTAAATTTCTATTCAATCCTGAAAAAACATTTCAAAGGCATAAATTAGATGAGGCCAGGGACAGATTTGTAACATCTCATCTTTTCCTGGAAACAATAAGAAATCAGATAAGTCCCTCAAGCAGCATGCATTAAAGGTGACAGAATGGAGATCTTGCAGAGACCTCATCAAACACAGACAATACTCAGCATTAATTCAGTGTCCATTTTCATTCGTTGCAGTTGGATGGGAAATGAGGCTTGAGTGACAACTTTATTTAGTAAGTCATAGGCTACTGAAAATTTTATGAAATAATGCAACATACATGCAAAACAGTGGGGCTTTTTATTAGCAATGCTTGATAAGATATAGTGAAAATATGAGTAATTCTCATTAACTATTTGTCAATAAAAGGCATACAAAATAAATTAGATCAAAACCCTGCTCTGCATAATACTGCCTTTGTGTTTGAAGAAGAAGCTTTATCACAATACCTTTTAATAATACGGAGCATCTATTGCAGCGTTTGTTGTTTTACCCCATTATGCTAGGAATACTAATTGTTCGCTTCATTTTGTCTTCAGCCAAAGCTCCCATTTGTAATTTAGAGCATTACCCTTTCCAATATTCTTACATCAGTGGTGCTTATGAAACATCTGGCAGTTTCATTGCTGTGGACAGTGTCTTAACCAAAGGTGCATTTTCAGATACAGACTCCCAGCTTCTTTCAGAAAAGCCGGTGTGTGTGCAATGGCTTGTGTCCTGTGCAAGGACAATCATATTGTACCTAACACTGAATTAAAACGAGCAGAGAGAGTCAGAGATAAAAAAGGTGAGGAGAGTGCACAGCCCCAAGGCACTATAATGAATATCATTCTCATGGAAGGTGTCATTATTGCTGGCATTTGAGATTGAAAATAGGAAAAGTTATATTAAACCTCTCTCATAATAATAGTAATAACAATCCTTTAGAATAATTTTTAAATTAACCTGATTAGTAAACTCATCTAGGTTAAGTTCTTTCCCCAATTCCCAGCAGAGGAATTCTTGAGAGGGCTAATGCCAGCTGTGTGTTTCCTTCTCTTCCGACAGCTTTCCTTGAACTCTACGTGGAAATCAATTTACCTCTTCATTCTTCATACAGGCAGCAGCTTCTACACAGAAATATTCCTTTAAACATAAGCCAATTAAAGAGCTGGCAAACTGTTTCCAGAATGAAATTTCCCTGTTCCAAAGCACTGAACACCGGAGCCAACTACAGAGAAAAAAACCCCAATTTTCTTTTTCCAATTTAAAAGCAAACTTTCAAATTTTAAAAGCAAAAAAGCCATCCTGATGCAAGATACTTCTAAGTGACATGGGGCAAAAGGAAGACACCATAGTTAAATATAGAAGAATAATAATTTTCCTTGGCTTTCTGTAGTAGCACACAAATATCTGTGAATAATGCCCCAATGCTACCAGTGAGCAGGGCACTTAATAAAACCCAAACAACTGTCACACATAGGTTATAAGGTCATTTCTCACACATAAGATAAACTGGAAATCCATCCAAAGGATGGAATCTGAGAAAGTGTTATGAAGTTTACTGGAAAATAAAAAATTACTTTCAAATGTTATTTTATTTCTCAAGGGCATTTTGATAAACATATGCATACACTGTCAATGCATAGCTTACCCACGAAAAAAAGAAAGAATTCAATATCATTGGGTTTTAAAAGAGTAAGTGTCCTTTAATCGCATGTTATATTATTGTTGATTATATAAACACACAAAAAAAGTATGATTACGCAATGATGCAATTCACGGTGCATTTCAGAGCTGTTTCCTGGTTATAAGTGAAATACCATGTAGGTACGTGTTAGTGTTGCCTCACGCAAGATAAAACTGAAACACAGAGTTAAAGTCAAAGGCCATATTGGTGTAACTCTGGTACCCTAAATGAAGCATTGAAATCCAGTTCAAGAAGTAGGTAGCTGGGCTTCAAGGACAATGCACTCCTGCAGCTCCACATGTGGCTGCTGCCCTTCGAGACTCAGCAGAGGCTGCAGCTGTTCGGCATCTCTGAAAATCAAAATTTTCTGATTCACCCTTTAGGCAGTCAAATTCAAGCCTCTTGTTTTAAATTAGAATCTTAAAATGTGTTGGGGGGGGGATAAATGAGTCAGGAGCAGCAAGCCCGCTGCGTTAACTGCCGATCGGAGGGCACGCAGACCAGGCTCTCTGCCGAGGGTCCCTGGATATGCGTTTTCCCAAGGGCTGCCTTTGGCTTCCAGTGATCTGGATCGTAATGGCACTGCCCTGCTGATAGCTGCCACCATCCAGCTGAACATATGAAGTCAATTTTTCACTGAGCACTTTGGCTTCCTACTTACTCTTGGCTGCCATGGGAAGTCTTGCCCCTATTATAATAAAGGCAACTATAGCTTGGGGCCTGGCTGTCTGGGATCCCACCTTCCACCTCATGATCTGCCATGGCAACTGGGGTCATGTGGAGTGCTGGCGCTAGCAATCCTTATATTTCAGTGGCTCTTTTGCAGCAAGAGGCCCCTGCGTGTTCAGAGACATCCTGAATTCAGGCGCCTTCCCAGTGAGTGGGACATGGGATGCTTGCTTTTGCCAATACGGGGAGGGGGAGTTGGCAGGGGTGTCCATTCCAATCATCTTTCAGTCTTTTGCCTTTGAAAAGAGACAGATCTCTGTGCATTTTATTAAATTGCACTGAGATAAGTCAATAGGGTACCTTTTGTGAATCTAAAAATAAATAAAATAAAAATTGCTTTTGAGAAGGCTATCAGAACTCCAGCTGCGCACAGATCCAGCTCTAAATAATATTTGGCATGAAGTTATGCAATGCTGATTTGAATCTTCTCAGAGGTGAGCGAGGGACACCATCTCAAGACATCACACTCGTTCTGCAGCCCGGTGTAACCAGGCCGCCCCCAATATGGGTCTGCTGGGCTCTCCTCCCACCACTCCCAGCTGAGGGTCACTGCAACCTCTGCTGCTCTACCCCATCTCACTGTAACGTGCAGTCCTGGCTATGCAGTGCAAAATTCAGTGAAGCAAAGAATCTGCTGGAGAAAGACTGATGGGCCCACCAGTGCCCTTAAAATTTGGCTTTGGTCGAGAAATGCCATAGGAGAGAGAGGAGCCCTCACTCCGCTGTCCTCAAGCTCTTGTTCATCCAGCTGTGTACGGAGGACAGATGTCCCTGGGAAAGCCAATTTCCTTGCAGGGTGAACAAGTAAAATGTGACAATGCTTCCTAAGCATTATTTCAGTGTGTAATATATGTCTTCAGCAGTGAAAGCAACAGAAAGAGACAGAGGCAAAAAAAAAAGGGGATATAAGTGTGAAAAGGCAGAGACTTGTCTCTGGATACCCTTGGCCCCACACCATGCCACGGCTGCTCTGTGCCCTGCACTGTTGATACCTGTAAAACTGTGGAGTAGAAATCAAAGAATGAGTAATCAGGATTTTTTCAGCACTATACCATTTCAGACACCCACGTAAAATGCACACTGTGAATAATTGCCTGGATCAGTGAAGACATCTCGCTGTGGTTTCCACAACCAGTGAGGCAGAATGGGAACTTCCTGCGCCCTTGGGAGCTCCCATTTTGATTAAACATCTGAGAAATTTCCCAAAACGGTATTACGCTCAATCAATATGACATTGCTTCAGCTAATGAAATTCTTTTAACATCCAACATCCTTTGAATCACGGATTAGAGAGAGCAGGTTAGTTCAGATTCTCAACTACATTTTAAATTACATAATTATCTAGTAACAGCACATATTAGAACATCTATTTTCAATGGAAAACCCCAATGTTCTTGAAATTCTATTTTAAAAACTGTAAGAACTGAGTTTTTAATATTTTTAAATATTTTGAAAGCTTGAACAAGATTTCAGGCTTGTTAATGTCATTCAAAGTCAACAGCATATTCTTTAACACAGGAAAATAAATGAATATACTATGTAATTATTGCTGACAAGTAAAAATCTTGATATTATGATAGTCAAAAGCATAAATACTAACATGACTGTATTTAATGCTGGATTGTGGATATTTCATTGTCAGTAAAATACTTTTTACCATACAAAACATGTGTATTTCACTATATAAAACACATTGCTGAAGGAAATTTTATTAAGGTAAATTAATTAATAAATAATACAGTCTTGATTTTCCTCATTTATATTGCAAAAAAAACTTACCCAGGGTTTTGTTATTGTACTAACTCTTCACATATTTAATATTTTTATTCTTTGTGTGACAATTAAAATGTTGTGGCTTTCTGGAATGTATTAGATATTATACGGGTACAACATTGTCAAAATTTTCACAAAGTCTTATGCAAAACTCTAATATATGATATACTTTTTATACCAGAGCCTACCATAGTTATTTTTTAAAATGTATTTTAGTCCAAGTTCTATACAACTAATCTTAGTTTCAAAACTAGTAAGTTATGTCATTGACTGCGGTACTATTTTTCTACCAAACTGAAATGTTTGGGACTAAGTGTTTTGGAGTAAAACTTAAAAGGTCTGGGTGTTATGGGACTGGGTGTTATTTTGGGGGATGGGGAGGGTGGAGCAGATGTTCTTAAGAAAGGAAAGCAAGCAGATAGAAGACAATGAAGCTGAGCCCAGTTTTGCAGGTGTGGTGGGTATGGGCATAGGAAGGCCGTTTCCCATCACAGTGTTTGTATTGTGTCACTGTTTCCTCATCACACCTTTTCTGTCTGTCATAGCCACCTGCCTCATATTCACTAACACCTGCTAACTGTTCACTCCTTCTTTCAAACATGCATTATAATTCCTGTTTCTTACAAAAACATGTTCACTGAGCTTCCATGAATGCAACCAAAATTCTTACACTGTCAAATGAAAAATACAATGGTTATTATTTTTAAGCGTCCAACCCTTCTTGTAAATTCATGCAACAAATGCTGTTGTGTGTTGTATGTGTTATGCTGATAGCTAATGAGACTGCCATAGGAATAAAAAAGGGAGTTTTATCCCAAAATCATGATATCTGCACTTAAATTTCAGAAACTTTTCAGATGAAGTTGAGAATCAGGAATAATTTGTGCTATGCCTTACTTTTCAGCTGTGTGCATTCAGTAACATGTTATTTCTCTCTTTTTGTAAAATGTATACTTTAGAATATAACAAAACAAAAAGAAAATACTTTCCACATCAATATTATACAGCATAACTCACAGACTCCCAGCATTTTGTATTACAGCTTCAGCCTCTAAACATTTTCTGAGATGAAATATAGGACATAAATCAAATTGGGATCCACTTCTACTTTACATATTTGGAAGAACTGTAGAGAAAATGCTAGGAATTGAGGGGCTGATCTGACAACTCTTTTGGGGAAGCTCCCTGAAGAGGTGGAGGAAAAGGAAGACGAAAACTCTTAGATGTCTAAATCAAACGGATTTTGCTGCCCGAAAAAAGTAAATGTGAGCATACAGGTTATTTTCATGAGTTAAAATGACTAGAATATCCAACGCAAGCACACCTGACTTGATCATGAGATCATTTAATTCAAACTTTTTGGCCCTTACATCAAATGAACAACAAAGAAGAAGCAGTCCCTTTCTCTAATTATAGTTACATCACAACTTCATCACAATTCTTTTGTAGGACAGTGTCAGACATAACTTACCACAAAACAAAGATACTCTAAAAAAATAATGCAAGTCTGTATCAGGGAACTGTACAGATCACAATTTGGCTGTCAGCCTAAACAGAATCTATAGATATATCCAGTGCTTCTTATGGAAAAGTGTTTTACGTCATGTCAGATTTTGGCTGGCCTCATACAAGGATGGAAGTACAATGCAAGAAGCACTATACTTCTAATCTCATTTCTTTTACTACGCTAGTGCACAGACTGGTTCCCCAATAGACCAGGCTTCCCAGCTGGCTTGGACCCTATAGGACCATTGCTGGTCTAACAAACTCAGTTTTGTTTTGAACCAGATTCTTGCTGGACTTTCAGTCCGAGCACTGTCTCTCCAAGTCCTTGAAGACTGCAGTAAGCATGAAGTATGAATGTTTATTTTAATATGGAAAAAATTACTTGCTCTATTTTTACGTACTGTAAAAATCTGGTGTAGGGGAGATAGGGGAAGGAAGAACAAAAGAATCATCACAACCATAAGGTGATGAAGACATGAAAAAATAGATAAAAACATGTAAATAGGAAACAGGCAAAATCTCACCTTAAACTTTTTCAACAAAATCAGTAGTAGGATGATCTGCTCATCACAGGAACACACTTATGAAGCTTTCATAGGACACTCACCCAGATGAAATTCAAGGGACACCTCTTCATTTGCTTAGCTCCACAATATGGATTTTACTAGCTTTGTGAAAGGTACTTGCAAGATGGACACTGTACATACGTGCTCATGGACATGCACCCCTCCTCCTTTCCTCCACCCAAATTGGCAGTGTCCAAGGCCGAAGTCACTTCTCTGTAGACCACAACAGAGGCGTGTTTGAGAAACGTCTTATGCAAGGTGAAGTTGACTCAGCAGAAACACAAACTCTCACAGGTCTCAGAGCTTTTGCAGCTCCTTCTTTTAAAAAGCTATATCATCTTAATTCTGATTATTTCCCTTTTTTATACATGTTCCCCTTCAAATGTTTCTGATTAATGCCTTTTCCTCTGACAGTGGAGGCAGAACCCCTGAGGACTAGGAAAAGTACTAGGATACCAACCATGGCCAAGAACATCTATTTCTCACTATTGACTTTGATGGGAGGCTGATACAAGAGGACTGTAGGCAATGACCTGAGATATACTTTAATGCAGATGGTAATAAGAATGAAGGAAACCATGCAAGAATATGAAGTATAAATATGCTACTTTGATGTGTAGCTGAGTAAACAGGCTCCTGATTAACACAAGTTTCTTCTTACAGCATTTTTTCCATTGTAAAACGAATCCCTCGGTGACTCAGTTTCCCCAGATGTCATATCAGCACTTTCAGTTTGCATGTGAAACATGGCTAGTAAATACACCTGAGGAAAAAGCATCCCTGGAGCACTAGATAGGCTATCGGGTCACCATTACACTGAATTCCCACTTGTTCTTTCTCCTTCTCAAAATTTCACTTTGAAAGTTTCTATCAGCTGACCAGATTTTTTTTTTCAATGTAATCACTTAATTTATTTAATGTTTATAGTCATTAAGGCTTTTAGTGGAATCATTTAAAAAATATGCTTTCGGGGTCACTTTGGCTCTATTAAGCTCTTTAAATAGATTAAATCCATGGTCTCTGCTTTCTGAATACAAAAGCAAATCTTGCCCATGAAGCCAAAAACAATTTAAAACGTATGAAATGCAGTACAATTAATCTGTCCAGAACCAAAAGGAAGACTGTATTTATAGCAGCTGATTTATTTGTTTGATATACAGTATGTGCTCTGGTTTATAATTTTTAAGGTGTGTGAAAAGGATCACATTATATATTACAAAAATAGCAAGGCAATGATTTACAAGACTTCACATTGTGCCTATTGACCTTCTCAATAAGAAAGGTTGGTGATTGTAACAGCACTGAAAAATTAAACCCATGGGAGTCAATTTAATGTAGTGTAAACTCTTTAAGAACCACCAAAATAGCCATATCAGCTGTTTCATCTGCAGATTATGTTTCTGTTGTAAAATGCCATTTTTAATAACAAGTGCACAAGCTTTCTTTATTCTACAAAGCATGTGTTTCCTCCTCTGTGGAAGCAGCTGCTCCCTACCTTTCGTGTGGCAAGAATAGGAGTATTGTGTTATAACTGGTCCCCTCAGCGGGAAAGGAAAGAAAAGGAAGAAAGCAACTGCTTAAAAGCAGTACAAGAAATTTTGTCGTTTCCTTCTGAAAATTAATCTCTGCACTCTGAAGATGTACATCTGTTTGTCCTTTGTTGTGGACAAATACGTTACTCTGTCCACAAGAAAAACAATATTAGCCCATGTACACCTTGAAATAATCAATACCTAGACTTAACAATTGGATAATGCTCCATGTTAACACACTCACTGTGAAAATACGAGGTTAAGGGCAAGATATCTCTTTAATTATCAGAGCTGTGTGTCACGGACATTCCAGAAATAATGGTGTCTGAACACATCTAAAGCACTGCCAGATAAATGAAAGACAAAAGACATTCAAACTGTGATCTTCCTTATGATATATCCCATTTTTTTCAGGATTATCTGTCTGTCCCAGTACCTTGCATAGATGGAAGCTGGCAAGCAAGATAGAGTCTTCTCATATGTCTGGTTTATCATCCCTGGGATGCTCACCTCATCCACTTTTTGCAAAGAATAAGACAAAAACAGCCTAGAGGGACATAGCGATTGCTAAAGCTAAGTATTAACAGCCACCATCCTCTAAAACAAAACAAAACCTAACAACAACATGACGCAGCTAACACATCAGCTATTCTGATTTTGGCTTATATCATAAGGGTGGCTTCTAGAGAGAAAGTTAATGGCAGACACACAATACTGGAGACATATCTAGCACCTTTCAGCTGTTGAAAGAGTGCTATGGTGTATTTTGCTTTTGTTGGCAAAAGGTCTGTTTTTATACCTGCTACTGTAATGATCTGGTGAAATGTGGAAGCTCACTGAAGATTCGTGTTTCGCATTAGAATTTATTTTCCTGACTAAGGAAGCAAATGGCAAGACAGTTGAGGACAAGAAGATTGGTGTTTGTGCAGAAGCATATGAGAGACATGAATAACAAGATTTGCATAATGTGCGCTAGTGGGAGTTCTTTTCCAATTTAGCTCATCTACGTGGGAAGTTCATTGTGGTATTTCCTTCATAGCTTGTGTCTCTTCCAGGATAGCAGAATAAAACAATTAGTGGTGCAGCAGTAGATATCTTTTTACATCTTCCTGTGAAAGATAACTAAACACTCTGTCTCTAATTCTCATTCCAGTTACATATTACAGATGAAAAGAAAGAGTCTCTTCAGAGTGTATTTTAAGTCATAGCTTGGTGTGCTATGTACTGTAGCAATCTCCACACATACATTTTAAGTCCTACTTGACCTGTTGATTATAATGCCCTGGAGACACAAAATGGGTTAATATTTTTAAAATGTGCTTATTAATGGTTAACAATTTTATCGGAACATGATATTCCCATATTGATATGTAGGTGAGGTAAAGAAATGGGGTTGATTGTATTAGCTTGTCAAAAAGATATAGACATCGTTACTGAAGCTTTGATAACAGTTGGAATTAAGCAAGTACCATAAAATAATTGGTGTGTCTTGTGCTTTTCCTGATTCTAAGATATTTGTTGGATCTGAGAAGCCCCAGTAAAAGACAGGTGAAACCATCTGCTCTAGCCAGTCAGCATTACCAGCAGAAGAGCAGGCTGGGGCATGAGGAAAGCAAATCTAGATGAAAATATTTCCCAGTTACTAAGGCTGATTTTCCAAAACACACATGTGCTTGTCCTCCAAGGCCTCTTCTTTGCTTTATTATGGAAACCCAAGCAAAGCAAACTGAAGTTAAAATGCTACCAAGGTGGACAGCGGGTTCAGCACCAGCTTTGCATAGGTGTACATCGCCTCTTCAGAGGAAAGCAGAGAGGAAGCAGATTCTCAAGTTCTTAACCACACTGTTCAGTAGTGTTTTAAGACATGGTTATCAAAGAGACATTTTCCCTCCTCCTTCCCTGTTGTTTGCTCAGAAGTGTTCAAAGGGTATCTGAATCTTTGTAAAGCAGACTCAACCCATAAATCAGCAATGTTGTCTAGAGTCAAGTGGGCAATGAGAGACATCCTATTTCTCATTTGATTTGAAGAGAGTGTCTGAATGTAGCCAGTATCTCCAGAGACAGGTTTACAACCTTTTGTACCTGAGTTCCCCAGGTTGCAAGCACTTGAATATAACTCCCCAAAACCTATCAGCAAAGCATCCCAAGCATTCAGTCTGAGTTGCTTAGGTCAAAGACTAAAAAGAAAAAATGGGGCAAAAGCAAGTCTAGAAAGGAGTCATATTAAGGGTCCTTGTATTGCCTACCATATGGCCCGTGGAGATAGAGGATTTCTAATCATTTACTGTTCTGTCACCACAGGAAGCTCATGCTGGACGTTCTGAAGTATCACAGACCACTGCAGACTAATCATCTTGTGGAAGGTCATGTAAGAAAAGTTCAATAATAAAGCAACTGGGACAGTACCTTGGCATCTGTGATAATAAATATTATCAACAACATCCACTAGAGTTCAGAGAAACACCTGAATTTCACATGTCAAAATTGCTAGTGAGAAGTATTGGAAAACCTTTTAGACTGACATTTTCCTGGAAGAAGTGATCAGCTGCAGGAATCCTTGTACCTCAGGTGTAATTCAATATCATCTATATCCTTCCTCTCCTTGATCACAGAAATTAGAGCTGGAGAAGAGTCCTAGGTCAACAGACTACTACATATTTTCAAGGCTTTCCCAGTGATCATTTAATGAGAGAAAGTCTAGGTAATGACACTTGTACCATTTCTTTCAGGAGTTCATTTCTCATCTTTAAGGGAGGGGGTTGGGGGCGGGGCAAAATTTGCACGATTCTTCAGTACTCCTAACAGCAGTGTCTAGTAGTGTAAAGTGCTGCTGTACTGAGAGCAGGAAGCAAATTACATCTGCTTTACAATTTCCACTGGTGTAACTTAAGTGCACACAATGCAGAATGACCTAGAATCTGACCCCTAGGATTTCGCTGAAGAGAAGTGCTGTAGCAGTTAAATGTCTTCATTTTTTTACTTTCTGTTTCTACTTCTGTTATAGACCCTGTGCATCTGTGAATTCTAAAGCCCTTGCTGGAGCTGTAGTTATACACCACATTGGCCATTGTGCAAAGGAAGAAAGATCTTGACCCTTAGTAGAATGAAATATTCCCAAGATCATAGCACTAGTTTCTTCAAGGACTTTGCAAACCAATAAGTAAAAGCTTATTCCTCCACATACAGGCGTGGAATATCAAGTAGAAAAATCACTTCAGATTTGCTAATAGCCATCTCCCAGCCTAATGCAGCAAACCTCCTACTGTGGTCATGGTAAAAGAATCAAAAAAGTAGAAAAAAATGAAAAAGCTGATGCTTGACATTGTAGCCAGTATGCTGAGTGGACTGAGCTCAATGAATGATACTATGCTTGTGTTCTCCAGCCTCCGCTATATTGCTCGTGTCCCTGAATCCATGCACAAGTCAGATTCTGGATATGGAAATCCGATTCAAAATTACTAAAGGATTCAATTCTCCTAATTTCAAATCCTATCTATTTCTTATGATTTTTGACACAAGCTGAACTAAATAGCAGATGTGGGCAGATGATCACAAGCAATTGAGTTTCCATAGCTAGTTTCCATAGGCTGCCATTCATCACTGCGCTGCAGTGGCTGGCTGTATGTGTGTGTGTGTCGCCCAATACACAGGTGGAACAAAAAAGAATTAGCTTAAATCATTTCAAAGGTCACGTTTGCCTTTTTGCGCAAGTAGCATTGAGATGAGGCTCAGTAAAATAAAATATTTATTTCTAATACAAACCACCTTCATAATTTCAGCTAACACATTTTACTTCTCACAGGTAACAGACAAGGAGCATTCATGCAATTAGGCAGCGTAGCTTATCTGCCAGCTGGTAAGTCCTTGCGCCTCAGCAATTTGGTTGCTAACAGTTGTCCTGTTATACCCACAGTTTGGAAGGAGCAGGAAGCAATGCTTCCCACAGACCAAATGCTATGAAACCTCCCGAAAAAGAGAGCATGGAGAATTTCTTACTCTTGTTTACTCTGACACATCTTCCCAGCACAGTGCTCTCACATAAGGGCCTGAATCATACTCCAGGCAGGAGGGGTCAGCCAACACCTACATGACTTGCTCTCACGTAGCTTTATGCCATGAACACTAAAACATGTCTGGTTGACTTATTTATACATCAGTGAAGGTGTTCTAGGTAAGTAACTGGAGCCAAATAAAACTTGCTGGTTTTACAAATTGGGATTACTTGCTGAAGCTTTCTCATCTCACCTCTAAACACTGCAGCAGGTCCCTGGATAGCTTTAGTGATGATTACCAAGCTCTAATACAAGCTGTCAAATCTGTTTTAATCAGGGGTTAAAATAATACACACTCTGTATTGAATAATTGCTATAAATGTCCTGAGGCATAAAAATATTGTTTGAGATGTTGTAAATAATGCGGCTGGATTTAACTGCAAATTGATATGTCTGTTCTGTTTTTTTCCACGTAGCCTGGCCCCAAGTGTCTTTTCAGGTCTGCTCTTCAGTCAATGTTAACCACAAAAGTAACAGTACCTCCATGAACAGTACACAAACATCTGGGTCAATCTGAGGTCAAAGCTCAACTAAAGGAGGCAACATGCAATAAATATAAATGAAGTATATTACTATGATAAATAAAAGTGGTCTACATTAATGCGAACAAGCTTGACTGATAGTGAGTACATTTCCAAGACACAGGGTCAAGCTTGGTGCATCAGCGAGGCTGAGGGGTTGAGTGAGATGCATTGCTGCAAGCAGCTCCAAGACAAAATACCCAAATAGGCTATGATTTCACAGAGCAGACTTATCAGTTCTGGTAATAAAGTCATCCTGACAGTAGACTTTCTGTTACCATTTTCAAATCTTTGCTGTAATTGTCAGAGGAAGTGTTATCTCTTTCCTGATATAACTTTTTTCCACAAGAGTCTAGAATTGGTGAAATTTGTTTGGTTTCATCACTGAGGCTTGCTCTCCCATTTTATTCTTTCCTCTCTGCGGTTTTTACTGTCAACTAAATGTTCTTTAAAAAAAATGTGAGTTTTGTTATCTATAGTACACTGATATTTGAAGTTTGTATCCAGAAGACACAACCTCCGGAAAAATACAGCAGGAGGCATTCCTGATGGGAGCTTCACTTTTTTTAAGTTTTGTATGTAGCTTGTATGCAATGGTGGGCTGAATTCTGCAAGGTCTAACTCCATATTGTGTGACTGTGCAGACAGGGAGCAGTTCATCCATAAGTCTACATGCTAGGTAGGTTTTCAGGTCCCTGGAGTACTGTGAAAACAGAACCACTGTGCAAAACATGGGCATAGTTTGTGCTTGAGTACTCAGGATCTTGTTGCAGGACTCAGCACTAATCTGAGTAGCCAGACTTGCTATCTGGAGGATTATGGTGAGGAGAACCACAGTGGAAATCACCTCTTAATTGGACAAAATTAGAAAACTTAAAAAAAACAGAAACATTCATAAGATTCCAGATAAAGCGCTACAGAAAGGAGTAGGAGGCACAATGTGTACCATATCTGATTTCCTTTCCCATCATTTAACAGAGGTCTGGAGAATGAGGGAAGTGTGATGAAATGGTAAACAGCACCACACAAGTCTTCTGTATTTGGAGTGCAAATGACTAGTGACATAGGATGTTCCATTAAATGATGTCCATGAAAAACAAGCACACAGTGAATCATCCATCCACGCAGGCTTGCAATAAGATTGTTGCAGAACTCATCTCTGGGCTGATATTGCTGCTATTTAATGTAGTTTCTAGCAAGTCATTTATCGTATTTATGGCTACATCTAACCCTTTTTACTATGTTCTTTTTTCACGAGTTCTCCTAGAGAAAGGCTATTCCACAGGTTTATGAAGCTATGAACTGGAGAATAACGCATGACCTAAAACAAATGGAGGTGAATGATGCCCACATTACACTGGCTATCCAGATCTGTCAAAGACCTGCCAATACATCAAGCACTGTTGGCCAACGCTGCCGTGCCTGTAGTTTCCAGAATAGGTGACAAAATAAAATCGAAGGTGTGCTTCAAAGGTTTCCATTATGTTATTCTGCATCAAGATTTTCAGTAAATCTGAAGATTTGCATCACTTTTTGAAAACAGAAGTCTTACCCTCTTCTGGGCACTACAAATTCCTGGATTTTCAGCAACAGAGTAGGAGCACTGGCTAACCCTGCTGAATAACAATTTCCTCGGAGACTGCACTTTAAAAAAGTAGGCAGAACTGATTAAAAATATAGCTGGCTTTGACATTACTTAGTGTCTTCCAATAATATGGATTGTTGAAAAAATGCAAAGAGGAAGTAGCAGCTGCTGGACCACACACCATGCGAAAGAAACAAAACCGTGTTTCTGTTGAGAGGTTTCTCAGGAGCTTCATACCATGCAAACTCTTCTGCTTCAGCTAAATCTCTGTATTATGTAATCCTGATGTAGTTAAACTGCTCTTGGATCATTTACTTTCCAAGAAGCTTACTTTGCTGCACACTTGGTGTGTAATTATTTATAGAGAAAGCCCTGTCCCTTTGCAAAGCAGAAGACAGCTCATGGTAACTCATTTGATCTGTGTCTTTTTTTGTCTTTTTTTTTTTTCTCAGAAGTAAAATTAATTGATATATCACCTAGATTCTCTGAGGAGGTACAGAACATAATAAGAACTTAAGAATGCTTTTATTGGATCACACCAAGTGTTTGCATTACCCAAAATCCCAGATAAGCAGAGAAATATAAGAGCAAGGGAAGAATACAATGATGTTTCCGCATGTTCTTGAATGTCCTGAGCCTGAACCACATCTCTGTGGTTAATAAATAGTCTTTATTTCATTAATGTTTTCAGATGCTTTTAGAACCCATTGATATTTTGGCATCTGTTACTTTTTGTTGCAATTAATTTTAGCAAAGAAATGAGCATCTTCAGTTCCCTTTAATGACTGCAAACTTAGAGAAAACTCCAACTTTTCTGGATTGGATCCTTAGGCTGCCTGTGATTTTGTTTTCCTCTTCTTCAAAATTTGGATAGTGATACTTACTTATTTGTCTCACTGGCATGAGTCATTCTACCAGTTATTTCACTAACATTTGTTAGTGAGACCTGTTGATTCAAGAACATGTGTTACTCTGCACTGAAGACATTTAGGCAAGGTGTTACTCATTTCTCGATTTGCTTTTTAATTAAAGCTTGTTCATGACAGCTAAAGTTGTGCAAAATTCTAATACATGTAACTGCATGCAAAACATTTCTTCATGCTGGCCAGTTTCCAAACTTTAATTCATTTGACGAGTCCTATATATTAGTGGGGAGAGAGAGAGTGTTAATGGAAGATGATTTATTTATTATATAAATTATGTTTTGTTATTAGAAGTTCAGTTTGTTGAAACACTACCACCTATACTTTTCTGAGTTTCTGACATCTTTGTTCAACATACTTTGAATACTAGAGACTTGTAAGAGTGTTGTATTCATTATGCTTCTCATCTAAATTTTATAGAAGCATGTGTTTCATACAGCTTAGTCAAAGATCCCACTGGAATCAAAAATACAAACATGAAAAATATTCTGAATGATGGACTGACAAATAATGAAATTAAATAAGGGGATTAGAAGAGCACACTGAGAAAGAGAAGAGTGTAGTTCATTTCTCCCCAAGAAACTGCTAATAACAGAACTAAAACAGGAAGCCTACTTCCTACTTCTTTGTCTCTCCCTGTGAGTACGTACGATCAGAAGAGTGGATTAGATTGTGCTAACTGCAGAGCTTCTTTTATGAGTTTAGCCAAAGATCCAAAGAAAGGATTTTCTTCCTACAGTCACATAGCAACATCCCCTGATTTAAGCCACGAGGTGATGGAGTGGAGTCAGGGTTAAGCACTGAGAATAGTTAGTTTTGTGCACAGAGCTGCCTAGAGCCAGCCAGTAGAAAAATACTGAAAGCTGTGCAGGGCAGAATTTGACTTGTGCTAGGTAGCGTTATAGGCAAAAAAATAGTTTTGGTGGTGAATGTGGACAGGCAACCCATGCATACATTTGTGTGAGTGAATGCCCAAAACTGAGCTTCTGAACTCTAAAGCAGAAGCCTGCTACTTGCTAGTGGCAGCTAGCGAGGTCTAGTCGTATGTTTTAATAACTTCTGGACTAAAAAGACATGGCATGTCTTGAACACCACTACTCACAAAGAGACATCAGACAGAACCACCAGTTAGTGGGCTGATCACATGTTGTGCTCCTGCACACAGACTGCTTTGGCTCTGGGAAAGAAAAAGCCACTCCAGAATGAGGATGAAGACCTTGGCTGGAGGAAAGATTCTGGAAGTGAGTGAGGATCCTGGAGATCAGGGAAATGGATGGAGATGAATGCCGGGGCGCCCAGAGACCTTGGTGGATGAAGCCCAAGACTGGCAACCATAAGCAGTAGCACGCTGGGAGCTGACCTGACTTTCTACCCAACCTTCCCTGGCCAGCAGCGATTGCCCTGCGGGAAAAGGAAGTCAACACCAAGTGAGCATAATGCTGGGAGACGGGAGTGAGTGTGAGACAGTCAGGTAGGGCAAAAGCTTGAATCTTGCTGGTTCTTAAAATACTCCCCCCACATCAGAAGTCCTTTCGAAAGAAAAGGTTGCTGCCTTTTCATTTTTTGTTCTGTCTAACCTGTAGAGAGGGAGTACACAGTAACTATTTTTATGATTTGCCTGTGTGATGGTTTCAGGAGATAGCATGGAGAAAGACATATTCTGAGAACTGCTTTGACCCGCACCTGTCCTGGGACACCTTAGAAGACATGTCTTTGGGACAGGTATGTAAGAAAACCAAGGAGACATTAAATTAAAAAATGAAGTAATGGTTATTGAGGTAACTCTAACTCTCTTTAAATCTGCCTTGCATATTTTGTTCATAACTTTGTATTTGTTAGATTACAACTCAATTTGTTTTGGAGGGTCAACTCAACCTTTATGTTAGTCAACGTTTTATCAGTGGTGGTGTTTTTGTTTACTTCTATGCCATTGAATACCACAAGATTCTGTAAAACAAGTGAAGAAACATCTACATTTGCAGATGAATACTGGTGCCAGCTTTCACAGATCTATTAGCCCAACCGTAATCCATTCAATACATACCTCACTGAGGATGTGCGGTGGCATGAATTGTGCCAGGCAGTAATAAGGCACGTGCCTTACAAAAGCCTGTTTCACCAGAATGGGTGTATCAACCAAATTGATAATTCCCACACATGTAATTGAGATTATTACAGAATCGTATTTGTTGTCATAACTAACCAAGCCCCATCTTGGTTTATACTATTTTGTCTGAGACTGATTGCCTAGAGACTATTTGTGCTAGAAGCACCTGGATAACCTCTCAACTCTTTTGAGATCAGCCTACTTCCAGCCTCCCAGGATTTTGTTGGTGCTCCAGGCAGCAATCTTAAAGAATTCTTCAGGATTTTTAGATAGAAGTTATCCAGGTCTGCTGATTTGAAACGATTTATCCCCTGTACAAGGGTTGGATTTTTTAATATCTTTCTCAGCTCTTAACTGAGTACTTCATCATCTTCATGTGAAAGAAATACTTCCTCTAGTTTCATTCTAAAAACAGAACAGGGATTTATTTGTTGTACGCTCCTGCATTTCCTGTCTCTTTATTAATGGCATTAGAGTCTCTAGTAATGGGCTTGTATTATTGCTGGGATTTCATTTATTATTTGCTAATATACTTTTTAAAAGCTCCTTATTTTGTGTTGCCCAGAGACAAATCCATGATGTTATTAGCCTCTCTTATCAATTGCGTTCACTTCACAAATTATATTATTATCCATTTCTTTCTCTTCTCTTGTGTTACTTTTTGTTGGATTCCTCCCATTTGTGACAGCTTTTTTCACTTCATCCCTGCAATAGAAGGATTTAGGACCAAAGCTGCTTCTCTTTTGACTGTGGACTCACAGCTTTCTTGCCATTTAACAAACATTCTTGAAGAAATCTGTGTTCTACAGTAATGTTTTTCCTTCTGGTTAGTTCTGCCCTCTTTGACTCCTTCAGAAATACCCAATGTGTGTGTTCCAGTTTGGATCTGTCCTACTTTTTGGCCACAATAAATGTAATTGTCAGAATTTTGGTCTCTATACAAGTACAATCTTCCATTCCAGCGATTAATTCACCTTCGTCTTCCTTAATAAAACTGAAAATAAATTTACTCCGCAATGGCTTCCGAATTAAAACATTTTTAATTTTAATTTTTTTAGGAACCTTAATAATCTTGTGCTGCTGGTTGAAGGAAGACCTTAGAGCACATGTCCCCACACTAAGAGTCTCTACCTTGTACCAGCCTTCCTAATTATTCTGCCTTAGGTTAATGCTCTCCTGGCTGTGCCATCTAGTCTTTATGCAAAAAAACATGATTCTCCTACAGGTGTAATATTCAGATTATCACATTAATCTTGAGCAGTGGTGGCAAGCCTGTGGTGTGGATGGAGGAATGAGCAATGCCACTGTAGCAGTAACACAGAGCCCTTTCCTCTGCCCCCTTTCCCTATCCAACTCTGCTCTTGAGTGGGGAGTGGGGTGCGGAGCCACCTCTGAGGGATGTCAGGGAAGGGAGAGGAAAGGGGAGCTTTGTTATTCTTGTGCGCACACAGAATGATGATCTATGTAATTATCAAGCACTCCTAATTAGTAAATAATGCAATTAGCCTAAAAGCATTTTAAAATTAAGAGACCTTATCTTTTGCAAGACCTGTAAACTCCATTATCTATAGTTAGTCCACCTTTACCTGAGGTCACTTTGTGTAGCTTCCTGAGAAAGCTTTAGAAGTCTTTCTAATGCCAAGATAACATGAAGCTTCCTTTTAAACAGATGAGGGTTTATTTGTTGCATTTAATCAGGAAATAAATGCCAGTCTGGCATATTTATTTGTTTTATACCAGACCTTTGAGCAAAAACTATTAGTGATTTGGAACCAAATGTCTTTGGCCTGAAGCAGGGGAACATGATGATCTTGAAATCCAAAATTACATTACTGTCATCTAGATCAGAATTTGGATGATGGTGAGTAAACAAAATATAACATGTAAGTGAAGATAAGCACATGACGGTATTGGCAGTGTCATGGGAATGTAGCCCACCTATTTCTTACTACAGCTCCGTTGCTTAAAAAAAGATTCCACACTGAGATTCAGCTGGATATAGTATTGGATTTAACACTGTCTTGCATTTCTAAGTGCTGCCCATTATTATAAACAGCATCATTTGGAAGCATAGAGATCAGGATCCCATTCCTATTGGAGCAGGAGAGCAAAAACCATTCAGCCTTTGTTTTAGCAGATGTTCATGGATACCAGACCCTAATTACAACAGAGAGCAGGCATCGTTTTTCTATGCCTTGAAGTAGCTACTGATCCAAATACTACAGTATTAATGAAAATATTTCTGTAAATCTCAGTAGCTTTAGATCAATCACATGGTCAAACTGTTTGAGTCAAACCTTTCATCCCTTTTCTAACTGTGGGAAAATGTCAGAAGATTGTTGTCTTAAACTGAGCAATAGTCTATAATTGTTATCCCAGCTAAATCTATCTCATATAATGATATTATACCAAACCAAATAAAAGATGGTATTTTGTAGTAGCCGTGAGCAAAGAAGGGAGTGATCCAGGTCTCTAATGCTGATTCTTGCAGAATCTTTTTCTGCACTCTCTTCGCATTGTAACCTCAAGTCCTCTCATTTCTATCAGTAGCGTTCACCTTTGTAATCTTTAGGTATTGTATTAATTATCACTTTAACCATAAGCCTTCTCCTATATCCATGTACAGATAAAATTTAATTGTCTGCTGGCTTCTGGAAATAGCCAGCACTGAATAAAATGGGTCCATTAACTCATCATAATCTCAGTCCCCAAACCAGACTTGTGGGATGCAGATTAGTTCACGAGATATTCGCTAACACTGAAAGATGCATGTACAATTAAGTGTCTTCTTTATTCAATGGCTGCCTTCTTTTGTGTGGAATACAGCCCGTTATCATTTATATGGGTATTTTATGTAGCTATACAGTTAGATGGAAGTCTAAGTATCCCCCTTCTTGCCCAGACTGTCCATGACATCCCTTGTTTAAAGTGTTTTTGAATGCTAATTAGGTTTTCACTGCCCCTGTCTTTAGTGTCTGCTAGAAGGCAGCTCCCATCCAGTAACCACCTTGAAGTTACCATAGATCTTGCTAATTATCTGTTTCCCCATAATTCCAATGAATAAGACCCTGTGCTATTTGTGACAAACGGGGCCTAAATTATGCAGTAAGTGCCCCTGGATTCTCTGACTTTCTAACGCAGCAAACTGGAAACACTGCAGCTTCAGGTAAATTTAAAAAATTGAGATTATTATTGCATTCAGTATAAAATGAATAATCCATGAAAGAAATTCCTTGCATTATTTGTCACAGTAAATTAAACTTGTTTTACCCTACACCTGTATTTCTCCTCTGCTTCCAAAATGTACGTGAAATGAAGAACGGAAGGGCAAAAAATTATCAGGGGCAACTGACAGGAGTTACACTGGCTACAAGATAATTTGGGATTTGGGGCACTAAGGAAGCCTTGGGAAATGATTTGAGACTCAGGATTCTGAACCCAGCGTGAATGTTTCTGCTTAAACAACAAGCTTGTAAAAAGCCTAGCTGGTTAACATGTTAAATGGCATAAGAGAAGTGCAATTTCAGTCTGTCTGCACATGGGAAAACAGCACCAAGCTGCTCGTAGCTGTGCTGAAGAATATTTGGCAGAATATCACTATCCAGAATGCAACAGTTTTATGGCTAGATCCACACAAGGACCTTAAATGTTGCACTGCCTATATTTTAGGATGGAAGGTTGTGTCTCAAGTAGTCAAGTGGAAAAACTGAAGAGAGGGTATGTCTTAAAACTGACCCTTCTCCTTACAACGTCACTAGGACAGAGATGGGCCAAGACATCTCCTGACTCCTAGGGCCAGCCTGTTCCTTTGCCTAGCGGAGTTAGATTCCCACCTCAACTGCACTGCCAAAGTCACTGCTCCTGACACCAAGCTGGTGGCAGCCCCAGGACGGGAGGGAGGAAGAAATGCTGTGCCTTGCATGGCATAGCAGCACTTGGTGGCCGAAGGGGACATGCACTCAACTCCCATCGTGAAATCAGGAGGTCCTCTGTTTTCAATCTACATCAAATAATTCTGTAGCTCCAGCCGGCAACCCAATGCCCTTGGTGCCAGGTGATGTGAAATGCCTCATGTCCTTCAGGTCTCCTCTTCCCAACATAAATACTTGATTTGTTTAGGCGAGGGCTAAGAATGGGCACAAGGGCAGCCTGCCAGCCCCTGCAGCACAGACAACTGCATACCCTGAACACTAAAATGCTTCTGGAGCCATGTGAGAACTGTGACTCCATGCTCCATTTGATAACAGGAGCAGCGGTACCCAGGGAACATGTCCACTCTTAATCCAAGGCAATGCTGCTTGACGTTCTGCTTGTTTTTGGGGGTCCTGCCTAACAGGTGAGCTTATGAGCCCACTGGCTCAGACTGCAGGCGTGAGACATGCTGTCCTTCACACATGCTTATTTTGTGGATCCAGATGGGCAAAGGGACACAAGATGAGTCCCTTGCTCTTGAGTCCACTCCAGGCAGTTTGCTGCCTTTTCAAGGAAAATTTCCACTAGATGGCAGATCCCCTGATGTTTTTGAGGACTGAAATTTTAAAAGCCTTCAGGGCATCCCTTTGTGGGTCTACCTCTTAGCCCTTGACTGTAATCCTAATCTGTGCCTGCACAGAGCCTGTACAGAGTAATTGCTAGCAATGTTTGAAACCAGTTTTCACTGAGGGAGAGGGAGCACATTATTTTGCTTCTTGAATGAAAATAAATTTGGCCGCTGGAGTGTGATTCTGCAGTGCAGATTGCCAGGGGTATGGATATTAAACCATTGATTTATTATGTGAAGAGCAGGTTATTCTGGTACAGATAGTAAAAGGTTCTAACACAAGAGCTGCAGCTTCCATATTGCCTCTGTGATTCACTGGTGTCTGCAGGGTGAGCTGTTCCCTACCCCTTTCCCTGTTTGCCCTTCGCTTCAGGGGCTCTGGGAGGGACTGGCATTTTTTTGTACCATTATGAAGATCCAGAGCAATTACAAGGTTCTAGCTTGAAAGCAGCAATTTTACAGACCTGTCACTACAACTGTCTGTCAGGCATCCACCAAATGATGTGTCAGACGTATCATCCATAGGTGAGAAGAGGATTTCACGACTTCAAGGCATGAAGATGGCACGGCTTTCTAAACACGTGTACCTCTTTGCAATTTAAAGCAGGTTAGACATTTTCAAGTTGAAATTTGCCCCTATGTTGGGGGTATATCAGGGCTTCTGAATTTCATCCAAATTGGTGTGTCGTTTCCCCAGCTTCTCAACTGAAAAGACAGACCAGTAGAGGAGTCCACGAGCATTTTCACCTACTACTGTCTCTCAATAAGTATATTTGGCAGGCTGCTCTGAAAGTGGGTCACAGACCCTCCAGGTCTCTAGAGCTTTCCAGGGAGGCTGGTGGACTCCAATGTCCCTGTTACATTTTTTTCCCTGACAAATAGTCTGATGAGCAGCAAGAATCCCTGGAAAACATTATGGCTGATGTCTCATGATAGGCTACCCCTAGCTGGCTGTCACCTCTGTTTCACAGACGGCTGGGTCCTCACTGGTCCCCATCCTGGCAGCAAGCTGGCTGCATGGACATCTTGGCTCCATGTCCTTCTGCCTGGCAGATTGCAGAAGAGCGTGTTGCATTTTGGAGGTATTTAAATGTCCCTGCTCAAAAAACATTCATCTGTTTCCAAAATAAAAGCACTGAAGATTTTTTGCTTCAACTAAGAATCTTAAACATTTGGTACTTTGTTGGTTTTTTTTTGGACTTGATTACATGCAAAATACTTCAAACATTTCCATTTTTGTTTTTGGCCTGCCCTTCAGGACCCACTGGGAAGATATTTAGATCCCAGCTATATCCATAGCTTAATTACACTCTACTGGCATCAACTACATAAATGGAAAAAAGTATTGTTTTGTTTCAGACTGTCTTCTAGCACTCTTATGCTTCTGGAGCATTAGCTGATCAGGAACAGATGTATAAATCACCTGGGCTATGTATCTATGTACTGGGGGTTTTTCCAAAGGGATGCATTATGATCCGGCTGCACTCACAGTCAGTGAGGATTAACATGCTAAATGCCTTTTGTTCTTTTCCTCAGTTCTGCCCTACATTAAATATTTGAATTGAGGATGACTTAAATTATATCTAAAATGGAGGACTACAGCTCCTCTCCAAGTGAGTAAGGAGAGACAGTGAAAGTGCCAGAAGTAATACTCACAGTGAGATTTACTTTTGCCATTCTAGCAGTTCACAGTATTATTGGCTTGCTCCTTTGTATTAAATCTTTTCCGATTTTTTCTGCTATATAAATGTAATTTGCATCATGTCTTTTTCCCAGGAGGGAGGTGCTAGAAATTTCTCAGGAGATGATTAAGATTTTTCTCACTGAGTTTACATTTGTCTTGTAATGATTTGTGAGTAGCTTGACTTGTTTGAAATACTAATGCCAGAAGCTTGGTATAATTGACTGAGACCTGGATCTTCTATAAACTTCACAAATTCTTTCCTAATTTCTTCCATTACAATGGCCTGCGCAAGTAGAACAGCAATCATCATTAAAAAGTCATTTATATTTTGCATGACTTCATTCTCCAAACATCCTATATTTTATATCTGCAAGATGGGATTTTTGTGATAATGTCTGCAAAAGTAACAGGACTCTTACAAAAAGGAAGTATATGCTGAGGATACACAGAGCTGTGGTTAACTTTGACTCCAGCCAACGGGATTTCATAATGGAACCGTACCTATTGATCTAACACTTGTGATGTTTTCCCACTATCCATGCAATCAAGGACTCCTCTCTAAATCGGTTAATTCAGCTCTTTTTAAGACTTCGTTTGCACCACAGGACAATGGCATACCTTTCACACACTTACACCTCTTCATGTATTATCTGCTAATCAATGTCCTTGAAAACAGTTTCTCTGTTGTCTGCTAAGTAATCAGGCAGCAGAGAGTCCAACCTATTAGCCAGGACATTGCTGAATATCTCAACATCAATATAGAACAAGTAGACAGGCCTATGAGAGGCAAAATCAAATTTGTCTTTGTTAGGTTTCTGGTCAATTAAAGATGGGCTTCTATTGATTTTTAAATTTGCTGGGATTCCAGGAAACCAACTTAACAGGATTGAAAGCCAAACTCTTACTCTGTTTAATGCCTCAGTAAGGGTTTTCTTCTTGCTTTTTTTGGTCTTCTACCATTTTCTTACATATTCCTTCACATTTATTTCTGTTAAGCTTTCCCAGCTGTTTTTCACCCAGGATCAGAATTGCTGCAATGTCAGCTGTTTACCTTGGTGTGTAGTCTGAGCTTTTAAAAAGTTCTTTATCCATCCTATCAGTTTGCCTAAATGAGAATAACCACTTGCAAATGAAACACGTTTTGTGATTGCGCCTCTGAAGTATACCCTGTTTAACACACTTCAAAATACCCCTCTAAATGTAAGAATTGGTTCTTCCTTCTGTTTTGCTGAAGACAAATTGTGGTAATGGAGCCATTAGGGTTAAAGAAGGATTTTAAGCTGCTAAAATCTAAGTTCTTCCTAGATTTAGGAAGAACTTATTCAAAACAATGCAAAGCTGCAACTCTAATAGTCTCTGTGTAAGTATTCCTTGAGTTAACTAAACTCTTTTTTTTTTTTTATTTATATTAGTATTCATCTTCTTCCTCCTTTACAGGACTGACTAGCTGGCTCATAAGCCTGGTGTCCCACTGCCCAGCTCCTCAGAGGCAGGACTTGGTAGACATTCTCAGACCATGTCTAACATATATTGACAGAATTACATGTTTCGCAAAATAAAGAGATGTTCCAAGCTTTCTTTTGTAGCAGCAATGGCAATAGGAAATGTTTGTGTGTATTGACCTAATGCCTGGCACATTCTTGCTGGGAAAGGGAAAGCTGCCCAACTCCTTCTCCTGCCCGAGAGGATTCAGATCTCCTTCAAATCTCAGGATTTATTGGGCTAGAGAAAAGGAGAAAGAAGGAATGCACCTGTGTCTTAAAACTACCTGCACTTTTTCAGGAGTGAAGGGGCCAGCATTTTAGTCACTCTTCCTGGGACCGAGACCTTTGAATAGAAAATTGAAAAGCAGTGCTGCGAACAGTACTTCTCGGTTGGCAAAAGTGGTGTTGAAATGCCTCAGCTCTCCTCATTTTGTGGGCAGATATGGTTGGACATGATCATCTCCTCTTCCTCTACTCTCAGTTGTCATACTTTTACAGGGAGAAATGAGCCATGCTTGGTGCTATTGAAAAAAATATGTGGGTATCTGTCATGAAGAGCTGGTTGCAGGCTTCCAGGTAGTACAGAGGTAGGGAACTCATGTCCCAGGATGGCACTCAGCTCCCTTACTTTCAGCAGAAAGCTTCTACCTTGGTGTCTTGGCTCTTTGGACTTGCCATGTTGGGGCGCCTAAGTCCCCATATGCTCAGTGCTTGGCTGAATTAGGGTTCTGCCTTCATTTCTGAGCATCCTTTCTCTCTGACCAGTGTTTTCTCTCCCATTCTGCTGTACACCATGCGAATTTCCCACAGAAACTAAGTGGGATATACTCTTTTTCACAGTTTAATGATTCCTGTTACGTGCTCATTTTCTTTTCACTGGCACAGTGTGATACACAGCATAGTGCAAAAGCCATGGCTGCTAGAGTGAAACCCAGTAGCTGGCTGCAATGTGTACGAGGTGCCTCACCCACTCATACCCAGAAAATTCTCTCTCCCTCTCTCAAGAGTTCCTTCTGCAGGAATTTAATTTTTTTATTATTATTATTTCCTCCTCCTTTATGTCTGTCTGCTCTGGGATTTCTTTCAATCCACTGTTATTTCTTTCTCTCAGTTCTCCAAATTATCTATTTTTTAGGTCCTTGCTTTCAAGCTCCTGAAGTCTCTTATCTGTATCAGTAACTGCATCTGAATGCTTGTTTAAGCCTGCCTCAACTTCAGTCACTCTACCTTTTATTGTAATTCCCTGAAAGAGGCTTGCATCAAAGCTTCCATTGATGTTAGCTCAGACAGTAATTCTCTAATGTCTGCCAATCTTCCTCCATCGTACTTTGTTTGCAGCACAATGTTAGGCCTCCGGGACCTCCTGGGGTCCCAGTGCCTCTCTCTGGCTGCTTGCAAAGGCATTGGTAATATCAGAAGTGCACCTCTGCATGAGCATGCTGGCATCAGGGATCACCAAATATTTTGGGGTGAGGCTTTAGGATATTCTGCATAATCTGAAAACCATTGAAAATGACATATTGATGGCTGCTTTGGGCAACTCCTACAGCCTTCAAGACATACCTGTTGCTCCGAACAGCCTCTCTTCACCTTTTTTTTTTTTTTAGATTTTTGAAGTTTTCAGGCTTTAAGAGAGCAAATTCAGCCTCTGTGGTCCAGCTTGGGACACATCACTCATGGCTGTACCTTCATAGCACTTCTACATGCAGATGATATAGAATTACTAAGCAAGATGCATTTGCAGTCCCAACCCCACTTACCATGTAGAAGTGGTCACCCAGCCCCAGGTCTACAAGCTCAAGCTTCTCCTTTTGCCAAGAAGAAAATTCCCATGATTAAGCTTATTTCTCATTTATGCATTTCCTGTCATATGAATATGGAAAAATTCCTAGCCCTGCATTTCTTTGAAGATGGTCTGTGCCTTCATCCTTCCTCCTAGCTCTCATACTTCTAATACATAGTAGAAGAAATACCTTCTTTTTCCTCTCCTGCCCTTTCTTCACTGCCTTCTAACTAGCACTGCGAAAGTTATTTGTTAGCTCCTTGCAGCAGTTGTGCTCAGTCTGAAACTGTTCTCTTCTCAGCTTTCTTTACAGCCAGTACCTGCTCAAACTGAAAGCTAACACCCCATCCAGCGATGAGGCTGCCTGATGTGCTTTCCCTGGCTAAAGTGAAAATGCACACATGTAGTTATGCAATGTTTCTGTGGTCAGTAAAACATGATGTAAAATGTGCAATTGGGAAATTCTGAGGAGACAGGTGAATCCTCACTCCCATCTTTCTCTGGATTTTGCACATCTCTGTGTGACCTACACAAAGGCAGTGGGGGATTAATCTCCCAAAACACTCACCTGAAGATAGACATCCCCAGTCTCCAAGAGTCCACCACAGAGCCTGCTGTTAAAACCATGCCAAAAACATCACAGTGGTTATCTGCTATAAATTTGCCCTTTGGTGAAAGTTACCCCTTACACTGAAGCAACTGTGACACCAAGGGCAAGAAGCCCAGGAGGGCTCCCACGTAGGGCAAAGAAGCTCGTAACACGAGGACCACCCCACACTGTGCTTTGAGTGAGAGCCCAAACTCACACGCAAGTCTCAGCTCACATTGCTTTTTGGATGGTTTGGTAGCTCAGCTGTGCACTTCAGAAACAGAAAACCGGACAACTAAGTAGTGTCTGCTGTAGCAGCCTGTTTTGACCTGATGGAAATACCATGTGTTTCATGCCAGCCCTGAAGTTTATTGCTGCAAAGGCTCTTGCTTTCCCCTGAGCCTGGGTTTGTAACAGCACTGCAATGAACCCTACAGCTCCTACGCTCCCTGTAACAGGAACTGTAGAGACAGCCTAAAAAGAGAGAATTCTGCACAGGTGATGTTATTCCCCTCTAAATTAAAATGCAGAAACCTCTGTCACTGTCTCTGGAGATGAAGAAATCAACCAGCAATCCTTGCCCTCCAAGAACAGAAATATATGAAACTGTTTCCTTTGCTTTAATCTACAGGGATATCTGTACATTTTTTTTGTTCAGTTCTCTCCTTGCCCAGGATCTCATAACCCTGATTTAGGTGCTAATATGCTGCAGTGAGTTCCCATCCCCAGGCAGCTTCATCATTTCCAAGCTGTGCAGGCTTAAACACTTAACCTGTCATAATACTGTGATTAAGACCCATCATACATCTGAACAGTTCGAAAACCCATCTCTGCTTCACCACTGGACACTCTCTCTCGCTCAGTGAAAGGCAAAATCTATTGCCCCCCACATGAAACAGAGGGAAACCAAGTGGGCAGTTTCTAAGGCATTTTACAGCGTTGTAGCCCAGCTCCCTGGCCAGGTTTGTTCTGCACTTACAGTTCCGCTGTTCTCAGCCTTGCTGGTCTTTGTGGATGAGATAGAATAATTTCCTTTTTGTCCTTCACACTGCTGACAATTTGAAGTGACTTTAAATGACCATAGACTTACATTGCAGTATTTCACAATACATTATGACTTTCAGATCACAGTGCAGCGCTTTGTACTTCTTGTGTTAAAATCCTTAAGTCGTGGGTCTTCCCAATACATTATTTGCCATTTGGGTATTCCTAAGATAGCCCCATTTCTTACAGTAATCATAAAGATTGAATGAACACATAGTGTCTAATTTAAGAAGGTAGATGACGGTGAGCTATGAGACCATGAATGCTCACTAGGAATGTTACGGGTAGCACAGGACCTACTCACGGCAAGGATTTCTTGCTTCGTGCTGTGCCATCTCAGAGGGTGTATGCATGTGTGTGTTAGTGATCTTCTGCTTCCCTGTACAGCAGAATAAAAGCAGCTGAACAGTGGTAAGCCTGGATGCTCGCTGCCAGACAAAAGCTTAAATCAAAACAAAAGGGGACAGCCATGGTTCTGCACTAAGCACAGACAGTAGATATGCTAAAACAGAGTATTTAGAGGTGCCAAACAAAAATAACTGCATATGTAAAAAGCTTCTCCTTTTTTGCAGTTCATATCAGTCAGATTTCTATCTTGCCTTCAGTGATCAGGAAGAAAAGAGATCCTATTGTTTAGTGACATTTCCGAATATTTATAGTTCTCTAGTAGTAACCTTTTGTTTGGTAGATAGTGGAGTTTGCACAGCATGCTGAGTATGTCATTAAACATTTGCCTGAAGATCTGAGTGTTAGCATCAATGACAGAGTTTCCTAAACATGTCACATTTTCTTTGGCTGTCATGAAAAATTATAGCTACTCTGACTCACACTTTAATAGCAGCTATTTGTGATATTTTAACCTAATGTACAGCCCCAGAGGAGAAACAACAGACACAATAAAGCATCTGCCAGTGACTTGCTCAAACGAAGGGACTCCAAGCATTATTAGGATGCCAAATTAAAGAGAAAAGGCTCTTGTGTCAAATGCCGAAGGGTCTCGGTGTTTGTTAACTTCACTGTAATTTATGTCTTATCTCTGAAAGCAAATAAAGAGAAAGAAAATAAATATTCTTTTGCTCACTATTGTTTCTTTCTCTCTGCTTAGCTGCATAGTTCTTCTGATAGGGTTAAATACTTTAAAAAAACATATAATGAATTATCATGCTTTTTATTTTTAACAACGGAGAAATTGAACGGGAAAAATTACCTTCCAGCGTATTTCAGTAATGTTAGTTTTTTTCAGTGCAACTTTTAAAAAGTAGCATAAAAATGAAATGATATGGATATTTTGAATGCCACATGGAAAAAAAGACATTTATGTTTCGCCACCTTTTCTCTTAATCTTCTTGCTCTTTTCTGTAACAGAAAGCCAAAAAAAATGAATATTCCAGGTGCTTGTAACAGGAAAATTGTTATTTTCCTTTTTGTCTGGATTCTTTCCCTGTTTTTGCCAAAACTTCTTGTGTCGTCATTACATACATCAGGAAACTTATCCGTGTCCTAAGTTGTCCATCTGTAAAATGAGAATAGAAACACTAGCCTCTTTGCTAGTCAAATTCAGCCTACTTTGGAGGTGTTTTAAGAACTTGGAAGGAAGATGAAATAGTTGCACAAATGACATGTTCTGGATTTATATAAATTCAGAGATTTATCCCATATGATTGGGATGACAATGCCAAAAGCTGAGCTCCAAAGGAAACAAAAATAATTGCCACTGGTAGCAGCCGGTTAACAGATTTTCCTGTGATGGAGCTCTTGAAGTCTGTTTTAAAAGCACAGCTGAATACTTCATTCTCGAGCAATATCATCAGCCACCTAGACCTTTTCGCCTCGGGGTAAAAGAGCCACTGTAGGATTTATAACAAAGGACCAAACTCTACCATCCCGTGTGTGGCTTCACTGTATATTATTTTCTTTAAAATATTTGTTTCCCCACAGGAGAAAAAAATCCATGAAATGTGATGTTGTTTGTGCTTGTCCTCGTGGACATTCAGTAAATCAGGCCACATTACCGCAGCTATGTTCACATCTCAACATAAAACTGTGATATAAGCTAAGCAGCTTTGTGAAATATGTTCTCAATAAACAGGACTGAAACATAAAGTTGCTGTCTGAATTAAAGAACAAAGCAATCTTAAGAAAACTTAGATTCCATTTCCAGACCTTATTGCCCAATATATTGTATCTGTTAAACAGACACATGCAAATTAGTAGGATTTTATTGAAAATTCATTGATTGCACTCTTTAAGCAGGTCACCTAAGCAAGATTTGCAGGAAAGGATAAGTCTAGCTGAGATCATCTTCCTAATTATCCACAGACTGCATTTTCTATTTTCTTTGACTTCATTCACCCCTCTGAAGCAAGTCTTATGTTTCTAGCAGATGTGTTGCCACAAGTACATCCATCACTACGCCCTTCACCTTTGCATTGTAATGCAACTCTTGATCCTTCCCTTCAGAAACACCAACATGCATTTCTGGTATATCTGGATGAGCTCATTCATGCACTACTTTTTGTAAGAGGATTATGAAAAGGGAGATGAAGTTTTTTACTATAGTTTCATCACAAGGAACACGTGCAAATGTCGCATTTCTCTCCTCAAAGTTTAAATGGAATTAGTTATTGGAACTGAATGTTTGCAGCTGTCACACGTTAAAAAGTAATTCAGAGACAGAACTAAGACTTGGAATCCTACAAAGATTATCCTTTCAAACCAAGGTTGCAAAACAGGAAAGAGTACAATCTCAGTGGTAGGTGTCTTCAAAACAAATGTTTCAGCACTTTGTGAAAAGATGAAGAACAGTAATTTCACACCTAAATCTAAGGGACACAAAAACAAACATGCAGCCAAAAAAAGAAGAATATGTTCTTGTGTAGGACCACACTTTTTGTCTCAGTCCCATGACAAGTCATATTAGCAGTTACATCAGCCACGTGATCTCTCACTGTTATGGCTTGGGCTAGGATGATGTCCATGTCAAGGGCTACAAATGTTCTTCAGAAGACACCATTAGAATCGCATTGCACTCATATACCAGTACAAACGCTTGGGGATTCAGATGATTTAGAAACAAAGTTCAGCTAGCTCTAGTCCATAGCTCAGCAGCAAAGTATAAATTCAAAGTGAGTTGTTATTGATCCAAAACTTCCTGTGACTTGGACATTCCCGTGTCTAGAATGAAAAGAGGTAGCACAACACTCAGCCAATACTATAAATTGTGCTTTTACCTTTATAACACATTCAAATATTGTGAGAAGGTATATGTGGATGTAAGCTGAGTTGCTACTGAAGGACAGAGGAAGGGGGAGAAGGAGGGAGGGAGGTTACAGAAGGAAAAGCAATCTACAACAAGGTGGAAGAGAGCATAAACCATCCTGATTTATACTTTTTCTCCACCCCTTCAGTTGATTGCTTTTCCTTCTAGAGACACATCTTTTCTCTTCTTCTGCAAGGTGTGATGTGAACTGATTTACACCGCCTTTCCAACAGATAGCTAACCCACCCTCCTATTCAAGAAAAAAACATTAAAAAATTAATAACCTTTACCTTGTTCAACTAGCTTTATTTGTCTTCACGGGCTGTTTTTTTATTTACTGCCAATCAACTATGTTGGCAATATATAAAACACCACTTGATTTGTTGCCATAACTAGCAATAATAACAAGTATGCCCTTATTGGCTTAAGTGAACCGCACAGCAGTAGGTATTGGAAAACATCAGACATAAACAAGCCTTGGATTGTTCTGTGCTTAACAGCGTTGTACAGGACTGTGTATCGGCTGGGCGATGGGTAGAGTTGCATGACACAGAGCCCATTTCTGCCCTGTTTAACAACTCTGGCAGTATAAATTGCCATACCTTTTTGCAGGAGATGCTTAGTGAGTGGTGGAGTCGAGAAGAGGCAAAAGAGTCTCACAAAGCTGCCCCAGCCTTGCCCCCGACATGGTGTTAGGGCAAGAGCGTGAAGTGGGCTGCGTGGGCAGAATCACATTCTTGCAGGCAACAGGACCAAGTCACCTCCCAAAAGAACTGAAGCCAACCCCACGATCCTCAGGGCAGCCAGGTGGGCAGAGGAAGAGCTCAGGTGGCCATGGCCTGGGTCTGGAATGGGCCGAACCCTATAGGGGGTCTTTTTGCAAGCGTGAGATTCACTTGTGTATTTGAAACACCGTTTTTCTTTGTAATAGACAGTTTACATAACACTACATATAAACCCTTCAAAGATATAAGGAGTAGCGACTACTTGTGACATATGTGAGAAGGAAATTTGCAAACTTTAAGGCAAACCACTGCATTTTTTGACAAATAGTTCCACAAGGCTCACATCTGGAAAATGCTACAAAATAGGGCAAAAAAGCATTCCTATATTTTCAACCAAACTTTTATGAGAAATTCTGCAGTGGCACAGTAACTTTTCAATATGGCATAAACATTTGAAAAGCCCAGATGTTACAAAATGCAAACCACAGTGAGTCACTGTTTCCAATAGTGAATTTCAGTTGGGATTAGTTACTACCAGAAAATGGTACCCCTTACAGGTGCTCCTTGTTCTAACAAGGCCAATGGCGTTCTTATTTCCCTTCACATCATCTTCCCCGTGCAAGCAATCTTCTCCCGTTCCCTACCAGACCCTCTGAGCACTCAGATCTGACAGTAGAGGTGAAGCATAGGACAGCAACCTGCAGCTCCTGTTTCTAGGGCAATTGACACAGCAGTTTCCCATTCACACTGATGTGGCTGCCAGGCTGAGGTTTCTTTTAGCAGCAACCTGCTGCCCTACTATTCCGAGCAGCAATGCTGTAGCTTTCCTGACTCTCTGCTGTCTGCTTCCATATCGGTAGTTGGCTTCAGCTTGCTGAGCAGGCCATCTGTATCGGACTTTGCTACTTCTTCACCTTCTGAGGCCTCCTGTGCTTATATCAGAGCCTCTGCCTGATGTTGGTGGTGGAGGAAAAGATCTGGATGGCTCTTGTTTCAGTCCCAGTAAGTACAGCAGCATTTTTCCACGTCACCTCCTGTGTCCTGTTGGTCTTTCAGTGTGAGGTCCTTTTTGGCAGTAACTCTCTGTTATAGAGATTTAATAGAGGACCCATAATACAGAGCTGCACTGTCTGCTAGGGGCTGCAAGGAATACAAAGCGTTTAAGAGCAAGAATAAGATTTCATGTCTGATGCTTACGTGGAAAAAAAGACAGCTTTTCAAAAGTCTCTCTCTACGGCCTGCACCAAACTGACCTGTCAGGGTTTCATCTCAACTTGACATTTTGGCAGTGCTCTTCAGGTAAGACCTAAGAAGGTTGAATTTTGTCAGAACTTGACCTGAAAAGATTTTCAACAGTTCTGTTTCTTATTCCCTTCTGGGGGAAAAAAAAAAAAAAAAAAAA
>Ga0065711_1003313_pt1 | contig 41940 bp, 20 predicted proteins | sample Hoacrofraction12_FD_59098 | JGI IMG/M metagenome (GOLD analysis project Ga0065711, IMG submission 59098) | Hoatzin crop microbial communities from Cojedes, Venezuela - Epithelial fraction 12 v2 (version 2) | ecosystem: Host-associated > Birds > Digestive system > Esophagus > Crop | place...
ATGTTGTTAACTACTTGTTTAACCCTAAACAAAACCTGCAACCCATTCAGGAGGCAGAACAATAAAAACACACTGGCCTGAGCATCCCATGGGTACTCGAAATTCTCAAAAGCTGTTAGGACTAGCCTGAAGGAGAGAAGTGGGGTGAAAGAGTGGGGGAAGGTATCCCCTCCGTTTTTCCCCACAGGCTGGGTTTGATTATTAACAAATTCTAAGACATAGGATCCGAGGTACGGAAATGACTGCAGTGCTGCATGCAAATACAAGCCTAATTTCATGCACAGTGATGTTATCATGTCATAAGTCGATATCGTACAGTAGAGCACAATCATCATCCTGATCCTTTTTGCAGTAATGATGAACAGCATGTCAGTGAACAAATACTGCAAATAAGGATTCAAATACCACAGCCATTTGATCAAATTCAGCAACATTTTTTACCGGCCACTATTTAACTAACACAGTAAAAGCGTACAACTAATTATAATAAAATCTAAGAAAACTGTTTTAATACCCACTGCTCAGCCCTGCCAGTATCCCTCCCCACATTGGGCACCAAATTTATTGTTATGGTTTGGCTGTGGCCAGCAACAAAAGTGCCACACAGACGCTCCTCCCCCCACCGGGGTGCGGAGGAGAATGTAAAGAAGCAGGCAGAAACTGGTGGGTCAGGATAAGGGCAGTTTAACAGAACAGCAAACAAAGGGAACAGGAACAACAACGGTACAGATGAGGAGAAAACACAACACAAACCACACAACCAACAGAGCCGCTCCCGCCGCTGTGGGCTTTCAAGTTGCAAGTCAGTTCCTGCTGTTCCGCTCCCCCCACCGGAACCCAGCATGACAGCACATGGTATGGAATACCCTGCTCTGTTTGGTCAGGTTTGATCAGCCCTCCCGGCTGTTCCCCCTTCCTGGATTCTGGTGAAAATTAACCCTGTCCTGGCCAAACCCAGGACACCTGCTCATGGGAGAACTTTGATTGATCAAAATTCCATTGTTTCCTTTTCCAAGCATTCCCAGCGTTGGCAAACATACCTCTCTCAAATTATGTATTGTTACTAAAAGAAATACTGGTTACTATTTAATGTACACTACTTTAAGTGATAAGGCTGCAGCCAACCCTAATATTAGAAAAAAACCTGGAGGGCCTTGCCTAAAAGAAAAATAAGGTTGTTCTGTACTCAAGAATCTGCACATTTAGAAATGTGAACTGTGTTAGAAGCAGCAGGTATTTGCAGACTGCCTTCTGGTCAGGAGTGGGCACCTAAACAGTGAGAATAGGATGCTGTCTGTCTAGGAGCATCTTATGTCTGGGGAAAGCAACCTCATACCTCCCCCACCATCCTTCAGACCACAGAAGCAGTAGGGTCAGAACAAGTTTTGCTGTCCTGCTTTACGGTGTGATGACCAAGTAGGGGATTACTCAATAGGTGCCCCCGATAATACCAAGCACAAGATTCACACACCTCATTATGACCTTTTTCCATTTCTTAACCCTACTTTCACCATCCCAGTATCTTCCTTTCCTCACACCTGTCCCCTCCTAGATAAACATCCCACCCCAATGGCTCTTTCCTCATTTGTTCCAGTTTTGCTACATTTGCACACAAATTTGGTATTTCTGGTATTGTTACCTAGGGAACATCTGCCTTATATTTTATTACTGACAAGGTTACCAGGGCATGCTGCCCTTGCAAGGCTCTGCTCCCCAGATCTCATCTCCAGTTATTTGTGAATTTTGACCTTTTCCCACTTAACTCCTCCCCTCTACCTGTATTTGCCATCCATTCCTAATGGTGTTCTCTGTACTTTTTACGATCTTCTCACACCATGTCTATCTCTTCCAGTAGTTTTCCATGCCTTGTTTAGTTTACCTTAACTCCAATTCAGGGCCTAGTTGATTGATTACTCATTTGCCTATAGCATTAGAAAACTCTAAATTTAAATTCCACAGAATAGAAGAAGTATACAGAGCAACTTTTGTGACCCAAAGACACTTAAATCTTTAGAAAACTATATAAAAATAATAAATAACTTTTAGCTACTGGTTTAGATGGGAGGAAACATTGGGAAAATTTGCTACACGCAATTAGAGTCATGTTCATCATTTCCTTTCAAAATAGCAGAAAAGCAGATTCAGAAGCGGAAGACAGCAGAAAGACAAATAACAGACATGGGAAAGCTAAGAAGACTTAGAAAAGACAGGAATGAGAAAGTTTCTGCTCAAGATGTAAGAAAGACACCCCCTAGTTAGTCTCTAGTTGTATAATAAAACATATTTGTCCATTTGTCTGCCTATTTTCTGTGCCTGCAAGTAACAAATCAAGGCTCTTATAACTTGCTGAGCAGTTAAGAATTTCTTCCATGGCTCTCTTGTCTTGCTAAATAATTCAGGTTGCAGTATTTAATAAGGCTTTTCTTGTAGTAACATACAGAATTTATTCCAATAAGTGGTGGCCTTATTAAATTATCATCAGCTAATTTGTTTATAACAGGGACAAAAAAGATGGCTGTTAGGTTTTGGTAACAAAAGGCTGATCCTCGCGTGCCCTGACAGGGGTGGGGGGACCCTCAGCAGCCCCCTGGGGCAGCAGAGCGTCCCCCTCCCTGGTGCCACAGAAGCCCCCAGGGAGCCCCAGGGCTGGGTCAGACCCATCCGGACACACCAGCAGGAGGACAGTCCACCTGTCGGGGCAGCATGTGGGAATGTGGACAGCAGGGGCTGGTGGGGTGTGAGCAGCGGCCATCAGTCCCTGCGCTCAGCCAGGTCTGCACCGTCCAGAGCAGCCTCTCCTGTCTCCTCTAATTAAACCCCATTTTCTGGTGGTTTTCCTGGGCAACAGGTGGGAAAGAAAACACGCACAAGGAGGGGGGAACTATTTTTCTTCCCATTTGGAAATAGCCATTCTGTTTAGATCTTCCAAAATAATTGGATTTCTTTACTTCTAAAGATTTAAGGATATTTTTCACTAAAAAAGTATTTGCTTTATACATGAACCACATGCAGAATATTGCTTTTGCATCATAATAATAGTAATACTATCTTACATACTGTCTTCTTTGTTCGTGTTCTAACAGCTTGAAGACACCAGAAAAATGGATTTTGAATGTCATTGTGAAATAAAATTCACTATTAAAGCTTTACAAACAAGCAATGAGAATCCCTTTAAATAATGCTGATGTTTTATGTGGGAGTTACTGCTAAACAATTTCAAGAACTGAAAATAATATTTGTTTTCCCATTTCCATTTTAATAATTGAATAATTGAATCCGTTCATTTTGTGTTTTCCAACCAACATGAAGCAGTTGCTAATTAATCAAATGAAGGCTACAGAGTCCATTTTTAAGGCAAAAGATAATTTCTTAATTTTTAATATAAAATGAGATGATTTATACTACTTATTCAAAGGCATTCAGAGTCTTATCAAAAAGCTGATGAAGGCAATTGACTGTATCAGCTGATTTCAGCAGATTTTCTGCCAAGCCTCCAAGAACAAGAAATGATTATAAGTATCTGATTGAAATATGAGTCAGGCATCTCTGAAAGATTTACTATAGAGTCTGAATAGGACTTGAAAAACTTATATTTTGAGTAGGGCATTTGTCTATGAAAAGTTAAATTGGGACTGAAGTCAAAGAAGTTGCAGTGTCTGAATCAAAGAAGAAATTGTTAGATCTCAGAAACAGACTTAAGTATCTACAAGATAAGTGTTGGAAACTGCAAGACAAGATTCAGCTCTGCGTTCGGATATGTGAACATGAATTTATGTCTATGTGAGGTGGGTGACCCTGTTATAGTGAGCAGAGAAATTGTCACTGCTGTCAGTAGTGTGGAATCTCCTTTCCTAAATGTAATCACATGCCTGGCTTCCCTCTGCTCCTACAGAAAAGCGTGGGTGTCCTGTGGGTCATGTAGTACATCTGCCAATGCTTAGTTTGTTAACCACTCTTCTGGCATGCCCCCTCTATTTATAGCGCAACATCACACTGATTATAGCTTAGGGGTCCTGCAAGATACCCAAAAGTGGTATGAGCTAGAAGAGGAGTTGAATAGGGCTCTGGACTCCATAGACAGTATTGACTATGTTGTCGTCTGAGATCTACATGGGAGGTTAGACAAGTTTTTACAAGGTATCTCCCATTCCAAAAGAATAGTTAATAGTGGCAGTGTGTTCTGTGTTAATGCGATTATATGGCTGTTTCATTAATGAGTGACCCACTACAGAGTGATATTCCTGCCTGTTTATTTCCTTTTGACAACATGGATTCAGCACTCCTGTCTGTGGTGCAATGATCACAATGTGATAGCCAAGATACTTGTCCAGATAATTGTACGTAAAGTAAATGTTAAAGTGTTTAATTGAATGTCTAAAATTAACTGGGAAACATACTCAGGAAAACAATAACTTTGTTATAAAACATGACACGTGGGGCAAATCCCATGTATTAAAACTTTAATTACAGAGCTGTTTTTTCAGACCTGTGATTATTATTCCAGATAGACACTCTACTAAAACTGGAAAGATGCTGAAGCTGGAAGATCATCAATATGTGATCTGAATCCTAACTGCCATTCTTAAATAAGGGATTGAGTCTATCTGCTTACTGATACTCCCTGAGAATAGATGCAGCCGACTAACCTAGCTTGCAATGTAGCATTACTGTGCCATTACGCTTAATGAATTTGGCTGACAGAGTATTATTTTCCATCCTGGGAAACCTAATACTTACAAAATAAAGTAGCTCAGGCTGCAGGAGGTTTCTGTAGTACAGCACACTTCAGTAAAAATCTGGCAAAAGTAATGGGATATTTCTAAAATTCAGAGACTGCATTGATTTGCAGGTCACAATCTACACAAACCATCTAACTGGAAGAAAATGATAGAATTTCAAAACTAACTTCTTCTGTATTTCTAAAAATTTTAAGTTAGATACTGTACTTTAAAAATGAAAATGGTTCAGAGGGTTACTAAAAATCCTGAGCAAACTATTTTCTTTTATATTATTTTAGCAGCTGGCAGGTTCCACATTCTGACAGGAGACTATAGCAAAATGTTATTCACATTTTAAGTTTGACTCTACAAAATCTTTAATTTCACTGTTGTCCTGAGGATTAGGAAATGTGCTTAAGTACAATATGCCTCAATATTTTCACGGAATGAAAACTGAGACACTGTTGAAATTTTCATATGCAAAATATCTATTTTCAGGTGGTATGTTGCCAATGTATACAAAAATTTCCTTTTGTTATTAGTATTTTATTTATTAGTTTTCATTAGAGAAAAAAACAGGGAAAAGTAGGGGGGAAAATTCTACTGATAATTATTATATAATACACTGAAGATGGCTTCTCCCTTCAAACATATTCAAACATTTCTAGAGTTATGGTAATTAGGCCTGAATCACAGTTTCATAGTAAGTCTTAAACATCTTATACCAAAAAGGTGGACCATGATCTAAAGAGATTTTGTCCAGGTTCTGCAGAACTAGAAATTCCCAGGTCTGATCTTTATGGAGATGCTAGATATAGTATCCACACCCACACGTTCAATTGGAAATACTTGATTAAATACGAATAAAATTATTTTTCAGAAGATTCTTCCACTCCTTTCTAAACCATACCATCTTGGCCTGTATTTTTGAGTTTTATATTCTGTATGTCTCAATTGAAGAGAAAGTTTTCACCAAGAAAAGTCACTAAATCATTCCAGAAAAACAGAATATTTGTGACATTGCATTCTCTTCGGTTCCAAACCTCCCATAAGAGTTTATCATCTTATGTAACTTAATTTTATTTGTATTTTAATATTGCCAAACTTTCTTTTTACTATTTTCAGTCATAAAGAAGAGAGTTGATTTTTATTTATTTAAATAGATTTCCTTTAGCTAATGTTTCATTTTTTCCAAGAACTTCTATGCTTAAAATAAAACCGTAGAATCAGAGAATCATAGAATGTTTTGGGTTGGAAGGGACCTTCAGAGGTCATCTAGCCTAACCCCCCTGCAGTGAGCAGGGATATATTCAAACAGACTGGGTTGCTAAAAGCTCCATCCAACCTGACCTTGAATGTTTCCAGGGATGGAGCCTCCGCCAGCTCTCTGGGTAACCTGTTCGAACATTTCACCATCCTCATGGCAAAAAATTTCTTCCTTATATCCAGTCTAAAAATAGTCTCCCTTATTTTAAAACCATTACTCCTTGTCCTGTCACAACAGGCTTTGCTAAAAAGATTGTTCCCATCTTTCCTTTAGCCCCTTTCACACACTGAAAGGCTGCTACAAGATGTCCCCACAGCCTTCTCTTCTCCAGGTCGAACAAACCCCATTTCTCTTAGCCTGTCCTTGTAAGTGTGCTAGTCCAGCCCCTGCCTCACACCTGGTGATCCTGAAACCAACCAGAATTGCATTCTTGCTTACCCTACAAGAATGGCTGGCTTGTGTGACTAGCCATTTTTCATGTCCTTGAATGAGTGCAGTGATTTGGAACAACTTAGCACTTTCCTTGTCTTTGTTCAAGAGCAGAGAGTTGGATCAATCAGATACCCCCTGAGCGCACCTGGAACTCCTGATGCCTGGAGTTGTACCTGCCTGCAAAACTGTACATTCTGGGTGGTACTGGAAATGTATAATTACTGTCTATTAAATCATGTGGATCATGACCAGGATGGAAAAATACTGATGCCTAAAATGAATCATCTTGAGACCCTGTAAACAGTGGTACCAAAGAAGGCCCTTTTCAGCTCTTCCGGTCCGCAGTGAGCTATCCCCAGTAACTCCCTCTGAGTGGGACACTTCTCTGAATATCTCGAACTCTGTCAGCATCACCTGGGTCGATCTCCTTGAGACTCAGCCTTCACCCATTGAAAAATAGTTCAATTTGAAGTGAGTGTTTCACTGAACTCAATGGGAATTTTCATGTGAGTGTGTGTCTGTGAATCGATTCAACACAATATTCTACTACTGTGATTGTAATAGTAAATTCTCCTTAATCACTTAGTAAATGTTAAGTTAACCAGTGATAAATAACTGCTAATTTCCTGTGCTTTCTTTAAACTGTGAACACACAAACATATTCCTTAGACACAAACCGTTGTTGTCTAAGGCTGATTCTGGATTCAGCTGCACCTAGGCTCTTCTCTGAGAAGGAATTTAGAAAGCAAGAGGATCCAGTCTGTACCTGGTGACTCAACATGAGGGTCTCCCTTAATCCCTTACTCTGTATAAATAATTTTCTATATAAAACACCTTTGATTTTGTATTCCATTCATTTGATAAGTAATAGAATGAACCTTCGGAATGAACTTTGTAAGATCACATTTTCTAAGTTTTCAGTGAAATCTTCTCTTGTAAAACCTTTGAGCGATCATTTAAGCAACCTAACAACTCATTTGTGACAGTAGGAGAGGTGTTCCAGCCCTTGGATCATTTTTGTCACCCTCCTCTGGGCCTGCCCCAACAGTTCCACGTCCTTCTTGTGCTGAGGGCTCCAGAGCTGGATGCAGCACTCCAGGTGAGGTCTCACCAAAGTGGAGTAGAGGGGCAGAATCACCACCCTCAACCTTCTGGCCACATTGCTTTTGATGCAGGCTCGGATACGGTTGGCCTTCTGGGCTGCGAGTGCATGTTGTTGGCTCATGTCCAGCTTTTTACCCACCAGAACCCCCAAGTCCTTCTCGACAGGGCTGCTCTCAATCCCTTCATTCCCTGGCCTGTATAGAGACCGAGGATTGCCCCGACTCAGGCACAGGAACTTGCACTTGGACTTGTTGAACCTCACTTGATCTTGTTGAACCTAATGAGGTTCACGTTTGTCTGTTCTAATGCTCTAGGCCTTGGTATTCTTTGGTTTGACAGTAACACAACTTCCAAACACATTTATAGATAAATTTCCCTTGTACATTTGAACGAAACTCATCTGCTGGTGTAAACACGTGAAGAAAACTGAAATGCTCTAGTCTGTCACTGCTAAGATGACAAAGTTTCTATCACTCAGCTGTTTTCTAGATGAGTTCTATCAAGATATTGTGATTAAGACTTTCTGTTGTTACAGCTTCTGTCCAACTATTGTGAATTTCACACAATTCCTTACTGCTGGAAATAGCCTGTCTCTTGGTCCTTTTCTGTAATACCCTTCATGTTTTGGCACCAATAAGCATATCTCTACAAATCACACTGAACTAGAAAGATAAACCCTCTTAAGTCCTCTTAGTTTTTTGACCAGAACAGCTATTTCCAGTCACACCTTTCATTTGAAATGGTGATGATAGAATTTAAAAAAAAAAAAAGTAAGGAAGAAATAACTCCACAGCTAAGAAAATGTGATAGATAACACGGGAACAGGAGTGCCAGAAAGAAAAAAAATAATAGTTCTATTCTAACCTTAACATCAGAACTACGGAAGAAAAGAATATGAGGGACAAAATTGTCTGTTACTCTGGTGAAGCTCTTCTGGTGCATACATCCTGTGTAACAAAATCCAGCTGATGTCCACAGGCCAGTTTGTATAGCTGGAATTCATATGATTTAGGCAACAATAAAAGTGTGATTGCTGTCGCTGTTCTGTCAATGTTCACTATTACTTTTTTTCTCTATACAGTTAAATATTAATGAAATTAAGGCTACATACAAACATTTAGTTTGTTTTCACAAATACATTTAAATTTAGTTTACCTTATACTTTCCTATTAATTTCCTGGCTTTGTAATGCTTCCTTTAGGGATTAGTTTAACATTCCTGTAGTTTTTACATCTTCAGCGACCACTAAACCTACCACAAATCTTAAACTTTTTCTTATCAATGAAGGTACACTAGATTTGCATGTAAAAACAAAAGTTTGATGCAGTATACATGTTCACATTTGTCTGATGAGGTTTTCCAGCCACCTTGGTGACATCAGAAGAGTAGGAAAATATTGCTAGCAAATTGGCTGGATACTATCTATGATAAAAAACTATAAAATACTACCCGTTTTGACCATTAAATCTAACACTAGCATAAGTAGTGTTTAATTTATGCTTACAATATGTTACGGAAATAATAAAATACATTTTTAATTCTGGGTTTTCAAATGCCTCTTACTTCACTGATCAAATTTCCTTCCTACAAAAGCTGATGCCTGGACGAGACTGTAAGAACAAGGCAAGGACACTCCTCTAAGTATTCTTGCATCTCTAGTCCTTTGCAGACCAACTGCTGTGAATTTAGTAGAAGTGAACACTGGCACTCCATGTTTATTTTTATTTCAATTTCAAAATTTGGGTTATTTTATGATTAAGACATTCGTATCTCTATAAGCTTCAGGAAGGACATAACTACAGGTAGTGAAAGAGGAATGCAATTTTTAAAGACATATGTATATATTCTCAAAGCCTTTCTCACGTTATGTGTATTGTTGATCTATAAAGTTCAAAAAATTCTGATAGTAAGTTATAAGAACAAGAAGAAAATTAGAAATGAAATATATATTTGTGACAAACTTAATAAACTCTTACCATAAATTTCATGATTGTTAGGGCTTTTGTGGGTTTTTTTCCCCTTTTTCTTCTTGTACAGCTTTAGCAACTGAAACCAATACATTCTACTAGAATCTCATACACCGTACTAATGTTTGAAACTTTAGTGCAAATCTTGGCTGTAAAATGTGAGTATGATTGAGACTATAAAAATCAGAAATAAAAAAAACTTGGTTTATATAGTAATTTTAAATTATTTATTTTTTATCTAGCTTCACCAAGTTTGGAGCCTCCATCCTGACTGTCATGTGTATCTGAAGACGGTCCATTATGCAATAGGTACTAATGAAGAAGTCCTTGTTAAACAAAGATGTAATCCTCTTTGCTGCACTGATGCCTAAGATATAAGCTTCTCTCTTTGTTGAAATTTCCATTCCCAGAGTTGTCTTCTGTTTAGAAATTCCTAATATAGATTAGAGAATTCCTCTTTCACCCTGAAATCAGTGGTCATCCACTCGTCTATCAGACCCTGAATATTACAAATAATTCACCTTCTATAACACTAGTTCTGTCATAGAAAGAGAACATTCTTTACTGAAAAGACAAAATAAAATTATCTATCAAAAAAGCAGCTATGATGATGTCATCCTCACATGGGAAAGACAGTGTAAACACTTCCACTATCCAGCTTTTGACATTTAAAATATAGTGACTGCTACGATATTTTTAAGCTCATCCATCCCCCCCTTAAACATAAATACATTCATCAACAACTTTGACTAATTTGCATCGATGTTTTCTTCATTATTCTGTTATAAAATTATACTGAGAAAACATTTTATTTCCATATTACCTGAATGAAATTTTGTTGTAAAGATTAATTTAACAATATTCAAGTTCTGACATGAAATACTCAAAGAATGAAATGTAGCATTCATTTCCTCCTAAATTACTCTTGGTGCTGTTAGTATCTGTTTGTCACTTGCTTCCAAGACACTATGATGAGGCAGCAATTTCTAAGGCACTAGCTCTAAAAATTAACCATTTGAAGTGTTCTTGTTTAATTTCACTTGCAACTTCTTCATAGTTTGATACATGATTGGACATATCTCTCCAATGTGTTTCCTATTTCTTAAAGTCATATGTAGATTTCAATAGTTAGGAAATTACATGCACAAGTGAGTAAAATGAAAATCCGTTAACTTATTCTCACAATTTTAAAATTATTTTCAGACAAATACTGCAAGAGTTTGAAAAGGAAAAAAACAGTCAAAGATTTTATGAGGCTGTTTAGCATCTTGTTGTTAATTTCTAATTGCTAGTCTTTGTCAACAGAAGTGCTTAGAAGTGGCAATTTCAGATGTGATATTTCTTATTTTATTCACTTCTATTTTTGTTGTTAAATATGTGATCATTGAAGAACAAAATGTAATGTTTTCCACAACTTTTTTGTTAAAATATCTAACACAGATTTCTGCATCTGGAATTAACCGTATCTCACATTTAATTACACGTAAATATATTGATATAACATTGGTTTATATTAAAAAAAGTTTGTTTCAATAAATAAATGCACTAAATTTAATAAGAATATTATGAGATTAACTCTCTTGTTTATTTTGAAATTCTGTACCATTAGTGTACTATGTGACACATTTTAGATCAGAGATCCTTATTTAACAGCTCTATTGAGATAAAACCTTAAATAACAGTCATCCTCATGTTAACTGTTGTGGTAGCCCACTTAGAAGATGCCCCCTGCTATTAAGTTTTTGTAATACATAAAACTTTATATACGTACATAAGCTGAGCTTTCTGATGTTCCCCTTATACATTAAGAGAGCTCTGGGCAGAGAACTGTAGCAGGTGGTAATAAATAAAAAAAAAAGCATTGGGAAGGTCACAAAAGTACACATTACAATGGTGTTTGTTAAAATTTATGAAGCATTAAAATTTGAATTCTACAGTCTTATGACAATGCCTGTAATGAGAATAGAAAATACTATGAGCCTAATCTATTCTCCTGACAATTTAAATATAACTGCAAGCCAGTTGTTATCTCGTATTTCTTCTTCAATTCCATAAATAGAGAAGGTCGTAAAGATAGTGAAAATATATTACAGAATTTAAACCCCTGACATTTTCCTAAACTGGCAGACTAAAGAATACGTGGATAACAGGATATGATTTTCTTTAGAGGAAGGAATTTTGAGTAATAGTTAACCCCTCCATCAGTTATTTTTGAGACATTTTTCTTTCTCGTTTATTTCTGTTCATGTTACCAAAACATGTAGTTCATTTAGCATTTCTAAATTAAAACATTAAAATAAACATAACTTTTCTGTGATGGTTCTCTTTACATCCTAAAGCCAAAACTCTAAGAGTTAGTTTGGTTGTTGTTTTAATAAAGGACACATCTTGCTTACTCAGGCTTTAAAATATTTTAAAAATAGAGGTTAAATTTAGGCTTCTATATCTTAGAAGTTCTAGGATAAGCTCCTAGAATTAATGCTTTGAAAATTGGTCCGTTATAGAAATATGCTGTTTTTCTTCTGAGGCAACTGTGTTAATTGAATTTCTTCTATCTGAACATCTACAAACTTTGAGGAATTTCTTAAGTGATATCTATTATCAACATCATATATTCACTCATTCACGTAACAGCACTAAGTAAAGGGAAATAAATTACAGTCCCTACAGATCATATACTACCAACCCATTTTTTCCAAATTATACCAGTTCAGCAAAAAATAATTAATTTCTCCAAGGTCTGATCTTGTCCATCACCACTGCTCCTGGGTTTACCTCTTGGTAAGTGCAGAATGTTTCTGATTGTTGCTCTATGTTTATGAATAATGAAACACATATGTTGAGAGCAGTTGTTGCTATCCAGATATTTGTGAGACAGGGTCTGACCTACAGAAGTTGCTGCATTCTGATCACTGTTATTGTGGAGCTAGATAGTTCTAAGATAAATGTAGATGAGTTAAAAAGCTGTATATAGCCATACAGAACTGTTGTTCCTCTCTAAGCCAAGTTCTTTACAACTCACTGAGGTTAACACACTATCAAGCCCTTCTTTTTAGTGACATTTTAACTACAGCTGTGCTCTCCGAAGCAATTGCAAGACTGAGTTGTCTTCTGTGACCTAAATTTTCAGCTCTTCCAAACTGGGATTGTTCTGCATGTTCTCTTGGATTTTTCTGTAATTTTTACTGAATATTTTTATTGAGGTGACTGTTTTGGATGTGTTTATCAGCCTTATTTCTAAGTTCGTCAGTGGTGAAGGTGTAGCAGATTGGTAACAGGAGCTACTCTAAAGCAAAAGGACAAATTTCTTTGCTACTACTCTGATGCCATTGTCTGCACCTCCTTGTTGTCCAAGTCCAACTTTCTAAGGAAGTGGGAGAGAACAGAGATCAACTTAAACTGTAGTGTTATTGCCATTTAATTTATTCTCAGAGTACCTAAAACCAAATTTGCAACAACTTTCTTCATTTAGCCTTATGAGGTTGTTTCATTATATGGATCACTAGTTAGAGCTGTATTTACTTCTAAATTATAACTGTATTTTATTTTCTTTGAACTTGGATTCCAGCCCCTCAAAGAGTTACAAAAAGCAAGAAACTTAAATACATTAGCATATAGCTTCCCTTATGCCATTTAGTTTTCAGGGTTATAAACATAAACTATGATTTCATACAGAACTACTATTTAAAAAAAAAACACATAAAAAACCCAAACCATTCTGATTCTATGAACAACCTAACATACTTTCACAGTTTCTTTAATGTTTACTACCATCAGCAACTTTTTTTTGTGCTCGTCACAGAAAGAGAAGTTTATTCTTTAAACATACTAAAGTTCAAGACTTTGCTGCGAATTTAGTTTTGAAAATATAGATTAGTGCATATAAATGTCTTTGCACTTTAGAGATGGCTGGTCTTACCCTCACTTAACTTAAAACTTTGATTTTGCTCTTATTATTCTATTAGTTTGGGATACAAATAATAAAAGCAGTATCAATGATGTGATGGAATTTTATGTGCACAATAGAATTGCTTAGCATAAATGTATTCTAAACTGTTCTTTGAAGAAAGCTTAAAGTCCATGTTTCATTGCCTACAGGGCATGGATAGAGCAAAATCCAATCAAATACCTGGGAAAATCTGTCCTTCAGAAGATCGGAGTGACAGATACTGGATTTGCAGTAAATCCTTCTTTGTCATAAATGTCCAGGTTTGAATTCCAATTACAGTGACTTTTCAACCCCATTTTCAAATGTTTTCCTTTGATTTCAGTTTTGTTGCTTAGCACGTGGAACTGTGGGTAGAAGAGTTTCATATGACTGAAGACTATTAAATTGTCCTTGCTAATCATACACAATACTTGCCTAAGACTTTGAAAATGTTTGAATGTTGGACCATTATGTCCAGATATCATAATGTATTGGATTATGCTCATATGATTTTTTCTTTTATATTAAAAAAATAACTTTCCTGTCCCTGCTGTAAATCCTGGTTTCAAAACAAGTGCTTTCAAAATCTAAAAGGTAAAAACAAAATGCCAATAAATTTCTTAAGGACTTCCTGAAATATTCATATTTCATTTTCCTGTATAATCTGCATCACACACAGGCACACAACAACTGGGATCAATGGTTTTATGGGTAGACATTTGGGCTAACCTCAGCAGTTTGACTAAGCAGTATTACTTGTGAATAATATGGTTATTTAATATTAATTTTAATAAAATCCTTCATTCAATGAATATAACACCTGTAGTAAACTTAGAGAATAGAACTTAGATATGAATGTTGTAATTTCTTTCATATCTCAGCGTAAGCTATTCACGCATCTAAATAGTTTTCTGAGGTAATCATCGCTTTTCTGCATGTGTAGCCATTAGGACTTTCATGCCACTATATGAAAAGTTGGTAGGTCTGTTAGCAATTGCAGGCTGAAAGTTCAGGCTGATATATTAAAAATTCATTATGTTGTCTGTTAATAAGAGATTCATCAAACAACATATTTATAATACTTTTTTACTAGTGTTTAAATGGCCTACAAGCAGAACAAGACATAGATCCAAAGATGGGGTAAAAGTAACACTTGCTTTTGTGAAAATGTGTTTTTGATTTATTATTCAATTATTGTAACAAAAAAGAGTACGTTAGAAATATTCATTGCATTTCATTTTTCTGCAGCATTCTCTCATATTTTTCTGTTTTCTTATAAGACCCAACAGAGGACAATCAGCCTACTTCTTAACTACAGTTTTTCCATATACTGGACCAAACTAAACAAGTACAGAGTATTAAGATAAGTACAGAAGTTTAGAAGATCCTGCAAGAGATTCATGCAAGAGTCTTTCCTAGTGAGCTACCCAGTCTAGCTGCCTGTCATTATAACTTGTGCTTTGTTTCATGTTCTAAGATCCCTGGGAGAAAAAGCATTTTCGAAATTATGTGTATATGACATGAAACAAAACAGTCTGCGGGCGTGATGAAAAACTGGAATTCATTAAATATTTCACATATGGTGGACTTTATTAATACTATGTTTCTCCACATAACACGAAGTGACACAGGTGAACCAAACAGTAAACAAAATTGTTAATTGAAATATGTACATTTTTCTATTACATTCAAGAATACTGTTGTTTTGGAAGCAAACAGGCATCTGGATTTAGAGTCCCAATGTAATACCTCATTTGCATTATACACATTCAAAATAAAGTGTGGATTTGTTTTAACGATTTTCTGCCAGGCAACTTATTGAGCTTCACTATGGCCCAAAAACAGTGATCTTTGTACTCTTATCACTGTCGGAATATATGAGGGATAGGAAAATCCCTTCCTTATGGTGCAAATAATAGTACGAAAATATAGGACAAGATGCAATGGTACAGTTTTAACTCATCTTCCTTACAGAAGTAAAATTGTATGTTTTGTAGCCCTTGTCAGTATGCTTCTTCTTGTTTTAGCTGGTGTCTTTCTAGATATAGAAGTTTATCTTTCTCTCTCTTCCTTTATCTTTGTTTTTTTTAGTACAATCAGTTACTTCTCAAAGCACAAAAATCATCAAAAATTAATGAGATGGTACCTCAAAGGATGACATTTTGATGTTTTGTGAGAAGGACAGATTGTTCATTAGCTTCACATTCAATAATATTATTCGTTTTCTTTGAAAGTGTACCCACGTTGCTCATAGCAATCAGTGCTGGAAAGAACTTCAGTCTCCTGGTCCCAAGCTGAGACAGGCTCTGCGTGGAAAGACATGTACTTTCCTTTTTATCTCTTGTTTTAGATCTATTAAATTATTTAAAATATTTGAAACAATACTTGATGCTCATTGTGCAATGTGATAATAGCATTAGTTGCAGTTCTGAAAGATGAATAAATAAATTATTTCCAAATAAGTATTATTGCATAAAAAGAGGATATCTGGCAGAGAGCAAAAGCTATTTATAGTCATCCCTAACATAATTTTCAAGTACATTTTTGTACCTTTGATCAGAACCAAATGCCTTTGCAATAAATAAGAAGTCCAGTCCTAATCAAGCTCTCATTAATGAGATGCGTTTTTGACCATTTGGAAAGAATTGAAGGAATTCAGCAGTTTGATGATTATCGTTGCTTAAATTAGTGTTCTTACTGAATGTATGAGCTAGTCATCATCTGGCGTTTATACAGCTGTTTGCTCATGACTATACCCTTTTCCAGAAGAGACACTGTACATGTCATATCCCGTCACTCCTGGTTCCTAACACCTCCCAGTTCTCTCACATCTGCTGCAGCCCACAAGGAGCACAGAATTTGGAATTATGGACAGACACAATGAAACCCAGTTTCAAAATTGATAGAAAAAAATAATTCCCTTCACTGTGATATTTCCAAACTTAGATTTTTAAGACACTAATAGCACTGTTATAATCATGACTATGTCATAGAAAATATTACTCTCTAAGTATTTAATTTCATTTTCTGAATGAAATTTATGAAGTGTTTACAGATTTGATGGAGTTTAAAATACAATATTTTGAACTCTTCAAAATTAAAATTCACTTTCTTTAAGCTTTAACAGAAAAGAGGAAATTTCACATTTCTCATAGGCAGTTAGCCAACAGATCTGCTCAATTCATCTATCGCCAAAAGTTCTTGTTCAACTCTACTAGTCGTGAGAAATTTAAGGAAAAAAAGAACAAAATCTTCTTTCTGTCCCCTGTCTTCCCCCCAGAAAAAACCCACAACAATCATAGAAAGTTTATTTAGTGGCAGGTTTTCTGAAGTATTCTAGACATTCCCTAAATAACCAGAAGTTTTCACTGTTTTATCGACTCTGAGTGACCAATATTATCACTGAAAAATTTACAAAGTCCTAAGGCTTAGAGAGAAAGAGAAAAATCTTAGTAGTGATAATATCGAATGCCCACTCCCAGAGTTTCAGGGCAATAAGATGCACTCTGTTGAATTAGTTATTCAACATATCTTTGTATTCCTCTGTATTAAGATCACTTTGACCAGAGTTTTGCTGCTTGTTACAATAATCTGGGAGTGAGGAACAGAAAAACAGGAAGCTGGACACTTGTTGTTTAGGGTAGGAAATTCGTCTCACTGAATATGCATACTTATATCAGAACTACATACACTAGGACTTTTTTCTGGATAATGAAGAAAAGAAAGTACTTTGAAAACTTCAGTCATCCTACCCTGAAGTAGGTGTCTAAAATGAATATCTGGTACATGCCCGTTGAGCCTAAAGGAAAACGGATTAGGTCTGATGTCTGCTTTTGTATTTAAACTCTGATACTGCTTTTGGAATCACACAATGGTTTGGGTTGGAAGGGACCTTAAAGACCATGTAGTTCCAACCCCCCTGCCAGGGGCAGGGACATCTTCCACTAGACCAGGTTGCTCAAAGCCCCATCCAGCCTGGCCTTGAACACTTCCAGGGAGGGGGCATCCACAACTTCTCTGGGAAACCTGTTCCAGTGCTTCATCACTCTCATTGCAAAGAAATTCTTTCTTATACCTAGTCTAAACTTACCCTCTTTCACTTTAATGCCATTACCCCTTGTCCTATCACCACTTGCCCTTGTAAAATATCCCTCTCTGGCTTTCTTGTAAGCCCCCTTCAGGTACTGAAAGGCTGCTATAAGTTATCCCCACAGCCTTCTCTTCTTCAGGCTGAACAGCCCCGGCTCTCAGCCTTTCCTCACAAGGAGAGGCTTTCCATCCCTCTGATCATTTTTTTGGCCCTCCTCTGGACCCACTCCAACAGGTCCATGTCCTTCTTGTGCTGAGGGCTCCAGAACTGGACGCAGGACTCCATGGTCTCACCAGAGTGGAGTAGAGGTACAGAATCCCCTCCCTCAACCTGCTGGCCATGGTTCTCTTGGTCCAGCCCAGGATACAGCTGGCCTTCTGGGCTGTGAGCACACATTGCCAGGTCATGTTGAGTTTCTTGTTAACTGACACCCACAAGTCCTTTTTGGCAGTGCTGCTCTCAATCCATTATCTGCCCAGCCTGTATTTGTGCTTGAAATTGCCCCTACCCACGTGCAGGACCTTGCACTTGGCCTTGTTGAACTTCATGAGGTTCACATGAACCCACTTCTCAAGCCTATCAAGATCCCTCTGGATGGCATTCTTAAAACAAAATCAAACAAAAATGACCATGAAACAGCTTAAGCTGAGATACCAGTATACATTTACTCTCATCTTGCTAACAGGAGTGTTGCTTTACTGTAGCCTCATTTGATCCCTGAACATACTTCTTTCCAGCAGGTATGATTTTGATATTTTGAGCAAACTTTCCCTAGAAGTCTCAGCCTTAATTTCGGTTGTGCTACGCCTGTTTGGAATCTATTTACAAATAATTTTATGTTTGCTGGTTCTCCATTTCCCATTCACTGCTTCTCTTTTGTTAAAGAGTGAACTACAGTTGCACAAAATGTTACTAGCTGTCTACTTCTCTTTTCTTTCTTTCCCTGGGTATGTAGTGCCAACAAATGTAACACATTCTGCCGGTGGCACTGGGGAGGACAGGAGCTGAACAAGCTCCTGTGAAGTATTGTCTTTAGAATATATTGCAGCTCTGAAGTCAATATATTTTGTGAAGCAATAATACTGAAAAGGATTCCCTCCACAACTAAGCTCAGGCTTCTTTTAAGTCCGAAAAAGTGGGTTTTTTTCCCATACGAAATGTTATATTCCTGCAGTCTTCTGTATAAAAACACTCTCTTGAGAGTGGGATACCTGCAGGCCAACAAGGTTATATGAAACAAAATGAGATTTTAACTGCAAAACAGAAGCTTATTTTAATTTCTTGTGGAAATAGAGTGAAAAGGACATCAGCCATTTGTCACTATTGCAATTTCAGAAAAATAATGTATAAGAGATTCACAAAAGGTTAATCAGCTAAAGTGGGAATGATTTTGACACTTACCAGATACAAATCAGCAACACTATATGAATGTGTGCACTTCATCCTTAACCATTAATGGGCCAGGTTTTTACCAATTTTAAGCCAGAAAATATTCATGATGTTTTAGCTATAACATTTCACAGTAACATACATGTTAGTTTTGACAAAGTCATTTGGGTCAAAAAAATAACGGTCTTTCCACCTTCCTAAAACAGCCCAAGACCCAGGGATTAGAGAAGTATTTCACTAGCTATGAAATGTCCAAAACCACTGAACATATTTTTATTCATTTACAGGAAAAAGAAGGATTGAGAGCAGGTGTAATGGCCGGAACTTAATGTTAAATTTCAACTTCCTGTGCTGCAGCCAAGTTCTGTAGCTAACAAATTTCAACACACTGAATAATGAGTGGAGTTATGGGAGTTTATCTGGGGTTTTTTTTGGAGTGTTTGGGGGGTGGAGGTTTTTAACCACTTTGAAAGCTCCTCTTTCATGCAAGATAGGCAATGGTACAACAGATGCAATTTGATTCCTAGGACAGTATAGTTTTTCTTCTATGTACTCCTACCTCTCTTTATGAAATCTAAGCCTACCAGTAGGACAAATATGACTATTGTTTCATTATAATTTCAAAATACCTCTAATTTTTCCAACTATATTAGAACCTGTTTGAAGCACAGAGTATCTGTTTCTTGTTTTTACAAAAATACAGAAAAGATCTTGAACCTTGATTGATGGCTTCTGAAGAGTTAAATAATAAAAATTAATTGAATACAAACCATCCTGAATTTTAATTGTCTTAACAGAGCTATAATAATGTGTTTTATAACTGTTAGACGAAAAGTAGTATAATGAAAGTCAGTACTTTTAAAGAACACTGTAACAGAAATTATATTTTTCTAACATGAAAATTAGATTCATACAAATAGACACGAATTATATAAGTTTATCTGAAATACTTCTGTGCTCCTAAGACTATAGAAATGTGATTTGTGCCATTAGCAGCAGAGCAAACAGGAGGAGATGACTTACAGCTTTGCCTGGTTTAACTACCTGTCACCCTTCCCTCATAACAAAGGCAACACTAATTCTCCCTTCTGCTTTCTGTTGTCACCAGTGATTCTTTCCACCAAAGAAAAGACAACAGGTGATACAACTTGGCCAGAGTTATGTGCATTTGCCTAGGCAGGAAAAGAAGCCGTCCTTTAGACACTGTCAGAAAAAAAAAAGTACGTATAAATTGCATTCATTTTGGGTTTTTCTTCCATGAAGACATTAAGCTCGGTCTCTCCTCCAGGCTGCCACAAATTTTCATTGAGATTACAAGGACTTAATTGCCTTTGAAACATCATTACATCTTATAAATACATTTTGCTTTGCCTACAGTCTATCACAAGCTATAAAGGGGGATTTACAGACAAAATCAATAGACACACAGTGGCATTGAATATGCTCACTATTCCTGCAAGCCTTGCTATAACTTCATTTTGATTTTAAAATTAATATGTAAGCATCTACAAATGAAGTTTGTGATAAAATTGTCTTTTTAACTTAGGGAGTGTCACTAGTCTGTCAGGAAATATTTATTATGCAGAACAGTTATGACTGAAGTCAGACAATTTTCAGACAAATATCTGATAATTTTGCCAATGATACAATAAAGCCCTTGGCAAAGCTTTTTAAAACTAAGATCAGATGGGTTTCCGAGCCTGTGTGGATTTTGGCCTACTTTTTTGGCATGAGAGGCTTGCGAGACTGCTCTCAGGTACCTACACTAGAGTCTGTCATTGCTGAAGCAGCACATTTGCACAACAGCGTGAAATTCTGTTTCCATTCCCTTTCTTTGATTCATTCTTTTTTTTTTTGCCCTTGTTTTTTTCTTTCAAATTGCAAGGCAACAGAATTCTCTATATGAATTTTTATTATATCTCCCCTGAAACAGCTCCTGTTCCGTATTAATTCAGAGATTGACCTTGGATCTGGTCCATTTCCTGTGTTCAATTTTATTTTCTTGATAAACCAACAGGACTGAATAGTTCATTCTCATAGGAAAAAAAAGAGGTAAAAAAAAGTCCTCCTAGAACAATTGGCCTTTGACATGGAAGGAATGCCAAAAGACAGAGATTACAATGATACGTCCCAAAAGATTACTCTAGAGAAAATAACCTTATTAATGTAACAACAGAAGAGGTCACATTCATTATGGCTGAACAAATTCAATGATTGAGACAAATATCTTGTACTGGTTTTTAGCCTAAAAGTAGTACAGTTTTCTTACGAGAATAGGTTAGTATTTGCATTTTCATTTAGTAGAAAGTCAAAACAAATATTTGAACATCTGGGCAAGCAATGGCACACATACACCCACAAATATATGTCAATTTATAAAAATGAATATTTATATATGAGAACCGTTGAAACCACACAGTGCAGTTTCAACAGAGTCTTTCATGGATCACTAGTCAACATGAAAGTTTCATTGACTGAATTATCTGGAAAAATCTGAGCACTCACAGTCATCATGCTATTGCTTTGAGAAGACCGTATTCTTAACAGCATTGACATCAATGAACAATCACCGCCCGCCCTCTCAAAAAAAAAGATGCTGGAGCAGCAGTTCTAAAATAAAATACAAATAAATAAAAGACAAGTCCTTCATGCCAAGGGCTCATTTCTAGATCCAAGAGCTACAGCATTAACTTAGCTAATGTCTACACTAACCTCATAACAGAGCACAAGCAGTTCAAAGAAGAACCAAGGACAGAGCTAATACTAAAGCAACATGGATAGTCACTGCAATGCTTGAGATGATTGTTCATTTTCCAACACTCTACTTACCTCTTAAGGATTCTTGCAAGGAAAAAGTGGAACAATCTCTTCTGGCTAAAAATAGTGGAAAACTGTAACTAAATACAAGCTACTGAATACTGAGAAACTAGGCAAGTATGCTGACAAAAATCTTCTGTATCTATAAGAATTACAACATGTCTGGAACCAACACACGAACATAGGCTTGCACAAATTGGCATTGTTAAGCTAGTTCTCATTCCACAGCATAACTCTGGGGGAAACCCTAACAGATTATGATTAGGAATGAGTGTGAATGGATTTCTTATTTTACATCCTATGTCTCTGTGATTTCAAAATTATTTATGGTGAAGCAGAAACCATAAAAGAACTATACATAAACACTGAAGATAAGTTTGGCTCTAATGAATGGAAATACTTCAGTTAGACAGCACTGAAACATTTTTATTTATTTTTGACCTTTTTACTGAATAGTTTTTTCCTGATCGTCAAGTCATGTAATTTCTTTTATGCCAATAAAACATAATAAAATTTCACCAATTTTACATCAACTCATGTAAAAACACTGTCATTTTTATCCCTCACCCCATCCTACCCAGTGGTTATTTGCTTTTTTTTGAATAAATCCAAACTCAAAATATATTTGCTAGACTGGAATATCTGTATTAGTCAAATTATACAACCTAATTATGATTATGGCAATATTTACTAGTTGAAATATACCTCTTATTCTCATAATTATTATTCAGTTTGGACTATACCAAATGTACAGAAGTAATATGACATGATTGATTGATTACATGTGCTTCAGAATATGATTATCCTGGTGAAACTCTGAGCAATAATTAAATAGGAATGGGCTGAGCAGCACTGTCTGAAAAACTTTGTAAATGTGCAGAGCAGAGATTTGTGATTCACACAGACAATGTAGATCACTGAAACAAGATGGATGAATATCAAAAATGTGGTGTCCGCACTTGACATGTCAAGCCAGAATAATACGAAACTGTGAAAACTGTAATGCACTTTAGGCGCCAAATTATGGTTCATGAAACTGGGGAAAAATTCCATAAAGACAATTTTTTTCAATCTCCATACAACATTTAAGGAGATGTGCTTTATCTTAATGCTAAGAAAAGCATTCTGCCTTAACTCTTGCCATATTCTCAAGCTTGAATTGGGTAAATCTGAGCAGTTCCAGTGAGCATCTAAGAAGACAAAAGCCATGCATGTCATTGATACTTATATGAAAAATAGCTGGTTGACGCAAATAGAGATGAATAACTTGCACTTTAACAAAACAAACAACCCCATTCACTTGTAACTTCTTATAAGATCTCATTTATGGTGTGACCTACAAAAAAAAAGGGTTTTTTTCCCCCCCTGTTTTATTCTATTTTTCTGAAAGATTTAACTGATCACACATCTTCATTACTTCTTCTGGTTTTTCTTTTTCACTAATGAGCATTTTCTTCGTCTTTGGACACGTAGAAGATTTTGACTTGTTTCACCTACTCACAAGATAGGAACTTAGAATTTGTGGAGATGTGTGCAAAAGGAGAGGCGGCTTCAGCTCCCTGGCTCAGTTGCAACCAGTATTGAAGCTGAAGGTGTATTCCCAACAGGCACATATACAGAGAGCACACATATACACCACATGTGTACATGCCCAGCCATACTGATAACACAGACAAACACAGACAGCACTCATGTGAACACAGACAGCACCAACAGCCCAAATCTGATCCCCACTCTGGCTGATGAGGATAGAGGTCCAGCCACGGGAATACACATATACACTTATACAGTATGGATCTCTCCAGCACACTTTCACACTCAAAGCTGTCTACGACTCCCCTGGTCCCCAGTAGCCAGCTGCCCTGTAGTCTTGCCCTTGGAGACTTGCCCTAGCTCCTAGGCCACCTCACTTACTATCACAGCTTCAACATCACTAGCGATCATATCCTCACTCACTCCAGCTGTTGGCACCACACACAAAAGGATACTCTGCCTCATGCTCTGACTCTAGTTATTGGCACTTAAATTCCCTTACACAGAAATGCACTCAGAATAGATGTCCCTTAACCAGGAAGACAGTTGTAAAGGAATTTAATAAGAAGATAGAAGAGTGTGCTGTCAGGTGCAGGACATGGCCAGACAAGCATATCAACCAGGCAACTATTTACACGTGTCCAGATCCTTTTATTGTTTTACTCCTCTGTTTCCTCATACTTACCTGTTGGCATGGGTTACGGATCCATTGGAACGATGTCACCCCAATGTGAGTATTGATCGTTCAACTTTTATTAATCAGCAAAACAAGGTTTATATAGGAAAGCAGTTACAGCCTCTGATTGGTTAGTTATCTTAACCATATATAGTCAAAATAGCTACAACTATCTGTTATTGGTGCAGAGCTGCATCTCGATGCGGAAGCAACAATAAGGCAGGAAGCAGTGACGTGGGCGGAATCGGCTAAGGTAGGAAGCAACAACGTGGTAGTCCCCCTGCTCCAGCGTTCCGTGTTCGCCACTCTACTTCTGTAACAGTGTTCCGTGTTCGCTACTTTCAAGGTCTATCTCCGTTACCAAGCCTGGGTTGCTCAACAGCACCAAACTATGTCCCCTCTCGTCCAGCCAGGACTCCACACTTACCCCTTTCCAAATCACAAAAATCCAACCTTTTTCCTACTTTTGGTTCCTCCTCTAAACATCCCATGATAGAACTTGTGTAATTTCAGAATGCTCTTCTCTTGCATTCTGTCTCCCACACCCAAAGGCAGCAACCCCCCTCAGTCCAAAAAGTGGCTGTAGTATTCACTCATCTCGATGGTTTTCAGGTAAGACTGGGTCTGAGGTTGTGCTAGGACAGCCCTGGAAGGGTCTGGATAGGGGGTCCTTTCTAAATTCCTGTCTGCCTTTGAGAATCTGGGTTCTCGGCTGCCTTTGGGCCTCTATACTCCTCCAGGCTTGTGAAGAAGCACCTCTAATGCGCTGACAGGCTTTTGATGGACCTGGGAGCAGCTGGGACAGGGTACTATTTGGGATCTCCAACCTACTTTCTACGCTACTTTATGGGCATGCAGGTGAGCTTTTATCACATAACCTAACAGTAAAATATTTTCCACAAACAGAGCTGGGGTGCAGTAATACCTGAAAAGACACTGACAAAATTCTGATTGTTTCACCTGGCAGTAGAACAAGACATCTGAAAAAAAGTTACTGTTGCCATTTTCAGTACTGGACCATTTCCTTGATTTTGACCTATCACTCATAAAGACATACTTTGTCTATAAGGATATTTTCTTTAAAAATATACATGTATCTACATGTAAGCACACTTAATGCTTGCATATGCACACACATATATGTTCACTGACACAAACGTATCAACATGATCTGGCCCTGGAAGAACTGCATCTACTTTCAACAGTCAGCATCTCTTTATATCTTTCACTTGTCTCAAGGATGTTTGGCTTAGTATTTCATCTCTGCCAAAGATCTGGAGTAGTGGGGGACTTGCTCTTTAGCACATGATTTTTATGACACCATGTATGAGATCCAGGTCACAGAGAGTAGATTTCTAAGTTCTAGATATCTGTGTTCAAGATAGTTGCACAAGTTAGCATTGTAATGAGTGATCAGATAGTGACAAATACGCATTTGTGGAATTCAGTGCAACTTTTCCTAAAGCAGACAACTAAGCTAGCCGAAAGAGTCTCATTCAATGACAGCATGTATTAGATTGGGGAAAATTATGACTTTCTGAAAGTTTTCATTTTGCTTTTCTTCATCAGTAAACTACAAGACACAATTAAATAATTTTCCTCATTTTAATATATACTTTTAAACTTGTGTAACACCTTTTTGAAATGTATCTGATCTCTATACTCATCCTTAATAACTTACTACATTTTCAGTACTATTTCCACAATCTGCATAATCTTCACTGGTCACTTCTTCAACGAGTCTTTACTATTAACATTTTGATTTTCCCAATCAACACTGCAATATATATCTAATTATTTGCAGCTTCAGAACCTCTGTTATTCTGGTACTGAGTGCAATATTGATAGACAAGCAGTGCTGTAAAAGTAAAAAACTTTTTAAGTATTTCACATCAGCTTAGAATACTGTAAGAACATCTATGTCTGTCTAATTCTACTGGAAAACATCTATTATCTTGATAATTGCTCTTTTCAATTCATGTTTCTTTGCACTTTTTTCTTTTATTCCATTCTAGATTTATCAGCTTATATTAAATAAATGATATTAATATTTTGTAAAATATTAGCTTGATTACTAGTAGGTTGCTTGTGATTCGAACAGCTCTAATCTTAGTTATTAATAGCTTAAACAATGTAAATTAAAAACTTAAAAGAAGGCAATTTTTTTGGTCAGCTTTAAGACATAGATATGTAAGGGAGACAGTTAAATTCACATTATTTTGAGTTAGAAATAGAAGAAAATTTATACTATGTCTTTAGTGACAACATCTTTCAAACACAAAAATAGTTCATCCTGATTCACAGGAAAATGAACAGACATATAAGGAGACTTATATGAGTTAAACAGGGAAGTCATAGTTGACCCACAAAGCATAAAAAGATATAAATAGGATATAGAAGTGAGACCCTGCTACAAATGTGGATTACAGCAATATACATGCCAGGGCATGTAGGGTTAGCGTTAAGAAAGGTGAAATACAACTGAGAGTGAAACCAGTAAAGGACAATAAGAACGCAAAAACTCCTACTGTTATATTATGAATGAAAAAAAAAAAAAAAGGAAAAAATGGGCCTGCAGGTGAACATGGTGCATGATATAGTGATAGGGTGTACAAGTAAGGTAGACACACTCAGTGCATTCTTTGCCTTCATTTTTATTGACAATATCTTCTAGACCCTTGTGCCTAGAAACAAAGTTGATTAAGTCAGGAGCTGCGAGCAATGGAAGAGGATGAAGTGAGATCTCTTAAGAAATCTCAACCCATGTGTTATGGTTTGGCTGTGACCGGCAACAAAAGCACCATGAGGCTACCCCTCCCCCCGCTGGGGTGTGGAGGAGAATGGAAAGAAACAGGCAGAAACAGGTGGGTCGGGATAAGGGCAGTTCAACAGAACAGCAAACAAAGGGAACAGGAACAACAATATGGATACAGATGAGGAGAAAACACAACACAAACCACATAACCCACAGAGCCGTTCTCCCGGACTGCTGCTGCGCAATCCTGAGCAGCGAGTGAGTTCCCGCCGCTCAGCTCCCCCCCACCGGAAGCCAGCATGAAGACACATGGTATGGAATACCCTGCTCTGTTTGGCCAGGTGGGGTCAGCCCACCCGGCTGTGTCCCTTCCTGGATTCTGGTGAAAATTAACCCTGTCCTGGCCGAACCAAGGACACCATGCAAGTCAATGGAATTAAACTGGATGAACACAGGGATGTTGAAACCTGGCTAATGTCATTGTTAAGCTGTTGTCTATCATATTTGAAAGATCATGGAGACAGTGGAAGCATCCCAATATCTAGTCAAAGACAACTGTTGCATCCATCTTCACAAAGCAAGAAAAGGACATCTAGACAATAGCAGCCTAGTCAGCTCCACTCAGGTCCATGGGGAAATCTAGGACCAAGTAATCTTGAATGGTATTTTGAAGCACATCAGAAGAAGGTGACTAGGAACGACCCGTATGGATTTACTGAGAGTTAATCATGCTTGACCAAACCTATAGTCTTCTATGATGAAATAAGATCTATGGATCTTTAGCAAGATTTTTGAAACTGTTCCCTAACATACTTTGTTTACCTGTTTGGCCAAGAGGGATAAACTACCAGCTGGGTGAAAAACCGATTCTCTTGATGGGATGAAAGTGTTCCTCCTAAAGCTTAGCATCCAGACTGGAGACCAGTTACAAACAGAGTTCTTCACATGTCTGTCCAGGGACATTTTCTTATTAATGTTTTGTCAATGATCTGGAGAAGGAGTCAAAATGTACTTTGATCAAGTTCATGGTCAGCACTACACTATGAAGTGTAGTAAAAATGTTCAAAGACAGGGCTACCTTGCAGAGAGGAATAAGCAGTCTGGAGGAATGGGCTGACAAGAACTGTGTGAATTCAACAATGGTGGTTGCAAAGCCCTGCTGTGGGCCTAGTTGACCAGCTGGTGACAGACTGGCTGGGCAGCTGATCTGCTGCAAAAGATCTGGGAGTCCTAGTGAACAGCAGACTAAACGCGAGATAGTAGCATGTCTTGGAAGTGAAGAAGGCTTACAGGATACCAGGCTGCATCAACAACAGCTCAGCCAGTAGCCTGAAGGAAGTGAAGACTGTAAGAAAATCAATAAATAAAAGTTTAGAACAATATTTCAACAACGTGCAGTTAAGAGCGAAGGTAAAGAGTGGTCATAAATCCTAAAATATTGATTACCTTAATTGTCCAATGAACATTTGCAGCACGTTAGATGAAAGAGTCAAAGATTTCTGTGAAAGAAAAACATAGTTAAAGATAATTTTGCAATGCCTACAGAACTGGCCAGGTGAATTTGATACTGATATTTCCTAACTCTCATGATCTTAGGTTTACAATACAATATTCTCCATTGTTCTAACTGAAGTATTATTAATGCTATGCAAAGAGGCAAAGCAAGACCACTTGTTTAAAAGTATATGAGAGTATTAGTAGTTTATTAATAGTAGTATTTAATTTTGTTACAACACTGCAAGGAACTTCAACTAAGCCGAAGTTTATGCTATCTGGAAAAAATCCAATTATGAAGTTTCTGCTTCAAGTATGTAATGTAAACAAGCTGGACAGACATATGAAAGTCAAAAAATATTTTTTCCAAGACACCAAAAACCTGCCTAAATCTGTTTAAAGAAACTGGATAAACATCATTACTTCACAAATAATCTTCTGCCATTAGGCTGTCCAATAGAAACCTCAACTCTTTCAGACATCAGCCTATTTGAAAACTGAATACCATTAAGTCTTCTATTATATTCTAGGTATTGTTAGAATGCCTAAACTTTTTTTCTTGCGTTAAATACGTTTTTGATGTCAGCTTACTTTAGTGATACATATGCATGTGTTCAATGTTTCATATATATCACACTTATAAAATGTGGCTAAATATACAGAAATCTGTATGTATATAGGGAAAAACACAAAGTCACTTGACAGTACTCTAGTCCTCAGTTTTGCATTATTGAATGGCTGTGTGGACGTCTAGTAGTAAACTGAGAGCATAACAGTTATGATAGATTTCATAGGAAAGACATTACTATCCTTGTGAAAACAGGTAAAATAGATTTCACAGCCAGAAACTGTACCTCTTCGGGCAAACAGCTAGGCAGATGCTGAGAGAGGCATTCTTTATGTGACATCAGTAACAGTATCTAAACCTTGCTTTGTGTTTGGGTTAAATTCCAAAAATTCTAGATGGTTTACTATGGAAATTCATGTAAGGATTATTTCTCTCTTTAGCAGAGAAATAAAAATGTTATAAATACAGAATTACATATATATGCTATTTAAAAATGCAGATGTGAATTTTTTTAAGTATTCACTCATCCATCTTCCTTTACAGATTAACTAATAAAATGCAAAAAATATACCCATTGTTACTTGATGAAAGAAATATATGAGACAGATTTATCATACTGAACTAGACACCATTAAGAACACACTCTTACCGATTCAGTAGATTCACTTTTGAAATATGTTAAAAAAATTATTAAGAATTCTTAGTGAATATTTCTTTTGCCAGCTGAATGTATTACTTATAGCACAGTATATTTCAAATAAATTTGTATTTTAATAACACAGACTAGTATCTATTCAGAACATAATTTATTCATATGTCTATTTAGATAGTTCTAAGACAGGTGATGATAATTTTGTGTCTCTATTCCTGTTCTGTATCTTGTCCATACATAATATGCTCCCCTAAAGCAAATAAATAGCTTGTGATTGTAAGTCACTGTTCTCCAGGCTTATCAGACCCTTGCTCAGTAACAGTGTTCAAATAATGCTCTCCCTGTTTATACGGGTATTTGGGCATCAGATTCTGTGCTATTAACAGTGTGGTTTCCAAGTACTTTTTGTTAAAACTTCAGCTTCATAGGGGTTTCATAGGGGTAGAAAAGCATCTGCATGCCTTTGCATCTCATGTATGTGCATTCGTTTATTTCTTCTTCCCCCATTTCCAATAAGATGCAAATGTTTTCTGCTAATTCATGCTGTTTGTAGACCATAGAACTTGTGCATGGAATCAGTGGCGTTGGTTAATGTACAGGGGAAGCAGAGGCTAAGGTACAATCTTCTTGCTTCTCTGCAGAGGTGATGTGTAGGTGTCCAGGTGCTGACAACAGGGGGGCGCTGCTGGGTGGCCTCTGTGTTAAGAGGCTAGGGATTGTCCCATGCTGGACACAGCTGGTTCCAACCAGCTCCAACAGACACACTATAGGGCACAGATGAGCTTGTCAGCCATGGCAAAACATCAGGGTCATAGAAGGAGTGGGATGAGGTGCTCCAGATGCTGGAGCAGAGGTTCCACTGCAGCTGGTGGAAAGACCATGATGAAGTTGGTATTTCCCTACAGTCCTTGGAAATGAACTTGCCAGAGCAGATACCCACACTGCATACTGTGCAGGACCTCATTGCAGAGCAACAGGGTATTTCCTGAAGGAACTTTGGTCTGTGGAGAGACCATGTTGTTGCAGGGGATAAGTGTGAGAAGGAAAGAGCGGCAAAGCGGAGCTATTATCAACTAACTGTAACTGCCCCTATTCCCCATCCCTCCCTGTGCTGCTTGGGGTGGGGGAGAGATAGAGGAGTTGGGAAAGACAGAGTGGAGTAAAGTTTTGGACTGTGTGGAGAAGGTATGTTTTGAATTTGTCTTTTTTTCTTACCATCCAAATATATTTTAACAGGTAATAAATATATTTTCCTCATGGTTACTCTCCTTTACCTGCGATGGTACTTGGCAAGTGATCTCACTGTCTTTACCTCGACATATGAGCTTCTGCTGTCTGAGAGGGGGAGTGAGAGAGAAGCTGTGTGGGCATCTAGCAGCCAGGCAAGGTCAACCCACCGCAGATGAGGAGATGGCCATGTGCTTGGATGCCAAATCCACTTTGCCTATTTCAAGATTGTAAAGGGACTTCTTCACCCTTTCAATGCAGTCATCGTCGTGTATAAGGAGTATTTAATCTGAAAGCTTTTCATGACAAAAAACATCACCTGTTTTGTATTCACACAGTGCTTTACAAAATGGAGCCCTTGCCTTGACTGATTTTTATCACATCTTCAATTATGCTGAATAGTATTTTATTTGATAATCTAAATACAATTCCACCATTTTATCTAGTCAACTGCAAAAGACAATATATATATATGTGTGTTCTTCAGATACATGAACATGTACCAGTTTGTTATTGAATTCCAATGGAGGTAAGTAAAACCAACATTACTGTTAGCACTCTTTTTTATGGAGTTCTCTATCAAATTCCAGGTTAGGTCAATGGGAGTTTTGTTACCGATTTGAAAGTTGTGGTAAGAACGGGTAAAATATCTTAGCTTGCATTTAACACAATAATACATGTCTACCATTCTTTTTCAATCAATCACAGCTGGAATGCTATAATGACCTTACACAGCACTGTTTTAAATGCAGTTTATGATTGACAGCTTAGTTCACCATATGCAGAATCAAACATCTATATGTTGCTTTATTTCCCATACATTATTGTGCAATAACATATTAATTTGCACCAAATGGGGAATATTTTGTTCATTGCTATTGCTTTTCAGTAAACAATCTTGTAAAATTATTGACTTTTCTTTTGATTCTTCAGCTGACAGTGGAAACTTTTCTAGCAGATGGAGTGCAGCACCCACAATGTTGTGAGAACAACTGGAGAAAGTAATCACTTTTGAGCTGAAGAAGTTATATTTTCTAAGAATGTAACCTATCTTTCTGTTTGTTTCTGATGTTTTAATTTGAAATTCTTTCTTGATCTAAATGCAAATTGATCCAAACTGAGGAAATTTTCAAAAGACAACATTTATAAATATACATAAACATAAGAATAAATAAATATATGAATAAGTCTAATCTTGTCTTGAGTTTGTAAAATTTTTACTTTTCAGTGTGCTTTCTGTGATCTACCCACATATACTTTTCTGAAGAGAAATATGCACATTATCTTGAATTTAAGAATATCTAATACTGTTATTCAGTATATAATCAATATAATGAGCTCTGTTAGACAAAACAGTATCATGTATCTTACTCACCACTACATATAAATTTTGCAGTATATTTGGAGATTATTCTTCTAAATGTCATTCTGTGCATATAACCTTAATACTTTCATATGGAATTATAGATGCAAAGATACCAGCATTGTGGTTTTAAATCTGAAAAAAGTGGTCCCAAATGAAACCATTCCTCTTTGTGCTAAACAAGGATTTCTCAAAATAATCTAGATCTAAAAAGACAAAAAATAATAAGATAAAATATGTAATCTAGATGTAGCCCAAATCTGCCATACAGCTGCATGACTAAAATGGTGTTATCATCTAATAAGGAAGTAAGTCTTTGACCTGTGGAATGGCAGGCTTACAAAAAAAGACAAATAAGATCAATCTGTTTAGTTAAGCAGAAAGAAAGTTAAAAGGTAACCAGTCCTGGTCTGTGAAGACACAAGCACTAGCTTTATGGCACAACTAAAGAAAAAAAAATTAAAGTTCTTAGTTGGAAAAAAGACTATAGGAAAGAGTCTTTCAGAGACTACATAGATCTTTAATCATCCTTCAGAGAAGATAATTTGTGTCTGCAAAATTTCAGGTACTGCTGGTGTCCTAAATTGTATTTCAACAAGGTAGTAACACTAAACTCACAGAGACGCTTTTGAAATCCACACTGCCCAGAAGATCAGAATACAACAATTACTGTCAGTATCATAATAATGTATTTCATGCTTTACAGTGAAAATACATTTTAAAAAAATAATTAATATCCTTTGGACATTTTATGGAAATAAATAAAAATAAATCAAGCTCAAAGAATATAGTTAGCTATAGGAGACGTTCTAAGAACTATTTTCTACATGAATATTTACTCAGAAGGGGACCTTCTGCATCCAAAGAAAAAGTATAATAGAAAGTATTGGATAACATGTTAGAAAGTAATAATTAAAAGCAATAATAACTATTAGCCATTAGAAGAAACAAATCTGCCACTGTGTAATGGAGTCTTATTACATTTGTTACATGAAACAGTGACCAATTTCTTCAGGTTTCATTTGAAAATGTATGATAGCTAAAAGGTTAAAATAATAGCATCTTAAAAGAAACAGAAAATTATTCACTTTATTCCAGACTTCAAAAACAGAGAGATTAAGCAAACAAAAACTAATGAAATATGTATTTTAATCTATCATTTTTATTCTTACATTTGTCACTATTGATTATCAAAATTATTGAATTATTGTTGAACAAATATCTTCATAGAATCACAAAATAATGTAGGTTGAAGAGGATCTCTGAAGGTCATCTTACTCAGCCTGCTGCTCAGATACTACTTCAATGTTCGCAGTTACAGAATCACAGAACAGCTGAGGCTGGAAGGCACCTCTGGAGACCATTTAGTCCATCTTCCTCTGCTCAGGGCAGGGTCAAATACAGCAGGTTGCCCAGGACTATGCCCAGCTGAATTTTTAATAACTCTGAGGACAGAGACTCCACAACCTCTCCAGGCAACTTGTTACACACTTCAATCACCCTCCTGTATGGGTGGTGAACCATACTTATGTTCAGATGGAATTTCAATTTGTGTCCATTGATTCTTGTTCTGTCATGGGCACCACTGAGAAAAGCCTAGCTCACTCTTCTTTACTATACTTCATTAGCTATTTATATGGAAGGACAAAATCCCCCTGAGTCTTCTCCTCTTGAGGCTGAACAGTCCCAGCTCTATCAGCTTCTACTTGTACGAGAGATATTCCAAAACTTTTACCATCTTTGTGGACTTTTCTGGACTCAATCAAATATGTTCATGCCTCTCTTGTAATGGGGAGCTCAGAACCTGACCCAGCAAGCTAGATGTGGCCTCAGTAGAGCTGAGCAGAGGAGAAGGATCATCTTTCTTTACCTGCTGCAACCTTCATGCTAATGCTGGGGGCTGCCTTTGCCACAAGGATGTATTAGCTGGGTCATATTCAACTTCTGGTTCACCAGGACTGCTGGGTCCTTCTCTGAAAAGAAGCTTTCCTGCCTATTGGCCCCTAGCATGTACTGATGATATTGTTCCTCTGCAGGTGCCAGTTTTGGCACTTCCCTTTTTTGAACTTCATGAGTTTCTTCCCTGCTCTTCATCTGCTCAGCCTGTCAAGATCCCTCTGAATGGCAGTACAACCATCTGGTGCATCAGTGACTCCTCCTAGTTTTGTTTTATCTACTTGTGCCCATCCTCCAGATCATTAGAGAAGCTTAAACAATATTGGACACAATATCAACACTCTGGGGCATAACTCTAGTAACTGTCCTCCAGCTGGATGTTGTGCTATTGATCACAAACCTTATGACTCTAGCTGTTCAACCAGTTTTTAATCCATCTCAGTGTTCACTTATCTGACATAACTTTTCTGTGAGCATGTTATGGCAGATAGTATGAAAAGCCTTGCTAAAGTCAAGATAAACTGTGTCTACTGGTCTCCTCTCATCCACCAAGACAGTCACCACATGGTAGAAAGATATCAGGTTGGTTAAGCACAACTTCCCCATCATGAATGCATGTTGACTATTCCTGATCATCTTTTTGTCCTTCATGTGCCTGGAAATGGTTTCCAGGATTAATTGCTGCAATATCTTCCCACAGGTGGAGTTAAAGCTGACTTGCCTGTAGTTCCTAGATCCTTCCTCCTGAAGATCGTAGTGATGATTGCTTTCTTCTAGTTTTCAGGAACCTCTCTGAACTCCCATGACCTTTCAAAGGTAATTGAGAGTGACATCACAATGAAATTGACCAGCATCCTCGGCACTCGTGAGTGAGTCCTGGCAGGTCCCTTGGACCTGTTTATGTCCAGTTTGTTAAATGTTCCCTAACCTGATCTTTCTCTATGAAGTGCAAGTCTTTCTTACTCTAGACTTCTCTATGATCTCCAGGGCCTGAGATTTTTGAAGGCTGGTCTTACCAGGAACGACTGAGGCAAGAAAGCACTGAGTACGTCGACTTTGTCTGTGTCCTCTGTCACTGCAGTCCTGCTGCATTCAGTAGTAAGCCCATGTTTTCCTAATTTGCTTTGGCGGCAGATGTACTTCTTGATGCCTTTCTTGTTGCCCTTCAAATTTCTTGCGAGATTTAAATCCAGGTGGGCTTTGGCTTTACAAAGGCCATTACTCAGACAGTGCTTGTATATTTCTCCCAGGTCACTTCATCCTGCTCCCACCTCCTGTATACTTCCTTTTGATGTCTGAGTTTAGTCAGGAACAACTTGTTCATACGTGTAGGTCTCCTAACACCTTGGCTTGACTTCCTGCTCTTCAAGATAGATTGTTCTTGAGACTGGAGGAAGTGATCCTTTAATACCATTCAGATCTTTTCGATCCTATTTTCTTCATGGTTGTACCCCACAAGATTCTTCCAAGGAGATTACTGAAGGGATCGAAGTCTGCTATCCTGAAGTCATAGAATCATTGAATCATAGAATGGTAAGGGTTGGAAGGGACCTTAAAGATCATCAGGTTCCAACCCTTCTGCCATGAGCAGGGACATCTTCCACTAGACCAGGTTTCTCAGAGCTCCATCCATCCTGGCCTTGTACACTGCCAGGGAGGGGGCAGCAGCAGTTTCTCTGGGCAACCTGTTCCAGTGCCTCACCACCCGCAAGGTGAAAAATTTCTTCCTAATGTATAATCTAAATCTGCCCTCTTTTAGTTTACAGCCATTCCCCCTTGTCGTATCACTACACACCCTTGTGAAAACTCCCTCTCCGTCCTTCTTGTAGGCCCCCTTCAGGTACTGGAAGGCTGCTATAAGGTCACCCCGGAGCCTTTTCTTCTCCAGGACGAACAGCCCCAACTCCCTCAGCTTGTCCTCGTAGGATAGATACTCCAGCCCTCTGATCATCTTTGCGGCCCTTCTCTGGACCCACTCCAACACATCTATATCCTTCTTATGTTGGGGGCCCCAGCGCTGGACACGGGACTCCAGGTGGGGTCTCACGAGAGCGGAGTAAAAGGGCAGAATCCCCTCCTTTTCCCTGCTGGCCACACTTCTCTTGATGAAGCTCAGGATACGGTTGGCTTTCTGGGCTGCAAGCGCACATTGACGGCTCATGTTGAGCTTCTCATCCACCAGTACCCCCACGTCCTTCTCCTCAGGGCTGTTCTCGAGCCACTCTCCACCCAGCCTGTATGTGTGTTTGGGATTGCCCCGACCCACGTGCAGGACCTTGCACTTGGCCTTGTTGAATTTCATATGGTTCACACAGGCCCACCTCTCCAGCCTGTCAAGGTCCCTCTGAATGGCATCCCTTTCCTCCAGCATATCAACCACAACACACAGCTTGGTGTCATCTGCAAACTTGCTGAGGGTGCACTCAATCCCACTGTCCCTGTCACCGACAAAGACATTAAACTGCACCGGCCCCAATACTGACCCCTGAGGCACACCACTTGTCACTGGTCTCCACCTGGTCATCAAGCCATTGACTGCAACTCTTTGAGTGCGTCCATCAAGCCAGTTCCTTATGCAATGAGTGGTTCATCTGTCAAATCCATGTCCATCCAAGGTAGAGACAAGGACATCATGCGGGACAGTGTCAAATGCCTTGCACAAGTCCAGGTAGACGCTGTCAGTTGCCCGCCCTTTGTCCACCAACGCTGTAACCCCATCATAGAAGGATACCAAGTAGGTCAGCATGATTTGCCCTTTGTGAAGCCATGCTGGCTATTGCCAGTCACGTCCTTGTTATCCATGTGTCTTAGTGTGGTTTCGAGGACGATCTGCTTCATCATCTTGCGAGGCACAGAGTTGAGGCTGACTGGCTTATAGTTCCCCGGGTCTTCTTTTTTCCCTTGTTGAAAATGGGGGTAATGTTGCCCCTTCTGCAGTTGGTGGGGGCCTCCCCAGACCACCACGACCTCTCAAATATGATGGGGAGTGGATTGGCAACTTTGTCTGTGAGCTCCCTCAGAACCCACGGATGCATCTCATCAGGCCCCATGGACTTGTGCACCTTAAGTCTGGGGCTGTGATCCTGGTTTTAGCCCTTCTTTTTCCTTACAGGATCCTGGACTCCACCAAGACCAAGGATTTATTTTAGTGTAGAGAGGTACATTTGATAAAATTTCATAGACTATTTTTTAGATATATAGACCTCTTACGACATGTTTTTTGTAACGTGACTGTAGGAAAAGTATTTAATACAGATCGTTAATGTTGACTAAATATTTTGCAGTCTTCTTTTGTGGATATATAAAAACAAATTGTTACCTCCAGTTTTCAGTTACTGTATTTAAATAGTTTTGTTATGCAAATCCAATTGACAAATCAACAGTAATATTACTTTACATTTACAAAGCACCTTTCATTGTATAGCTTTTTATCAGCAGCAGGGTAAGCAGAGAGTCTGCATCGCTTCATTGCTGAATTCCAACATCAGCTGCCTGCCTTTGGATTAGAAATCCAGTAGCCATTTTGCAGTAGCAATGCTGTAGAAAAAAGGTTAAGTGAGAGTTTGTAAAGGAGAGTAGATTTTAGCCATGTGTTTGGTCTTGATTTTGGCACTTAGACTTGATAAACAGAATTCTAGAATTCTTATCAGTTTTTGAAAGTTTTGAAGTACCCCAAGTGCTCTGAGAACAGAGGAAGAAATTTGTGTCTCCAGAAGACTTAATTTTTTTCATATTCAAAGAGCTTTGGTTAAACTTTGTTCTACTGGAAGCATTTATTCTTTCGTAAAATGTTATAAAGAGATAGTCCGTTTCACTGAAATATCACTATTTCAAAAAGAAAGTTAAGATTTCCTTTTCATTTAAAGTATATTAAATAAGATCAAATAAGATACATTAAATAATAATTAAATAATATTAAATAATATATAATAATATAATAGTAAACTAATATAATATAATAATAAAACAATGATGATAATATTAAATAATAAGATATATTAACTAAGATATTAAATAAGATTGTGTCTGTTATTAAAAACTAGAACCAGTATATTTTTATGAGATTTATACCATTGTTACACAAGGCTTTCCCCACAATGCTGTCACCTACAACACCAAATATTTTCCACGAGTACAAAAATGGGCTGTTTGTTCTTTTGCTTTTACAGCAGCTATAACTGTCAAGTCTTGGTCTATGGCCACCATTTCTGCGCCTAATATGCAATAACAGAAATATGTGATGAGTATTAAGAAAAATAATGTATGGTTAATTAAAGGTTATCATATATTTGTTGCCAACGTATAAAATACACAGCTTTGGATCAGTATAAGTGTACACAGAAGTTGTTCAATCATACTTTGATGCTAATCTTCTCAGATATTTTTGCTCTAATAGAAAGAAACGTGTTCCCAATACTTTTATTAGAAAATATTTTGAAATGTTAGAAGAATCCAAAGTTTTTGATAAAACTGTGTAACATCTCGTTGTTCTTCATATTGTATGTATTGTCATGAAAAGAAAAACCACAAAGATACATGAGAGATCATTGTTAGGAGGGATGTTCTTGGAGGGAAACAGGAGTAACAATTCTGAAAAAGAGGAAAAACAAGTAGTAAGAGAGAAAAGTCACTATGTTTCGGCTACTTCAACTGCAATACAAACTGCACTAGCCTCTCTTGCTTTTGTACATGAGTCAATTCTATGGACTATTTGTCCATTCATCAGATACTGAAGATAAGTAAATAATATAGACATACCATTAGCAAATGTTCAAGAATATTTCATGAGATGGTGATGTTTTCAGATACATGGTCATTTATTACAGAATAGATTGAAAAATATGTGTATGACGGAAAAGTCATATAAAGTGTCCAGGCAGAACTTTTGCATATTACATTACTAACCAAAACATCTTCTTTATTTATTTTTATTGTCACACTAAATGGACTCCACATTTGAAACTGGTTTATGCTGAAAAAATAAATCATTAATAGTTATTACATTGAAGCATCTTTAGTCACTTTGATTTATATAGACTGTTCATACCCTCTAAGTTAACAGCATGCTGAAATTGAGCACCTCATTGAATCACAATGGAGACACCTTAGTAAAAAAAAAATCAATGATAATTTGAGACTCTGAACAAGTATGACAAAAAAACCCAAAACTCTAAAAGATTATTAGTTTCCTGCTGTTTCCTATAGACATTGATACATTAATCTTAATAGTATAAACAAAGCAATGAAAGACTTGCATTGATTTTCTTTCCCTGCTCTTATCTCATCTTGTAACACCACACTCTTTAAAGCTGAATACATTATTTTGCTATTTCAGACTCCAATGCATTCTCTGTAGACTTGCAATGAAATTCTTTCAAAACTGTAAGCTCAAAATAAAAGGATGAGGTGAAGAAGTCTGGGACATTTTTAGTGATATTGTTAAGAAATTGATTTGGGTAACTAGAAAGATACCATAGAAATTTGTTTTACACTGAAATAGTAAAATGAAAACTAGTACAAAAATCATACTAGATTTTATTGAGCAATTTGTATTTCTGAATTAATAACTAACTAATTTTAAAGCTGTAATTCAACTTTTGCTGCTATGTGTACTTTTCTTGAAATCAATAGGAGTTTAAACAGCTTACTGATTTGAGTAGAAAATCTTATTTTCAGAATAGGTTTGGAGTCCTCCCTAGCAGTCTATCTAGATACAGAAAATATTTTTTTCCTCTAATTTTTGAATTTTATATAAACAATTTTGTGTCCTTGTGCCTCTCAAAGGTTTTTCTCCTCTGTCTGCTTTTCTTTCTCAACATCTCTTCTCCTCTGCTCCTGCTAACTGATCTTCTCTTTTCTAGCCTACTTAGTTTTAATGTGCCAAATAATTTTTTACAAAAACATCATTCGGGTGGCTCAGAACAATGATGTTTATCAGTGGGTATTTTCACTGTGTTCACTAATATGTAGATAATCTCCTGAAAATGTCTCATAGCTTTTCAGTTTTAAATTTTTTTTCCAAACAACACAGTCATTTCTGCACAATAAATATCTCAGGTTAGGAAAGACGAATACTTTTAACAGCTGTAGAGCTTGTCTTAATACAGGTCTAGAAGTTACATGCTGATGGGTCAATATTCTGCCGATTATGTCGTGTAAAGACAATTTGTATTTCGATGTAGTGAACAGAGATTTATTGTGCAGTTAAGTAAACATGAATATAGTTTTCTTATACAATGAAGTGAAAGCAGCTAAAAAACCCACCCTACCTAAAATGTTCTATGTTGAGCAAATGCATAAAACATGGTTTGAAGTAGTTGAATAAGAACCTTCAGAGTTGCACTTCCAATATATTGATAGCTATTCCTGTAAAGAATAATGCTTCATTTAGAAATATTTGGATATTGTTTGTGTTCTACATCATGTCTTTTTGAGTCATCATCTCCTTTTGAGTCAATGAACTCCTGGAGTATAAGGCATTATGAAGCAGTAGCATAATCTTACTTTATTCTTCTTATTTTGTTTGGTGCAACTTTGTATTTTATGATTTACTGTTTAGACACTGCTGTGTCTTGGCCACAAATCTTGTATATAAAATAAGCAAATCTTTTTTGAAATAGACTTTAGCTATGACTGTTTCTGAACAAGTGATGGAAACCTCTTTTATACTGAATTGTTTTCCTAGGGCAAGTAAGTATTTCAGGGAAAGTAGGATCTATTTTATCTTTGAGAAGATTTTTCAAGCGGAAGCAGATCTCTCTTCTACTTTGAGCAACATAATATCTTGCTTTTAATAATAAAAAGTCTGAGATGTCATGGACATACCTAGCAGAGGAAGGTAAAAACAGGACTCATGTCTCAAAAGCTGGGTTACTGGAAAACAAAACTGTTATTCTGTAACTTACGTTTCTCATAGGTTCTAAAATCACACTGAGTAAAGATTAGAATAAAGGTACAGAAAAGAACTTTTTCTGCAGCTACAATATGTACTTACTGATATGCATATAAACCTCCAAGATTCTCTTAAGCAAGGCAAATTCCTCCAACTGCCTGGACAATCTACACATTTTACATATTAAAAAAGATAAAACTCATCTGAGACACTTAGTCTTAAACAGGAAAAGTTCAGGTAAATCAAATCTATGAAATGACTAATGCTTCTGGACCTGAAATCTTTCAGACTATTAGAAAACTGAAGTTACTACTGAAGTCAGTGAAACACTAACTTCATATAATTCATCACTCTGTGCTGAGCATTGGGTGCGTAGTTGAATTCTGTAATTTCTGTCAAGTAGTGTAAAGTGTTATTCTTTAAAAAGTACAACACTAGCTGTGCCAAGTTGATGAGTTCATCAGCTTTCTAGCAGCTGAAAACTGAATGCTACACCATCTGCTTGCTGAAGTAAGATGGCACATTAAAATGTTCTGGTGGAATGCAAAGTAAATGTCAATTCCGATTGATACTCCTAGGAGATTTTCTTATTATTATTTTAATATAGTTTTGTCCTGATACTGCAGATCACCTCTGTAATAGAAAAAGAAACTTTTGTAATAGAAAAAGATCCTTTGAAAGCCTCAACTTTTACCATACCTGTGAGAGCAGAATAGACAGAAATTAATTGAAACTTTTTATGTAATTGTTTTCCCTTTCCTTTTAGAAAACCAAAATAACAATGTAGTATACAAATGTAAATCAAAGTAAAATTAGCTGGCACAGAAAATTCTTTTTAAAGTAACAAAAAGAAAGAAGACTCTTAGAAGAAAGTCAATTCACTTCTGCTGCAAATTATGAAATGCTTTTCAGTTTGATTAGTTTTCTGAGAAAAGAAATAGCTAAAAGAAGATAAAGTGCAAACATTGGCCTTCTTGACAACAAAGGCACACTGCTGGCTCATGGTTAACTTGTCATCCACCAGCACTCCCAGGTCCCTCTCCACAGAGCTGCTCTCCAGTAGGTCTACCCCAAGCCTGTACTGGTGCATGGGGTTGTTCCTCCCCAAGTGCAGGACCATACACTTGCCCTTGTTGAACTTCATGAGGTTCCTCTGCGCCCAAGTCTGCAGC
>Ga0065711_1028326_pt1 | contig 41939 bp, 24 predicted proteins | sample Hoacrofraction12_FD_59098 | JGI IMG/M metagenome (GOLD analysis project Ga0065711, IMG submission 59098) | Hoatzin crop microbial communities from Cojedes, Venezuela - Epithelial fraction 12 v2 (version 2) | ecosystem: Host-associated > Birds > Digestive system > Esophagus > Crop | place...
CACCTGGACAAGATCCTGTGCAGCCTGCTGTAGGTGACCCTGCTTCGGCAGGGGGGTTGGACTAGATGACACACAGAGGTCCCTTCCAACCCCGAACATTCTGTGGTTCTGTGACTCTGTAATAGGATAAGAGTTTACCCAGACAGATATTTTCCAATGGTAAGAAGGCAGCGGTAGGAGGTGCAAGCCTATGGTTTCTACAATACTTGACACATTTGTGCAATTCCAGCTGAGAAAGTTGTAGAGCACTGTGGAGGTACAGACCTGCAACACACATGCTTTAGAAACAATAGGATTCTTGTCAGGACCCAGGACCTTTTCAGAAAGGCAGAAGTACAGTGAGAAAAACCTTCTCTCTCATTGAACAGTGACATTTCCACAAAATGACAGGAAGCATTCTCACCACCACCTTGGTCTCTTCTGACTGGAATAATAATATTCATTACTCTGGAACATAGTGAGGGAAAACTGGGGAATAGGAAATTATAACTGCAGTAAGAAAAAGGGAGGGAAGAATAATGACCTATGATAATTGCTTATGATCTTTTCTAATGTAATTTTATAAAGAATTGTTTTATGAGACTAATCTGCTAAAAATAACTGCCATTCTCTGAACTCAAAAATAATCTCAAAAATTATTAAACTTTGATTTAATGATTAAAGATCAAATAAAACTCCAAAGTCAGTCAAGTTATTAGGGAAATTAACCTAGGAAACAGTAAAATCAGTAAAAATTCAGTAAATACAATTGATTCTGAATTTGCTTAGAGAAGTCTTTGAGATGATCTGTCTGGATGCGGCCCTGTGCAACCTGCTCTAGGTGAACCTGCTTTAACAGGGTGGTTGCACTAGATGATCTCCAGAGGTCCCTTCCAACCCCTACCATTCTGCGATTCTGTGACTTTATAAAAAAAAAAAACAACCACTCTGCAGGTTCTTAAGACCGGTGAAGGTTGAAGACTTGTTTTTTAAAGATATGCTATTTGTCTATTTGTCTGTCTTGAGTATTTCAAAATGTATAACGTTACAAAGGTAGAAGACTTGCTTCAAGGAAAGCATCAAATATTTTATTCACTTGCATGGGAATTAAAGACAGAACAAGCAGGAAGTTCCCTAGAATTGCTCCTCAGGTTTATCCTTTACAGAACTATAAACAGTTGTGCTGAAAGCCTTGATTTTCCTGTAGCAGTTTAAAAAAGCTTCCCTAAAAACCACTTCCTGAACCCATTAAAAAATGAAGGAACAGAGAAAGTATCAGAACCTCTGAAGGCCAGGCCACTGAACTGCCCATTTCATGTCTCTTAAAAACTTGTCACTTGAAAACAAACACTTGAAAAACATGAATTGATGTATCTAAACCTCAAATGTCCATAACTAAACACTGTACATGGATTTTAGCAAAGTTTTTAAAAGCCAGATCATGAACAGCAAGAGAGGTGTTTAATTGATTACGCACAAATATAGGTATGAAAATAAAATATATTCTTCCAGTTTGAGTTACAGGTTTGTGTTAGAACCTGTGAGATTAACACCAAGTAGTTCAGAGTCTTTCCACTTTCTCTGATGGACTCCAGATCAAGCTCCAGTGCCACAAGTGCTTTCTCAGGAAACTATTCTTCCTAGCACTGAATGAATGGGATTGCAGAGAAGACTTCCCCTCACTAGCAGGAACATAAAGGAATCATAGTTTCTCTGAAGTCCCCTTTCTCCTTCAGATTTAAAAAACACATTTTCTCTATATCATAAACACACATATACATCATCTTTTTGCTTCAATTGTCTCTGATTTTATGAGAAACAATCAGAAACTGCATCCTAACTTCTGGGATGGAGAAAAACAAAAAAACAACAAAACAAAAAACCCACATTTCACTATCTGCAGCAGGCACTGTGTAATCCAGAAAGAGATTTTCCCTCTCTTTCAGACACAGCAGCACTGACCTAAACCACATTTGTTGCAAATAATGTTCCCATGAAGTTTAATTAAGTTGCATCTAACTTGAACTATAAAACCAGTCTTTTTATCTCTGTACCTGAGACAGTTATTAACCAAAAAATAAATGGACTCTTGAAAAACAAAACATGAATTGAGGTATCTGAAATTTAAACGTCCGTAAACATTGTACAGGGATTTTATCAAAGTTTTAAGAAAGCAGATCATGACCAGCAAGTGAAGGAACTTCAGTCAGAAGGAATCATGTTTTCTTCTGCCAACTGTTTCCAAAAACTTCCTATATAAGGTTGCTTACTTATTTATTTTCTCCAGAAATATCAGTGATTGCTTTAAAGCCACTGCCTCCAAGAAAATGTATGTAGTATACAATTTCATTTAAATTCAGGATAACATTCAGTCAAAATTAAAATATTCTACTACTTCATTTTCTACTATTTGCAATGAAGATATGTTTTTACACAAAATGTATTGCACTTCATAGTTCCTGATCTTTTTAATAAGACCTCGCATGATTTTTGATGATATAGCCATACGATTTCACTAGTCCAGCTAATGGTGTTGCTCATTTTAAAAAAGATATTTGGTTAGGAATATAATTGTCAAAATCTAAGGAAAATGAAGATGATCCTGTGAATCTTTATTTTTTGAAACAAACTTCATTTCAATCAGCCTTAATTGACTCTGGTTTCTCGAAAACCATTCCTCTACCTCATAGTCACCTTTTAATTGAATAATAGTGGCACAAATGCAGGAAATCCTTTAAAATGTACCTTTGTTATTTGAGGCAAAAAAAAATCCAGAAGAAGGAAAAAATCCATTTTTCACTGTTTTTCAATTTAAAAATTAACTGTTTTCTTCTCAAAGGTGATCTTACTCTTCTGTAATTTAACTTACACTATTGCTTATTGGCACATTTGGGTCTCCATTTTGCAAATGTGTTTCTTCAAATACTGTGACACCAGGCTAATGAAGGACTGGGACATTTATTATTCATTCCCATGCTCTGTGGAAAAAGGCACAATAAGCTTTATACTCCAAAGTGGTATTAATATATAACATAAGCTCCCTTTTATGCATGTTTAATGGTACAACTACAATGTTACAGCACAGTCAGAATTCATGTCCAGCTCCATTCCTCATGGCCATAAATACCACCAGGAGACTGGCATATGATTGTCCCCATCATTAAACACCATGTGCTGTCCCAGCTTTTCCCTACAATCTTAATCCTTATCAAAAGCTGTGACAATATTTCTATGTGGGACATACTAAAATGTCTTTCTACTCTCTAACTCCTCACAGACCTAATGCTTTGAATACACCTCATTTTCCAAATCCATGTTCTTTAATTGAGTCAACATACCACCAACAGTCACCTAGTATCTATAGCTTTATCTAGGAGCACTTTAGATTGAAACTGTCATTCTATGGTTACAAAATACAGACTAGGCCTCTGAGGAAACACTGGAATTCACACCTTCTCTGACATGCTAACACTGGAAAATGAAGGTTAACCAGTAATATTTAGGATTTTCTAAGCGGGTTAATCTACTCGTAAATGGTGTATTACACAAAATTTAAAAATCCTGTTTATATTGAAGTGTATGTTTTGATGGTATCTGCATAAGATACACCAGGGTTTTTAACGTTACTTTAATCACTAAAATAGCAAGATGAATACCATTGCTGTCCCTACTTCACAATATTTGTAGTCGAGGAAAAGTTGACTTAAAATATTTATTGTTCTTTCTGTCTTCATAACTTCTAAACGTCTACTTCAAAATCAGCAGAAACAGATATTACCTAAAGCAGCTTGAGACACTGTGATTAGTTATGGAAAAATCAAACTAGTTGATTAGCTGGAGAAATTCCCATCCCTTCCTTCCTCAACACATGTACATGGTAAAACTAGATAATCACATAACCTTATTAGTGTCCTCCTTCACTGTTTTGTGGGGTTTTTTTTATTTTCCAAATGAATTTAGGATTTGATACTGCTACAACATAGGTGAGTACCTCACAGATCTTAGTTGTTGGATTGACTGTGGGAATACTGTTAGCATGCATCAATGATTCGCAAGATTACACTGAAAGGGTACAATCTTCAAAGAGCAAATTGTTCATTTTGTTCATCTACCTTTGGAAAGACTGTGAAAAACTCTAATCATGTCGGCCAAATGAAAGCTATGTAAATCTCTAACAGACTGGAGGACCAGTATGTGGCCCACCACAAAGATCACCTGCCCACTATTAAAAACATGTCCTAAGTGGTAACAACAGCAGATGGCTTACAGCTACTGTATGAAGCAATGTATTTCTGAACAACACATGTGAGTTCAATGTGAGCCTTGACACTGCTATCTGTAAGGATAAATCACATTTATTGTAGTAAAAGCCTTTGCTGTGTATACATTCACTAGATGCATATGAATGCTAAAGAATTTCTTTCATCCATCTAATATAAGAACTCACTTGTCAGGCACCACAGGGCAAGTTGCTTTTGCAATTACAGATACACGACAGATTTTCATGGAAGAGCAGATTAACACTAGCTAAGGTAGATTTCTCAATTCTGTTATTTAAAAAAATCACATTTAATTTGGTAAAATATTGAAATATATCCAGGTTTATTCTCAAATTCAGCTTTATACTACCTTTTCTAAACATAGTTAAAATAAAATCAGGTTAAAATATTTACTGTAGGTGTAATATTAGCAAGACAAACAAAGTGCCAGTGACATGCATAACGTCTAATATTATTTCAACATTATGCTCAATACAATATGTGCACTACATTTTAGGAATGCCTACATACCATTTAATTTAGAAAATAATTTATATATTAATGGATAACTCTATGACATTGCTGGCATATTGCTTAATGTTTAGAATAAATATGCTTTCTTAATGTTTACTGGTATCTAATTATATTCTCGTTAAAAATCAAAACTGAACTACCATGCTAAAAAAGAGTTACAAGCTAAAATTTTAAGTGAATACATATAAATGACACAAACATCACCACCACATGGTGCAAAAATTATTTTAATAACTTTATGTCATTCTCATAAAATTCATTTATATTTTTGTACGAGAAACACCTCCGAGACCGTTACCTATTTCATTTCTTTTTAAACTGTGCACATATCATATTGCAAAACTAAAGGAAAAGTAGGGGCATGCTCACAAAAGCTGCAAACAGAGAGGAATATCATGCATAATGTTCACAACAACTCACAGTTTATCAGTAAATTATCTGAAAAACAGGTAAGTCTCTCACGCCAAACATTGCTTTCATTTTAATGACAGTAACTCCCCTTGCCTTCAGCAGGAATTACACTGGTGTAAATGAAAGCAAATGTAGGCCAGGAAATAAGTCTACCCACAAAAGAAAAGAACTTTAGACAGAAAAAAAGCTCTAACCACTTTGTCCTCCTGGAGTTCATATCCACGAAAGCAAGCAAGAAAGGACAGAAAAAAGACAAAGAAGGAACGAGTCACTTTCATTTTGAAAGCAAGCAGTAGTATTTATTAGTAAAATAAACAAACAAATATCAAAAGAATTAATACATCTCTCTCTTATTTCCCTAGTGGTGAAGAAGATCTAGTGAAAAACACGTCATTTTAATAATTTTCCTAGTCCTTTCATGGGTGAAATTGAGATTATTTCATATATCAAAGAAAATATTTGTACCAAAACAATGCATAACTAAAATTATCCCCATAAAAATAATTTGAGAGTCATGTCCTAATTACCTTAATAAAAAGCATGGGGCATCTCATAAAAAGGATGCAGAATTTAGCTCTACATGCCTTGAAACCCAGTATTGCAAATGATAGCATGCATCAACCCTTTGCACTTGCAAAGAGTCCAGTGAAATGAAGAATACTTGCTTACTACAGCCAGATATAGGGTATGAATAAGGGCATAACCACATTAGTCACTCAGCAGGTCTTTAGAATACTAGAGTTCTAAAGCATAAGGAGATAGAGTTTGTCACAAGTGTTTACTGGATGTCTTGTCAGATCTGTATTAGTTATACTTTATTTTTCACAACCATAAATATTAAAGGCAAACAGTCCCATAGATGCTTATTTCCCTTGAAGGAACTGTCTTTTTAACTGTCCAAAATTGTAAATGGAATAATACTTTAGAAAACAAAAATATTCAAAATGCTTTCAGTCAAAACTATTTCCCATTTTTATGAATGACGGGTGATGATATTTTATGGTACCTTAATTTCACATGCCAATACAGAGACTAAAATTAGGCATGTAACTAAACACTTAGCTATGTTGGACCACAACTGCTCACTGAGAAAGGGTAACAACTCATTTTATGGCTTGGTTGTTCAGCTCCCTATATGGCATGTAACTTTGTGCTCCTGTGCTCTTCTAGAGGTTTTCGGTTCCCCCCAGTACTAGAGGTACAAACAAACAGCAGAGAATACAACGGAGGCCAACCAAGACAATCAGGACATGAGAGCACACAATATACAAGAAGCTGAGGGAGACAGGTTTGTTTAGCCAAAAGGCTGGAGTAGGAAAGGGTGCAGGAAGAGGGGAACTACTTGCATTCCTCAGCTACTTAAACGTGAGCTATAGGAGAGACAAAGGCAGAATTTTCTTGAAGATGCACAGCTAATGAACAAAATACAACAATCAAGGGATTGGATTAAATGTAAGAAAAAATAAAAATCACAAGAGTGGTTAAGCACTGAATGAGGTTGCCCAAAGAGGTTAGAGAGTCTCCATCCTTGGAGATTTTTACAACTCAGTTGGACAAGATCCTGAAAGCCTGGTCTAACTTTTAAATTAATCCTGCTTGGAGCAGGAGATTGGTCTAGATAACTTCCACAGGTTCCATCTGACCCAACATATTCTATGATCCTATATACAGTGGTAAAAGACTAAAGTATTTTCAAAGACGCTACAGGGTTTAGTGGCATTCTCGGTTATACGAATAGGAAATATTGAAAGCTATCTAAATCACAGGACTGCTAAGCATTATCACTCTGTGTGCAGAGACATATTTATCTGCACCACATCAGGTGCTCTGCTTCTTTCCTAGCAGTGCTTCCTGTCCCACTGCAGTAAGAGTGGCCATAGTTGCTCACAGACATTTTGAATGGAAACATCTAGCACCTCAATTTCTCATCCTCACCTCTCAAGGAATACACTCTACTATGCAAGAGGACCACAATACCTAAACAGGTAATTTCAGCACAGAGACTAAGAAATTTTAAAAACTGTAAATGCTGGATTAGGTTGCTTTCTCAGTGAATGTCTTGCAGCTGCAGGAAGGGGTAAATTACAGCACAGAAGAGCTATTAAGTCAGAATAGTCCAGCTCCCCACTTTAAGAATGCAAACAGCAATTAAAAATAAAATTTTAAAACAAAATTACTTGAGAAAATAAATAAACTCGAAAAAGACACAGTAGGTAAGATGACAAAGATAAAGATTTTAAATAGATTAAACTGAAGAAAAAAGTAAAGGTAGCAGGTTTCATGGAAAAAATGGGAAATGACACAGTGAGATTTCAAACTAGAAAACAGAAACATCTTCAAAAGATTCGATAATGAATGAAAAATGTAAATATTAAATAGAAGAGGTTGAGACTTCTACAGTTTTAAAAGTAGCAAGATCCTTAAGAAAACAAACTTTGAGATGCAAAGCATCTTTATTGTTTGATTATTTGATTTTTATATCGTATAGCTTATATTACTGTTCTACCTGCCTAGGCTGACTATTCTTTAGAGCAGAATTGCCCATCTGTTTCTAGCACAATTCTTTATGTCTTAATAACTTTTAATGCCTTCAGTTTCACCTTCTGTTTTTCATATTCTGCACAGCACTACTATCCCTGAAATTTTAAAACAGATTATAAATAAGGACCATAATGTTTCAAGAAAATTCTTACAAGTTATGCTATTTCCTTATAATTTTCAGTACACAAGACCCATAGTTTGGCCATTTGATGACAAGAAGTATTATGTGCAGTGTTGTCCTGAAAGATACACATTGAAGCATGGGATAAAAGGCAAAAAATCCAAGTTGGAACATGGGAAATGAAGACTAGATAAAAGGAAATTTTTCCTCTATTTTTTCATCATGAGAGTGGCCAAGCACTGGAACAGGTTGGTCAGAGCAGTTGCTGAATCTCCATCCTTGAAGATTCAAAACCAAATTTAAACCACTGAAAACTCGTGTAATTCAACACTCTGAACAAGAGGTTGGATGAGATGACCTCCAGAGGTCCTTTCCAACCCAATTATTCTATGATACTTTTTCCTCACTCACGAAGAAAATCTAGGTATGTTACCCTTTCTAAATAATTTTCTCCTGCATACAATACACCTACATATATTGAAACATTGTTTTGTCATTCATGTGGATTTCTTTCCCAAATTTATCTCTATTCCAAAAATAATGACTAATATGATTTATCCATTGTCCTGATTACTTTTATGCTGTTCAAACATAGTATTCCAGTCTAGCCAAATCATAAGCAATAATTCTGTATAGAAAATTTCACTTACTAGTTATTCTAATAGTCTTCTGCAAACACACAGATGATCTGCACCTCTTCATACTGTGAATTATGTTCTAATTTATTTTTTTCCCTCAGCAGTTTTCACCCAAGATATGAGGATTTTTAAACACTTATGAGGAGTAAAACCATAATACACAAGAAGAAATGTAAATGCTTACAAGAAAAGTAAATTCAGATGACAACATAATGGAGTATACATAAAAACCAGTAACAGAGACAACTCAGAAATAAAAAAATTAAAAGACAGAAACCGACTTTCACTACAACACTCATATAAATTCCACAGAGGACATTTTAAGAGTTTTGAGATTGTTTTTCTAATACTTACTCTTGTGCCATGAAGTTCTAATGTTAGAAACTATTGGCTCATTAATCTTGATCTGGTAATACTGTTCTATCACTGTCTCATTATGCCAAACCTCAATTTGCGCTCAAACCAAGAGTTTCCAAAAAACAAACTTAACTTTAATCACAGAAAAAATAAAATACATACTAAATGCATCCTAAGATTGTAAGCAAGGAGAACATACCAACTCACATTTCCTAAAACCTCAGAGTATAATAGTGGAAATCACGTCTAATTAGCAATTCTCACATATCAAAGACCTGATCAGTACAGAAGTCTCACTCTCCATTAGCTCCAATAGTATCCCAAACTATAAGCACCACTTGGGCAACAATAAAAATAACATAAATATACGTATTTATAAACTATATATTAAAAGAAGATAAAAGATTTATCTCAGAAATGAATGCCATAATGAAGAGTCTCAAACCCTTCACTATGTAAGTGTAAGCTTTCCAACACAAAGCAGTAATTCCTAAAATTGGTGGCTTTGAACGGGCAGTTAGGAGTCCAAATCCTGTTATTCACACTGTGATCATAACAGTAATCAAGACTTGGTTCACACAGTCTACCTATGTTGAAAAATCTCCAAGATGAAGAGTCTCTTCAGAAACAGGCTATGACATATAAAGATAACATGAAGTTCACCATAAGCCATCACACTTTACTAGACACCTAGGACTACCTCTAGCTTCTCAGCTGCCTCCCCGAAACCACTGTCAAAAGATGTAGAGTTCATAGCAGTACATGTAAGTAGTGACATGACTGACTATATGAGAGAGAGTCTAGTCCGTTATGTCAAAAGCAAAGACATTTAGGAAATAATTCAATTCAGTTCTCAAAGAACCGATGCTAAAAAAGCAACAAATAGGTCAGACTTCAGTGGCATTTTTTTCTGTTCCACATGGAAATGCAAGTATATTTTAGTATCTGTTTTATGGGGAAAGGCCTTAACTCCATGAATCTCCAGACACACAGAAATGTTAGCAAAAAGACTGGAATTCCATTCCATATTCAAAATAAACCTAGAATGAGTCAATATCTATACCTTATCCTTTAAAAAAAAAAAAATCTGTTAGGAGGTCGATCTGGCTTCTGACTACATGAGCCAAAGCCCTCTCTTCAAGCCAGTATTTCTTCACCTTAAGTGCCTAAAATTATCGGTTTGTCTAAAATTATCTGTTCTTCATTGTGTCATGATAATAATAAGGCCTAAGGCTTTTGAAAACTTTGAGAGTGAAGAGTTCAAACGTGCCCAGCCTCCATGGAAAATGACACCATCATTTGCTGTTTAATGAGGTTCAAAACAGCTACCAAATGAAAATAGTTTCAAATAAATAAAATTAATAACAAACAGATTTCACAGTTGTCATCTGAAGAGAATGATCATATCCACATAGTTTGCATTAAAATCACAGGGCGCTTTTGAGGAATCAAAAGAACCTGAGCTGTCAATACAGCAATGCAGATTCTGAATATCAGTTCTGCTAGGCATCAGTTTGCAGGAAAAGTTTGCAGGCTGGAAAGGAGCAACATCTCCCAGTTCACAATGACAGTTGTGGCAAGGCTTGTACTCTTAGTATTAAACACAGCAATTTGAAGAAGTGTCTTGCTGGGAGAGCGTGCCACTTCGACACTGTCCAGGCCCAAGCAGGGTCAGCAGCTTGGCCAGGTCAGGACCAGGGCACAAGGGGTGACGTGAGGCAGGTCTTGGCCCCACCCACCGCATTTTGTCCCACAGCAGACATGCAAGGGGAGCAGGGTAGGGCCTAGGACTGTCACTGGGGTAGGCAAAGAATCCAGGTCTCCAGCAGATCCCTGGTGATGAGGCAGAGCCAAGAGCAGACTGGAAGCCAAGCCTATGGACCCGGGTCTGCAAGGGACCCGGACAGGCAGTGGCAGGCTCTGGCAGGGACCGAGGCCGAGTGCCTGAGCCGAAAAGCAGCTCACAGGCGAGGGGCTGGAGGGGCTCGTTGCAGCCCCTTCTCACACAGCTCCTTCCATAAGGCTGGTCCTGGGTGCACCACACCAGAGCCGCCCGCGAGCACAGGCAGCCAAACCTCCTTTCAGGGGAGGAGGGACGAGTGTTACTAAGGTTCATGACGTTTACTAGCTGAACTGCAGTCTTGGTAAGTTTGGGTGTAACTTTCGAAAGAATAGAGAGGTTGATCATCTCAAATGAACTGGAGCTGATAGTTGTTTAGAGATGTCTCAACAATCATAGATGGTATTAACACTGTTTTCGTATAAACAGGGCTAGATTTCAAATTGGAAGTCTTTAGTATATTTAATAATACAAACTCTATTCTATTCATGGAGAGACTGAGATGTGAAATTCATCAGAAGTATAACTTCTACAGCCTCCGGTTGTTTATTTACAGCTTCTAAATGTGAGATTGTCTTTGGAATGATTTAGTAGCTGACTTTCCTCTCTTTCAGAGCCACTTGTGCTGAGATTCTCCAGAAAGATGAATACAGTTGTAGGTTATCAGATTTTACAGGTGTTACATGGGCTAAACTAAAAAGAAAAAAGAAAAAAAAAAAACTGGTTTAGAGAAGTCCTTTCCTCAAATTTGTATTGTTACACGTCTTTTCTAGAGAAATGCAGAATCAAACCATGTCTCCAAAGGACCAACTTATTTGTATGCAATAGGAAATTATTTGGTTTGTCCCAAATTCTAGTGACTTAGAAATCCTGATTGTGGCAAACTAATTATTTGGTGCTTGCTATTGTCATAAGAATGAAATGGATTACGCATTAGCACAAACATGCTAAAATTTTTGTTTGTGACTCCATATAGATGGTAACACTGCAAGATCTGAAGTTAGAATCATTCAACAAAGACAACTTGATGGTTTTCTGAAAATCAAACACAGCCCCAGAGAAATAATCAGAATGCAAAACTTTCACAGAACCAGACGGAGCCAAGAGAAGTTCCCTACTTAACTTACACCCTGTATGTTTCACACACAGTTGATGGGTCCTACGAAAACAGTTGAAGATCTCTTACTTTTGATGTTCAAAGATAAAGAGAGAAGGATGTTTCAGCGGCTGCAAGTGATAGCAGTAGCCAAACACTCTGAAAAAAGGTATTTGGCATGCATCAAATGAAATTTTCAGACAGGTATTTTTTTCTTCCTCTACACGTCAAATGATGGTTCACTGAACTGGCATTCTGAGCTGTTGGAATTTATACTCACTGCATACAAAAGTTGTATCTATCTAGAAGCTGTATTTGTCCAATATTTTAGCATGTAAATTTCTCAGATGCATAAACCTCATTCTGTTGCCTACTGTCTCATTCAGTGTGCATTTCCCTATGTATATCAGTATGTAATTTAAAAAGAACAGTAGTATATTCTGTATATCAGTAGTACCTATATTACTAAGAACAATTACTGCTTGCTGTCATGTGATCTTTTATTTCAGTTTTAATCAATCTGAAATTGTTCATAAACATAAAAGAGGATAGTTCAAGGTCCCTTATCCCCATGAAATTTAAGCCCCCATCCTGCCTGAATACTCCATTCACTAAGATAATTAGCAGTACAGAAGCAGCCGCACCACTGTTATTAGTTTTATTTGTTTGATATAGAAGGAACTCCCAGATAATGATAGTTTTTGTACAACTTGAACTGAATTTTAATACTTATATTTCAGGCAGTATAATTAAACTGGAAAAGGCATGCATCATCCAATCATTTTGAGAATCCTAATCTAATGCTCTGACAATAATCAAACACTTCCAGGCTCTGCTCCTACTCATGACCATGAACTTTTTAAGCAGTAGTCCTGCTTGTGACCTTTAAAAGAGGAACGTTCTTTGCAACTCTACATCTTCTGAGATGCATGCTGCTAACACTGGTCTGTACTAAACTATTTAGTAGCAGAAACTGATGTAAATGGCATGAATTTGGCCTAAAACTTGATATTATGAAAAAGATCCCAAACAGATCAAACAGCTCCATTGAAGAGTATTTCAGACATTTTAAGACTCAGCCTATACAAGGTCTAAACCAAAGATACATAACCTGTCAAAAAATATCTACAAAGACCAAAGAAAATCTAACATGGTTAAAACAGGAAGTTATTATCCATTAAGGGAAACAGAAAATAATTAATTATGGTAAATTCTGGTAGACCAAAAATATTTTTCATGGAATAATGTGTGTAGGCATAAACCAGATCATAAATAGGAGACTGCCACAGTCTGTCTGAACTAAATCTTTTGTATTCATGTTCTTGGTGATTAGAGAGCTACTTGCTCTACAATATTATTTTATGCAGAATAAACTGGAGGTTATACTTCAAACTGATCTTTCAGAAAGTGAAGCTAAAAAGCGAGTCCACAGAAAAACAGTAACAAATTTTTTAAATCAGATGATATTCAGCGTAAACCATCACAAGTCTAAAACATCTGACTATTAACTGTAATATAGAGTCTTTCACTGACAAGAAGAAAAAAAGGTGGCAAATATGATGCCAGTTTATTCATTTTTAAGGAATTTCAGTGTCAGATCAACTGAATAATAGACAAGCGAGTCTGACATCCACATTGGACAGATTTGATGAAACCGAAATACAGAATAAAATTAGCAAGCATATGAATAAATGATGATAAAATGTGGAGAAGTCAGAATGGCTTTAATAAAGGGAATTCATGTCTGTTATATATATTAGAACTCCTCCAAGGGGTCACAGAGGAAGTGAGTAAATGGGATTTGTTCATACTGCTGAGTTGGGCTTTCAGTTTTTTAAAGAATCTCAGCTGCCATGGAATAGGAATAAATTCATCCATGAGAGAATTTAGTTGATGAAAAGACAAGAAGAACAGGAATAAAACCAGGGTCTTTTAAGGGAGAGGTATCACGAGTGAAGCTTCACAGAGGCTCTGTCTAGACATGTTCTGTCCAGCATATTCTTAAATTATCTAGAACAGAAATGAATGAGAGACAGAAAAGATTATTTATTGCACTAAACCATCAAAAGTAGTAGAAAAAAACCCAGCTGAGAAGAATTGCAGAACAGACTCATAATACCGAGTGCAGAAGTCAGTTTACAGAAAGACATATTTGTATTAGACAGTAAGACAAGCTTTCTATGGTGAGCATGGTGAAGGAGTGGAACAAATGACCTAGGAGGGTGTGGAAGAATCTGACTGGAAATCTGTCATGAGAGGTCAGAAAAATATCTGCCAAGTTCACATGATCCATCCCAAGGACAATGTAAATATCTAAATGTGACTTTTTCTGTTTTTAAGTATGTGGAAGTAATGACTCCAATATCCATCCCGATTGCCTTTTATAATTAGATGAATTTAATACAGAAATCATTATATATCTTATTACTGGCAGCATGATTTAGTTAGTTAAAAAAAATAATAACAATATGTGAGCTTCCTGATGACAAAATTTTAAAATTATTTTAACAAAGTCAAGGCAGTTTGAGAGAAATACACATAATCTCAGTTACTTTAATCATCAGAAAAGAGCAGATTATTTTATATTTTGTCAAAAAAAATTAAGGTCCATTATTTTAGCCTACCTATCAATCTTTGACAAAGAAATATTTAATGTTCATATAATTGTCTCCTTTCTTCCGAAAGATTAAGATAATATTTGTAGATTGTATGGTATTTGCAATGAACATGTTACAGAAAAAAATAGATATATGGAAATAAATTAGAGTGGAAATGTTTACATTACTAAATATTAAATTATTAAATTATTGCTTTGATTTACAAAAGATGTGTTTCCACAATAGACTAGCACAAGACGTCTTGAGTATTGTCATAAATATTCTACAAGTTTCTGTCAGAATCTGAGAAAGACATGTATCAGATGTGGATGCTTTACCTAAAAGGCTGAATAAACTCATCTCAGAACTGTTTTCTGTGATTACCTCAGTTCTGCTGAATTTTTTACTTTATTATCAAAAGTTTTAAAAATTCAGATTGCTGTTTTACCTGTTATTATACGATAAATACCAGTATACTAGCTGTAACTCTATATCATTAGTGCATTTGATTTTTCCTAAAATTATTTTTATGTGTATATGCTTATTTATATGTACATATAGATCATATACATGCATATATATAATAGATAATAAGCATTTTAAAACTCTATAATATATTGTATATACTGTTCTAACACTAATTTTACAATAATCTTGTACAGAAGAGCCTGGGCAAACAGAAAAGAAACAAATCCTTGCTCTAATTTATAATAATCAGTGTCAAAACATCAGCATCTCTAGATCACTAGATATACCTCCCTGTCTCCAATACCAAAATTCAATCCTCCAGTTAAAGAACTGCATTTTCATGAATCTGTTAGTAGTGATGTGGCATATATTAACTTAAAAGCCATAGTCACAAATCCATCAGCTAATGGAAATTATTTGAAATGAGGAAAGATGTCTTAAAAGCCCCTAAAGTAGGTATCATTATTTCCTCAAAGGAAATCCATTTCAGTAGCTGTGTGACTTGGATGCATAAGCAAAGAATAAGAGATACCAAGTTTAGGAGAAACTTGTGAGTAAACTTCCATAACTCCCTACCTTATTTGACCGTAAAGATACTCTTCCTCCACACCGCGCACAGAATTTTGTTTGGCAATATGAACAGTTATGGCCACAGCCATCAGCAAATTTTGTTTTGTGGCAGATGCCACAGGTTGGGGCATCACCCTTCTGCTCCTGCTGCTGCTGTGATTCTTCACCCATCTTCTTCACTTGCTCCTTATACATTTCAAACTGCTGGTGCAATTTTCTGCAAAAGAGAAGAGATCATTAGTAGCTGTTTTATTTAACCCCACAAACACTTTGCAATCACTAAGTTGCAAACAATTTCAAAACACAAATCAGAGACAGATACTGTAGTAAAGCCAGTACATTTAATCTATGATGCTCCAGAAGGGTAGCATTCAAGAATTACTTCTTTATCATTATAACTAAACTCTAGGAGGTGGCCCAACACTGATAACACACAGCACACTGTCTAGCTGTTACAAAGAGAAACAACTCTGCTTTAGGATGTGACCGGCTCTTAGCTGCAAATACATTAGCAGGAAACATGGTCTGAAGGATCCAAGAGCCCATGACACCAGACTATAAACTGGTTAATACCAGGAAAAAAAAACATTATTTATTCTTTCAAGCATACTTTTACTTAATTCCACCAGATAGATACAAATATCTTCTCCTGATATAGTTTATCTACATTTATCCAACAATACTGCAAGACTAGTGATTCTAAAATGCTTTTTCAATCACATTTCAAGCTCTAGGTGCAAGCATGTAACAAGTTACCTGAGCATACCAAATTATGAGAAATCCTCTAAGCCATTCATATCATTATATAGGTACTGCCATACCATGCCAAACATAAGGTAGAAGACTACCTTAGTTGTAAATTCCAGGGGCAGTAGTTTAAGATACATACACACACAGAGTTTACCTTTCATTTCCACTGGGCTAGAAGCACATTCATGGTCATCCACCATGTGCATATAGAACTGCAATGATTTCTTCAGGCATCATACTTCATTCGTATTTCTGAGCCACAATACTCAAATCTCCATATAAGATAGTTAAAACTGTCTCACTATGACCAAACGTACAGACTCATTTCACCTTCTATAAAGGCAGTTTTTTCTCAGAGACTCTATTTCTGAAGGTAAATGATGTCCTGGGAAATTTAATATTCATTGTAAAAAGTTAAAATTTTTTTGCTCCTGCATTGCTGAAAATGCTGGAAAATGTGACACAGCATATTGTAAGAGATTCAAATGTAAAAAGAAAACAAAAAGAACTTTGACTTCTCCATAAATTTTGGCAATCCAAGGATTACTAATCTAGTTTAAGCAGTTTATTTAGCTCCCTGAATAGAAACAAGCAAAACCCCCAAAATGAAGCATTTTCTACGAAAGACTGAAATAGTATACTAAGTCAAAATATCAAAAGTGCAAGAGAGATTTATTTTTCTTTAGAATTACTGTTCCAGAGATTCTTGAGATCATAAAAAAAACCACACATGAAGCCTAAGACAGAACAAAGAGTAAACTCCTCCTAGAAGAAACTAAATGTGGGAGACCAACTTTCTTAATGCAAAACTATATCTCTTATATAGTTCAGATATAAAATACTGATACAAAATTATTTCATCAGAAGTGTCAGAGGCTCTTACCAAAACAAATACTACCACACGAAGTCAGTTAAAAATTATCTCAAACAATATTATTCACCATGGATGTCCACACATGTGACAGAAATTGTTGAGATTTGCTTTGTTTTCTCAGGAAAACTCTCCTAGGGATATATTCTTCATTATACCATAGAGGAGTTGTAGGAACAAAGAGGCATGCCTCCATCAGGAAAGACAGGAGGGTGGAGGCATGCCTCTTCTTCTGTGTACCAAAACGCTGCCTCAAGCCCTCAGCTGCCGCTGATCCTTTTCCAGAAAGAGGGAAAGCAGGGTAATTTCGTGTTGCTGATGCGTCGTTTTTCTAATCTATCTGCTCTTGTCTCTTGGGTTCAATTTTGAGTCCACAGGCTGTCCCTCAGTACAGAACAGTTGCATGTTTTCTGTTGTCTTTGAGCCCTTCTCCCCTACAGGCTAAGAGAACCTTCTGGCCTGTAGCAGAGCAGTGACAGGGATCATGTCTCTGGCCTCCACAGGAAGGACATGGGGGCCATCACTGCCCTAACAGCTATTTGTGGAGTCAGGGGTAAGTGACTTCCTCGGCTTTCTCACTGGTTCAAAAATACTTCACTGTTGACTGTTCTTTGTTGAATGGGGCAGGACATGAGTTACTTATATGAAAATGCTGATCTAAGTTGAGAACAAAATTTAGAAATCTGGAAACCTGGCACATTCAACATTTTACACTGACAATAGTATATAATTGGTAGTTGGTAGTCTGGCTCGTTTCCAGCAATAACACATGTAATCTCTGAGACCTTGCCTGCCTTTTAATTGTGCCAAATATTGCATTCTTCATTTAAAGTGTATTATCTATGCTAAACTTCAAGTCTATTTTAGGTTACATTCAGTTTTGTGGCTTCCTTATAATCTACAGCCTTTGTTTGCATGATTATTTGCTTACCAGCCTCACTGATGCATAAAAGGCACAAGTCTTTTGCCAATTCTTTAGTCACATATACTGAAATAATTTCACTTTTGTTTCCTCTTGGGCACAAGAATCTATGTAAAGGTCACAACTTCCGCCTCAAAGAATAAACTTTTTAAGGTTATATAGAGTAGTTTTCAAAATCCATGTTCAAGCAGCAAAAAACTTCTGTGCCAAAAAGGCCTCTAAGATAGTCGAGTCCAACCATCCACCCAACACCACCATGCCTACTAAACCATATCCCAAAGTGCCACATCTACACATCTTTTGAAAACCTCCAGGGATGGTGACTCCATCACTTCCCTGGGCAACCTGTGCCAATGTCTGACCACTCGTGCAGTAAAGAAATTTTTCCTAATATCCAATCTAAACCTCCCCTGGCACAACTTGAGGCCATCGCTTCTTGTCCTGTCACTAGTTAGTTCGGAGGAGAGACCAACACCTGCCTAACTACAACCTCTTTCAGGTAGTTGTAGAGAGAGATAAGGTCTCCCCTCAGTCTCCTCTTCTCCACACTAAACAGCACCAGTTCCCTCAGCCGCTCCTCGTAAAACTTGTTCTCTAGATCCCTCACCAGCCTCATTGCCCTTCTCTGAACACTCTCCAGCAACTCAGTGTCCTTCTTGTGGTGAGGGGCCCAAAAACTCAACACAGTACTCAAGGTGCGGCCTCACCAGTGCCGACTACAGGGGCACGATCACCTCCCTACTCCTGCTGGCCACACTATTCCTGATGCAAGCCAGGATGCTGTTGGCCTGCTTGGCCACCTGGGCACACTACTGGCTCATGTTCAGCCAGCTGTTGACCAACACACCAACGTCCTTTTCCGCTGGGCAGCTTTCCAGCCACTCTTCCCCAAGCCTGTAGCCTTGCATGGGGATGTTGTGAACAAAGTGCAGGACCCAGCACTTGGTCTTGTTGAACCTCATACAGTTGGCCTCGGCCCATTGATCCGGTCTGTCCAGATCCCTTTGCAGAGTCTTCCTACCTTCCAGCAGATCAACACTCCCACCCAACTTGGTGTCATCTGCAACCTTACTGAGGAAGCACTCAAACCCCTCATCCAAATCATTGATAAAGATGTTAAACAAGACCAGACCCAAAACTGGTCCCTAGGGAACACCACTTGTGACCAGCCACCAGCTGGATTTAACTCCATTCACCATCACTCTCTGCGCTCGGCCATTCAGCCAGTTCTTTACCCAGCGAAGAGTACACCCTTCTAAACCATGGGCAGCCAGTTTCTCCAGGGGAACGCTGTAGGGAACAGTGTCAAAGGCCTTACTAAAGTCCAGGTAGATGACGTCTACAGCCTTTCCCTCATCCGCTAGGTGCATCACCTGGTCATAGAAGGAGATCAGGTTGGTCAAGCAGGACCTGCCTTTCATGAAGCCATGGTGGCTGGGCCTGATCCCCTGGTTGTCCTTCACATGCCTGGTGAGCACACTCAGGGTGAATCGGTCCGTAATCTTCCCTGGCACTGAGGTCAGGCTGACAGGCCTGTAGTTCCTGGGATCCTCCTTCTGGCCCTGCTTGTAGATGGGTGTTACCCTGGCTCTGATCCTCCAGTCATCTGGGACCTCCCCTGTCAGCCAGGACTGCTGATAGATGATGGAGAGTGGCTTGGCCAGCTCCTCTGCCAGTTCCCTCAGCACTCTTGGGTGGATCCCATCCAGCCCCATAGACTTGTAAGTGTCCAGGTGGCATAGCAGGTCGTTAACTACATCCTCCTGGATTACGGGAGGTTTGTTCCTCTCTCCTTCCCTATCTTCCTGCACTAGGGGCTGACTACCCTGGGAATAACCAGTCTGACTACTAAAGACTGAGGCAAAGAAGGCATTAAGTACCTCAGCCTTTTCTTCATCCTTGTTGGCAATATTCCCCCCCACATCCAATAGGGGATGGTGATTCTCCTTGGCTCTCTTTTTGTTGTTAATGTATTTGTAAATATGCACTTTAGAAACAAAATACAAGGTATTCATTGTAGGAAGTCCATAAAAAACGCTTTCTGATCTATTTTATAGATCAATAACTATTTTTTTATCATCTAGCCTGCAAGGGTTTAAGCCAAAAACTAAACTAATAACTTGAAGTGATAATTAGGTGTTTAGAATAGCACGGTATTCAAAGAACATTTAGTAAAAATTGTATAGCTTATATTTTTCAGAAAACACAGTGCAAGCAAAACTCCACTTTGTTCAAGTTGTCTGCATTCCTGTCTCTACTCAGAACACTGCTGTCTGAGAGGGCTCAGGAGTTCAGTTACCAGGAAACTGAAAGTAACCAGTACCAAGGCAGAGCCTGGAACTGAACTCGGGTATCCCAAGATGACCATTTCCAGTCCCTATACGCCAGTGAGTTACTCTTAATGCAAATGGCCAAGACTCATGTTGTGAAACTGAAAAAAAACAGGCTTTGTAGATGAGCTGCATATTAGGTCAGAATGCTCGTCCATAATACAGATCTTATTCTTTGGCGTGATAGGGTTTTTTTGGTTGTGTATTTACAGATAATTAGATCAACTAATACAGTAATAGAACATTTAAGTGGAAAACTCAGCAATGCATATCTATAACCCTTATATATGTGTATTTTGACAGTGGCCTCAATAGCACATGTCATCAAAGCCAGGCTGGATGGGGCTTTGAGCAACCTGGTCTACCGGAAGGTGTCCCTGCCCATGGTAGGAGGGTTGGAACTAGATGATCTTTAAGGTCCCTTCCAACACAAACCACTCTATGATTCTATGATCTATCCATACTGATGCAAAATCTCTCTCCTTTTCCACATTGTTTCCAGAAGTACAAGTATCATCTTTAATACCTGCTATAAATTTTAGAAAAAAAGGAGAAGTTGACATGAGTTTATGCAAAGATCTAATGATAATGAAAAGTTCTGCTGGAAAATTGATATTTAAGCTCTGCTCATTTTCACCTCACCAGAAAGAGTTCCCTGCAACACACTCATATCTGCCGGAAGTTACAGTGGTGAAATTCATGAGGCTTATATGACTAGTCCAGGCCTTTTTTGTACTGTAAAACATCGTATCTGAGACAGCTGTGTATAGGACTTCTCAGGGTCAAAAGCAACTGCTTATAAGCATTTAGATTTCTCTGTGAAGGTCAAGTAGCAGTTTCTACTGGAATATTTGCTTTGTTCTGGAAGGGAGTTAATTTAGTTCTGCTAGGTTTTGGTTGCCCACACCTTCCTGGAAATAAGAAATTCAGTATCAACCAAAAAGCAGCAATCTATGGGCCTCTCATGATCCATGAGCTACTGCCAAATGCAAGTAAGAAAAGCAAGTTCATTAATCTGATGTATCTTCTTATTGTGCAGATTTTTTTTTCTCCTGTCCTCCACAAATGCTAACAAAACTTTCACCATTTTACCAAAAAAAATTTGTAATACTGACAAGAATTTCCAAAGCTGTTCCTGCCTTCCAAAAGTTCACTTAAATGTTTCTGGAATTTCCAAAGCTGCTTAAAATCTCCCATTAGTAGGGGAACTATGAAGCAAATATCCAGGGTGTTGAGGCCAGATGTAAGTGTAGCGTTTCCTGGCTACACTTCTCTCAAAAAGTTTATTACTGATTGTAGCCTGTCCCTCATTTCCTAATCCCAGGCATGGAGCACGGATGTGGCTGGAATCCAGGCTTCAAAAAGAGTTTCTTCGCTTTTAGTTCTGCCAAGTTGGTTCATTCAATGATTTTTCTGCCTGGTGGCAATAACTATCTGGTAACATACAACATTCTTCCCCGTGCTGTATTAAACACTTAATGCTTTCTACTTTTACAGTGGTGCTAACTAACCTGTCACTGAGTATACCCGTTTCTCTTCTGAATGGGTACTTTTATACATCTAGCCCCATGTGTTGGTAGAGGTTAGGAAACGCTGGCTGAACATCAGCTCTGCTAAGAAACCTTGGAAAATAGGGTGGAAACCATGCTATAAGCCAGTGGTGCGTGTGCTCTCATCACAAACTGTACAAATTTGGGGGATACAATAGTAAGAGTAAGAGTAGCAGATGAAGTGAAATTGGTTTTCCTCTTTAGCTGGCACTGCCAAGGCTGTACCTGGAATATTATGTCTAGAGTGGGGTCCACCAGTTCAAGAGGGATGCTGACAAGCTGGAGAAGTCCAGTAACAAAAAATTGGTCAGGGTCCCAGAGCATGTAATCTGCAAAGTGGGAATACAGAGCTGGATTTGTCCAATTAAGTGAAGAGGAATGGAATAAGGAGTATCTAACACCTGCCTGAAACTAGCTATCTAATCCAGAAATCACCTGAAAAAAATACAGAGCTAAATTCCTCCTGGTAGTCACAAATCCAAAACAAGGGACAAAAGGCACTATAATGACACACTGGGGGTTCAGGTTGGACATTAGGAGAAGTTTTTTCACTAGGAGGGCAGTGCAAGGCAGAACAAGTTGTCCCAAGAGGCCGCGGGATCGCCATCCCTGGAGTTTTTCAAAACTCATCTAGACAAGCTCAAGCTACCCTTGTCTAGTGTTGGCAATAACCATGCTTTAGGTGGGAGGCTGGTTCAAAGATCCCCTTCAAACAGCATTTCTGTGATTATGTACCTGACAATGTCTTTGTGGAATAAGACAAGAAATGAAGTTTAAAATCAAGCAGAAATATAGGGAAAAGTATTCTACAACAACTATCTGGCCCAGCAGTGTTGAAAAAAAGAAGTGACTTAACATACCAACAGGGGAATAAAAATATCCTTCATGCTTTTTGTAAACTATTGTGAAAATAGTTAACTACCTCAAAGTTTGACCAATGACCTCATATATATTTTCAGCTTCATGTAATCAATGGGCAGAAAATCCCTGATGTTATACTTTCATACTGATGTGTGGAGGCTATAGAATAGCAACTTTTTTAAAAAAGCACTATGTTCAGCAGTGCAAAATAGAACTTTTCTTAATCATCAGATTACAGTTCTGCCAGTGTTTGACTGAAATGAGAAAGGGCATATACAAAACTCCTCTTTAGAAGACCATGATTCTACTTTACGTCTAGCAGACAAAGAAATATTATTAAGCAATTAAAGACTCAGCCTAACTTCAAACAAGAACCTCACATCCAACTTTGTTTAAAATTAATGGATTATCATACCCAGACAGACAACACAAGTCTTGTTGCCGCTCACAATTCAGAGTTTTCAGCTTTGGTGTCAGTGAAAATGAAATATTGACAGAAACTAGATGTCAGCAGAGATGTCTCCAAACATTCACGTAATCCACAGCACTCTAACTTTCCTGCTGGCAAAATGAAATCTCTACTGTATCATTAGAATTTACATATTATTTTAACTGTCTGGTCTCCTCAAATAAAAAATAATTATTTTCTACTGTAAGTAGGTTTAACTTCAGAGCCATCTACCGAAGTGGAATGTCTCAGTTTAAACTTTAGTTAAAAAAATTTTATCAAAAAATATTTGGAGAATGCAAACTGGAAAGTATTAAAAACCACAACTATAAAGTAAAATGCTACTTTTAATCTATGTCTTGGAATTTACAGTAACTGACAGTAGTGCAAGATATTGAAAAGAGCTAATCAGAATTGTCTAATTAAATAGCTTTTCATTTGAGGCACGGGCTTTGATTTCCTGCTGAAAGCACCAGTTTAGCTGAACTTTCACCAGCCTTTTCTTTTAAATTCTCAGCTACAATGTCCAGAAAACAGAAGATACCATAAAATCCAGTTCATTCGGGTATTTACTTGAAATGTAAGGGGCATAGGTTTTAGTTTCCACCTGCCCTGAATCCCAGTCTTCCACTATCTGTGCAGGAAGAGTAGCTCCCAAGCTTATCTCGAAACTGTGCAGTCTCCTATGGGAGTTGTTGCACTTTGTATACATAATGCGAAATTTTTTTAATCTTTTGAAGTGAAGAACATAGGGGAAAATTAACTCCACACTATTTTTTTCAGGTGGGAAATGCATTTTTTCCCCAACTCTAAAATCAAAGTTAACAGATACAGAGATTTTTCTAGTTTTTTGAGTATGTTGTTAGAAAAAAGAGGTTACATACAAGCCATATAATGACAACAACAGCCATGTTCAGCAGCATCAAACAGCAAGACATTTCACTGTAAGGTTTTTTTCTAAATAGAGAGTAAATCCTCCTGAAATTGTCAGTAAAAATAAATCTCTGAAATTTTTAGCTTTTTCACCTATATATGATTTGTGTTGCTTTAGATATGGAGCTAACTGGAAAAAAAATATGATTTTCATGTTATCCTTTCTCTAACTTACTAAGGAATATATATTTAAGTTATTTTGCAATATTCATTACCCTGAAATAAGAACAGATCAACACTGATGAAAGTTTAAGTACAAGAACATGTTTAAAGAGCGTAAGAAATACAGCAGTCACAGAATAAGGACTTCATGGAGGCTCCAAACATGGTGAAAGGCTGACTGACTTACAAAAGAAATAACCTCGTTCATGCTAAGAAAAATACTACTGGTTTCTCAAATCACAGAAGTATTTCTTTATCGACACAATACTCTTACGCAATTCATGAAAAACATAAGGTGTCCAAAATCTGAATCCTAGGTTACAAAGACACAGACACAGTCAAAATAAGTTACTGCAGTTCATACACATGGGACATTATATTTTCTGATAGTTTCACTCAAATAATTATTATAAAAAACATATTTTTATTCTGAGTATATGTACCCTAAATCTAAGTGAATTACATTGACTGTGCCTGAAATGCTGAACAGAAGAAAAAGAGTTAAGAAAATGGAAAGAAAGGAGTGTGGTTGCTAAATGATCTTGCCTTTGGTTTATACCAGTGTTGCTGCTCACTTGTAACTGAAGCAGGAAAAGCCAACTACAGCAAAGCTAATCAGCACCCAAAACTAAAATCTCTGCTTCAGCCTCTCCTTGTCATGCAAGAGAGCAGGGTAAAGATGTCGTATTATGCCCTAACAGCATTTGCCTCATGCTGGGGAATGGAACCAAAAATTCTCTGCTGGTGTGAACTTTGTGTAAGCCACTCTCACCAGCAAAAGACGTGGCCAAGATGAGGTCTTCAAGCTGCCCTGGTTTCATTCTCTCTTTTCCCCATTTACTAGGCATTCTGCAGAGGCTTCCTGTTCACACTTTACCACATTTTGTTCTCAACTTATTTGACCTCGCTCTCATTGCACTCTTCTGATGTCATATTTAATTAATTAACTAATCTGGTATGACCCTAAATAAGTTTGTAACTACAGATGAAGTCATGTCACTGAATCTAGTTTATCTAGTTTATTTTAACACATTCAGAAACTCCGTAAAAAAGACAAGCAAGGATGCGGGAAAAAAAAAACCCTCAGCTTTAACAACAGAATAGGATATGACTCTGTGAGTGAATCAACAGATTACACGTCAGCTAGACAAAAAGTCTAGCTGGAAATGGCAGGATTACATTACCTGTCTATTTTTTTCTGTTTATAGGGCTCTGTAGTGAATAAAACTGCAGCCTTTGTTTATTAACTTTGTCTATTAGCAGCAGCGAGGCTGCTCTTTGCTGGCAAGGTAGCAATGAAAAACAGCTAAGCACAATAGTCTTGTGCAAGGCTACAAGAAAAAGTGAACATGGAGAAGATGAATATATGGTCAGTTAAAGGCTGACCCAATTAATGTTATCATTTTTTCGTGTGAGTTTAATGATATCACAATAAAGATAGACAATAAGTATATAAGGGAAAAAAGACATATGTAACTCCTGGCTGTACTTGCCACTTCCAGGTTTCCTCAGAACAACAGACAGATACTTTCTTCTACCTTTTCTGCAGCAGTTCAAATTAATTGCAAGATTAAACTGAGAAGTGGCATCTTTGTGACTAATTGTTCCTTCTTGTTTGTTAAAATTAATCTTTAACTGAATTTTTTCTTGTATTTTAAAGATCCGTAATATACAAAAAGCTATGGAATAGGCTGCCCAGGGAAGTGGTTGAGACACCATCGCTGGAGGTGTTCAAAAAATATGTAGATGTGGCACTCTGGGACATGGTTTAGCAGGCACGGTGGTGTTGGGTTGACGGTTGGGCTTGATGATTTTAGAGGTCTTTTCCAACCTTAAAGATTCTATGATTCTAGAAAGTCCCAGTTAAGGTTTGAACTTGCAGAATCTAGTAACACATCCAAGTCTTCCAGAACTTTTTCAACACTCTTTTTTAGCCATAATAAATAAGAGGGACATTTAAAAATAAAAAGAATGCCACTTTCCTCCAATAGTTTAACAATAGCCAAATTATTCAGACAAAGCTACGTAACTTCTGCATAACTGGCATTTCTAAGACTAGCTGCCTGTAAGTAAGGAAGGTACCTTCACACCTCCAGATGGAAATTACTTTACACCTCGGAGTATCTTCATACCTTTCTATGTTTTATTTCAATGTAACTGAGAAGGTTCTAAGTATAATTTTCTGAATCTTATTTAAAATCCCAACTTGCAACAGGAGCATCCACAACTTTCATACAAATATTTTGGTGATTATACTGGGGTATTTTTTTCTCATTTTTATTAGCTGCTCCTGTATTAGAAAAAATGCAGCAAACAGCTTCTTTAAACCGTTATGGGTCTACAGATTTCCATCATGCTCTTCTTGGTTGTTTCTAAAATATACATCCTCAGCTAAATTTTTCATGCTTTCTCCATAAAAAGTCTTCATTATTCTAACAAATTTTGCCACCTACTTCTGTATCTTCTCCACCTATACTGGAAATATCAGTAGGACTCCTTTTTTAATGTTTAAGTATTAAGCAGATAGATTAAATCCATAGTATTATACACAAAAGTGGTAGTTTTCCTTCTGCTCTTTACTCTCGTGACAAGGCTGACACTTCCCAGGTAACCTGAAGTCTCATTCAACGTAAGATTAACCATGCCAGTTGTAACTGAAAAAGGGAATCTTGCAGTGCCTGACTCTCCATGGAAACTCTCCAAGTTTGTTCCACAGCTGCATTCCCTCAATTAAAAATATTTTATCTCCTGTTCCATGGGCCTTGTTCCTGTGTTTGCAATCCACACTGTCCCAAAGGAGCTGCTTTGGTAAACTGCTGAAACTGTAAATACTAATCCTCAGCTGACAATAAAGATCAAGAGCAAGTAGCTGAACTTCCAGTAAAAGTTCTACCAGGAAGTGTGTGTGGCAGAGTACAAGAAAAGGATCTTTAAAGATGGGCATTTGTTCTGTCATTTCATTTTAATTTCATCCCAGTTATAGTAAATAAAAGAAATTACAGGATTACAGATTAAAAATTACAAATATTTATGGCCAACACTTTTTTACTAACTTTTTATAAAACAAGATGTAAGCAGTCACTCTGTGTGCCTTACATATCCAGATACGTTCAACTACACTTCAACAATTCCTGCCAGTTCTGGTGGGAAAGAACAATTCTCTCAAAGACAGCTGGGTTTCAAGTTTGGAAAAATAGTCATAGTGACAAAAGGGAACTTTTGGAACTGTCACATCTAAGGGTAAAGATGCATCATGAGCTTTATTAAATACTAGAAAGGAGAGAGACAACTTATGACAGGTGATACTATTTGAATCTTCAGCTGTACTGATACCATAATGTCATCACGTATTGCTGCTGCTAAGCACTTTGGACAAGCGGCAGTGGAGTTCTCAGAAACTGCACATATGAGCAATGAGTCTTTCTGTCAGCACTCAGTCTCATATTGCTCATGACCAGCATCTGTCCTTAATTTCTATCGGAGAAGGCACAAAGGACAGGAAAAATCTGTAGCGTGTATGTTGCTGTAAAATAGGCACAAAGGTAGCACCATATACATCTAGAATCTTGACACCCTCGACTATCACCCCTTGTAGCAGTCTAGGTATTGGAAAATCCCAACCAGAAACCAAAATTTCTTAGACCTGTAAGTCAGTCAGGCATCACAAATCCCCAGGTAAAAAGGTAGAAAGAAGAGTCAGACCTCCTTGGTAAACAGAAGGGAAATAACATCTCATGGCTTATTATGTAACAGAAAACAACTTTATAAACTAGAATTAGGAGTATTTTGCAGTTATTGCAGCATCTTTATTATGTTATGAGCATTATGCAAAAATAAAGACTCCTGTTTGGATATTTGTCATGCACAATCGACACAGACGTTACACAGATGTTCAGGCTCTATGCAAAAATCTCACCTGAAATCTAAATCACTGAGGAATACACTTGGCTGAGGCTGTCATAAAAATTTCCTTTTACAGTCTGTTTGTATTCTATCATTCTACTTTTTGTATTTAAAAACTGTGCTGATTTTTATAGCTACTGTTACACATTTCCTCATGATTCACTCACTCAATTGAAATGTTTTGTAACAGAAATGTTGTATTAGTCTAAAAACATTAGAAATATAGTTGTACATTGGCTATTTTTACATTTTTTTCTGATGCTGTTTGTGTTACGAATTCAAATAAATAGCAGTTTTAAGAAAGCTGGGCTCCACCTATATACTTTTAATTACTAGACCTTTATTTTTTAAAGAGCCTCATTATTAAAAAGTATACAAACTACTGTTCTATCCAAAGCATTCACTCATAAAAATGTTTCATAGTTTATCTTATGTTTTACACATTTTCATAAATCATACTTTCATTTACTCTACACTAAATTTCATTTTAAAGGTATGTAATATTTACCAAATGTACCTTAAAAAGAGGCTAATTCGGTTGCTGGCAATTAAGCACATTGCAATGTTATTACATTTATAAAAGGCTTCTCCAGCAGAGATAATATTTCTTACAGTCACTCAGGTTACTCAATTTGCGTTATCAGTTGACTTACAAAAGGAAGCCATTATCCTCACACATGTAGTTTTAGAAATGCCCAAAATAACTAAGTGTGTTAAACTTTTATCCTTACTATGAAAAACAAAACTATTTTTTCATTAGACATTTACACACACAGCCAAAATAAATACATGCTAAATAATAGGTTAGACTGTCTTGGCTCAGAAATGTAACACCTCCCAACATTATAGTATCATGATTAGAACGAGTTCATTCCACATTGCTTACAAGATTCATGAGCTTTTTCAATTATTAAGTAGCCCCTATCTACTTACCTCTGTGACAGGATTGTTCCTATCTTGATGATTTCCCTTTTTTAACAAAAAGGATATAAATTTGAGGAATGCTAGGAAAGCTGGCATAGCCAAGTCTCAGTTTTGTTCACCACATGGCTGTCTCAAAGCAAACTACGTCAACATGCTTGATGCTGAATTATCACCACCAGAACTGGTGGTAGTAATTAGCTGTGGTGCATCTTCGTTTTGACTGTATCAATATTCTTACCGCAAAAGAACCACGGGTGGAGCCATATTGCTAAGAGCACTATAGGGGAGATCCTCTTGAAACAGTCTCCCATTTCTTAGAAGACTCTAATTTTCCATACTGCTCATATTTTAAAAGTAACAGGAAGTAGGACCAAAACACAAATTATTTTCATCATGCTAATTTAACCTCTTCTAGAAACAAAAGAATTTGGTCTTGAGCAGGAGCTCAGAAAAGGAGAGAGATGCTCTCACCCCCAGAGAGATTTTTCATTAAGTGCATGAACAAGCTGTGTAACAATTTTCCCCATACTAATTCTATCTAAACCCATGCCTCCTTACCTTTGCTTTACTCAAAAAGTGCACTGAACTCAAACTTTACTTCTCAGAAGTAAAACATGACGTTAACTTGGGTTGCAGTATTATTTCTCCAATCTAGATAAACAGTATTTGATAATGAGTGAAAAGATAAGACATTTGTGCCTCATAAACTATAAATAGTAGTTAAGCTAATACTATGTCTGAGAGACAATGCTTGAGTTTTCCAAATAATTGGAAAATTTTCCAAAAAAAATCATTGCCAGAGAAAAGATCAGAATTCAATCCTACATTTAAGTCCTTTAGCCTCTTAATTAAAGCTTTTTAGTTAACCATTAAGAGCTCAGAGTTACTGGGTATAAATGAGAGTTGTAAGAGAACAATGTCGGGCCACCAGTAGGCCAGCTGATCATGCTCTGGTGTTCATAATCCCATAGAATGGAAGCACGTGGTAACAGCCTGTAAACTAGCAGAGGGAGCAAGGACGAGGTATCTTCAACTGCCATGGCCTTTCAACAAATCTACTATGCTAAATCAAATCCACTGTGGAACATAATTTGAGAAAAAAGAATCTATTATCATTTCTGCTGTAGAACATGATCAATTCCACCTGAAGAAAACAAATCCAGATGTCCAAAATCAATTTCCATTCTTATTTCAGATTAAGTATTTTGTCTTCTCAATCCAGGATTGACCAGACATTACTACTAAAAGAAGGCACAGTATCAATACTGAGAAGTTTCCAATTCTTCTTTCTGCTAATGTAACTAACATGATACAGTAGGATCTCTGTAACAGTAGGTTTCCAGCACTGGAAGTAGGATTTTTCTTCAAATACAGACATTCAAAAAAATAAGGCGATTCTCTTTTAGAGAATAGTTTCCAACAGAACAGGTAGCATAACATTTTCTGGAGATTCAGTATGGATACTGTAAAAAGGAGAATGCAGTGTCATTGCTATATATGATGAAACATGGTTGGAATACATCTGTTAACTTCAATATACATTTAATCTTGAAACAAACAACATTCTGCTGTTTCGGAAGTCACCTGTTAGATTTTTGTCATACAAATGTTAGTGCTTTTCACTCTGTTGGTGAACACTCACTAGGAGCAATAAAACATGTTTTGTTCTTAGGTACAGAATTGGGAGATAGGGAGTCCACATCTGCTCCAAAATTGTTTTCTGACACTATCTGCATCCATGGACAAAGTACACCTGAGATGAGAAGTTTGACTGTGCTCCTGTTGATGGAATCCAAATTCTCTCTGCTCAATAGCCTTGCACTGAACCAATAATATCCCTTTCCTAAAACAGAACTATCCTTAGTAATCTGCTGTGGAAGCAGGGAATATAAAAGTGTATGTAAATTTCCCTAAAGTATGAGAAAAAGGTGACATGTAGAACAGATAACTGGATTAATGACAAGCTTTCAAATTTTGGAGTCGTTGCATCATGTATGTGGTGGATCAAAATTCCTAATAGGTCACAATAAAAAAAATGGATTTTTATTTTTGTGAGACTGATTTTTTTTTCTCTGTGACAATCTTCACCGTCTGTTATTGTTATTCATAGAGGAGACTTTGTACCCAGTAGTACCCATCCTCACCCCAGGCTTCTGATCGACTCACCCTGGCACCATCTGTCTATGTTTGTTCTGAGTCCAAGATACTCCAGGAGCCACATCACTACAAATTTACTTCAACTTTCTCTCTATACTGAACATAATCAGAAAAAAATCTTTAGGAAGAGATAAGTGAATTCCCTTCCTCTGTGGAGTAAATATTACTTCTGCTATGATCACAGAAAGCCACCCAATGGCACACACATAAAAACAAATGGGAACGATTACACTCAAAAATTAAAAAGATCCATTCATCTGCAAAATAGAAGAGCTGACTGAGGGCTTAATGATATAGATGATTTGACGATCATGTTCCTTTTGAACATATCTGAGACATTTTGTATATCTGTTCAGTCATCCTCAAATTTCTAACACCAGAACTAGGGTGAAGACTACTACCAGATCACAAAAATATGCACCCAGTGATAAAGGACAACAGTCTCATCTAGTATGTCTTCCCTAGGTAAACACAGCAGAGCTCTACATCCTGTAGTCAGCCTTTCTAAATCAATCTGGTTCTTTCCTGCCTTAAATAAGGGAGGGTAAATAGACATTTCTTTCCTCTAGCCTTGCTGGCCCTCCACACTTCTTCAGTTAAAGCATGAATACTTAATTTTATTTTTATCTGATGAATTGATCATATACTCCAACTATTTCTTATCAAAAGAATAAACCAAGACAAAAGTGAGAACAATTTACTCACCCTCACTCACTCTGAAACATGTAATACAATCACTGCAAATACATCAAAATAAAAGCATATAACACAGAGAATAAACTCCTCCAAACACAAACACAACACTGATACATAGCTACCAATTAAACAGAAATGTTGTTGAAAGGAGTTGTGATTTTAAAAGCATGTAACCAACATTTGAACTTCTTTCCAAAAAGCTCTGCAGCTGGGAAGCATAACTGTATTTCCAGCAAGCCTAATTGTTTCCTGACACCAGGGGACAAGCATTCCCCACATACTGATGACCGACAGGTCTCTCTCTGCTTTCAGCCTGCAAGTAAGCAAAAATACCCACTGTTATGTGAAGCATGAAAAACAACTGCTGTTTCCACTAGTATCATTAGCAGCTGGAAGTGCTCAATACTTCACCGTAGCATTCAGCACTACTTGTAAAAGTCGTTTGCACAGGTACATACTACTCTGAGTACTTGCATTCAATGGCAAACATTAAGACTTAGGGCTTAAACCACACAGGTAGCCTTTGTGAAGTGCCAAACATCTTTCAGTACCAAAGAAACTTGATGGAGTTAAAAAGCATCCACCAGCATTTCTAGAGTTACCCTCACCAAGTGTTTTAGAGCTTACTTCCTCATCCTGAAACTGGTTATTGGTTCACAAACCTGACTTTTTCTTTTTCAGAATTTGATCCAAATTTTGGGGGTAGTTATGCAGTTACAATGTCATAGTTGATTCAACCATGATCACTGATTCTCTCCTCTCTCCTGTATATTTATTCAACACTGTTCATTATGGTCTTTTCATGTCTTAATATCAATCACATGTAATAGAAAGGGCTGGTAGTGTTTGTTTTAAGAATAACCACTACCCTTGATGCAAAATAAAAACATCTAGAATCTTTCATATCTCAAACTACCATTCATTGCTTTGAAAGCCTTTTTTGTTACACCAGTCACTACTGATTAAAGAAATCTGATGTATTTGATAAAGGCAAATAAAAGTCTTCAGTAAAGTCATTCTGTTTCAGAAAATGTTATTTGATTTTTAAAACTAACTTTTCTAAATCTCTGACTTCAAATTCATGGTCAATTTTCTTCCTAATTCATCCAATTATTAAAAAATATCTCCTAGTTATTTTCATAAACTTTCCAATCACTCAGTAACATGTACAACAAAAGAAATGAACATATCTTCTTGTATCAGAAACTGTGGCCAGCAGGAGTAGGGAGGTGATCGTGCCCCTGTAGTCGGCACTGGTGAGGCCGCACCTTGAATACTGTGTGCAGTTTTGGGCCCCTCACTACAAGAAGGACATCGAGGTGCTGGAGCGTGTCCAGAGAAGGGCAATGAGGCTGGTGAGGGGTCTAGAGAACAAGTCTTATGAGGAGTGGCTGAGGGAACTGGGGCTGTTTAGTCTGGAGAAGAGGATGCTGAGGGGAGGTCTTATCTCTCTCTACAACTGCCTGAAAGGAGGTTGTAGTGAGGTGGGTGTCGGTCTCTTCTCCCAGGTAACCAGTGATACGACAAGAGGAAACAGCCTCAAGTTGCGTCAGAGGAGGTTTAGACTGGATATTAGGAAAAATTTCTCCACTGAAAGAGTTGTCCAGCATTGGCTCAGGCTGCCCAGGGAAGTGGTTAAGTCACCATCCCTGGAAGTATTTAAAAGGCGAGTAGATGTGGTGCTTAGGGACAAGGTTTATTGGTGGACTTGGCAACATTAGGTTAATAGTTGGACTTAAAGATCTTAGAGGTCTCTTCCAACCTAAACTATTCTATGATTCGATCTTTTGTTCATGCTTTCTTACTATCAGTTTATATGGAAAAGACCCAGGGATTGTTCTGAGAGAAAGCTACTGCTCTGAAAAGAACAAATTACCACCTCTATATTAGTCCTACCCTTAATGATGTGTGATACTCAATATTTTTGGGTTTTATTCCACTTTGGTAAAAGCCTCTTGAGTTTTTTCCAGGTGAAATGTTAACAGCATGAAAGAAGTCAAGAGAAGACAAGATGGAGGAAAAACTGAAGAGAGGTACTGAAAGACTGTTTTAATCTACAGCCTCCTGCAAAAGTTCTAGTGAACCTTCCCAGGACAAAGTAGCTCTTAGTCTGTAATACCAGCTGAGCCTATTTACAAGATCTGAACACTGTGAGCTCAAGTCAGTGGTTTTCATGTGAAAACAGAAGCTGTAATGCCAAAATGAGCCCAAATTAACTGTGCCATAAAAATATTTCCCAAGTGATGAAGACAGATACCCATATCTCTGCTGTCTTGTGTGAGTGCTTCCTGAATATACTCTGTACATTTACAGTACTACTAGAGTAGCAGCACGACTCACAGAAGCATCATTTTAGGGAAGATATATATAGCTTCCACTGAAGTCACTAACTAGTTCCAACACCCTTTGAATTTTGTAATTCTGACCACTAAGCTTATTTTCTCTTGGAAACCTCCACCAAAAGGAACACTAACTAATAAGAATCTATTTTGACACATTATTAAACTAAATAATAAGACAACACAATAAAATGTTGAGCTGTTCTTTAAATCCACTTGTTTCAACTGAAATTTTCAAAGTTTAGAATCATAGAAAATACCGACAATAGCTCATGTTCATGGGGAAGAAAACTGTAATAGAGTGGACAAGACTAGGAAGCCGAAAGAAAATACACCGAGAGATAAAACTTGTCAGAGAGACATGGACACAGAAATCTTTGAACTAGAAAAAGGGAAATTTTTAGTTTGAAGAAGATGGTCTATGAAAATATTTTTTTGTGTTATTAAAAGGAATTGTCTCAACTAATCAGAGCCCAGAAATACTGCAGTTAGTGATGACAATTGCACGCTACAGATCTCGATACTCCACACACTGCAGGGGTCCTATTTTCATGTTTGCTCTAGAGTACCTAAATCTGTGCACACTGACTATTCCTGTTGGTCAGTATACAAGGAAACATTAAACGACCATTTCAGCTTTCAGAGTCACCAATAAAACAAACACACTAATTCATACTCTGTTGCTGACTTCAAGTCTTTCTTAAATGGCCATATTTTTTATTTACAAAAATATTTAAGACACCTTTTTCATACACTCCAAAAAATAAAAAGCTTTGTTAACTACATTCTATGCCGCAAGAAAAGAACCACATTTCCTTATAGGAATTTGGGATGCTTGTTACCTCATTAATTACCATATCTTGGTCTGATTTAAGTTGTTATTGAAAGTACTATCACCATTACTAGCTAGTCTTCAAATTGTAGCAGGATCAAAAGTTGTTAACAAAATACAGCAACCCTTCCAACTCTCTGCCTATCCCACTGGAGGGGAGTGAGTGACTGTGCAGTGCTTAGTTGCCAGCTGGGGTTAAACCATGACACCAAATTACATCCTTACTCCTTCAGACGATACACCAAGCGCAGTCTGACTGTATCATATGGTTTTCTCTTCTAAGTTTCAGACGAGGATTCTGTCTATACAAGAATGCTGAGCTCCCAAGCTTCCCTTCAGTTTCATGCACCTTAACTGTGTTTCCATACAAGAAAGTTTTTGTACTGGGCCCGTATTCCCAATGGGAATATTGAATCAGCAAGGATTACTAGAGGGCAACAAATAATTTAAAGCATGCTATGAAAAATGACTCAGATAAAGTCCATGGAAATTAGGACTTTGGTATTCATTATGTTCACAATAAGAAACATGAACCTGGCCACTATCCATCACTGTGTTACCACTTACTGTATACTTTATTTTCTACCCAAGTATCAGATGATAAATGTTCCCCGTTTGAAGAGAAAGCCAAAAGTAGTAAAAAGCTGACAATATCTTGCATTAACCTGCAAACAAAACGTAACCACCAGAAGGTGTTCTCTTTTTCTTATCTTTTGCTTAGTCTCTGCCAAGTCATGTCCATGAATTTGACTAAGGGATTATTTTAACAAAAGAGGAGCTCTATAATCGAGCTAAGAATATGTTGCTTATAAAAATATTTCATTGCCTAAAAAAAAAAGTTATTAAAAGTTACTTCTGCAACCTTGGATTTTCCTCCAAAACTGATATTAAAGCTAGACATCATGAATGATCAAAAATTTATGTAATCCATGAAAAATTCTCTACCTGTAGCAGCAGCCATGGGTTCACTGAACAGTCACTTCTAAACAAAAATCCATATATTTCTAGAGTGTAAATAGTTACCTACATTTCCATATACACTCTACTTTGAAAGTGAGTCTACCCTTTATAAAAATGTAAGCTTTTTTTAATATTTCCAACAAGTTTTAGTCTGATTGTCTCAGCAAAAAAAGCCACTCCTTTACCAGCTTAGTCCCAGTAGAGATACAAAAAAGGAAAAAAATGAGCAGGTATCTGTAATGGACAGAAAATTGCAAGAAAAAGTAGAAGCATGTCAGAGGGAAACAAAAATGTGCATAATGGATATTCACACCCTTCAGACATAGGAGCATGAGCTCACTTAGCACCAAAGATGGGACAGGAACTATACTGAATAGCCGCATGTTGTTACACATGTAAATAATCATTTGCAGTTTGAAATTATCATTAACATTAGGGAGAGCAAGGTTGAAATTTTATTTGGCAAGTCAAAAACAATTTATTAATTTTTTTGAATCATTTCTGATACAAATAGAAATCTTGGAACTAGTAATATTACAAGTAAAATCAGTTTCACTTCACTTTTACTCACTTAAGATTGTCTGTCTTGTCATTCTCAGGAGACAGACTTAAAATTATTAAGAATAATGCATAGCCAGCAGAGTGCAGCAGCTGAGATATGATCCTCTCTAGAAGTTTTGGCCTTCCTAAGACAAGATTTGATAAACATCATACAAATTGAATTTGCTGTATGACCTTTATCATCAGTTATTCATGGAATGAAAGGCACAATTCTTTGCTGGAAAAAAATTAAAGAAAATACTGATTATGGTCACAATCAATGCCAAAATGGGTGGATAGCCTCTATGTATGTCTTGCATGAACCCCTTTTGCCATTGTTATGAAGGCAAATTCCATTAGAGACTGAGGTCACTGATTCAGCAGCATGCTTAACACGCTTTCCTCTTATTATAGCAGGAGTATCACTTCTGTCGTGTTTAAGTTAAGCTTAAGCCAGCATTTTCTAAATCCGTTTGCTTATCTCATTCAGACAACCTGTCATCCCTCTAGGGGTACTGTCCCTTTCTTTTGGAAAGCAGTTCAAAGCAGGATGTTGTCCACATATTAGTAGCACCACAGCCTGTGGCATCCGCAAACTCTCAGAAATTTCAAAAATTATAACAAAGAGAAAACACTCTCACAGAAAGCTTTTAGGAGCTGCTTTAATTATGTTACAACATACTGCAGTCTATATTGTCTAGATACCAACAAGTTTATTTACACCTATATATATATACTTACAGAAACATTCTGTTCTGCAATCATACCAATTTTTTTTTATTTACTATGCTACATAACACAAAATACCTAGAGATTTTAGTATACTGAATAGTTCAGATATAGCTCCATTTCAGCCCTACAAATAAGTGGAATTATTTTACTTTATTACTATTTTATCCAATTTCTTATTTGAGTAAAGTATATACACTTGGAATATATATTTCTTATGATCACTATATTTACCTGTCCCCAACTTGCTTGTCTTCGCCTTCTGATAAAACTGAGTTCCACCACCCATATTCATGACTCCTATCCTGGCCTCACTAACATTGTGAACAATCCAATCAACATAAATAAGTATTTCTTGTATTAAATATTATGAGGAAAAAATCTGAAAAAAGTCCAGGGCATCTTTACAAGTCAGGACCATAATCTAATGCTACAAATGGTAACAGTAAGAGTCACGATCCATCATCAGAAGCACACAACGGAAGTTGTTTAGGTACCTCTTATCTACCTTTGTGGATTTATATAAAATTTTGAAATAGCTACAATCTCCATTTCTTTTTTCTATACTGCAAATCAATTTTATTTTTAGTTCATTTACTCTGCTTTCTTTCCATCTTACTGCCTATGAAAATGAACACAGTAGAGTGCTAGACTTCTCATGACTCCAATTTCACAAGTGTATTGGCTGCAAAAGCATATTTTTCTCAATAAGAATGTTATTCCTTCACATGGAGTGTATTATTTTCAACAGGTTCTATTAAAAACCATACTGAACAGGAACTACACAGACTACAAATAAACATACTAACTATACACAGTGTAAACTTTATCATATAATTGTATATGTGAGGTTGCTATCACACTTAGGGTAGATAATCTGAAGAAATTCAAAGCTATCTAGTAGCTGGCGAATATATTGTTTACATAGCAAATTTAGAACACAAAAATAAAGATCTATTGATTTATGTTAAGTATTTGAGAAATGCCAATCTGTTTTAACTAGAATTCATTAGAGATTCTTATAAATTGAACAATCTATTTCAAAGATTACTTTAATTCAGACAATGACTAAAATATCCAGTGATATTTCCTTACCAGACATTTCTAATTTTATGAAGAAAATAACATCTAACCTAAGAAAATCTACTTGTCAAATGCTGGATTTGGGGACTAGAAAGACTGAATTTGCATCATGGACCAAAAAAACGTTGTATGCACTGCATCTTACAATTTATTCTGCTCTTTTGCACCACTAAAAGCAGATGTGGAAGAATAATACCATCTTCTCTATAAATACAGTACCTGTTCTTTACAGTACACACATTCATATACTGAAAACTTTTCCACTACATCTAGAGTCATCTTGTTCCAACAGGACAGGGCACGTTAAGAAAACTATGTGTGTCATCTCAGAGAACGAGTCTATATCATGTAAATTTGGTATTACTTGATATTTCAACTAGCAAAGGAATTAAAATATAAAAATCAAGCATTCTTGATGGGTAATTTCTTTCATTTACTGTTGTTTACGGAATTCTTCAAGACTACAGGAGAAAGAATTTTACTCATTTGCTAGACTACTAATAGAAAAACTAGTTTACAGAAACATATGCAGAAAAAGTTTTCACCAAGTATAGTTTTACAGTAATTTTCAATCTTCATTTCCCTATAACTTCCAGAAAAGCATTAAAAAATCTATTTATTAACAAGTCATTTTTAGCAGAAAAAACACTCCTTGTTGTGCTAAGAAAAGTACATTTTAAATGTCTCTTAGAATTACTCTAGTGAATGTACAAAAAGACATTTAAATATTTTAATATATTTTTAATTATTTTAGGCACAAAAGACATTATGCTTACTGGCTTTTGACCCTGACTGTATTTTGTCTACTATTTATTCATAATGTCATCATAATTATCAAAGCAAGAAGAAAGGCTCAATTCCTGCAGCCAAAGTCAATGATAGTGCTCTTATAGTACTTGGTAAGCAACCAAACCAACCAGACACTCACTCCCAGCCTGAAAATAAAAAAATTATTTTCATGGGAAAAGGAAAAATAAACCCACCATCTTTTCAGTATTTGGATATCTTTAAGCAGCAAACATTAGAAACTTTCTTTCCTAAGCCACTTTATACAATCACGGAGCTCTCATATCTTGAATACTGTGAGTGACGCTGGTCACCTATAACTCAAAGAGATCTAACAGAATTTTTGAAAGACGACAAGGCGATAAGGATGATCAGAAGCACAGAGTGCCTTTCATAGAAGGAGAAACTCTGACTCTTCAGCTTAAAAGGGTGACCGTATGGAATATAATAGACTCTATGGAATACAATAGAAATGTGTAAAAGTTATGTAAAGTACAGACAAAGTATCTGAGGAATTACATAACACAAGACTAGGACTCCCCAGTGAAATTAACAGACAACAGGTTTAAAGTAAACAAAGGGTAATAACTCTTCTAAATGAACATAATTAAATTGTAGAATTCATTTACACCAAGATCTGAAGACAAAAACATAAATAGTTTTAAAATGGGACTGAAAATATTTATGGCAGGCAGATTCTTAATGGCCATGAAACAAATAATACAGCCATATGCATGCAGCCTTTGCCTCAGGAAGCCACTAAAATACCTGAAGTCACGTGGCTGTATCAGAATCAGCCTATGCATGCCCTCTTCCTCATGCACATTCTTAAATACACATTGCTGGGCACTGCCAATACACAAAGCTAGGCTAGATAAATCTTTAGTGCTCCTTCACAAGCAAGTTCCCTTATGTTGGTTGGAGTTTAATACCATTACATAATGTTCCAAGATTCATACAAAACAAAAATATACACTCCAAATCAAACTCTTAAACACAAAGAACACCACCAAATCCTAATGAAGAACAATCTGAATATACCTTTTACAAAATATATGCCATATGAATCTGAAGAAATTAAAATTGACAGGCTACCTGCTGTGCATCAAAAGCGTTTGCTTCAGGGGGCAGCTAAGGATTTCTACTCTGTAAGGATGACAACATGGAAATATCTTCAGCATGGCAGATGGAACTCATGATGGAGTACACAGGAGCTGGAGATAAAAGTACTCTTCATCAGGGAAGACAAGATGTGGAAGACCACTCTCAATAATCTTTGAATGATCATGGTGAATTGGGAGAGGTGCCTAATGACTGGAGGAAAGCAAACGTCATTCCTACCTTCAAGAAGGGCAAGAAGGACCACCAAGGGAACCACAGGCTGGTCAGCCTCTCATCGATCCCTGGGAAGGCTATAATACATCTAATCCTGGGAAATATTTCCAGGCACGTGAAGGAAAAAAGGTGATCAGGAGTAGTCAGTGTGCATTCACCAAGGGGAAGTCATGCTTGACCAACCTGATAACCTTCTACAATGAAATGACTGGATGACAGGAGAGCAGTGAATGTTGTCTACTTTGTCTTCAGTAAGGCTTTCCACGCTGTCTCCCACAAGATCCTCATAGAGAAGCTGATGAAGTATAGGCTGAATGAGCAGTCATTGAAGTGGATTGAAAACTGGCTGAATGGCGGGGCCCAGAGGGTGGCGATCAGTGGCACAAAGTCTGGTTGGAGACCAGTAACTAGTGGCACACCCCACGTGTCAATACTGGGCCCAGTCCTGTTCAATATCTTCATTAATGATCTGGATGATGGGGCAGTATGCACCCTCAGTAAGTTTGCAGATGACAGCAAACTGGGAGGAGTGGCTGATATACCAGAAGGTCATGCTGCCATCCGGAGGGACCTCAACAGGCTGGAGAAATGGGCTGATAGGAATCTCACGAAGTTCAGTAAGGGGAAGTGCAAAGTCCTGCACACAATGAAACACAGGCGGCTCCCTCTGGACATCAGGAAACACTTTTCACTGTAGGGCTGACTGAGCATTACCACATATATCTCTAGCCCAGAGGGGTTCTAGAGACTCCATCCCTGAAGCTATTCAAAAGCCATCTGGACATGGTCCTGGACAACGGGGTCTAGGTGATTCAGCTTAAGTAGGGGAAGTTGGACAAGATGACCGCCAGAAGTCCTTCACAACCTCAACCATTCTGTGATTTTTGTGGTACAGAATGCATATCCAAGGGTGTACGGACTAATCCTGTCTCTGCCTATAAGGACACATGGTCAACTGTTCATCAAAAACACTTGCACCAGGGCAAAACTGAAATTTGTAAGATGACACCTTATGTTTGAAACCACTACTATGCTTCCTTTTCCGCTTTCTCCCACCACTTTTTGCCCTCCCCATACTAACTGTAAATAAGTTCTTTCATCAGCAAAGTTGGACAGCCAGACGTATCTTGAAATCCATTACAGGCTCAGATACTGACAGTAATTTCAAGTGGAAAATGCCTCAATATATATGCATAGTGATACAAATTTCTTCAGAGTTCCATGCTGCTTCCCAGTGTCCCACAATGTTCCCAGGTACAACAGTACTCTGCAAGCCGTTAAAGTCAAAAAAAGAAATCAGTCACCGGGAAAGGTGATGGAGCAGCTTATCCTGGAGGCCATCATCAAGCAAGTGGAAGAAAAGAAGGTTATCAGGAGTAGTCAGCATGGATTCACCAAAGGGAAATCATGCCTGACC
>Ga0065711_1028327_pt1 | contig 41935 bp, 25 predicted proteins | sample Hoacrofraction12_FD_59098 | JGI IMG/M metagenome (GOLD analysis project Ga0065711, IMG submission 59098) | Hoatzin crop microbial communities from Cojedes, Venezuela - Epithelial fraction 12 v2 (version 2) | ecosystem: Host-associated > Birds > Digestive system > Esophagus > Crop | place...
AAACTAAACCTGCACTGTCCTTCTTTTTTTTTTTTTTTTTTCAGGTCTCCAAAGCCCTGGTCTAGAGGGCTTTCTTTTTTAAGATTATCACTTGCATAGCAGAACTCTGCAAAACACCAAGTTCTGGCAATCATCTGACCTGTGAATTTCCTTAGCCAAAAAGCTGCTCTGTGGAATTAGATCAGGACAGAGCAGCATGACATAACACAACTGTTGTGTAGAGTTAAATAAACAGTCAGGGAATTGAATGCCATTTCTCAGACAGGACTAAGCTGTAATGGTCCTGACTCTTTTCTCGTCGAGTTTTTTACGAGATATTGGATGGAGAACCCAGCTGACAAGGACAAGTTTCCAGATCCATCACATTTCCTATTCAGCTCTTTGGCTGGGGGAGCTTGCAGGGCTCTGCTGGGGCTGAGTTATGCAGTTGACACTTTCTTGGCTGCGTGTCCCTTCAGAGGGAAGGAAAAAAACCAGGACTCTCTTGCCAAGCCTATTTGCAATCTTGTCACATCGTACTGGCACCTCTGCAGAGGAGATGCCAAAGATGATGGGGAGGAGATGAATGAATGGAGGGACCAAGGGAAGGCATGGCTCTACCTGTCTCCTTCTCTGGGACTTCCATGTCCATGCTGGGTCAGTGAGGATGAGCTGTGAAAAAGCGTGCAGTGTTACCTCCCCCTGCATGACAGTGGTCAGGCCAGCTCCTCAGGCTATCTCCATCCCTCGGTCTCTAGCATGTCCCAAAAACACATAGTGACACCTCACTGATCTCAGAACAGTCCAGGTATTGCCCCTACCTCGGAAGACCTCTGCCCCATGAAAGTGGTTTTAGGGGGCTTGGGGAGCTGGCTGACAAGGGATCAAATAGGCAACACCCAAAGCCTGATTTAAAGCTTCCAGGGAATTCTGTGTTCAACACATAATTACAGGGCTGATGGACTGCCTTCACCACAAGATAAACCCAGCTGGTCGTGTTATTCTGGTGGAGCTTTTGTTTATAGCATGAACAAAAAATGATTGTACCACAGGCACGCAAATAGTGTAAATTAGTCTGTTTCCATGGAAGTCAGCAGAACAATGCCCATTGACAGGCCTTGAGTCCTTAGAGGGCTCATTTGATTTTTAACTTGGAGTTGTCTACAAGTTGCCAGGTTGCAAGAGACCTTTTTGGAAGCATGTAGCACCTGGAAAGGGGACCAGGCAATGATAGGACACGTAAGATACGTTGAGCTGCTATGTTCTCCTTACGGTCACAGTCCTTCAGAAACTTCTACATCACAACCCTTTATCTGAATTCCCAACTCTGTAGTCTCTTGTATGTCACTGTATGTCTTGTATGTCATCACTGTACAAAGCCACTAAAACTAAGGAAACCTGGGGTGGGGACAGGTGGCACGATTCCTGTGGTCATCCTCCCACAGCCTTAGTGCACGTAGAGAGAGATGGATGAGAGCTTGACCCTACCATTCCGTTTCTGGGTGATCATGGGCAGGTTACTTCCCTCTGTCAGCCTTTACCCCTGCCTTCTGAGGTGTCTTCATTGGCTCACAGAGTAAGAAAGAAGTTTTCCCATGGATATGAAAAGCTGGGTGAAAAACAACTCAGCACCCACCCCTCTAAAAAGCGGTGTCAGTCCGAGCAGGAAACATAAAAAAAACATGTGGTGTGATGGGAACAGCAAAAATTGAACTCAGTCCCAGCCACAGGGATACTGAAATTGCAACCATGCAAACTGCAAGCTGTTCAGATGGATTTTCCACTCATGTCTATAAAAAAGAAACGAATCAGCAAAATTTTGTTGGATGTTTCTCTCTGCTTTCCTAAGCTATTTACATAACACCACTTACCGTGTTTGCTCCCTGTTTTGAGAAGTGCTTTCCCCTTGGCTTTCTCCCCAAGGCATCAGTGTTCCCACTCCTCTGTTCAGAGGAGCCCAGCATCTTTGCACACAGCTGTAAATATCTTTCCAGCAGAATCTGCCTGTATTGAACTTGGAGTACAACAGAGTGAAGTAAACCTGAAATTTCCAATTTGTTTTTATGTGCAGCAGTTCTGCTTTGAGGGAACCTGTCCTTCTGAAGGAAAACTGTTCTGTGGCTGACATGCAAACTTGTACAAGGGAAGAATTAAAGCATTGCTTTTCCTCTTTCAAGTACAGAAAAATGTCCATGGGGAGTCCTCTTTAGGAAATAGCAGGAAATGAACTCCAGGGAATAAAACACTGTATTCAATGCCCCAGCCCATGCAATGAAAACTAGACATTAGAAGTGATGATAGGACTTAAGCTCCCTTCTCCATTTGTCATGAAATTTGGGGTAATTCTGAATGGGAATGAGGGAAGTCACATGAAGAATTTGTTAAATAGCTCAGAACCGTTGACATGGCTACAGAAAGAAGGAAGATGGTTGGATCTCAGAGGGATTAAATTCTATTTCTTTATCTCCTGCCTGCCCTGGCAGGAGATATTTCTGCTCTGCTTCCCTCTCTTGATCATTCAGATAGACCACTCTTTGCTGGAGCAACCTTCCTGTTATTTTTGTGTGTAGTTTAACAGCCACCACATAAAGGACCTCAGTCTTTCTCTTTAAAAATGTTTGTCCACGAAGACAAGAACACTTCTTCACCCTTGGATTGCTGTGACGTTTCTCAACATAAAAGGTAGGATTTTACCACTTTGGGAGTGATGGAGCAGGGATAGGCCAGATTGCTCCACTCACGGAATAAGAACGGAGAGGGAAAGGCAGCAATAAAGACCCAGGATGAGTCCTGAAGAAATGGGTGGCTGCTTTCCCTGTGTGATGGGCACAACGAATGCTGCTGGAGGTGACCACACTTCAGCAATGGACACCAGCCCAAATAGCCTGGCTGTGCTTTCAGCAGCAGTTGCTTTCCTGCAAGCATTACCATATGTCCCAAACCAGCACTCTTAATATTTGTCATTTCTTGTTCCTTTTATTTCTGGTAGAGCTGAAAATCGCTGTGCGGGACTGTATCACGTCCATTGGGAACTTCCTATGGGGGTAGGTTGTAGCTGAAGGCTATTCCGCTACCCAATAGATGGACCTGTCACATGAAAACAATTCTACACATACGTTTTCTCAGGGTAACTCCTTCCTCTTCTATCTCTGCTCTGGTCTGAATAAGAAAAACTCACTGAACAGGAGCCCTAGGAGGGTGATATATTCCACAACCATTGGAGAGCAACGCCAGCATCTTCTCAACAAATGCTTCTTCCTACACACGCAGCTCTTTCTTCAAACAACCGTTTGCAAATAGATTTTATTGCTCAATGGCTGGCTCAAGTAGACATTTAACAGGCTTTAATTCTTCATCATGCTTCAGATTTTCCACCCGGGAAATCTTCCTCCTTTTCACCCCCTCTCTTTTCTTTTCCTTTGTTAAAAGCGGGACATGACAGCCTGCAGGGTGATGTCTATTATTGTAAGTTGAAAGATCTAGCACACTCCGGAGTCTAAGAGCATGAATGAATTATTAACATCCTTCCCTACTGTTCCTGGCAATGTATGCAACACTTGAAAAAGCTTTTCTTTTAGCTTAAAGCAGCATAGATACTAGTGGCTATTCAAAACACCCCGGCAGATGCTGCGTTAAAGCTGCTTAGCCAGGGCTTGACAGGGGTGAGCTTTGGATCTTTCCTGTTGAATGGGAGAAGGGCCATAGTTCAGAAACAGAAGCAACAGCATTACAACAGTAACCAAACAGCTTGTCCCAACACCGTGGCAATTTCTTTGAGAGGAGGAAGTTTACACTACCCAGTTTTCAACAAGAAAGGCATGGCTACTGCTGTCTAACATCTGTCAGATAACCAGGACAGTTAACCTACAAGCGTAGTCAACTGTAGATTGCTCTGTGGCCAAAGGGGCGCTGATTACCTCCTGAAAGTGCTTTAAATCATTCTTCTATTGTATCTGCCCCTCTCCACTAAGTTTGAAGAGCCTCATTGTCACAGTCTGTCTCCTCCTTCTTTGTGGCACCTTCTTGCATTACATCCCCAGCTAACGCTCTGTCACCACTGTGGTTGTCACCAGTGATGCTCTTCTGCTGACCATCCCTGCCTGTGGTGATGTTAAGCCCATGGAGCCTCAGCTGGGAACCTTTCCTGGTAGCAGTGCGACGAAGGCTACCAAATATAGGTTTATGTCTATTGACGTCCCTTTTAACAGGCTGCAGTACACATTTGCAAGGCTGCCACGTCTTCCTTCTTGAGGACAGAGCTAGTGTGGTGGGCCTTCCCATTGCTCCTTTCTAGCCTCAGCCAGGCCTTATCTCTGCCCCAGCTTTTCTCTGGTCTTGTGGCCAGAGGCAGTTGTCTTGGCCAGTTCTGCAGCAGGAGGGACTGTCATACATTGGGAGCTCGAGCCATAAACCCCTGGTCCCAACCTTGTGACTGACAGAGCTAATCTGCCAGAGCCAGGGAGACTACCCAGTACTGTGGGTGAGCTATAGCGATCACACCTAGAGCATCTTCTAACACATATTTACAGACCACCACATGACAATTGTCTCACATATCAAGAAAGGAGGAAATTGAGAAGGTTGTTTTGCCAGGGGTGGACACCAGTGTTGAACTGTCCCTACGAAAGAAAATATCATGAGCAAAAGTATCCCATGGGTTCTTATTTGTTCCTGAATTACTACACAAACATGACCTATGACAGAATAGCAATCAGGATCTGTTCAGGGATGATTATTCCGTTTAATGAAGTCTGATTTCTTATGGTTTTGTGTCATTGGCTTCACATACTCCTTCTCCAATGTCACCCCCACTTTCTGTACAATCCTCTATAAGCTTTACCTGGCAAAAATCTCTTGCCCACCTTATGATACCTTCATTTTCTTCTTGTGTCGAAATACCCTTGCTCTGAAATATCTCAGCTATGTCTATGTCCACCACCTATTTAGCTAAGGGCTGTGGAGAGTGAGTGTGTTGATCTGGGGATGTAATCACAACAGGAAACCAAAAGGGTTTGGGTTCTTCTTGATGTCTGATGGGCACCTTCTCTGCACCCAATTATGAACATTTGCAGGACTTGTGGGTAACAGCTCTGAAGCTTCTGTCCCGGTGTCATGCTTCAGCTCACCTTGCTGATGGGCTCAGATGTTAGCAGGGGAGGACTGACAGCAGATCTGTACTCTGACAGGCAGTACGTGCTCTCAACCGCATTTCTGTCAGAAGTAAACAGCTTAAAGGAGTTGAATTCCTATAGTTTGTTTCTCTGTGAAAGACACTGTTAGCTGACCTGCTGGATGATAAACTTTGATTTCTCGGACCTTCAACACTTCAGCTAGCTGCCTGTTCAGAAATATTTACTGCTTCCCATGCTTTCCTTCTACATGGAAAATGTTTAAAAATTTTGTCAAAAGAAGTGGTTAGGAGGAGGCAAGGAAGGAATCACAAGCCAGAATCATCTACATTTTTTTCGAGGCCATTTTTTATGCTGAAAACCAAATCAACTCAGCAAGGCTGGACTCTTGTTCTTGCTTCTCTGCTTTCAAAAGCAGCCAGGTCCCATGGCATAGGCAGGGCAATCCGCTAAAGAAGCAGCTGAGTATCAGCTTCACCTGTGATTCACCTGAAGTGCTGAATTTGTCAAGCACATGAGGGCAATGCATCAGGTTTAAAGTTCTTGTAGTAGTGGAATAAGCATGGTGACGGACAGCAGCTGAGTGGGGGATATCTAGAAGGTTTCTTATGCCCACAGCACCTTGTGCCATAGTTCCATCTGCAGCACCGTGCCCTGACATCTCTCCCATGGCAGGACTATAAAGATCCAGTGCATTAGGTTGGAGACACATGGGTCAGAATGAGTCTTGATGCCAGGCACAGGAGGTCACAGAGGAGGAGAGCAGTGAGGTTTCCACAAGAGCCATGAAACTGTTGATGTGTGATGTTCCTTGCCTGTGATATGCTTCATAGGTCTGCAATTAGTTAGAGCCTCCCTCAGTAAAAAAAAAATGGGGCTTTCCTGGGCTCAGTCATGACCAAGTGGGCAACCCCAACACAGGTATTCTTAAGCAGAGACAAAATTATTCCTGTCCCCTTTAATGTCCATGAAGGTCCAGATGCTTTGCGCTGAAGGAGAGCAACACTAGGTGGCACTGACTTCATTATGTGCGAGAGTCCAAAGCCACAAAGACGGACAATGTTGCTGAGTGGGGGATCCTGCTAAACCCCACTTTGGGGACCCTTCAGCCAGGGGGTATTTTCTGTGTTTTGTGGACTTTTGTACTCCCAATCTCACTGTAGTGCCTTGTAGATATCAGTGCCAGAACAGAAGGTCTTCAAAAATGCTTATCCTTAAATGCTTGGTGAAGTCTCTGTGTGCTTAAAGCTGATAACATATGTGAGCACTTAGTTAATCAATGCCTCACCAAGACTACACCAGACATCAGCTTGCCCACTCCCTGGAAGTGTTCAAGGCCAGGATGTATGGGGCTTTGAGTAATCCGGTCTAGTGGAAGGTGTCCCTGCCCATGGCAGGAGGGGTTGGGACAACACGAACTTTAAAGTCCCTTCCAGCCCAAACCATTCTATGATTCTATGATTCTATGGTTCCTGAAGCCCTGTGGGGCTTTGTATCATGAGAACATTGATATGGTCTTTGCGATTGAGCCTTCTTCTGTAGTATCAGACGCAGTGCTTGTGAAAGACCTTACGAAGCTACTGCTGCAGGTCAGGGTAAAGCACTTGGTGGACACCGTTGCTTCAAGACATTCAAGACACACATTGCTTCAAGTTCTGGGCTCCCCACTTCACGAAAGATGAAGAGCTACTGGAGAGAGTCCAGAGGAGGGCTACAAGGATGGTGAGGGGACTGGAGCATCTCTCCTATGAAGAGAGGCTGAGGGAGCTGGGCTTGTTCAGCCTGAAGAAGAGAAGGCTACGAGGGGACCTAATAAATGCTTATAAGTATCTCAAGGGTGCGTGTCAGGAGGATGGGGCCAGATTCTTTTCAGTGGTGCCCAGTGACAGGACAAGGGGCAACGGGCACAAACTGAAGCAGAGGAAGTTCCAGCTGAACATGAGGAAGAAATTCTTCCCTCTGAGGGTGACGGAGCCCTGGAACAGGCTGCCCAGGGAGGTTGTGGAGTCTCCTTCTCTGGAGATATTCAAGACCCGCCTGGACAAGGTCCTGTGCAGCCTGCTTTGGGTGACCCTGCTTTGGCAGGAGGGTTGGACTAGATGACCCACAGAGGTCCCTTCCAACCCCTACCATTCTGTGATTCTATGATTCTAAGACAATGCCTTGAGAGTGCATAAACATCATCTGCACATGACTGTTGTGGATGCAGACTATATGTGATAAAATAGCATGAAGCTGTACGAGATCAGGGTAAAGGTGTGCTCAGTCAACGTCTGTCTCCAGCAATGGTCAACAGAAAATGTATAAAGTAGAGGAAATCCAAGAACAACGGGACAACTTGTAGCTCTGGGCCTTCAGCAGCTACCATGAGGATTTTAGAAGTAAAACCCTTAATGGAGTTTTCTTGCCTAAATATGTTCTACCACTTTTTGAAAGCGTGTAAGTGTTAGTAACCCCATGCCTTTTGGCAAAGCATTTCACAGCTGCATTTCACACTGCTGGAAGAAATACGTTGTCTTAATTCTCTGAACTAACAAGACAGTAATGCTGTTTGATGCTTTCCTGGGTTTTAATATCAGTAAAATTAGATATAAGTTGATCCCTGTTCCACCCCTCTAAGCTACTCATATATCTATTTCAGGTGCTCTCTCAGCTACCTATTTACCAGACCAAAAAGTCCAACTGCATGTAATTGTTCATCATCAAAGAGAAAAAATTCTACAATTTTTGCATTTTGTCACTCTCTCACTTTTTTAAGTCCCAGGATATTGTGCTTTGAGGTGGGGGGACAGCACAGCAGCATAAATAACATCATCTGAAGGCCCTGAAAAGACTTACATATAGTGTAATGGTGTTTTCTGCTATTGTTATATTCACAAAGATTATATGAAGGAAGATTAATGGCCCTTTTCTTCATCACAAAGCTTTGTACCAAAATAGGTGAGAGCCAAAAAGATGCCTATTACATCCGTCAAGCACCTTGCAGGAGAGCCATAGATTGTGGGCAGATGTCTATTGTTTTCCATGGATCTTACTAGTCAGGGAGACAGATGGCTCACTCCTACAGTGAGAATTCAGGTTACAGAGAAGTCCTCAGGTCAGTGCAGCTCTGGAGCCTGCTTTGCCTCCCTTCCAAAGCTAGTAAGAAATATCTTTTTAATTAAAAACAAAAAAAACCCAAAAAAACAAAACATTTTTCAATATAAAAAAATCAAGACAGCATGCAGAAGAGCAAAGCACTAGAAGTTCAGAGGACACATTCCAATACCCAGACACAGATACACACAGGACCATAATGCTGTGGTTCTCTGTTTTTGTAAATCGTGAGGGCCTCGTGTTTTTCAGACGGTCCCTTACAGCATATGGCCCCTTTTCCCATCATCTGAGATGTCGATATTGTGTCGCATCAGCTAAAATGGCTTCATTTTCAGAAACACTGAGGGTAGGATTCATCCCACCTAACGTCACTTGTGTAGGTGTTAGTCCCCCTTTCCCCATTTATGATTACAGGAAAATATGGTCATTTTTAAGATGTGATTCATCCGACCTGTTTTACCCTTCTACATTAGTCTGAGTTGAAAGGGTTCTGAAAGTGTCTGTTTCTCTCAGAATAAAAACCTAAATGTGATCAGACAAATCCCATCCTTCATGCCTAATATCCCTATCCACGTTAGCCTTCTAAATAGTATCTTGAGTCTCAAGAAAACTTAAACAAGGAGAAATTCACCTGCTTTTATGTTTCTTTAAGGACTCCAGGCCTTAGCAGGATTTTACACTGTTTTCCAAGAGCAGTCAGCCTACCCAGGAATTTAGGCTCAGTGTTGTCTAGGTTCAAGATGAAGAAGGTAAAGGAACTCGGTCATTGTGGGTTTTTTTCCAGTAGGCATAGTGGTGTTCAGCATTTAGACAACTTTTTTATGAAATGGGATCTGTGCTAAATCAGGTGGCAAGAATTTAGAGCATATGTGAACCAATGCAGAAGAAGAAAGATCTTCCCATTCCTCCAAGCCAAAGTCTGCACAAAGTTTTGAACAGCTAAGTACCGTTCAGAGTCTACAGCCAGTTGTTGATGGGTTATATGGATGCTAGAAATTCTAGGATTTTTCCACACAAGTTACAGGCAGCTCTAAGTTAGGCTTAATGCTGAGAATCCTGGATGCTTGATTTAGTTTTACAACGTATGAACTGAGAGTATTTACACCAGTAATAGTCTTCATACCAAAAATCTTATAAGTCTTTACTCCAGAATCCAGCTGATTCATGAGCAGGTCCTTGCTGTAGGCCCTATTTAACCATACAATTATAAAAATTCAGGGGATATTCAACTCCAGACACTCAAATCTAAGTGCCTGAGTCTGGAGCTGAATTCCTCCCAGACTATAGAGATGTGTAAGTCCATTTATACATCATGTAGCTGAGCTTTCTTTTTTAGACAAGAGGGATATGGGGCACAGCTCAGTTCTGGGACTCATCTGGACTCCAGCTTCTGATCCAGAAGTGTGAAGGAATCTTAATGCAGAAGCCACAAATACTCTAGGTTTTCTTGTTGCCTGGGTCACCGCTGAGTCACTCTTTAGGCTCTGCCAACAGCCTGTGCTAAATCTCCATGGACTATAGTAGATGCTGAGCATTCATCAAACACATAGATTGGCACTGGCACTCTAAATCCCTAAAGCTGAACATCTAGATCTCTCAGAGTACCAAAAAAATGCTAATTGTCTCATTTTGCTCTCCATATTGCAACATTTGTTTGCTTTTCCAACCCAGGTGGTTTGATCTTATTTCATCAAGATATCTACATGAAGAAAGCAGTCTTCCCTGAAGCCAGAAAATGCTTCCCTCCAACACACAGACACATCTCCTCAATGCTGAAGTATGTTTTATGTCACACTGTAAAATTCTCATGTATCACTGTTTACACATGAATATGAAGTACAGGATTAGGCTATAAAAGGAACGTGCTGATTTCAGTTCCTTTTGTCAACAGGGGTAAATTACACCATATGTCAGGTAGTGGTAAAGCCTTGATGTAGAGCATTAATGGAACTATCCTTTAATACCTAGGTAAAGTGGCCAAGGGAGAATAAACATTTGTTTCTTGATCATAGGGCATGTTTCTCAAAAAGCAACAGCTGGAAATTAGCAGAATGACCAATGCTCAGAGTAAGAAATGTTAAAGGAAATCACAGAGACCGAGCACAGACAGAGATTTTAATGACATTTTCAGCTAATATTTTTACTGTAGGATATGCAATCCAGAATCAATCCAAGCAGGACTTGACATTAATCCCTCCCTGAGCCAGTCATGATCCACTGGCCCTCATCCACTGCATATACATACTGCAGGCTAATTCTGACAGAGTACTAGTTAGGAGTGAGTCAGACCCTTTCATTACAAGAACTTATCAACTATTGTGAGCGATGAAGGGAAAAAAGATGCATTACTCAGAGAAGTAGACTAAATTATCACAAATTTACTGTGGAAGATAATAGTATAAGAGCACGTATACCTTCATCAAAACACAGATCCAACATGTGGTACTGGCTCCAATGCCACTGATGTTCAGTTGTGAAATTGTCCATTTCCATCTTGCTGAAGCTTCAAGTCCACATCTCAGACTTATTTCCATTATCTGTTGGCTATTCAACAGCTATTTCACTTCTTCTTAGAAGTCTAGGAATGACACAGGGAGTCCCAGCTGTTAGGGAGGATCATCCACCTAGATTAAGATGAAGATGATAGACTGAAGGATCAAAAGTTTTACAGTAAATTTTTCCTATCTACTACCAGGAAAATCAGTGGTTAATGGAAAGCAAATCACACATACTATTAGTATTAAATTGAAGAAGAACAAAGGTAGCGTGTATTCAAGAAAATTAGAAAGTGTATAGGAATAAGAAGTTCTCTTTTTCCCAATCTGAAGAGTAGATAACTTCAGAATTTGATGGTACTATTATTTGACTTGTGAAACACAGCACATCAGATTTATGGTGCAGCTTTCCCTACAAAGTTCTCAATTTATAAGATGATAATTAAATTTCCACAGGCTTATTCATACTGAAATTAAATACATGGTAATACAAGGGGCACAACACCTTTAAATTTATCACAGAACTTGCCTGAATCACATAGATCCCTAGTTCCTGCTATCTGCTTTTGCTGCTATTTATGGAAGAAAACATGATAGTGCATCAAGGAATTTACCTACGCTCTCTTGCCACAACACCTGTATTTGCTGCAACAGAGAGTTCATGCTATACACTTGAATAGATGGAGAAAATCAAGAAGGTTGTCTGAAGTTAAGAAACAAATGTTATGTTAGGAATAAATCTCTTTATGCTAATGCTCAGATTAGTTCCACCCTCCACTGTGTACTTTGAGCCTTCTTTTCTTTGGGAATGTCACTCAGGGACATTGCAGGTACCACCTTAGGCAAGACAAAGATGATCTATGTGAGGATAAAAGGAGATGTCATTTGCTGGATAATTTTCTAAGAAACTGGAATCTTCTACCTTGACAGTCTGAGATGGTGACTCCAATCACCAGCCACCCCAGCTGCAGATCTGGATCATCCTCCACAAGTACTTTTGGTCTGAGGTTGGAGTTGCTGTTCCTGTTCACACACTGCACCAACAAATCCACATTCAACTCAAATAACAGCTGAAGCTATGCAGCCCCCAGGGCCAAAACTACTTAAGGTAAATTGATTCCTGAGCTGCTTTCCTCTACTCTTCTGTTAGTGCTTTCGTAGCATCCTTTAGAATTCAAATGCTTCCATACGACACAATCCTTTCATCTTTTAGCAGGTGAGGCCCCGGTATTACAATCCTCTGCATGTTGTATAATTATTATAACAGCTCCCTTTGGGCTCAAGTCATTATAACTGTCATTCGATTAGCTTTTGGGTCTTTTGAAGAATGACTGCACCCTTCGCAGGTAACAGATGTTAATTTATTTCCACAAACATCCAAGTCTCTCTCCTCAGCTTGACAGTGACTTGGGTAGATTTTGCATTTCTTTTGCACATACTCCCTTCTTCTAACTGATGACCAGATGGAAATGATGATCCCATGCCTGATCACATTTTTGTTTATAATTTAGGCTTATCAACAGATCCGACACGTGCATTTACCCTGCACACCTGAATCAGCATGGGTTTTTCAGACATCTGTATAATCATAAGATTGATGTTTAACAATTAACAGTTTTCCTACAGATTTTTTATTTAGAGGAAAAAGAAATTGCTCTTGTTCATATCTAAGATGTCTCAGTGGTCTTTTACAGGATGCTTGCTAATTTTGCAGTTAACTTCAATAAAGCTGAACTCTTTCAGCCGTGTCCATCAGCTCTGAGGGATCCTCATCTGGAACACCTGTAAGCAAAGCACATTCCATTCATACATTATCTTCTGTTATGAATGGTCTCAAGGAGATTCGTATGTTTGAGAAATGCTGATTTCACTTGCATGATCTTGATAACGGTTAACCCACTACATCCTGACCACAATATCAGTCACTTAAAAGTTGTGTAATATTCCCTTATCTGTGTTTGATCCTGTTTGTTAAACTGAGGTGACCAGCCCACCACAGGTTTTAGATTGCTCTGGGCTGTTGCCAAAACTTTGAGATGGTTCATATTCATATTTGCACTTCAGTTATTTCCATCTGGTAAAGTTCAGAAGAAAATCTCAAACAGAACTGGAATTAGTGTCCCAGACTTCCCAAGAAGCCACAGGAAGGATCTGTCTGAGTTGGATGTGGGGTGCTGGATTGGAGAAGCACTCATTGCACCCCACATCAGCAGTGCCGTGCTGAGCCATGCTGTGTGCTGCACACACCCAGGCTGGGCTGAGCCTGGAAATCTCTGCATGGTGACTCTCTTCCTTCTTTATAAACACAAGTTTTTGGCCTGTGCGAAACAATTGCCTGGTCTGGTACTATGGCCTGAGCTGCTGCAGGCCTTAGATTTCATAGAACATTTTTTGTCGGAGCAGCTGTAACCAAAGAACAAATCAGATTAGTTCCCCGATAGAAGAAAAATGAAAGAAACAGCATTAATATCCTCCAACCGCCACTGCTCAGCCTTGCAGCCTAAGTCTCACACCATGACATTGTGACAACCACACTTTGGTAGAAAGATAATACAAAACTAACCAGATGGTTTGGACATCTGGTGTCATTTCCACCAAAGGAAAACAGAAGAACTTGCAAAGTGACTCTGTGACTTTCGAGAAACTTTAACTGTCCAGCCACTAAAAAGCTGATGTTTTCCTCACTAATGGCCAGGATGGATTTGCCGCTTTCCTGTGTCCTGCACTGCCAGAGACAACCCCTACATCACAAATACTTGTATCTCGGGTGCATGTGCTTTTGGGTCTGCAGAGTGCAAGCACACCACATCAGGAAGGGGGAAATGCAGCAGGGACTTACAAAATGGTCCCTGCCAAATTTTCAAGCTGCCAAAGCGCTGAAGAAAATGTTTCCTTTGACTTTGCTCACTGCTGTGGATGAGTGAGGTTACAGCAGAGAGGGGTTTCGTGATCTTTCGGCTACAGAACAAAAATTGTGGCTGCTTCCTGTAAAGGAACTGTCTGCTGAGGCAAAACATGACGATTTGTGCCCACTTCAAACACTGCGTGCTCAGCCCTGCAGCTTTTGTTTCAGAGACCCGACAGTGAGTCTGGTGGAAATAACTTTAAAGTGATGTGCTAACTTTGTTCTCACTGACAGATTTAGCAGAAAACCTTGACTGCATATGAAGCATCTCAACAAGTTACCACCATTTGCTGTCTAAAGAAAACTTTGGGGATGCCAGGACGACATACAATGCTATACCTGTAGTAGTGAATTAAATAGGTCAGGACACCTTCTCTGTCCCCAAGCCCATTGGCATGGCCTGTCTGGTGTCTAAGCCAAGAAAGACACACAAAGACAGACCAACCTCTCACGTGTTAAGTCAGCATGGAGAAGGTACATTTGGGACAGTGAACAGGTCTACACAGAGCTGACAGTTAGGGACCATGGTGGGAAGGGTGATACTCTAGTCTACATGCTGAAATAATTACAGAAAGAGCATGCCTGTGTGCCTCTTCCCCATGACGAAAAGTGATTGTACACCAGACCGTGCTTATTTATCACACTCTGCTTTTGTTCATCAAGGAGTTGAATCTCACCCATGAAAAAAAAAAGAAAGAAAGACAGAACACTCCTTTTTCTTAAAGGCACAAACAGAAAGTTCGGTTTTCAGGGAGTTGCTTTGCTCCTGTTTTCTCTCTTTCTCCTCCAGAGCTGCAGGTCACACATCAGAGAGGGTTGATGATCAGACCCTGCTATGCCACAGTCAAGGGGAGACCCCTGAAACCCCCAACACAGAAAAACTTGCAAGTGTCTTTCTGCAAGAGGCAAATAGCTGCATTTGGGTGCTACATTTTTCCACCTCAAACCAACCCTTGGTGGGCCCAGCAGATAACGCTTTGCCACAAGTTGTGATACAGCTCGTGTGACAATTTTTTCTTCTGAGGACTCGAACGCAAACGTTTGACACGTGTCTGGTTTTCTAACCACAGAGACAGTATCTTCTTCCTCTGGGCTCCAAGGGGGGGCAGAGGCTGGAGGATTTCTCACTCTTCCCTCACCTTCCCTGACTCATTCATCCTCAGTGATGCCTAGGCAACAGGAAAATAAACTAGAGCAGAAACCTCCAGAGCGGTTAGTCTGTGGTCTCCCAATCAGTCCCAGCTACGTCTTAGGGCTTGGTCCATGGGGCCCTGCAGTTTTCCCAGGCACAACTGCCCCAAGCTCCACTGAATCCAGAGCTGGGCTCTACCCACCCGTTCCCATCTTCCCTCCCATTCCTTCATCCCAGAGGAAGGTAACACAGAGCAGGGAAAGGTACTGTGGTGTGACAGGTGCTACTGAATCATCAAAACAGCGTGAAAGAAAAACAATAAAAATGTGTACCCATACATCTATTCTTTTTTTCACTTGCCACAGGAAATAGGCATCAAAGGGCTGTTCTGAGGCACCCAGAGTGAAAGGTGAAACAGAGCTGCTCTCATAACCAATGCACTGTGTGATTCGTGATCTTTTGTTTTTCCTAGAAGGAAAATCAAAGATGATGGTACTTGTCTATGAGGAAGCTAAAGAACAACCACCCTCATGAAGGTCTGGTGAGAGGATTTCAACCCTGTGGAAAAGTCTGTGATTCAGAGTCTTCCTCAGACCTGAGGAGATCCAAATCTAATGCTGCAGATGTCCCATTCAGCCACAAACAACATATGGGAAGAGGGGCAGGATGCCTTCCTGCCCCTGCGCCTGATGCTGGGCCACATCACAGCCTCCCATCTCAAAGTATTCCATGGAGACAAGCAAAGCAGCCAACAAAGCAGCCCAGTTCATTTATTGCCTGCAAGGACTCGATCTGTCATGTCCAAACTGGCTGTGGCTGTATCACGCAACCGGTTCTTGCACGCTCCTTGCAAAAAGATGTCAGATATTTTTTTTGCTTCTGGGAATCATGCTAAGGGTGTCTTGCAGAGTAGAAAAGAGAGTTCACCATCACAAGAGGGACATTGACTCTCAGCCCCAGGCTCAGGTCCCTCCAGACCTTTGCATCCACCATCCCAAGTGGTGTCGGTTCAGCCTAATGCTGAGTAGGATGAGAAGTAGCGACCGAGGGTGGTGGGGTGGGTTAGCAGAAGACAGAGAGAGATGGGCCCTGGCTGATGAGTGGGAGTTTGTGAGGAAGAGAATGAAAGAAAAAACAGGGATGGCCCGAAGTACTCAGCAACTTGGGCGGAACTCAACAGAGAAACTCACCCCCCAAAAAAGATCAATTAGAAGGTTAAGATGTGGCACTTCTGCTTTTCCAAAATGAGACACTGGGACTTCAAGCAGCCTGTTTCCTATCAAAAGCAGAGAGAACTGCAAACACTAACACACAGCAGGTTAAATACAGGGGAAAGAAAACAAAACACTGAACCTGGGGAGGAACAAAACATTTCACCCTGACTTCAAGCAATCTCCTCTGCGTTGACTGTTGATACCCAGACAATGCCCCTCGATGCCTTCCTTCGCTGAAATCCTCTCTCACTTGACTCCTGTATTTTTATTTTATCTTTTTCAGCTACCAAGAGCAGAAGCTAATGATTACCCCAGCTCTGTCCACATCTTAACTCAACTCCAGCTCCTTTTCTTTGCTGCTGGAGAGGCAGGAGAGCAACTGGGAAGTGAAAGCCCTCCTACACCCGAGCCTTGGTTCTTGGAGAGTGTGAATAAGGGAGCAGTCCCCAGCACCACTGGCACCCTATTGCACTTTGTTGGATGGAATGAGGGCTGGGGGTAGTTGTGATTTCGTTCAGTGTGGTGCAGAGCCATGCTCTTGTCGCCACGAGCCGTGCGATGAGGAGATGCTTCAGAGAGTCACACAGTTAGTCCCAGATGCTTTGGCAAAAGTCGTGACTTTGGTAACCAGTTTGCTGTGCAAAAGAGATATGACATAGCTGTGACAATCAGAAGGAACCAGGGACAAGACATGCCTGAGAGGTCCTTAGAAGATATTTTTTCAGTAGTCACTTGGAGTTAAGTAACCCAGCAAATATCTACCCACTTCAGGTCCTGACTATAGCTGCACTCCTGGATACATCAGACTCATAACAAAACCTCTTAGAAACACAGTTCTGCACATATTCCTTTCCCAGACCGATATGTCCATAATAACAACAGTAGAGTGTTAACAGTAACAAAAGTCAGCACTAACAAAAAGCAGAACTTTAAATGACAAAAAGTATTCATTGACTATCAAAGTTTTGGTTCAACAGTTCAGTGAGATCCTGGAGTCACTGATTTTTCAGGTCTCCCATGCAGTAATTGCACTGTTGGCGGTGGTGATGTTGATAAATACTTGTTTGCAGGAGGCTAATGCATGTAGTTCTTCTTGTGGGATGTGGTGAATATTGAAAGGTTGCTGGTATGTAAAAAGCAACCAGATAAACTGATGGAAGAAAAATCCATGAAGCGGTATTGAAGATAAAGCCACCAGTACAGGAAGTCTATGAACAGCAAGTGTTGCTCTGACCTACTACTGGTTTGACTTGAGCTCGTGTTCTCACGCACTTTCCTGGAAGCATTTATGGGCATCTTATCTGTATTACTTCTGGACAGGTAATACTGGGACTCTATAATGAATCTGTTCAAATTCTGATAAGTTTTGTGAAGTCTTGCATCCCATGTTGGGTAGATACTATTACAGCGCATCATTCCAGTTAGTTATTCCAGCTGCCAGATCAGATCCATGGAGACATTTCAATATGGTCTTGAGGATGAGGTGATTTACCACACACTTACTGTGCACAGGTGTTCACCTGATCTAATATCAGTGTTCCACAGGATTTATGTAGGCATGTGCTATACTCTTGAAATGAAATAACCATCCACATAAACTCGGTGGTACACTTACACAGGATGCTTCTCAGTAGTTCTCAGCCCCATAGACAACCCAAAACTGTGGGCAGGAATGGAAACACAAGTTGCCACGAGTGTTGACGGCACTGGAGACCCCTTGCTACATCCTTGGCTCTGCATGGGGCTTCGTGATGTCAAGTTCAGACGTCACAGTTCTGGCTGTGCTCTGAGGGAACTGTCTCCCAGTTTTTCCTTAATGCGTCCTAAACGCATTGTCAGGGGTGAATTCTTAATCTGCTGATACTTTCTGACTTTTTAGTTCTTGATTACCATCACACTCTGATCTCCTATCAAGGGATCTAGCCTCCCACAAAGCAAGAACTTCTCTTCAATCCTAGATTTGTCATGAAGTCTTCTATGTTTTCAGTTTCTTTTGATAATAGCTGTTTTAAAATATCACTCTCACATGCCTTGTCTTGATGTGGAGTGCAGTAGTCCTTCCATTACTGCTGCACACTTTCATAGTTAACTTCCTCTGCCTGAATTAACTAAAAAACATAAAAAGCACATTAACTTCCTCTGCCTGAATTAGCTAAAAAACATAAAAAGCACAAAGTGCTTTACAGCCAGCTGCTGTCAGAAATAAAGCAACCTTGTGATTGTTTTCCTTTCTGTGGCACGCTTAACATGGTGATACAAAGTCACAGAATCACAGAAACATAGAAGAGTTTGAGTTGCAAGGAACCTTTCAAGGCCATCTAGTCAAACCACCGTGCAATAAGCAGGGACATCCTCACCCATATCAGGTTGCTCAGAGCCCCATCCAACCTGACCTTCAGTGTTTCCAGGGATGGGGCATCGACCACTTCTCTGGGCAACCAGTTCCAGTGTTTGTCCACCCTCATTGTAAAAAACTTCTTCCTAATATCTAGTCTAAATCTAACCTCCTTTAGCTTAAAACCGTTGCCCATTGTCCTATCACAACAGGTCCTGCAAAAATGTTTGTTCCCATCTTTCTTACAAGCCCCCTTTAAGTAATGAAAGGCTGCAATACGGTCTTTCCACAGCCTTCTCTCCTCCAGGCTGAACAGCCCCAGCTCTCTCAGCCTTTCTTCATAGCAGAGCTGTTCCAGCCCTCTGAACATTCTTGTAGCCCTAAATAAAAATGAAATAAAAATGAAACAGTGGCTCCCCTCTCTCCCTAAGGGTGCAGTTCATTTAGGTTTTATAACCAGGCTCATCTTCCAGACAGTGCATTACTACGTTTCATATAGTTTAGTTTACTCATTATACCATGAAACGTTCATTAATCACTCCCAAGGAGTTTGCCAGAGCCCCACTTTTTTCAGGGTTTGAGTTTCAGTTTTTTCACATTGTGCAGCTAGGGTGCTTTCACACATGACCGACTGTGATGTAGCATGTTACCATACTTTAGCTGTTCCTGAATAATTGTCTGTACCTCTGATAAGCTGACAGTGTTTTGGGAAGCTTCATTTTGGGTACTCAGCACAAGAGTCTTAATAAAGCCTCACTTTCAGGGAATGACTCTCAGCCTTTCATGAAGTCTGTCCCTACCAAGGACTTCTCATGTGGGCACAAAAAACTACCAGCAGCTCCAAAGGATTTCTAGAAGACCTGTCCTAAGAGGACTGCTTGGGTTTCCTTCTTCTTGTCTTGTATTTCCAGGCCTTGAACTCTGGTTCTCCAGACCTGTTCAGCATGAATTAGTTTGACTTCAATTTCTCTGACACTTCACGGCCAAAATTTTGAATGCCAATTTAAATATGACCTCAATGCTGGTGACCGTGTCTATTTAATGTTGCTAGTTCCTCTCTAGTGCCCATCTTTCTGAAACAGAACATCACCCATGATGTTAAGATCAAAAAGGAGAAACTCTTTCCTGTCATCAGGCGAGAAACTTTATAAAGTTCAGTGAGCAAATGAGTCGTCTACACCCTGAAAAAGATTTTTAATGCATTGTCCCTTTTTCTCGTTGCACTATTGCAAATGTGTATTGTAACCAGTCTTGGGATTTTGAACTCAGGATCAACTCCTCACAGGCTAGTAGCAAACTTTTGCTAAGCTAACCATAATCAATTTTTTTTTTTTACAACATCAAAATGTATAGACAGTCTTCTAACACCTTCTGTTTTCTATGCAGTCGTTTGGTCTGTGACTCAGATACATAATTTCCATTAAATGCAACGTGGGTTGAAACCTTGCGTAGCCCACTGAAATGCACTGTGTTTCTCATCTACGGTAATTGCTCTTATTTGTGCTGTACAAAAATATTTACAGAAAAATATAAGGCTAGACTCATAGGTGTTATAACTCTGTGTTCAGAGAAATGAGAGAATCACAGTAATGTACGACCTCAGGAGACCACCTCTTCCATCATGTGTCCCAGGGTGGGATCAGCCCTACCTATATCAGTTGTCTGTATAAGTTTGCTTAATTCCTCATTAAAATGTCCCACAAATTTTCTGTACACATCTGACTTGTTTTTAAAACCTGAAGTGATGGAGCCTCTGCAAAGCACCTGCAGAAACCTGTTCAGAGCTTCTTGGTCACAGCTGATGAAGCATTGTCCCCAGCGTCTGCCCTAATTTCCGCTTGTTTCTTTTTAAACCCATTATTTCCAGTCCTGTTCCTATCATTGGAGCCGGTAAACACGTATCACAGCAAATGCCCTTCAGAGTCATGGGGCTGTAGCTGCCTTCAGTGTGGATCCTTTTTTACAAAGGAAAAATATATAATAAGGCAATATTTTTTCCTCGTGAGTGCTTACTGTCAAAAAGGGACAGGAGGGAGAGAGAAAGTGATACTCCAGGAATGCCAGTACTCTGAAAGACAGCAAGGTAGTGTGCTATACAGTACTTCATATTACTTCTTATTTAATTAATAGCTCTATCCTGCAAACACTTGAACAATTTAATTCAGTAAGCTTTTGGACATGTAAATATTGGCAACACTCATTCACAAAAACAGCCTTCTTCTTTTTTGAAGACTATGGGCTGTTCATGGGCTCCAGGCTTGATTTATAAGCTCAAACATCTGAAGTCTGAATTTGTCCTCATATTTCTATACAAATATACTGGAAAACAGCCTTTCCTTGAATTACTGCATTAAAAAAAATAAGAAGAATATTCATAATTACTCAAAAACCTGCATGAGTAATAGGTTACCAGAATGTGCCATTGTCCGGACAATTTTAGAGATTGCATCATAAGTTTTGTTTTGGCATGTCATGCGGTCAAACAATCTTCAGAAATTTCACATTTGAGATCTGCCTCAAACATAAATTCTCTTTAAGCCGTGCGTTTCAGGAGCCTGTCAGAAAAAACAGGGTGCAATGTGTTCTAGTGAAGTTCAGAAGAATGTACACATACATATATATGCATACACACATACATATGTGCTTTTGTGTGTGTGTGTGTATAATTTTTGCAGTTTGAAAGTCAGATTCAGCCATAAAAACTCTGTTCACTGCTTTTTCTCTCTGTAATGGAAAAGATGAGTCAATTACTAATCCAGTGCTTGGGCCTGAATCTCTCATCCCCAAAACTGGCACGAAGAGGAGTAACCCAAATGAATTATTTGGAGTTACACCAGCATGAAAGAAGAGCAACTGAGAGAAGAATAACCTTCCTCTGTGCGTGAAGCTGAAGAAATTTATTTTAGTTTCATTTGTTCCCAGGCTTTTCAGCTGGGAACAGTATTTTTTTTTAACTTCATATACTGTAACTTGAAGCTGCTATAAAAACTCTATTCTTTTGAAAGTCAGGCTTCTTTCTTCCTTTGTAGCATCTGTAACCCTTGACTCTCTCACAGAAAATGCATTCCTCAAAGACTTCTCACAAGAGTGATTGGTTCGAGGTTGGTTTTTTCAACTTGATTGCATTTTGTGTGACAGGGAATATAAGCAACATTGACCTACTCTTATCACCTGAGGCATGAAAAAAACAAATAGACTGAAGTGAATGATTTGCATGTGCTGCAAGTATGTATGGCTGTTCGCTCACAAGATCAATTTTGTGGAATGGTTGGCCCCACATCCTGCAGGATCTGGGAGACATATCTACACAGCTTTTTGCATAAACCCAGCTGTGATTTGCCCAGCCAGCCTATGGCTATCCTGCTTTGCTGCTCTCTTCTTTTGCTCTGAATATCCTCAGTGACTTCATCCTTTGCCACGGTCATGTTCCCTACACTATCCTCTGGCCTCCTCCTAGAAAAACCTTGGAGCCCACGTGGCACCCACTGCAGCCAAAGAGAAGATGACCTCTAGATGGTCCAGCCTTTAAACACAGGTTTCCCAGGCTGCATTAAAACTTCAGCTTTTCCCTTCACACAGAGTCTGTGCTCAGTGGGACTTCTCCATTGCATCCAGTCAGGCTGTATTTTTACTGTTCAAACAATGAACTGACCTTTGGTTGAAACCATTTCCCTAATACTTTGGTTTCTTCTGTTCCTGTCCCCTTGTTTTGTTTTGTTTAATTTAATATCTCAAGATAATTCAGAAACTCACAGGAACCCAAGGGGATTGCAGCCACTGAGATTTATTTGCTGCAGCAGCGCTGGAAGTGACAGAAAACACAAGGCTGTGTTTCAGATCTTGCCATTTCTTCCTGCCCATTTCTCTGTTTCCACCAGATATTCCCACCCCTGGAGCAGAGCTGGCAGAATGAATAGCAAGACTGGTCCTGATCCTGTTAAATCCATCCTCTGCACTGCTTTGAACTATTCTAGCAATCTCTGTAGTGAAAGCCACTGGTCAGATGTGGGGTAGTGTGGTAAAACCAGCCAGAATTATTAACTTCTGAAAAGTTTATAGTTCAGACCCACAGGCCTAAAATTTGTCAGCATGAGAACACCACTATGATACTGTTGAAGGTGCAAAGCAGAATCAACAGAGTAAAACTACTATAAGTTTTCAAATGGACACTCGTACTTTGAGGGAGGTAATCTCTTGTAGAGTAAGTCCATGAAAGTAGGTTAAAGGCAACCCAAAATATATCAGCCTGTCAATGAAAGAAATGCCTTTTCCCAGCAATTTGTATCGAGAAGATTGCATTAGGTTAAGTAGCTTGGTAGTCAACTGCATTGCACATCTTTTAACTTCTCCACTGAGCTTTTCAGTCATGTTCTATTCTCTCTTTAAAAAGAAAAAGCAATGTTGGGGAAAGACGTCAAATCTTGTACGACTCCAGAGAGCAACTGGAACATAGTTAAGTTTCTACTCACAAAAACCTTTCTCCAGAAGGCTTTTAAGCTGGGCTTTTGTGTCCACAACTTGGTAATTTTTTTTCCTCGCTAAATCTATCCATTTCTCTAATAAAAACGTTACCTCTCTTTATAAACCTTGTGTTATTTGTATCCTCAGGACATCAAGGCTTCAGAAACACTCCTATTAAAAAGTCAAATGAATAATACATTAAGGAGGATTTCTCTGTAAATATGTCTTTCATGTCTTGTGTTTACTTACTTGTAAAAAAACATGAAAGAGAGAGCTTTGCTTTACAGCTCAAGGAAAATGCAGAAAAGGATGACAAAGATGATAAAAAAATGTGGAATTGCAGCCAAAAGTGGAACAATTAAATAACATTGGACTCTTTTCCAGGCAGAAGAGATGGCTGAGGGAGTACAAGAAAGGTCTTTCACACTTCTATCCCTCTCCTAACTGGTTTTCTGTTGTTTGACGTCAAACTGACACGCTGTAAGGAGCATTCCCATAGCGGATTTCCTGGCTCTGCAAATGCTGTAAAATGAAAGAGGGACAGGGAATAAACTCCAGGGGTGGGCTGCTGCTTGCAGGCATCACACCCACCGATATATCCTCATGCCACATTTGAAGGTATAAAACATTTGCTGTCACGTTCCTGCTAGGAAGCACCATGCAAGCGGGTTCCTCTGCAGCCTTACTGTTGTGACCTTGACCTGAAAACAAGATAATAAGTGTGTGCAGATAATAAAGGCAATGCAGATAAAAAAACTGTCTCAAGACCATGGGAACATAAGACAGGGCGTGGAGAAGAGCCAGGGCCAAGTGCAATGCAGTGTGGACATAGCCAGAAACCAATCCCGGCACAGGTAATTGATGCCTGTTTTGATTTAGCAGTCTAGATGTAGCCACTGGTGCAGGATCAGGGATTAATAACCATGTTTAGGTGTTTTTCCACACAGCAAAAAACTTGGTGAGCCCAAAGGCCAGAAGGCACCAGATTCTGGTGAAGAAACAACATTCATGGAGGCCCAGGGAAGAGCAGTCTACAGAAGAAAACTGCCCTTTATTCTTTGCCCTATCTGTGGTCCAAAGACTTCATTGACTCCCAGTTCCTTCTTCCTCTATTTTTCAAATATTGTTATAGAATCATAGGGTTATAGAACAGTTTGGGTTGGAAGAGGCCTTCAAAGGTCATCTAGTCCAACTCCCCTGCAATAAGCGGGGACATTTACCACTAGACCAGGTTGCTCAGAGCCCCGTCCAACCTGGCCTTGAATGTTTCCAGGGATGGGGCCTCCACTACCTCTCTGGGAAATCAGTTCCAGTGTTTCACCACCCTCACTGTAAAAGCTTTCTTCCTAATATCTAGTCTAAATCTCCCCTCTCTTAGTTTAAAGCCATTGCTCCTTGTCCTATTGCAACACGCCCTGCTGAAAAGATTTTCCCCATCTTTCCTATAGGCCCCTTCAGGTACTGAAAGGCCATGATAAGGTCTTCCTGCAGCCTTCTCTTCTCCAGGCTGAACAGCCCCAAAGCCCTCAGCCTTTCCTCACAGCAGAGAGGTTCCAGCCCTCCGATCATTGCTGTGGCCTCCTCTGGACCCATTCCAACAGCTCCAGGTCTGTCCTGTGCTGAGGGCTCCAGAGCTGGATGCAGGCCGCCTGGGGAGGTCTCAGCAGAGCAGAGTAGAGGGGCAGAATCACCTCCCTCGACCTGCTGCCCACGCTGCTGGAGATGCAGGCCAGGATACGGTTGGCTTTCCGGGCTGCGAGTGCACATTGTTGGCTCATGTCAAGCTTTTCGTCCCCCAGCACCCACAAGTCCTTCTCAGCAGGGCTGCTTTCAATCCCTTCATCCCCCAGCCTGCATGGATATCAGAGGATGCCCCGATCAAGGTGCAGGACCCTGCACGTGACCTTGTTGGACCTAATGAGGTTCACATAGGTCCATTTCTCGAGCTTGTCCAGGTCCCTCTGCATGTCATCCCATTCTTCTGGTGTGTCAGCTGCACCACTCAACTTTGTGTCATCTGCAAACTTGCTGAGGGTGCACTCGATCTGCTGTCTAGGTCATTGATAAAGATCTTCAACAGTACTGGTCCAAATACAGACCCCTGAGGGACACCACTTGTCTCCGATCTCCATCAAAGACATTCAGCCCTTGACCACTACCCTCTGGACGCGTATCTAGACACTTTTGACCATGCTAAAACATTTTGGCCATGCAAACACTTTGGTTCCTCAAGGCAGTCCTGCGGACTTGTGTAGCTGATTTTTCTTTCAGTTTCAAGCACACTGTGCCCTGTGCTGTAAGGGGACCTGTAGTCCTGCAGCAATGGGAACAATTCATTATACTAATTAAATCAGCATTTCATTTCTCTCTCTGATCTTATTTTGCCTGGCTGCTGGCCTGCAAGGATACTTCTGGCATTTATTTCAGTGTTGCACGTTGCTGAGGGAGGTATCTTTGCTGTCTCCCAGCTTTACAGGGCAACACTTCCTCTGAAGCATAGGCTTGGTGCCATGTTTCAGCCTTGTTTCAGATAGCAAGAATACTTGTGGAGCCATGTCCCATGTCTGTCCTCCCTCCTCCCTTGCTCCATACCTTTGGGACAGCTTCAGGAAGACCAGAGTGGGAGCTCCGAGTATTTCACACTTCGCAGAAAGAGGCAGACGGTAGAAGATAGAGACCCATCCCTACATACAAAGGCTGCAGTAGTAAACATAACCCTTTTTAGACCTTGGAGAATCCACACAGAAGAAACCTCTGTGCTGCTTCTTGGGCCCTGAAAGTGGATGAAAGAAACCAGTCTCCTGCAGCAAATCCACAGATGATTCTTGGAATGATTTCTTTTTTCCTTAAACTGTCAGCTTGGAAACAACCCACCCCAGTGCAGCATTCTCCTTCTGTGGGAAAGGGGGAAACTGAGGCATGGAACTTGCTCTGTACTGTCGAAGGGAAGAAGACCCCAGATTTCCTGAGCTGAATCTTTTATCCCTCACATCACATCGTCATGCAACAATTTAAGCTGTTAAATCGCCAGCTGTGCTTTCATGGAGCAGGTGGCTGCAGAGGGCGGTTACACAGAAGAAGCCCCAAAATTCCCTTTCGGTAGTTCTCATGTCATCTGCCAGCATCTGGACAGCCCACAGTTTCCCCAGTCTAAAACAATACTCCCACCAACATCAAATATTCATTTCCTTGAGGGGGAGGGAGGCCAGTCGATGTTTAGGGGAGAGGAGGAAACCAGTGTTCTTGACTAGAACGTGGGAGGTGGCTAATCATGAAAGCTCATAGTAGAAATCATCAGTGAAAACACAAAAGAAGACAGGAAGTTATCTCCACCAGACATGATTAAGAGCATTGTTTGGATGTCAGAGAACTGGTCAGTGTATTTATTGCCTATGAGGAGAATTGTACTGCAGGATTTCAGTTTATACCTGAGAAAACAACCTTATTGCTAAGTGCAGTTGACGATTGGAAGGTGGGAAGGCCATAGGAACCCAAGCCACAGCCTGCATTTTCAATGAGCAGCAGACAGCCTTTGAGTGAGGGAGTTGTTATGATTCTTTTCCATAGGTTGTCAGCTCTGAAAACTGCTGATGACAGGGTACTGAAAGCTGGAATCAACAAGTGTGGGGGAACACCCAGAGATTAACATTTCAATGAAGAACACAGCTCATATTTTAGTTGTCATCTATTTTATCTGTATTTCAGTGGAAGGCTCCTAAATCAATCATTGATCAAATTAATTCCCATGAGAAAGAGTCAGGGCTTGCTTCACTTACTTAAACTTAGATGCCCAGGGCATCTGAGACATTTATATAAGGCTGGCTACGTAGGACCTGTGCCTTTCTGGATGCATGGCTAGAAGCTAGCGTGACAGCAGGATCCTCAGGCACATCTGAAATGGCGCTAGACACCTACAGCAGAGCAACTGTCTGGCACCCTCGAAGTCCAGGCACCCTGCTACAAAACCAGCTCCATTTTGTGAGGAGAATGTGACATTTAAGTGCAATCCAGCAAGTGATAAGCTTGTAAATGCTGAGAAAAGTTAAAGAGCAGCCTGGGACTTCACAGCTAGTCCCTAAAGTGAAGTATTTTACTAACTTTTATTTTAAGATTTTCTTTCGCAAACATAGCATGTCTGAACACATATTATCACAAAGATCATGATATTCAGATCTGAAAATACCTCAGAACAAGTGCCTGCTTTAACCTTTGCATATTTTACATATTTTTTCCATATAATCATATTCCATCCACTAAAGGATTTCAGAAGCACTAGAAGGCAATGCTTCTATAGAGGGAATTTGTTAGAACATAATATCTGCTATAAAGAGTAGCTGGGAATTAATAGAAAGTGTCCTGAAATAAATGTTCTTCATCAGACCTATGCAAAATCAGAGGATCATATCATTTTGAAGCAAAAAATTATATGCAAATAACATCTGTCTCATAAGGAGAAAATGGCTCCAAGCCTATAAGTTCGAGTCTGGATCTAGATCTTATACCTCATGTAGTGTCAAGAGTTCCAGGCTTGGGATCTTGCTGAATAAAATATCAGAAACAAATCCAAACTAAGACTAATAGCAGGATAGAGAGGTCCCAGCATCCAGGGTCTCTGACAAGCCCAAAGGGCAAGTCAGGTGTGGAGGTAGAGGTATCAGATAAATTCAGTGATCAGGAGTGGGAGATCCTACATCAAGTCTCTAGCAGATACAAGAATTAAGTGTAGATGTACTATAACCATACTCTTGTCCTTTAACAGTAGAAGGGACATTTCTGTCTCAATTATTCAGTGTACCAGCCATATATACCAGGGATGGGCTGGTATATGGTGAGGACAACTAGAGGTGGATAGCCACATCTTCACAGGAATGGATTTAGCTGGAAAGTTCACAGGACTTCAAGTCCCTCCCTTTGCTTCCCCTATTAGCATGCTGACAGAGCAGATGTTCTTATATCACATTGATTTGCATACCATACATTTACACCAGCCTGCGTCTGTTCAGGAGAGATATTTATACCCAAAGGAAACAGCACTTTGGAGGGTAGAAATGCCAACAGAGACTGAAAAAAACAAAGAAAAAAGGTGAATTAAACTTGTTATATGTGGCATTGGCTTAGTACCCATAGAGGATGAGGTCCAGCCTGGACCTATTCTGCAAGAAAGATGTGCAACAGAAAAGGACGGCAAGAAAGACCTCGGAGGGTAACATAACATCATCTGCAAGGAAAAGTACACTGAATTGGAGCAATTCACCGTTAAGACAAGACAAAGTCAATGCAGGCAAGCAGGCGCTCGGTCTCTGAGAGTTACTAATGGCAAATGAAATAAGGAATAATATAACAGACCAAACACAGAATAAAACTTCCTTCAATATTCTCAGTCTCCAGCAACTTGTATTTCCAGGATTTCCTATGCCAGAAAGAGTCTATTAGATTTTATTAACCCTCAAGGGACTTTTATCCATGTATTTGTTCAAGTGCTTCTTGAACCTAAGCTTTATTCAGTCACAACATCCTTCAATGAGAGGTTTCATAATGTAATTACAGGTTTTGCATGCTGCATGAAGAACTACATCTGCATATTTCCTTGAACCTACTTCTTTCACATAATTTCATGGTAATTTGATGTTCTTGTACTAGAAAAGACTGTGGGCAATCATCTCTTGCAAGTTGTCTCAATGGCACTCATGGTTTTATAGGTCTGTGTCATATCGCTATGTAAGAAGTCAGAAGCTTCAGCTGCATTGTGATGGTTTTGAGTTGCACGTTAAAGGAGGAATCATCTTTCTAGTGGTAAAGAGAATGAGATGCTGAAATAGATTGTATGGTAAGAGGATTGAGCTTCACTGCGTATGTGTCAAGAAGGTAAACAGTCAATGATGTTCACGGTCCATTTTATCCCACTCTGAAGTCAATGTCCACATTCAGTCAATTAAATTGCCCTTTAAACTCCACTGACTATTCACGAGATCTCCAATGACAACCATACAGCCTCAGAGGCCTCCTCACATGGAGATAACTGAAGTCAGAGGAGAAGAATCCCACCCATCTGAGTCAACCTAGGCAAAGCAGGACTGCCAAACTTCCTTCTTTAGCAAAACCGTACCAGTCATTAAAAACTACTGAAATGCTGTGACAATGGTTTGGATCAATGCCTTCAAACACTTGCTTTTCCTATGTGTTCTTGGATGCTGAACACATCTAATACCAGCTGAACTCCCATATAGTCATCTGATGTTGCAAACTGTGTAGTGAAGCTGCAAGCAGTGGCTGTGCTCTGCCAGGTTTAGGAGTAGAAGTGAAGCCAAGACACTGAACTGTGGTAGGAAAGGACACCATCACTTGAGTTTCCTTGTGCTCGGCAGAGCCCTGTAGCAGATATTTCCCCCATTGACAGTCTAATGTTGTGGCTTTGCCCAGCAGGATGCTCCCTTCTGTCACAAATCTACAAGAACTTCAGGGATCCACAGGTGGCCTCCTCCTCTCCCAGGTGTCTTCGGTATATTTTCTGTTTGAGTTTATCCCTTCAAGCCTTCCTTAGACCTCAAGCCAGAAGCCCTCAAAGTCCATGAAGGGATAGCCACCGACTCTGGGAGGCCTTGGCTCACCCAAAATAATTTCCACAGTGGAAATGACTCAAAGAGGACCTTGACTTTGATGGGCACCACCAGCTCAGTGAAGACACAACCGTCCTCAGCACCAAGGACCTATTCCACAGCCCAAACCCACATGAGTATTAGGGGTCCTGAATCATAGCTACATTAACAACCATTACAAGCAGTAGGAAGATGAAGCCTCGACAATTCAGTGTCCAAGGTCCCCCATGGAGCTGATTCTTCAGTCAGTGCAACCACTATCACTAATTCCATGTCAGACGACTAATTCACCACCTCTCCATTCCTGCCAGGTATCTTTCATTATCCCTATATCCAATTAGCTAGATCTAAAGGAATGTTAAAATAAAATTTTTTGTGAATAATGACCCCTCTTAAATCTATGTACCATGATAATGGCAATTAATTTGAACGGGTCATTAAAAAGCTATTGTATTGAGTTCAGCACAAGCCCAATTGACATGCAAAAACCTTTTATAAGCCGGCACTCTCTGCACTATCATCAATTATCTCCTAATTAAACAACAAAGTTCCCTTGCAATCCCTGAGCTAGACATCATTACAAAACATTTTGCCAACACTTAGTGGATTGATGTGGCTAATTAAACAATTTGCAGCACGGAATCAAGACCACGGCATGATACTTGAAATGAGGTGTGTAAATCTCTATAAACTGTTTGAAGTCAAAACCTGCTTGGACTATATTGACAGAAAGGGTTAATTAAAAAGTCAATAGCTTTATTCTGGGTTTTTTCTCCCCATCCTGGGGGAATAAAAAGAAAAAAAAAAACTGCCCACAAACTCCAATAACAAATTGCTGTTGGAAATGTTGCCTTTTCCACACTCAGAGAAGAGACAATTCATTTGCTCCAGGTTTTCAAGGGGTGGGAGTGTGAGGGTTTTACAACAAGGGTTTGATCAAAAATCTCCCAATAAATTTTCCATCAGTGATGAAATCTGAATCCATCTGCTTCACCTATGCACCCACTGGGAGGACCTCACTCCATACTGGTGCTCAACTTCTCCTATAAGAGGGAACTGCTGCTGGAACAGTTCCTATGCTGCTATACCCAATAGGAAGAGTTTTGGAATGATCTTCCCATCAGCAGGCTAACCTGCTGCTGAGAGTGACCAAGCCCAGATTACTAGTGCTGTGACGGTGTGAATATTTCCAGATCCAGTCTACTTCCAGGAAACCTGTGGGTTTGCAGGTTCAGCCTCAGCGGCTGCCAGCTTTCCAGTTCGTGATGCAGCTGCCATTTCGCAGCTGCTGTTCAGCTAACATCCACCTTGCAGAATCTCTCCTCTGAATTGTACTCTCCAGATCAACAGCTACAGAAAGACCTGAAGGTGTAAAAACAGAAAAGATTTTGAGTTGCAAACACATACTACATGTGAGGCCACTCACAGTGCACCTCTCTGTCCCCACTGACCCTAGGTGATTAGCTGGAGTTAGATACCTGATGTTCAAGTTTTCGAGACAGAAATTTCTCGTAAAGGCACCAGGCGCAACAGGTTCCTAACCCACAATAAGGAGCACATAACGAACGAAATGCTAACAATCTTTCAAGGAAAAGCCTCACCCAGGACAAAGGATAGCATTGCTGTTTTCCATCTACATCAGTTGAGAGTGTGAAGAAGCTCTTTTAGGAAAGAAGCTTTTATTGGATGCCTCCTTGGAGCTGTACCTGGGACTGTTCACATGTCCCAGTGACTCTGATGACTATGGTGACATCCAAATCCATGACAGTGAAGGGCAAACCCAAGTCATTGTTCTACTACCCTAGGAATCAGTGAACGAGCAACCTGCCAGTGAAAATATATCTAAGAAAAACATGATTAAGTGGTACGACAATAAAAAGCATACTAGGTATTTTCGTGTCCTAAGCTATGTCTGATGATGCGCAGAGGGTTCAGATTTGTATTCAGATAAGACGATCACAGTGAAACTGAAACTCCCTGCATGATCACTAGTTCTTACTGATGCCAAGAATGTAGCCTGAGTTATTATAAAATCTGACGCACCTACCAGAAGCAAGCAAGTCCCGTATTACATTGTTGGGTGGCACTCCAAGAATATCCATGAAACACTCAGCTTATACACTCTCCACCAGGAAGCAGTCATTAAATCACTTTCAATTTGCAGATGATGCCTTGACTTTTCACTTCATCTGCCCCGCTGGGTTGAGCAGTGGCTGCTCTGTTCTTCTCTTTGTGTCAAATTGAGCACAGAAGGATTCAAAGTGAAAGTCGCACACATACGCACATGAAAATGATCCCTTTGGTTTTTCTGTGGTCTACAGTTTGGTCATCGGACTGCCTTGGAAGACCGATTGACACCTAACTGCATCTCTGGCAGGTTGGATGGAGATATCCTGGTTACCCATCTCTATTCTGCTGTGGCCTTCAGTGTGCTCACCAGTCTAGGATGCCACCGCCTGACCCCAGACTAACGTGGTCATATGTCACATGAATTAGAATAAAACCTACTCATGTATGAAGAAGCACTTCCTGCCTTCCTTTCAGCCTCGCACGTATCGTCATCTTTTGCTTATTATAGTGCCCATTGCCCAGTCACAAGTGATCGCTTCCCCTTTCTCCCTTTATGCTGCAGAGCGTTGCACAAACAGAGAAAACGAGCCCCTACTCAAACTGAACAAACTGGTCGAGGGGAGGGAAAACATATTTGAGCATGGGGCTGCAAGTGCTTGCTAACGGGCTCAGCAGAGCAGCCTGATGAAGAACAGGCAAATAGACCTATAATAATACCTCAAAGTTTGGCTTGCAGGAGGAAGGCCAGATCCAGCATGTAGTTACTGAGTGGAATGGCAGCGTAAGTTAGACAGTGGTACAACTCCTCTGACACATAGGTGACAGCCCTCTGCTTGGTCAGCTGGAGAGCTAGTTCCATCTTCACTGCAAAGAACCTGGAGAAGAAGATGTGATGTTTGGGAACACTTGAGCAGGTTAGACAGGAGCAGCCACCTCCTCCACAGCCCCCCAGACCTCAGTAGAAACAGCAAAAGCAAAATTGCATCGACTCTGTTTATGCGGCAAGGAAAAGGCTGTCCAATATCAGCTGGGGCGGTGCTGTAGTTCCCAATCTTCTTCACCTCCTGCTTCACGTATTCCAGATTATTTCCCCAAATACAGACGTACACCTGCTGAAAGCTCTCCTACGTTGTCTCCAGCTGCGCTTGTCTGTGCCCATCTCTGCAATTTTTCTTATTTTTCCTTGTGTCCGTAAGTCTGGAGGGACTGATGGTGACTCAGACACAGTACTGAGGCACTGAAGCATGGTTTAAAAGTTCAAGCATGGAAGACTCAATCTGTCTACTTCCACACTTCTTTCACATTAGAGAGGGAAAAATGGCTGTATAGGTACAACAGCCTGAAACTGCTTCCTAGCTCAGTCACGTCATTGGTATTGCAAAGTATGTCCCCTCTCTTCCAATATCTGGACAAGTGCAACAAGAATACTTGAAAAACTGATAGTCAGACTGCTGGAGAATACAGATATACACATGTATAAATACTCACACAGGCAGAGGGGACACAAGACTGTGCTGCTACTGCAGCTCTCCTTTGTCATCTGGGCATCTCTTTCTATATCGCTATGCTGCTTCCACCTCCTCTTTGCCCTGCTGCTGCAGATGACGAGGCCCTCTCCTTGGTCTTAGATGCAGACACCTGTGGCAGTATCCTGGCATGTCTGGAGGTGTTGTATATATGTGTAGGCTCTTTTAATATCCTATGGAGATGATGCCCTTGTCACAGTCTTGCGTCTAAACATTTCTGCAGATTACACATGGATATGAATATTGATTTGTATGCTTGAATATCTTGCCTTTTGTGGTTTGTATGCCTTTAGATTAAGGTACAAGGTTTCACTATTCAAAGTATTCTGTCTCTTAAAAAGTGTGGCTTTTTCCTCTTAAACTAAGCTCTTAGACTGTGTCTTATGTTACTCTCTTAGTAAACCCCAAACACAGCAGTTTATTTAACTTCGGATTCCAGCTATTTCCAGACCTTTTTTTGTCCCACAAGCACATTCCTCCTGTCCCCAGCGACTCAGAATAAACAATCCTTTGCACTGACAGTGAACTAAAATCATAGAATGACAGAATCATAGAAACTTAGCTTGGAAAAGACCTCTAAGATCATCAAGTCCAACCATCCACCCAACACTACCATACCTACTAAACCATATCCCAAAGTGCCACATCTAAGGTTTTTTAAACAGTTCCAGGGATGGGGACTCAACTGCCTTTCTGGGCAGCCTATTCCAATGTCTGACCACTCTTTCAGGAAAGAAATTTTTCCGAATATCTAATCTAAACCTCCCCTTATGCAACTGGAGGCCATTGCCTCTCCTCCTATCGCTAGTTACTTGGGAGAAGAGACCAACACCTGCCTCACTACAGTCTCCTTTCACGTAGTTGTAGAGAGCAAGAAGGTCTCCCCTCAGACTCCTCTTCTCCGGACTCAACAGCCCCAGTTCCTTCAGGTGCTTCTCGTAAGACTTCCTCTCTAGACCCCTCACCAGCCTCATTGTTCTTCTCTAGACATGTTCCAGCAACTGGATGTCTTTCTTGTAGTGAGGGGCCCAAAATGGAACACAGTACTCAAGGTGCGGCCTCACCAGTGGTGAGTATAGGGGCATGATCACCTCCCTACTCCTGCTGGCCACACTATTCCTGATACAAGCCAGGATTCCATTGGCCTTCTTGGCCACCTGGGCACACTGCTGGCTCATGTTCAGCCAGCTGTCAACCAACACCCCAAGATCTTTTTGCGCTAGTCAGCTTTCCAGCCACTCTTCCCCAAGCCTGTAGCATTGCGTGGGGTTGTTGTGACCCAAGGGCAGGACCTGGCATTTGGCCTTGTTGAATCTCATACAGTTGGCCTCAGCCCATCGATCCAGTCTGTCCAGATCCCTCTGCAGAGTCTTCCTACCCTCAAGCAGATCAACACTCCCACTCAACTTGGTGTCATCTGCAAACTTACTGAGGGAGCACTCAATCCCCTCATCCAGATCATCGATAAAGATATTAAACAAGACCAGACCCAAAATGGAGCCCTGGGGAACACCATTCGTGACTGGCCGCCAGCTGGATTTAACTCCATTCACCACTACTCTCTGCGCTCGGCCATTCAGCCAGTTCTTTATCCAGCAAAGAGTACTCCCATTCAAACCATGGGCAGCTAGTTTCTCCAGGAGGATACTGTGGGGAACAGCGTCAAAGGCCTTACTAAAGTCCAGGTAGATGACATCCACAGCCTTTTTTTGTCCACTAGGTGGGTCACATGGTCATAGAAGGAGATCAGGTTGGTCAAGCAGGATCTACCTTTCATGAACCCATGCTGGCTGGGCCTGAACCCCTGGTTGTCCTTCATATGCCTGGTGAGCGCACTCAGGATGAATCACTCCACAATCTTCCCTAGCATCGATGTCAGGCTGACAGGCCTGTAGTTCCCAGAATCCTCCTTCCGGCCATTCTTGTAGATGGTTGTTACACTGGTGAACCTCCAGTCACCTGGGACCTTCCCTGTTAGCCAGGACTGCTGACAGATGATGGAGAGTGGCTTGGCCAGCTCCTCCACCAGTTCCCTTAGCACTATTGGGTGGGTCCCATCCGGCCCCATAGACTTGTAAGTGTCCACGTAGCATAGCAGGTCATGAACTGCTTCCTCCTGGATTATGGGAGGTTTGTTCTTCACTCCTTCCCTACCTTCCAGCACTGGGGGCTGACTACCCTGAGAACAACCAGTCTGACTATTAAAGACTGAGGCAAAGAAGGCATTAAGTACCTCAGCCTTTCCCTCAGCCTTGTTGGCAATATTCCCCCTCGCATCCAATAAGGGATGGAGATTCTCCTTGGCCCTCTTTTTGTTGTTGATGTATTTGTAAAAACAGTTTTTGTGGTCCCTTACAACAGTGGCCAGCCTGAGTTCTAGCTTTTGCCTCCTTGAAGAATGTCCAGCCTGCCTGGACCCCTTTGCCCTTCAGCACTCTCTCTCAAGGCACCCTCTCAACCAGCGTCCTGAACAGACCAAAGTCTGTCCTCTGAGAGTCCACGGTGGTGGTTTTGCTGGCCCCTCTCTTAACTTCACCTTGAACTGAGAACTCTATCATTTCATGGTATTTCTATTGATCCAGAATTTTCAAATGATTGGAGGTGTGCCTACTGTGGTTTAAATTAGAACAATCGTCTTCAAGTCCATGAAATTTTTCTGATTTACAAGGATCTTTCTCTTTGACTTTATCATCTTGATAAGTAGGATCTGAATTAGACTGGCAGTTCTTCATGAAAGCAAAATTCTACATGAATTTCAGAAGCCAAGGATATAGTTCCTAAAGGTAATATGTACCGCCTTATCATCACAGTTATTATTTACCATCCATATTTCAACAGTATCTTGATATCAGCTATGGTGAAAAGCTACCTTGCTAGCACTTGTCCAGACCTGTAGAAGTCACAACTGCTGTCCCAAAGAGCTTGAAGATTCAAATCAAAAAGAACTAGGGGAAGAGAGGGACACTGCTAGAATGAAATTACAAAACCAACTGCATCTTCTTCAATGCTAAGTTACAGAAAGTCGGGCTCCTGTGTACCACATGAACTTCCACTTCCAACATGGAGCTGATTCCCCATTACTGAAAACGCAATGGCCTAAGAAATAACACGAATTGAGTGTCTGTGCAGTGACATTTTTAAACTTGTACTGACTTTTAGGCAAAGCACACAATGAATATTAAATAAGCCCCTGTATTTCCTAGGGTTGGTGTGTAGGGCCTGACTTTCCTTTCTCTGTTATGTGCGGTGACCTTGTAAAAGAATTTTTGGCACTGCATGATTCCTCTGGTTCTTCAGCCTTGTTTGTTCTCGGACTTCTAGAGAATGAAGTCTCTTCTGTTGCTAATAAGTAGAGCCCTGGATTCTCTCACCTGGAAAAGGACTTTTGACTAATGCTACTGTGCATGGAAGAGTGCTCAGCAATTATAGGAGCATTTGAGTACAAACCGGAGGCACAAATGAGAAGAATTACAGGTTTCAATTGTTACTTTTGAGGCATTTAACGTTAGAGCACCTTGATGCCTTACACAACACTCAGATTAAGTCCAAATCTGCAAGGCTGTACTGAAAGATAAAACACAAAGCCTACTTACTACCTAAGTCCCACTTAAGCCTTCAAAATAGACTTCAAGTACAACTAGAGTGCTGCCCTTGCCTCCTGCATGGGGGACCTTCTATGATACAGCAACTTAATTTCAGGGTATGTTTGAGCTTTTTCTTACATATCCTGAAGGAAATCATGGGCCTGGATAAACTACTTTGGATCAGACAGCAGAAAAGTGATTGCAGCTTTGTTTTTCCTTTCCGTCTTCTGTTTTTCCTCTCGTTTGCAGGCACTACCTAGCATGCTTCCAATTACCTAAATCCTTTCTAAGCTTTCTCTAAGAACCAAAGTAGGCCGGAGGTAAAAAATTATTCATATACACTCATGTTTATTGTTGTCTGGAAAGCAAAATGTTCAAACAAAATCTGCCAGAGACAAAATAGTCTGAGCTGGGACCGTGATGACCTACTTTTAAGAAGGAGCGAACAGCTCGGAACTGGATGTGTGGGGTAAATGTGTAAGGCCCCTGGAGCATGGCTAGGAGATATCCTGCGGGAAAGGATGCTCCAAAGCCTTTTCACTCTCCAGATCCTGACCTCTAAAAAGAGATGTGACTAGACCACAAAGTAGTATCATGGCTTTCATCTGTTTACCAACACAAGACACAAGCAGAGCACTGAAGGCGCAGCAGCCCAGGCTTTATTGCACGCCAAGGGTCCAGACAACTTGCAGACAGTTATTAGGTTATCCCAAAGTTGCATTTTTGCTGCTGCAGTGATAAGGACAATCTAGGAAGAAGACTGTGATCTAATGCACAGATAGCGACTTCTTGATACGATCAATCAGCCCTTCCTCCCCCACTTCTGTACTGTTATGGAACTACTCCTTGAAATAGCTATGAGAGCTTGTTTCAGATGAGCTCAGGTATTTCCGCACTGTACTGCAAGGCAGGCATCAGCATCGGCATCCCCAAAACCAACCCAAGTGAGGCAACATCCTCTGTGTTCACACCTACCTGAAGCAAGTGTCCTTGCCGTGTGCTGCCCCAAATCACCACCAAGCTGTATGAGTGCTCTTCCTGTCCCTCCATCATAGCCGTCTCATCTTCCCACACTGCATGGCTTAGGCAGAGTACTAAAGGTCACCTACAGCACTAATTTGTCCTTAATTTCTTTCTCTTTTTTCTTCTGTGGTCTCCTAACATGAGTGTGGAGTTTTTGGCGCTTCTCTCTACCCTGCCAGACCCATTGATCACAGTGGACAAGAGGATCACACAAAACCGCATGTGATGTTTCTAAGGGGTTGATGGAGTGGTCTTCAGTCATTCACAGGACAGTAGTAATGAACAGTGAGCACATAGCCAAACAACGACCATGAAACGGCTGGGGATCCCCCTTTCATTTCTTCCTTCGCTGAAATCCCATTTCTACTCCTGCTGGCAATGCTGTAGATACTTGTGTACGTAAATGGGTTGTAACCTGTTGACTGTGGCCAGTGGCAGAAAGAGAGTATCATTGCTTACCTCACCTTCAGGTACCTTCCTAATGCTGCAATTGCTCAGGACGTCGCTCCAAGTACCTCCTCCTGATTCTAGCTGAGATCTCTGTAGCTTCCACCTCCGAAGATCAGCTCTCCTGAAGAGAGCTGGTCTGTGGGAGTGTGGTTTTCAGAGAAAGGCTGACACATTTAACACTCTCTAATGTTGTTCTCTTCCATGCTATTGAAAATCGAGTCCATCATGTCTGCTGGGTGTCCCCAAGCTGAGGTCATAATTGGAAAAACTATCCTGGACACACAGCACCCTCCAGTGAACAGAGGCTACTGTGGAAAGTCATCATTTTGAGAATTTTGTGGCCACACTAGAAAAGATGCGACAAAGGTTCCCTTAACCAGAGTCTGATATGTTTCCATCAGCCAGCACTGATGGTAAATGCACTCACATCAGACATTTTCATAGCACCGAGAAGAAAAAGTTTTGACCTTTCACCTTAACCACTGCAAGAAAGCAAGCCAGCAAACCCACTCCTCATCCAAAATATTCACCACAAGGAGGTCAGGTCTGAAATTTTACTGTCAGCAGCCTCTGCTCACCCCAGTTTACGTTAACTCTGCAGCAGAGAAGACAGATTTCTGGGAAATTTAGGAGTGTGAACACCGCAGTACCCAGCTGAATAACTGATTATTAGCAAAATTTCACTGGGAAACACCACTGTCTGCTCACGTCCTCATTTCTTGTGAACAAGCCAATTCAAAAAAATTAGCAGGCCAGCTCACATGAGAAACACAGAGAGAAATCAGAGAAATAACACAAAGACCGCCACAGGTCCTCTTTGGCTCACGCCTGCTCATGGATAGGTTACAGAGGAGAGATAAAAAGTGTAGAAAGGGCTGTTTTTTGGCTGGCGGCTCCCAGGTCAGAGGTGGCACTGGTGCAAAGCACAGCGCAGGAGGTAGATCAGTGCTTATTTTGCAGCACCGAGAAGGTGATGCATGGCCTCAGCAAACAGTGGAGTAGCGGGATGGCAGTGGAGCGAGGGGCTCCTCAGCATCCCTGCATCGGGTTGGGAGGGTGGCAGAGTGGGCTGAGTCAGGGTTTAGCAGGCTTAGCCCACCACACCTTTTCAGCGATGTTTCAGTTTCACAGCCCCGTTTGCTAAACCACTGATCACTTCTCTCAAAGCCTTTCTTGGAAAAAGCACTACTGAGATCGTGAAGACCACTAATTAGCATCTGCATATGCCTTTGGCGAAAGAGTCCGCCTGGTGTTCACATCTCCACCAGTGGCTGTGTGCACATCGATCAGATACTGCAGCTCCTGGAGTCTTTCCCATGCTCAGTCAGCTCTTCCTTTGGCTAAGTCTTCACCACCTGGAGCTGCTTCTGGCATTAACTCACGTGATGCCGTAAGAAAGACTCTCCAATGGGACAAGTTTCCATCCTCTCCCCTGCCAGATCTGACCTGTCTGTTCTCACCACATGCCTTACAGACAGGTCCAAGTGCAAAAAACACCATGAGACAAGATGTATGGGGACTCTTAGTGTGGGGATATGTGACCAATAACCCAAGAGCTAGACATTGCCCTTCCATGTCTGTAGGCTTCAGTCCTACGTCTATAAAAGAGGGAAAGCTGTTCCTTGTAGGTGATGCCATGAAAAGCCAGAATTGAAGACTCAATAGTCGGAAGACTATTAAGCAGGTGTTCTTTATTATGGTGCTGGGCACACGGGGGATCTCTCCTCCAAACGTGTGCACCGAAAGGACACACTTATGAGGTATTTGTGCTATGTTAACATACACATTCATTACATTTGCAAGAAATGCTTATCATAGTTTTACCGAGAACTCATTAGTATATGGTAATGTCCGTCAGGCATGTTTGTTTGGCGTCTCTCGGTGATCGGCGGGGTTTTCAGATTATCCTGAAGCCTCCTTACCTCTGTAGTTTGTATACCTGTTCTCCCAAGGCCCAGCCGCCTAATGGCATTATTCAGGAGTCCCTTATATTGCAACCATCCTGTCCCAATTATTCACAAAGAATCAAGACTTGTTTTTGTTGTACAATGATTCTGACCACCTGAAGCGATAACATCCCCTACATGTTACATTTGTTACATTTACAGTTATCTTAGGGCACAATAAGGATAAATACATTAAAAACTTATGAGGGACTAATATACTAGATGTGAGAGACTTTGGTCCTTCCTTAGATAACTTTATCTTTTGGACTATATTCCTCTAGTCTTCCCTGCATAAAGGAGGCTATTTGCTGCTAGGAGCTGGTCCCTTTTCAGAGTTCGTAGTGCACCCAGCACAAAGGATTTTTGTGTCGAACAACTCGGCACTTCTGAAATACAGGTGATCAACCGCTTTGAGTTACTGCAGTGTACAACCCAGAAGTAAAGTTACTAAGCAAAACCTCTCAACTCCTCACTCTTACATGAGAGCACTTATTTAAAAAACAAATTTACATTAACCTCATGGTGTGTTATCGCTCTTTCTGACAAAATGCTTTATCTGAAAAATAGGAATCTGTGACTGTCTGTGTGCTGAAACTGCACAGCTAATGCAAAAAAAATTTCTGGATTCCTGCAAGGATGATTATGAAACCTGTTATGAGTGCAAGATCACCAGACTAAATGCAAGAGCCCTCACAGGTGGACTGCTGGAGCCTGCTAGTTTGAAGGAGGTGACTATGTCTCCAAGGAGCACACCCACCCCACCTCAGCAAGCATCTTCTCGCCATGATGTTTATTTCACATTTCAGTTCTGCTGCAGCTTAAATCTTGGTACAGACACCAACCATGGGAGGACACCATGGTGTGAGTTGTCAGCAGCAAGGCTCAGAACCTAGATATCCAGATCTAAGACAGAAGAAACATTTCAGGTTCAAAAAAAAAAAAGCCTGTATTGTTAGCACAACGACAGAAGATTGATCAACCTCCCAGTAATCTTGTCTTTAGAATACCCTCTAAAGCGATGCAAATTTCCGTGCTGAATATCAATGCAGTTACAAAGATAAATGCAAGACCGCTTGAAATCCTGCTGATGCTCTGAGACCTCCCTGGGCAATGACTTCTGCTAATCCCAGCTGAATTTAAACTGAATTTCTTTTAACTGGGAAGACAGTAAATACATAGGGTATATAAATACATTGCAAAAAGACCCCAAAGTCATTTTGTTGCCCAAAGTGGTCGTAGAGTCTCCATCTTTGGGGATTTTCAAAAGCTGTCTGGACATGGTCCTGGGCAACCAGCTCTATGTAGCCTTGCTTGAGCAAGGAGGTTGGACAAGATGACCTCCAGAGGTCACTTCCAACATCAATCATTCTGTGACTCTGTGGTTTCAAAGATGACTACTGTTGATTTTGCTTCAGACTTCCTCATGCAATTAACTAATGTTATCGAAGAAGCTCGGAATGGCAGCAAGGTATGCCACTAGTCCTGCAACTGCCAAACCAGGCAGTTTGTCTCCACGGGTGGTCAATATCTAATGCCCAGGCATAAGAACAGACCAAGCTTGGCATCAGCTTTCAACGATCCCCATTTCGGGGAGACTTACTAGAGATGGTGTCTTTGTGCAGAAGTCGTGAAGGGGTGTTGCTTTCACACAAGCAATGGGACCCTGGTGTCCAGGAAAGGAGAGGACCTTTAGCTCACAAATGAGTTCATATTTTTCTAGCAGTTTCAAAGCACCACACCTTTCATGCAGCGTCAACCAGAGCGCATGGTCACGCACCACAAACCTTTTGGCTATGGAGGTGGATAGGAGGTTTTCACCCACTCCCAGCCCTCTGCCACCCACCCCACCTCTTCCTCACAACCGCTGTGTTCATGTTCGCTCAGCTCTTCATGTGGCCATGCCCTGCAAAAACAATGCCTGTTACAGGCAAAGGGCAACGTTTCTCTTTTTTTTTTTTTTTTTTTTTTTTTTTTTTTTTTTTTTTTTTTTTTTT